>Ga0315287_10008589_pt1 | contig 10328 bp, 11 predicted proteins | sample YL17G11_0_MG_FD_205037 | JGI IMG/M metagenome (GOLD analysis project Ga0315287, IMG submission 205037) | Sediment microbial communities from Yellowstone Lake, YNP, Wyoming, USA - YL17G11_0 | ecosystem: Environmental > Aquatic > Freshwater > Lake > Sediment | place: USA: Wyoming | collected...
CGGCGCCGGTGCGTAGCGCGCAAGCCGCGCGAGCGCGCCGGCGCGAGCCGGCGCGCCGCGCGCCGCGGCAAGCAGGTCCGGTGCGACGAGCGTGAGTTGCATGGGGAGTGGCGCCGCCGAGCGAGCGGAACCCGCGGCAGGCCGTCCGAGTCTAGCATGCGATAATCACTGCTTCGCCATGCGCGTCGCGCACCGGCGCCCTTCGTGGAATCGTCATGATCAAGCACGTCGTCGTCTGGAACCGGAAGGCCCGGTTGCGCATGGCGGAACGCGTCGCGACGGCCCGCGGCGCGCGCGAAGCGCAAGGCCGGCGCCCGCCGCATCCCGCCGCAAGGGACGTCGCGGATGCGCCGGCGACCGGTCGCGGCGCCGCGGAACAGGAAGCGTAGGCCGCACCCGGTGACTCCGTACGAACTGGCGGTCGGGCTGCGCTACACGCGAGCGCGCAAGGGCTCGGGCCGCAACAGCTTCATCTCGTTCATTTCGCTGATTTCGATGGCGGGCATCGCGCTCGGCGTCGCGGCGCTTATCGTCGTGCTGTCGGTCATGAACGGGTTCCAGGAGGAACTGCGCAACCGGATCCTGGCCGTCGCGTCGCACATCGAGATCCGCGGCGTGCCGCAGCTCGCCGACTGGCAGCAGATCGCGCAGATCGCGCTCGCGCAGCCGCGCGTGAAGGCCGCCGCGCCGTACGTGGTCGGGCAGGCGATGCTGACGGCGAGCGGCGCGAACCGCGGCGCGATCGTCCGCGGCATCGACCCGGTGCGCGAGGACACGGTCGCCGACATCGGCCGGCACATGAGGAGCGGCGCGCTCACCGATCTCAGGCCCGGCGAGTTCGGCATCGTGCTGGGCGGCGAGCTCGCCCGCGCGCTCAACGTCGCGCGCGGGGACTCGGTCGTGGTCATCACGCCGCAGGGTACCGTGACGCCGGCCGGCACGCTGCCGCGCCTGAAGAGCTTCAAGGTCGTCGGCGTGTTCGAGGTCGGCATGTACGAGTTCGACAGCGGGCTCGCGCTCATCGCCATCGAGGACGCGCAGCGCCTGTACCGGATGGACGGCGTATCGGGCGTGCGGCTCAAGCTCGACGACCTGTTCGCGGCGCCGCTCGTCGCGCGCGACCTGTGGCAGAAGATGCCCGTCACCGCCGAGGTCCGCGACTGGACGCTCAACCACGCGAACTTCTTCCGCGCGGTCGCGATCGAGAAGCGCGTGATGTTCATCATCCTCACGCTGATCGTCGCGGTGGCGGCGTTCAACATCGTGTCCGCGCAGGTGATGGTCGTCACCGACAAGCAGGCGGACATCGCGATCCTGCGCACGCTCGGCGCCGCGCCGTCGTCGATCATGGCGATCTTCATCGTGCAGGGCGCGCTCATCGGCTTCATCGGCACCGCGATCGGCGTGGTCGGCGGCGTGCTGCTCGCCGTCAACGTCGGCACGGTCGTCCCGTTCATCGAGCGGATGCTGAGCGTGCAGTTCCTCGACAAGTCGATCTACTACATCAGCGACCTGCCGTCGGACCTCCAGCAGGCCGACGTGATCACGATCGCCGGCATCGCGCTGCTCCTCGCGCTGATCGCTACGCTTTACCCGGCGTGGCAGGCCGCGCGCGTCAATCCCGCGGATGCGCTGCGCTATGAGTGACGCGCCGCCGGTGCTCGCGTGCCGCGGGCTCGTGAAGTCGTACGCGATGGGTCCCGCCGCCGTGCACGTGCTCACCGGCGTCGACCTCGAGGTCCGGCCGGGCGAGCGCGTCGCGATCGTCGGCGCGTCGGGGTCCGGCAAGAGCACGCTGCTGCACCTGCTGGGTGGCCTCGACGTCCCCGACGCGGGCGACGTGAGCGTCGACGGCGTCGAGTTCGCGACGCTGTCGGAGGCTGCGCGCGGCCAGGTGCGCAACCGCGCGCTCGGCTTCATCTACCAGTTTCACCACCTGCTGCCGGAGTTTTCCGCCGTCGAGAATACCGCGATGCCGCTGCTGATTCGGCGGATGAAGCCTGCGGATGCGCACGCGGCGGCGGCCGCCACGCTCGAGCGCGTTGGCCTGGGCCACCGGTTGGCGCACCGGCCGGGCGAACTCTCGGGCGGCGAGCGCCAGCGCGTGGCGCTCGCCCGCGCGCTCGTCACGCGGCCGCGTTGCGTGCTCGCCGACGAGCCGACCGGGAACCTCGACCGCAAGACGGCGATGCAGGTCTTCGACCTCATGCTCGAGCGCAACGCGGAGGAGGGCACCGCGCTCGTCATCGTCACGCACGACCTCGAGCTCGCTGCCCGCGCCGACCGGACGCTGCATCTCGTGGACGGCAAGCTGACTTGAGCGCAACGCATCACTCTGCATCAGCCGGCGATGTGCTTCGACTTTTGCTTTCGGGAGAAGTGGCGGTGACGACACCCACGCAGCGCATCGGTTTCATCGGGCTCGGCACCATGGGCGCGCCGATGGCGCTCAACCTCCTGCGCAAAGGCTTTCCGCTGACCGTGTCCGCCCGATCGCGCGCCGTGGGCCGGCTGGTGGCCGCCGGGGCGCAGACTGCCGCGTCGCCGAAGGCGATCGCGGCGGCGAGCGATTGCGTCATCACGATGCTTCCGGAGCCCGAGCACGTCGAGACGGCGGTCGGCGGGCCGGACGGCATCGCGGCTGGGCTTCGTCCCGACGCGGTGTACATCGACATGAGCACGATCGACCCGGCAACGACGCGGCGGCTTGGCGGCTTGGTCGCCGCGTGCGGTGCGCACATGATCGATTGTCCGGTCGGCAAGACCGCCGAGCACGCGGTCCACGGCACGCTCACGTTGATGGCGGGCGGGCCCGAGGACATCGTCGCGCGGGTGCGCCCGATCCTGGCGGCGATGGGCACCGATTTCTTCCACTGCGGGCCGCTCGGTTCCGGTGTCACGCTGAAACTCGTCAACAACCTGCTGGCGGCGTCCATTCACGCGGCGAACGTGGAAGCGCTGGTCGCCGGCGTCGCCTCCGGCCTGTCACCGGAGTTCATGCTGGAGGTGTTCAGGACGACGATGGCGTGGAACGCGAGTCTCGCCAACGGCATGCCCAAGCGCGGACTGGCCGGAAACTTCGAGCCGGGGTTCATGGTCAGGCTCGGGCAGAAGGACGCGCGGCTCGCCGTCGGCATGAGCGCGCGGCTGGGCCTGCGCACGCCGGTCGGCGACGGCACGCTGGCGACGCTCACGGAATGTCTCGCCGCCGGCTACGGCGACGAGGACGTGGCGGCGATGCTCAAGCTGCGTGAGCAGGCGGCCGGCGTCGAGGTGCGTTTGAAGTGAAGGCCCCGCGCAACGCGCGCCGCGGGCAACGCGGCATGAACCCGGGGGAACGCCGCCGTTGGCGGCGCGCTCAGTCGACGCGCGCGCCCGACACCTTGATCACCTCGCCCCACTTCGCGACCTCCTGACGCAGGAACGCGCCGGCTTCCGTCGGCGTGTCGTAGCGCGGCTGGACGTCCAGCTTCTGCAGTCGGTCGGACATGCCCGGCGCCTGCAAGGCGCGCGATATGTCCGCCTGGATCCTGTCGATCAGCGGCTTGGGCGTCCCGCCGGGCGCCAGCACCATCGTCCACGCGCTTGCCTCGAAGCCGGGGTACCCCGATTCGGCCAGCGTCGGCACGTTGGCGTACTGCGGGAGGCGCTTCGCGCTGGTGACCGCGAGCAGCCGGACCTTGCCCGCGGCGATCTGCGGCGCGACGTGCGGGCCGCCGTCGATCGTCAGCTGGATCTGGCCTCCGATCAACGCGGCCATTGCCTGGTTTCCGCCCTTGTAGGGAATGTGCACGAAATTGATTCCCGCCTGCATCTTGAACAGTTCGCCGCCCAGGTGCGGAATGGTGCCGTTGCCTCCTGATCCGAGCGACAGCTTGTCCGGATTCTTCTTCGCATAGTCGACGAACTCGGCGACGGTGCGGACGGGCAGTTCGGGATTGACGATGAGCATCAGCGGGACGACACCCATCACCGTCACCGGCGTCAACGTGTCGAACAGCCTGAAGCCGGGATCCTTGTAGAGCGCCGGGGCTGCCGAAATGGCGGCGGCCGCCACGAGCAGCGTGTGTCCGTCGGGCGCGGCGTTCGCCACCTGCGTCGCGCCGATGTTGCCCGAGGCACCGGGGCGGTTTTCGACGACGACGGGCTGGTGCCAGGCGGTGGAGAGCTCCTGCGCGACGGCCCGCGCGAGCACATCGGTCGTCGCGCCGGGCGCGAACGGCACGATCATCGTGACGGGCTTCGTTGGGAAGGCCTGGGCCTCGGCGCGGCGCGCGGGTGCGACGAGCGAGGCCACGACGCAGGTCAGTGTGACGGCAAGGCAGAGGCTCCTGTTGTTCATCGAGTGCCTATTGGAGGAATGGTGGGGAATTGCAGGGATGCGGGCGGGCGACGTCGACTGTCCGCCGTACTCGTGACGCGTGCTTTCATGCGCGCACCGGCTCCACGCTCTTTGCCCCTGCTACGCCGGAACGGAAGCGCGATCCGCCGGTCGGGTGCCGGGGGCTTCCCGCCCGAGCAGCCCGGCGTGCGCCGCAAGCCGCCCGAGTTCCGCGCGCTCGGCATCGTCGACCGGAAGCTGCGGCGGCCGCACCGTCGCGTGGGGGAACAATCCCTGCAGCTTCAGCACTTCCTTCATCCGCGGGCGATAGTCGCGGATCGGGTTGCGCCAGGCGTAGCGCGCGAGCGGCCCCAGACGCTCCCAGATCGCGAACGCGCCGACGAAGTCCTTGGCAGCAGCGCGCCGCTGCATGTCGATCAATTCCGCCGTCGCGGTGCCGGCGAAGCCGATCAGCGCGCCGTCGCAGCCCATGACGAACGCCTCGCAGATGAACGTGTCGCTGCCCGTCATGATGCCGAGCTTGCGCGGCAGCGTGCGTGCCGCGGCGATGGTCTCGATCGTCTTCGTGGTGTCGAAGCTCGCTTCCTTGAGGCCGATCACCTGCGGGATCGACGCGAGCTGCGCGAGCGTCTCGGGCGGAAAGTCGGGCCCGAAGGCCTTCGGGAACTGGAACGCGATCATCGGCAGCCCGACGCCGTCGGCGATCGCCTTGTGATACGCGTAGATCATCGCGGCGGGCACCGGATTGCCGAGGAACGTCGGGAACGGCGGGAAGATGGCGAGCGCTTCGGCGCCGCCCCTCTTGAGTTCGTTGCCCCACCGGACCGCGCCCGCCGTCGAGCCGGCGATCAGGCCCGACACGAGCGGCACGCGGCCGGCGATGACTTCCTTGCACACGCGCAGCACCTCGAGCTGCTCGTCGTGCTCGAGCGAAGGTCCCTCGCTCGCGTCCATGTTCATCGCGATCGCCGTCGGCTTCTGCGTGGCGATCCAGCCGATGTACGAGCGCAGCGAAGTCCAGTCGATCGAGTAGTCGGGCAGCATCGGCAGGAACGGCGCGGCGACGATGCCTTCGAGCTTGAAGTGGGCCATGGCGTCTTTCAGTCGGGCGCGGGAGGCGCGCCGGCGCCGTGCAGCACGCCGCGCGCGAGGAAGATCTCGGTGATGAGCTCGGCGGTCTGCACGAACTCGGTCGCGCGCCGCGCGCCGAGCCCGCGCGGGCGCGCCATGTGGATGTCGATGACGCGCTCGATGCGGCCGGGCCGCGGCGACATCACGACGACGCGGTCGGCGAGCAGCACCGCCTCGTCGATCGAGTGCGTGATGAACAGCACCGTTTTGCGCGTCGCCAGCCACAGCGCCTCGAGGTCGAGCCGCATCTGCTCGCGCGTGAGCGCGTCGAGCGCGCCGAACGGCTCGTCCATCAGCAGGAGCGGCGCGTCGTGGATGAGCGCCCGCGCGATCGCGACGCGCTGGCGCATGCCGCCCGACAGCTCGTGCGGATGGCGGTCGGCGAAATCCCTGAGGCCTACCTGCGCCAGCAGGCGAAGCGCGCGTTCGCGGTACGCGCGCGGGTCCAGGCCGCGCAGCTCGACCTGCACGAGCACGTTCGCGAGCGCCGTGCGCCAGTCGAGCAGCACGGGGCTCTGGAACACGATGCCGAGGTCGGTCTGCGGCCGGTCGACGATGCGGCCCGCGACGCGGATCTCGCCGACGGTAGGCAGATGCAGGCCGGCGACCATCCGCAGCAGCGTGCTCTTGCCGCAGCCGGACGGGCCGACGATCGCGAGGAACTCGCCTTCGCGGATCGCGAGATCGACGCGCTCCAGCGCGTGCGTCTCGCGACCGTGGCGGCGGTACGTCTTGCCGACGCCGGCCAGCTCGACGTAGGCGCGCGACCCGGCGGCGTCCACCGCGGCCGCGGGCGCGGCGGACGCTTGCGCCTGGTCGTGGACGACGCGCAGCGTCACACCGGGCCTTCGCCGCCGGCCGTCCGCGACGTCATTGCGGCACGAACTCGTTCGTGTGGAACGCCGTCCAGCCCTTGTCCGTCTGCAGGTCGCGGTAGTTCTTCATGATCGCGAGCGTCTGGTCCCAGTCGGCCTGCGCGCCCCAGCCGATCTTCCCCTTCGAGTTCTTCGAGTCGAGGAGGTCGATGTCGACCATCAGCTGGTCGAGCGTCGACTGGCGGTTGAGGTCGGGCTTGGCCTTCATCGCGGCGTCGACGGCGGCGCCCGGGTTCTTCTTCGCCTCCTCCCACGACTTCGCGGTCGCGCGCACGAAGCGCTTCACGAGGTCCGGGTTCTTCCTGATCGTGTCGCCGGACGTCATGATCGTCATGCCGACGATGTTCGCGCCGTAGTCGGCGTAGCGCATCGCGACCGGATTGCCGCCCTTGTACTTGATGAGGAAGAACTGGTCGTCGGCCCCGCCCAGCAGCGCATCCGTCTTCTTCTCGAGCACGGTCACGACCTTCGCGGCGGGGTCGACCTGGACCATGCTGATCTTGCCGCAGTCGACGTTGTTCGCCTTGCACAGCGCCTGCAGCAGTTGCCCGAGCGGATCGCCGGGCGACACCGCCACTTTCTTGCCTTCGAGGTCCTTCGGCGTCCTGATCGGCGCCTCGGCCAGCGAGACGACGGAGAATCCGGTCGTGTTGAGCAGCGACATCACGCTCTTGACGTCGGCGCCCTTGGACGCGGTCAGAATGACCGACGACGAGTCGGCGAGGCCGAACGTGTCCGAGCCCGCGGCGACCACCTGCACCGTGTTCGCGGAACCGCGGCCCTCGTTGATCGTGAGGTCGATGCCCTCGGCGGCGTAGATGCCGCGCTCCTTGCCGTAGTAGAACGGCACGTGCAGGCCGCCCAGGTACCAGTTCAGGCGCAGCGACACCTTGTCCTGCGCGTGGGCGGCGGTGCCCAGCGTCATGGCGGCCGCGGCGAAAAGAGCAAGTCGTGCGGCGAGTCGGGCGAGTTTCATGGGTTCCTCCTTGTGGGTGTCCGTTAGCAGGCTGTTGAAGATCGCCGACGCGTCCCTCTTCTCCGCCTCATTCCGAAGCGAAGCGAGGAACCTGCTGTTGGCAATGGATTGATTTCGTCCAGAAGCAGCTTTCTCGCTTCGCTCGAAATGAGGCCCAGGGTAGAGTGACGGCGCAAATTTCAACAGCCTCTTAGGGACTTCGATGGGCGCTACACGCGCTTCACAGTGTCGCGTCCTTGGCGGTCGCCTGCTGCGACACGTGCCAGGGAATCGCGATGCGTTCGACGATCTCGACGGCGTAGTAGACGGCGAGGCCGATCAGCGACAGCACGACGATCGTCGCGAAGACCATCGGCGTGTCGAGCTGGCCGTTGTACTGCAGCAGCAGGTAGCCCAGGCCCCGGTCCGACGCGACGAACTCGGCGACGACGGCGGCCGTCGCGGCCAGCGCGGCGCCGACCTTCAATCCCGTGAAGATGTGCGGCAGCGCCTGCGGCAGCTGGATCTTGAAGAACATCCGCGCACGTCCGGCGCCGGTGGTCCGCGCGAAGTCCATCACGTCGCGGTCGGCCGCCTTGAAGCCCGCGATGCTCGACACGACGATCGGGAAGAACGACAGCAGGAACACGAGCAGCAGCTTCGGCGTGAACCCGAACCCGAACCAGATGATGAACAGCGGCGCGATCGCGATCTTCGGGATGATCTGCAGGAAGACGATCACCGGATAGACGGCCTGCTCCATGAAGCGCGAATACGACACGGCGAGCGCCAGCGGGATGCTGACGACGACCGCGAGCGCATAGCCCGCGAGGATCTCCTTCGTCGTCACCCACGCGCCGCCGGCGACGATGTCGTGCCGCTTCCAGAACTCCGTCCACACCTTCGACGGGGGCGGCAGCAGGTACTCCTTGATCCCGAAGACGTGGACGGCGGCCTCCCACGCGACGAACAGCAGCACGAAGATCGCCAGCGCGCCGCTGCGCGCGCCGAGCCACGCGAGGACGCCGCGGCCGTGGGACCGGCTCATCGCCATGGCGCCGGCGCTTCCGCGAGCGCCCACGTGCCGTACGCGGCGGGCTCGTTGATCTCGATGACCTCGAGGTCGTCCGAGCGCGCAACGACGTTGTGCGGCACGCCCGCCGGTTGCGACAAGCCGTCGCCGGCGCGCAACGTGACGTCGCCCGCGATGCCCGCGAAGCGGAACGTGAGGGAGCCCTTCAGCACGAACACGTAGTGCGCCGTCATGTCGTGCCAGTGCCAGCCGGTCGGCGCCGCCATCGGTTTCAGCGCGCGGATGTGCTTGACGCCGAGGCGCCCGCCCGTCGCGGCGGCGAGACCCAGGTCGCGGTACTCGGAGTCGTCGCGCAGGCCTTCGCGGTCCCACTGAGCATCGGCGGCGCTCGTCCGCGCGAACGCGGTCAGCGAGGCGGCCAGCGCGCGCGGGCCGTCGTAGCGGGGCGGGACATCACTGGACATCGACGGTCTCCGGTTGCGGATGCGCGGGCACGACGGACCGCGCGAGCTGGTGCCGTTGGCGTACCGGCCAGAACTCGGTGAGTTCGGCCGCGGCGGACAGGAGGGGCACGCGCAGCGCGTTCCGGCGCGGCGCGCTCATGCGCGCGAGCGGACCGGCGATGCTCACCGTGGCGACGACCGGGGCGCCGGGCGCGTTCGACGCGCGGATCGCCGCGGCGATCGCGGCCACGCCGGGCTCGCCTTCCTCGACGGCTTCGCCGTACCCGCGCTTGCGCGTGTCGCGCAGTTGCTGGCGCAGCGCGCCCTGCGTCCGCGCCGCGCGCGGTCCGACGTGCGGGAATTCCGCGAAGCCGGTGCGCGCGACGACCGCCAGCGCCGTTTCCTCGGGGAGCGACGCGAGCCACGCCTTGCCGACGGCGGTCGCGTGCAGCACGACGTCGCGGCCGGCGTCCGCGTCGTAGCGCAGGCCCGACAGCGCGCCCTGCGCCTTCGCGACCCACGTCATCCTGTCGCCGGTGACGACCGCGAGACGCGCGAGCTCGCCGCTGTCGGCGGCGAGGCGATTCAGCACCGGCTGGCAGACCTCTTCGATGCGCGTGGCGGCGAGGTGCCGGAACCCGAGCGCCGCGAGCTTCAGCGTCAGCGCGTAGTGCAGCGTGTCGGGGTGCTGCTGCACGAAGCCGCGCTCGACCAAGCCCGCGAGCAGGCGGTGCGCGACGCTCTTCGGCAGCGCGAGCTCACCGGCGATCGCCGACAGCGCAAGGCCGTCCGGCGTGCCGGCCAGCAGTTCCAGGATGTCGAGCGTGCGGTGGGCGGGTGGGTACATCGGGCGGCGGCGCGATCAACATGGAACGCCGTTCCGACTCTATGCGGGTTGCCTGCCGACGGTCAATGCGCGGTGCACAACGGCGCCGCGGGTCGATGAGGGTCAGACCCTTGGGCGGGCGCGAGGGCAGGAAGGCGCGGATACCCATCTCGCGGGCCGAAGCCGTTGCCAGGGTCTGACCCGGCGGTCGTGCGCTCGTGGCAAAGGGTCAGACCCTTATCGTGGGTTCGGGCCGCGGCGAAAAGGAATCGCGGCGGCCTGCCGTTCCGCAACGCCCAAGGGTCTGACCCCTCGGGCAGCGAAAGGTCTGACCCCTAATACTCGACGGGAATCGGGTCGAGCGAGCGCCACAGGTACCACGTCGCGACGCTGCGCCAGGGCGACCAGCGGGCGCCGAACGCGCGCAGTGCCGCGGGTGCCATGCGCTCGCCGTCGTGGTAGTGGACGGCGACCGCCTTCTGCAACCCGATGTCGTCGACGGGAAGCACGTCGGGACGCAGCTCGTGGAAGATCAGGAACATCTCCGCCGTCCAGCGGCCGATGCCCTTGACCTCCGACAGCCGCTCGATGAGTTCCTCGTCCGGGAGCGCCGGCCAATCCCGCGGATCGAGCGCGCCCGACACGAAATGGCGCGCGAGGTCGCGCACGTAGAGCGCCTTGCGTTCGGACAGTCCGACGCGGCGCAACGTCGGCATGCGCGTG
>Ga0315287_10008590_pt1 | contig 10327 bp, 9 predicted proteins | sample YL17G11_0_MG_FD_205037 | JGI IMG/M metagenome (GOLD analysis project Ga0315287, IMG submission 205037) | Sediment microbial communities from Yellowstone Lake, YNP, Wyoming, USA - YL17G11_0 | ecosystem: Environmental > Aquatic > Freshwater > Lake > Sediment | place: USA: Wyoming | collected...
CATAGCCCGGCTGCCGCAGGTAGAGCTGCTGTTCGAAGCCCAGCAGGTCGAGGTCGGGGCGCATCCATCCGCGCGGCGTCCACTCCACCTGGAATGCCTTCGCCTGTTGCAGGTCGAACACGTTCGCTTGCGCGTAGAGCGAGGCGAGACCGCGGGCACAGCGCTGCGCCAGCATGATCCAGACGATCTCCCGTGCGCGCGGATTGTCGTCGTAGTAGCCGGCGTGCAGGATGATTTCCTCCATCGCGGTCGCCGTGCCTTCCGCGCGATTGTCCCAGGCGTTGTACAGCCACGCCTCGCGACGGATCTGGCTCGGATTCGGCCGGTTCCGCAGCCACGCGTGATCGAACCAGTGCTGGAAGTGCGCGAACAGGGTGATCGGCTCGTAATGACTCGCGATGCCGAAGAAATTGCGTGTCTCGGGTGGCGCATACGGGCCGATGCGCTCGCGCATCGCCGGGTCGAGATAGTCCTGGACGGTAAGGATTTCCTTCGAGCGGAGGAAATCGATGTATTTCGTCACGGCTGCATTCGCGCGCAGGTTCCATTCCTCCGGGCTCGAGATGGGTTGCAGCGGCGGCAGGCCGCGGTTGCGCTGCTCCTCGAGACGCAGCGACGCATGCGCCCGCGCCAGTTCGCGCCGCAGCAGCATCACTTCGTCATTCCAGGTGAGCGGAACGAGATGCACGTGCTGCAGGTTCCAGTCGTAGGCCTCCTTGCCCACGCCTGACGGGCCGGTCTTCGACGGCGCCTGCGCCTGCAGCCAGGCGACGAACTCGACGGTGGACTTTCTCGCGGCTGCGATGGATCGCCGCAGCTCGGGGGTGGGGGTCTTTGTCTTCGCCGCGAGGTCGTCCAGGCTCTCGACCTGCATCTGCATCGTGCCGGTGCCGGTGAGCCACAGGTCGCGGGCATTGCCGGTCAGGTTGCCACGGGCCTGCGCCAGCAGCGGCGGCACGATGAGGAGTTCGCGCGCGAGCTTCTTCTCGTCGGCGCGCGACAGGGGAAACGAGTAGGTCCACAGCTCCACGAGGTCGTGATGCGCCGGGCCTTCGTGCTCGGGTGTGTCGCTCTGTTCGGTCCAGACCGACTGGTAGAACGCGGGGTCACGCGTCCAGGGTTGCAGCACGCGCAGATCGAATTCGAGTCCGTTCATCTGGGCGCGCACGAGTTCGTAATCGATGCGCTGCTCACGTGTCCATGCTGTCGCGTCGAGCGCGGCGAGTCGCGACTGCAGGTTATCGAGCACAGCCGCCCTGCGTTCGAGGGCGGCCTGGGTGTAGTCGGGCGCGCCTTCGCGCAAGGCCGGCTTTTCCAGCGCCTGCCATTCGCGGAAGAGGACGACGAGGTCGTCGTAGGTGCCGGCGGCGTTCGCGGGTGCGGTCACCAGCAGCGCTGCCGCTAGAGCCAGTGCCGCGAGTCCGCGGGTCAGTGCTGAATAGGGCATTTGCTCACCTGTGTCCGACGAGTCGCACGATCCGTGAAGCAGGGCCGCGCCCATTCGATTGCGCTATGGGCGGTTGATCTCGAGGTCAGATCAAACCAAGTCGTCGTTCAGGTTGCAACAACTGCATTCAACGCGCGCCTCGCGTCCAGAAGTGAGAGGCAGGCGACTCCATTGCCAGCTTCATCGCTGACCGCGCGGGCAGGCGTTGCCGGCTGTCGCGCGGTTGCTTGACTCGCGTCAGCCAGACCTGGTGCGGATCCCAGGACCCGGACCCGACGTCGTCGCGTGCGCTTTCGTCGCTCGGGATCCGGTTGTTCGCTGCATCGACGGCATTGCTTGCCATTGTGCTTGCCCAATTCATATATCGCTTCCTGCTTGCTCGCTGGCGAGCACTCGACCGGTTGACGGACTGACGCCAGGCTTGAGCAGTACCCTAGCCCGCAGCAGACGATTTCTCTGTGCGCTGCCAGACACTGGGCGCGCTTCGCGACAACGCATCAGCGTAAGACCGCGTCCACCATCCAGCGGGACGCGGAGCCACCATCCCGCGTTCAGCGGCGTTAGGCTGTAGGTCAGGGACGCATCCGGCTCTAGGCGGAAAGGAGAACTCCGTGACTCGAATCCTCGGCATTCGTCACGTTGACCCTGCGCGGGTGAATGCGGGGCCCGGCGCTGCGTCAGTCGCGATTGCCCCGGCTGGCGCGGGACATGGCGCCGTGTCGCCAGTAATGATCCAGCGAGCGTCGGCGTCGAAAGTCGTCCCGTAATGAACGGACGGTGATCGTGAGTCCCAGGGCAGTCACGATGAAGATCACCGTTGCCGCCCCGATGCGCGTCTGTACGGCATCGAACAAAAGTCTTGCTGAGGATCAGCTCCCGCGGGATGGGGCGCTGGGTGGGGAAACACGCCGACTGGCGTTGAGCTAAGGGGTCAACCCCTGAATGCGATCCGTTTCGCGTTTGACGACCGAATAGCACTCGCAGCACAACTGCTCGAGTTGCGGCCGGTCGAGCACGGTGATCTGCCCGCGGCTGTAGCTGATGGCGCCGAGCTTCTGCAGCTTGCCCGCGGCGTCGGTGACGCCCTCGCGGCGCACACCGAGCATGTTCGCGATCAGTTCCTGCGTCATCACCAGCTTGCTGGACTTCAGCCGGTCCAACGACAGCAGCAGCCAGCGACACAGTTGCTGGTCGACGGAATGATGCCGGTTGCACACCGCGGTCTGCGCCATCTGGGTGATCAGTGCCTGCGTATAGCGCAACAGCAGGAGTTGCAGTCCGCCGTTGCGATGAAACTCGTCCTTCAGTCGCTGTCCGGCCAGCCGGTAGGCGCGACCGGCGCTCTGCACGATTGCGCGGCTGGGTGTGGTGCCACCACCCATGAAGAGTGCGATGCCGATGAGCCCCTCGTTGCCGACGACCGAGATTTCCGCCGACGCGCCGCTTTCAAGAACGTACAGCAGCGAAACGATCGAGTCGGTTGGGAAGTAGACGTATTCGAGCTCGTCGCCCGACTCGTACAGCACCTTGCCGAGCGGCATGGCGACGAGGCGCAAGTGAGGAAAGACGCGTTCACGCTCGTCGGGCGAGAGCGCAGCCAGCAGGTAGTTCTGCTCCGGAAGAGCTTTCTGGTGCGGGGCGGCAATGTCCGTCATTGCAGCCATCCACCGATTTGCGGTGTTTCAGGATACATCGGGGCGGCCATCTGTACGGCATCGTACCAAAATTTCAGGAGCAGGAACCGTGTAGGAAAAGGCCTACTGGTAATCAATTCATTGCCCGCGCGTAGGTGTTCTGGTTCGCGAAGTAGCACGCGCAGGCGGAGGCCTCGAGTCCTCGACGATCAAGGACCGTGATGTCGCCGCGGCTGTAGCGGATGAGTTTCTGCTGCTGCAACGCGCCGGCTGCATGCGTGACACCTGCGCGACGCACGCCCAGGATGGATGCAAGCGATTCGTGCGTCGAATGGAAGTGGTCCGAGTGCGCTCGATCGCGAGTCATCAACAGCCAGCGAGCCAGCCTCGCCTCGACGACGTGGAAACGAGTGCAGGCGACCGTCTGCGCCGACTGGCACATGACGACGTAAACGTAGCGCTGCAGGCGACCACGCAGGGCAACGCTGAGTTCGAGTTCTTCGCGAAAAGACGCGGCGTCGATCTGCCAGGCCATTCCGGCGTCCTGCACGAGGGCCAGCGACGGTGAGATGGCCACGCCAAGCACCAGGGGCGTGCCCAGCATCCCTTCGTCACCGACGAGTCCTGCCTGCAAATGGTCGTGTCCGTGCAGCGCGGCGATCAGCGAGATGGATCCGCCCGTCGGGAAGTAGACCTCGCGAATGCGCTCGCCCGGCTCGTACAGTACGTCGGCCGTTCCCAGTTCGATTGAACTGGATCGGCCAAGAAGACGGCGGCGATCTGCGTCAGGCAGACCGGCCAGCAACCGATTGGTCGCCACGGCGCGCTTTGCAGTCTTGGTTGGAGCATGCGTCATCGAGTCTGCTGTCGTCTGGCGCGGCGAGCGTAAAAAATGGCCCGGGGACGTTACCGAACCCGGGCCGCGCCGCGTGCGTGGGGGTGCATCGCACGCAGTGCATCAGGTCACTTGCGTACGGTAATCTCGTTCTTGACGGCTTTCACGCCATCGACCTTCCGGGCGATGCTTTCAGCGGCGGCCTTTTCGTGCTCGCCCTTGGCAAAGCCTGAAAGCATGACCGTGCCGTTCAGTGTCTCGACGGTGATCGACGTGCCTGCCACTTCCTCGCTCTCCAGCATCCGTGACTTTACGGTTGCCGTGATGGCGGTGCCGCACCGAGGCGCGCTCCAGCGAGCTCGTGGCTAGACTCGTCGGCCCTGGATCACGTTGATCAGCACGACGATGATGGCCAGCACCAGCAGGATGTGAATGAAGCCGCCCATGGTGTAGGAGCTGACCAGCCCCAGCAGCCACAGCACGGCCAGTACGACTGCGATGGTCCACAACATTTTTTATTTCCTCATCTCGTCAGGTGGTATGCGGGGGTTTCAGCGTCGCTCGGCGTCGTCATCTCAGGACCAGTTCGCCGTTCTCGACCGGGATGCTGTTGCCCGGGTCGTGGTCCATTCGCACCGTGCCGTCGTGATCGCCAAGGCGATAGCGCACCTTGTAGCCGTCAGGCTTCTGCACCGAGTCATAGACGGTGTGGCAACGCTGCTCGACCGACTGGGTCGTGTTGTTATCCTGCATGTGCATCTGGACTTTGCTGCCGGCATAGCCGCCAGCCGCTGCTCCGGCCACGGTCGCCACTGTCTGGCCATCGCCATGACCGATCTGATTGCCGAGCAATCCGCCTGCGACCGCGCCGATGAGGGCACCCGTCACGCGCTTGGGATCTTTGACAGCCGCCTGGTGAGTGACGACTTCGCTGCCACAGACCTGCCGCGGCGTCTTGACCGTGCGGGTCATGGACTCGACGCTGAGGACCTTAGCGGACCGTCCCTGGTCCATAGTCTGGTAGCCTGCATAGGCACCGGCCGCAGTGACTGCGATGCCGCCAACGACCAACCCGGTGAGTAATGACTTGTTCATCTGGCTTCTCCATTCGACGGCACTTCGTTCGGAAAATTCCCGCAACGGAATTGCGTGGTCGATGGACTGCAGGCTACTCGGACTGATGCAGGGGTCTGTTCGCTACCGCACTGATTGCCAGGCCGCGCCTGTCGACTTCGATTGTTCACTATGTGCGCGAGCGTACCGAGCGCAGTGAGATTGCCGTGCATGCTGTCTGCATGCGCCGTTTGCCTCACGTCGTCGTCCTGCTGCTGCTCTCGGCCTGCAGCACGTTGCCTCGCGTCGCACCCGACAGCGCGCCCGCGACTTCGCCAGTTCAGATCGAGGGCACACATGGACCGCTGCCTGCGGCGCGCAGCCGCGCAATTCTCGCCGGACTCGAGTACGGCGCCGATGACACGGCGATCTTCGATCGCCACCTCGCCCTCGAGCAAGCCGTGACGGGAACGCCGCTCGTCAGTGGCAACCGTGTCCGTTTGCTCGAAAACGGACCCGACACGTACCGCGCCATGTTCGTTGCCATCGCTGCCGCGAGCGACCACATCAACATGGAGACCTACATCCTTGAAGACGACGAGGTCGGCCGGCGCTTCGCGGATGCGCTGATCGAAAAGCAGCGGCAGGGCGTGCAGGTGAACCTGATCTATGACAGCGTCGGTACGCTCAACACGCCGGACGAATTCTTCCAGCGCCTGCGGGACAACGGCATCCGCACCCTGCAGTTCAATCCGGTCAATCCAGCGACGGCGAAGGCGGGTTGGGAGTTGAACCAGCGTGACCACCGCAAGCTGCTGATCGTCGATGGTCGCACCGTGTTCCTGGGCGGCATCAACATCAGCAGCGTGTACTCGAGTGGATCCACTCGGCGGGCGTCGAAGCCGCGGCCCGGCGCGAAGCAATCGTGGCGTGATACGGATCTGCAGATCGAAGGGCCGGTGGTTGCGGAATTCCAGAAGCTCTTCCTGGCCACCTGGCTGGCGCAGAAGGGCGAGCCGCTGGCGCCGCGGAATTTCCTTCCGGCGCCGCAGGTGCAGGGAAAGGAGGTCGTGCGCGCGATCGGCAGTTCGCCCGATGATGAACGCAGCCTGATCTACGTGACGTTGCTGTCCGCGATCGACAGCGCCGAATCCGAGGTCTGGCTGACCAACGCCTATTTTGTCCCCGACCCGCAGCTGCTGGCTGCGCTGAAGGCTGCCGCTGCGCGTGGTGTCGACGTGCGGGTCGTGCTGCCGGGACGCACTGACTCAGCGCTGGTCTTCCACGCCGGAAGGTCCAACTACGACCAGCTGCTGCAGGACGGCGTGGTCATTTTCGAGCGGCGCGACGCGCTGTTGCACGCCAAGACGGCCGTGATCGACGGTGTCTGGTCCACGGTCGGTTCTACCAACCTCGACTGGCGCAGCTTCCTGCACAACCAGGAGGTCAACGCCGTGGTGCTTGGCACCGAGTTCGGTGACCGGATGCGCAAGGCATTCGCGAGCGACGTCGCACAGTCTGATCAGATCACGCTCGAGCAATGGCGCAAGCGCTCCATTGCACTGCGCCTCGAGGAACAGTTTGCAAGGCTCTGGCAGTACTGGTTGTAGTGTTGCCCAACCCGGCCCCCCTCGGAGGGCGGCATTGCGGTGTTTACGCATAGTCCCGAGGATTTGCATGCCCTAGAAATCGGTCACCATGCGAACCGAAATCGAACACAGCCTGTACGATGGGATGAAGCACGAGCAGGACCGCGAAGGTCCGCCGCCCGGCTTCCCCGAGCTTCCACTGATTCCAGGCGGGCGTTACACGGACCCCGCGTTCCTGGAACTGGAGCAGCGGTTCCTGTGGCGACGCTCGTGGCTCTACGCGTTGCACGTCGACGAACTGCCGCGCCCAGGCAGCTACCGTCTCTGGCGCAAGACCGGCGCGCCGATCATCATCGTGCGCGACAAAGAGAACCGTATCCGGGCCTACTACAACACCTGCCGGCACCGTGGTGCGCCGCTGGTCGAAAAAGACCAGGGCGAGACCAAGGGGTTCTTCTGCCGCTACCACGGCTGGACCTACGATCTTTCCGGCCGGCTCACCGCGGTGCGCGAGAAGCGTGACTTTCCGGGCATGGACACGTCGTGCTTCGGCCTCAACGAAGTGCGCTGCGAGCAGTTCGGCAACTTCGTGTTCATCAACGAAGACCGCCAAGCGGCGCCGTTGCTCGAGTCGCTCGGCCCGATTCCGCAGCACCTCGAGAACCTGGGCTTCGACAGCATCCGGCACATCGCCAGCTCGAGCTTCGAGATCGCCTGCAACGTCAAGATCCTGCTCGACGCTTTCCTCGAGACCTATCACCTGAAGTCGATCCACCCGCAGACGGTGGACCGCTTCCTCGATTCGCGCGGGACGCACATCCTGCTCTGGCCGCACGGCAACTCGATGATGTGCACGCCGCACCGCCGCGCGGAGTGGCGTGATCCCGGCTCGACCGGCATGCCGGAAGTCCCCACGGCCGAGCAGATCTTCCTGAACCAGAATCCGTCGTACAACTTCTATCCGAACCTCATCACGCCACCCGCGGGTACGGGCACGCCGTTCATCACGTTCTGGCCCAGGACGGCCCGCAGCATGACGGTGGACGTGCACTGGTTTGCCCCGGAGGGTGCCGAGGGCCACGAACTCTGGCCCACGCGCATGTCGAATTTCGAGCGCATCCTCGAGGAAGACACGCAGTTTGCGCCGCGGATCCAGGAGTCCGTCGAGACGGGAGGCTTCCGGGGCATCTACCTGTCGTACCAGGAGCGGCGCATCTACCACTGGCACGAGGAACTCGACCGTCGCATCGGGTCGGAAAACGTGCCGCCCGAGCTGCGCGTGCGGCCAATGCTGGGTCCGTGGCTCGCCACGGCCTGACGGCGGCTCACCTCCATGACTGAACAGGACGCGGGGGCGTCGGGCGCGTGGCCCAGCTACCAGGACTACCTCGCGCACGACAGTCGCGAGGTGCCGCGGTCGTTGCTTGAGCGCTCGTCGCGTGATCTCGGCAACGCTCCGCTCGATGCCGCGCGCTATACCTCGCAGGCGTTCTTCGATCTCGAAGTCGAACGGATGTGGATGCGTGTCTGGCAGATGGCGTGCCGTGAGGAGGAACTGCCCGCAGCAGGCGACACGGTCGTTTACGACGTCGTCGGTCGATCCCTGCTGGTCACGCGCCAGGCCGACGGTTCGATTCGCGCATTCCATAATTCCTGCACCCATCGCGGGCGCAAGCTGCTGCTGGCGGACGAGCACGTCGAGCACTTCCGTTGCCCGTTTCATGGCTTCAGCTGGCAGCTCGACGGCAGTGTGCGTTCGATTCCGTGCCGGTGGGACTTCGAGCACGTCAGCGATGGCGACTTCCGCTTGCCCGAAGCGCGGGTCGGTACCTGGGGTGGCTTCGTCTTTGTGAACCTGGATGCGGATGCCATTCCTCTCGAGCAGTACCTCGAAGTCGTGCCGGACCATTTTTCCCGCTGGCGCCTCGAGGACTGCTGGAAGGCCGTGCACGTCGCGAAGGTCATCCGCTGCAACTGGAAGGTGGCGCAGGAAGCCTTCATGGAGTCGTACCACGTCATCGCGACCCATCCGCAGATCCTGTCGATCATCGCAGACGCCAATTCGCAGTACGACGTCTACGGCAGGCACGTCAGCCGCAACCTCGCTGCGTTCGGCGCGCCGAGCCCGCATCTCGGCAGCGGGAACGTGGATCCGCAACAGACGCTCGACGGCATGTTGCAGCTCATGGGCCGCAAGCCGGGTGCATTGGGCGTGGTGACGGCGCCGGAGGCGCGCGGACCGCGCGCGCTGCTGGGTGACCTGAACCGGCGCGCTTTTGGCCGGGCCTTCGAAGGCGACTACGCCAACGTGACCGACGCGGAAACGCTCGACGCCATCGTCTACAACGTGTTTCCGAACTTCTCGCCCTGGGGCGGCTTCGCGCCGAACATCGTTTACCGCTGGCGCCCGCATGGGCGCGACGTCGGCTCGTGCGTCATGGAAGTCATGATCCTGAAGCGACCCGATCGCGGGCAGCCGCGGCCCAGGCCGGTGCCCGTGCACTGGCTGCGCGACGACGAAGCCTGGTCAGACGCGAAGGAGATCCCGATCCTCGGTCCAGTCATCGACCAGGACATGAGCAACATGCCGTTCGTGCAGGAAGGCCTGCTGGCTTCCGGCACGGGCCGCGTGCAGCTCGGGGCGTACCAGGAAAGCCGCATCCGGCATTTCCACCAGACGCTCGACGCCTATCTCCAGCGCTGACACGGCGCGGACGTCCCGCGACTGATTCCCGCGATCCGGTATAAGGTAGGCGCCGGTTTCACGCGGGGAGTCGCAGCATGTTCATTGCGGGTCGCAAGGTCCTGGTCGCAGCCTTCGTCGGCTGCATGTGTTCTGGGGCCGCATTGGCATCACCACCGGCGGCAGCACCGGACCTCGATCTGGTGAACGTCACGCTGGTCGACGGCACGGGTGCGGCGCCACGCAAGGGCGTCACCGTCACCGTCCGCGGCGGCAAGATCGCCTCGATCGTCGAGCGGGCGCCCGCGGCGACGAACGGCGTGCGACAGATCGACCTCGGCGGACGCTACCTGTTGCCCGGATTGATCGACGCGCACTCTCACATCGAGTCCCCTGCCGCGGCGCTGCGTGCGCTGCAGTCAGGTGTGACGACGTCGCGGGTGCTCGGGGACACGAACCTGCAGGCGATGGGAACGCGCGACCTCATTCGTGCCGGGTACCTGCCGGGACCCGAATTGCTCGTCTCGCCGGGGCACATCCGGCCGAAGCCGGGCATCGCGTTCTACGAGGTCTATCCGCAGTTCGGCGACGCGATCGACGGCGAGTTGCGCGGCCCGGATCGCATTGCGGAGGCGACACGCGCGCTGATTGCGAAGGGCGCCGACGTGATCAAAGTCGGTGCCAGCGAGCGGGCCGGCCTCGCCACTACCGACCCGCGCAAGCAGGAACTCACCGAAGACGAAATCCGCGCGGCCGTCACTGAGGCGGCGAAGAAAGGCCTCTACGTTGCTGCGCATGCGCACGCTCGCGCGGGGGCCGCGGCCGCGGTTCGCGCCGGTGTCCGCAGCATCGAGCACGGCACGTGGGTCGACGACGCGACGCTCGACGAGATGAAGCGGCGCGGCACGTTCTTCGTGCCGACGCTCGCCGTGATGAGTCCGCTCGGCGATCCGCAGGGGAACTCGGCCGAGGACGTGGCACTGCAGCTGCGGACGCAATCGATGATGGGACCGCTGCGCGCAGCGGTGCGCAAGGCGCACGCACTGGGCATAACGATCGCGGCCGCCACCGATGGCAGCTACGCCG
>Ga0315287_10008591_pt1 | contig 10327 bp, 14 predicted proteins | sample YL17G11_0_MG_FD_205037 | JGI IMG/M metagenome (GOLD analysis project Ga0315287, IMG submission 205037) | Sediment microbial communities from Yellowstone Lake, YNP, Wyoming, USA - YL17G11_0 | ecosystem: Environmental > Aquatic > Freshwater > Lake > Sediment | place: USA: Wyoming | collected...
GCGGGCCCGAACGTCGTCGTCTGCCACTGTACGGGCTGCATGGAGGTCGTCTCCACCCCGTACCCGGAGACCGCCTGGGAGGTCCCGTGGGTGCACAGCGCATTCGAGAACAACAGCGCGGTCGCATCCGGGGTCGAGCGCGCCCTCAAGCACCTTGGAAAGGAGGACACGAAGGTCCTGGTTCTCGGAGGAGACGGCGGAACATACGACATCGGCCTCCAGTGCCTTTCAGGCGCGTTCGAGAGGGGCCACAACATAACGTACGTCTGCACTGACAACGAGGCTTACATGAACACCGGTATACAGAGGAGCGGCGCGACGCCGTTCGGGGCGTCGACGACGACGTCGCCGGCAGGGAAGGTCAGCAACGGAAAACACGAAGGCAAGAAGGACCTCATGCACATACTCGCCGCCCACGGGTCACCGTACCTCGCGACCGCCTCCGTCGGCTACCACACCGACTTCCTGAGGAAGGTCAAGACTGCCCTTGAGACGAAGGGCCCGACCTTCGTGAACGTCATGGTCCCCTGCGTCCCGGGATGGAGGATAGAGCCTGAGGCCACGATTAAGGTGGCTAAGCTCGGCGTCGAGACCGGGGCCACGCCGCTGTACGAGATAATAGCCGGCAAACACAAGCTGAACATGCCCGTGGACTCCTCGAAGCTGAAGCCGGTCGAGGAATACCTGAAGATGCAGGGCCGCTTCAGGCACCTGTTCAAGCCGGAGCCGAAGACCGCTGAGCTCCAAGCCATACAGCAGGGTGTGAAGGACGGCATAGACCGCCTCAAAAAGCTCTCCGACCTCGGCCTCTGAAGGCACCGCTTATAAAGGCTGCCAGACATTAATAATCTCCAAGGATAGTGTATTAGCGTATCATATGGGGTGTATGTATGGATGCTATAGTACAGGAGGCTATCACGAAGGCCTCCTCTGGCGGCAAAGGCTCGGGCAAGACGGCGATCTTCCACGGGAAGGCCTCCGACACGGACGAGGAACTGAGGAGGATTGTTGAAGGCATAAAGACCGCCATCAGGGTCGTCGGCTGCGGCGGCGCCGGAAGCAACACCATCGACAGGCTCCTTGAGATGGGCGTGGAAGGCGGGGAAGTCATATCCCTGAACACGGACGCCCTGCACCTCTTGTACTCGAAGGCCCAGACCAAGATTCTCATAGGCACAAGCGTCACGGGAGGCGTCGGCGCAGGAAACGACCCCGAGGTCGGGGAACAGTGCGCCGAAGCCGACATCGACAAGATATCCGGAGCCCTACAGGGAGCGGACTTGGTCTTCATCACATGCGGCCTCGGTGGCGGCACGGGCACTGGCAGCGCGCCGGTCGTGGCAGAGGTCGCGAAGGAGCTTCAGGCCCTGACGATAGCAATAGTGACGCTCCCGTTCAGCGTTGAAGGCCACGTGCGCGCCGAGAACGCGCTCAGAGGCCTCAAGAAGCTGAGGAAGTTCGCGGACACCGTCATAGTCATCCCCAACGACAGGCTCCTGGACATAGCCCCGAACCTGCCGTTGAACGCTGCCTTCAGGGTAGCGGACGAGCTACTGTCTAACAGCGTGAAGGGCATAACAGAGATGGTCACGAAGCCCGGCCTCGTCAACCTCGACTTCGCCGACGTCCGAGCAATCATGAAGGACGGGGGCACCGCGATGATAGGCCTCGGGACGTCGTCAAAGGACACTCCGATGGAGGCGAGGGCCAGGGAGTCGGTGGAGAAGGCGCTCACGTCGCCGCTCTTGGACACGGACATAAGCAACGCCACCGGAGCCCTCATAAACATCATAGGCTCAAGGGACATGACCCTCGAGGAGGCCGAGCAGATTGTGAGGATAGTCTCCGAGCGCATAAGCCAGGAGGCTGAGATAATCTGGGGGGCCCAGATAGATGACAACCTCGACCGAAACGTCATAAAGACGCTCCTCATACTGTCCGGGGTGAGCGTCCCCGGATATGAGGAGGACCTTGAGAACAAGGTCGCCAAGGGCGAGGACAAGGGCGCCTCCGAGATAGGCTTGAAGAGCCTGTAGGAGAGCGCACCGTATAGAAACCGCCGGCGGTTTCTATAGGCAAAACCGCATAGTAGTGCGGTTTTGCAGATATAAAGGGGTAATCCCTAATCTTGGAGCACTGTTATGATAGGGAAGGCCATCAGCGAGACTAAGAGGATAGTCAGGCTCGCACGCAAGCCGAAGGCTTCAGAGTACACTGAGAGCGTTAAGATTTGCGGGGCCGGGATATTCATAATAGGGTTCGTAGGTTTCGTATTGTTCCTGGTCTTCCAGACGATACAAAGGGGATTCTGAAAAATGTTGGATGAGACGCCGAAGATATACGCGGTGAAGGCCACGGCAGGCCAGGAGAGGGTGGTAGCCGAGCTACTGTACCGCGAGTCCCAAAGCAAGAGGCAGGCCATAGCCGCCGAAGGCGGGAAGATATACAGCGTCCTGTACACCACCGGCCTTAAGGGCTACGTCCTCGTGGAAGCCAACAGCCCGGGCGTCGTAGAGGATCTCGCGAGGGAGGTCCCGAAGACCAAGGGGCTCCTCTTGAAGGAGAAGGGCAACCTCGAGAGCGCGGGGATAATACCCATCACAGACCTGGAGAAGACTCTCAAGCCGGTGCCTATAGTCAGTGAAGTCAACAGGGGAGACCTCATCGAGCTCATATCAGGCCCGTTCAAGGGCGAGAAGGCGAGGGTCGCGAAGCTCGACCGGGACAAGAACGAGATAACGGTCGAACTCATAGAAGCCGCAGTCCCGATACCGGTGATAGTCAGCGGCGACGACATAAAGGTCTTGCAGAGGGATAAGGATGAGTAAGAAGACGAGCGTGAAGCTCATGGTTGAAGGGGGCGCCGCGACGACAGGTCCGCCGCTAGGGCCGGCGCTCGGCCCACTCGGCGTAAACGCCGCGAAGGTCGTTGAGGAGATAAACAAGGTCACGGGAGCGTTCAGGGGCATGAGGATTCCAGTGGAAGTCCTCGTCGACCCCGGCACGAAGCAGTTCGAGGTCGTCGTAGGCAGTCCGCCCACGTCGGCCCTCCTAATCAAGGCCCTCGGCCAAGAGAAGGGCGGCGGGGGGAAGGATTACATCGGAGACCTCGCCCTCGACCAGGTCATGGAGGTCGCCAAGAACAAGCAGCAGGGCATACTCGCCAAGGACATGAAGGCCTCGGTGAAGGAGATGGTCGGCAGCTGCCAGAGCCTCAGGATAACCATACAGGGCCTCACACCGAAGGAGATGACGGAGGCCATATCGAAGGGCGTCCTAGACGACTACCTGTCCGGCAAGACGAAGGATATGCCGAAGCTCGAGCACAAGGAGGCGAAGGCCGTCAAGCTCCTCGGACACATCGAGGAGGCCAAGAAGGAGAAGGCCCCGACTGCGGAGGCTACGGCGCCCGAAGCCGGCGCGCCGGCTCAAGCCGGCGAGAAGAAGCCGGAGGGGAAGGCCGACGAGAAGAAGCCTGCAGAGGATAAGAAGCCGGCTGCGGACAGGAAGGAGAAGAAGTAGGTTCTTCTCCCCCATCATCTTTTTTTCTGTCACTTGTTACCTTGGGGTCCGCCGGCTATACGCTTCCATGGGCCGACGCGGTCCGGGTCTCCGAAGTTGGATAGGTGTTCGTACTGGTATGACGCCACCTCCTCGAATATGAGCGACTGGGATAAAGGGGGTGGGCGGACTGCTCCCGGGACGCCATCCGATTACAGCCCGACACCGTATGCCGCTAGGAAGAGGCCGGCAACTAGCAGGGTTATGCCGGCGAACATCTTCAGGAACCTGTTGAATGCCACGTCAAAGTATGGAGGGAAAGTGGCGGGGAAGAGTCCCATGACCCTTGACATGTCCCGCTCGCCCACCGAGTGCTCAGGCTTAAGCGACGGGCGCAGAGCCAGCTTGAGCCCTGCGAGGATTCTGTAGCCTGAATATGCTAGGACGGCGCCGACCGCTAAGGCGATGACGTCCATGATTACATGAAGCCGAATGCGTCGTCTATCCGCTGCAGCTCTATGCCCGTGGTCCTGCGGCCGGTGATGTAGCCGTTGCTGTTCGCTATGAGGCCGCTCTTCACGTACGGGACGCCGCAGTTGACGGTGCCGAGTATCCCGGAAACCTTCAGTATGTCGGATATCTCCTTCAGCTGCTCCTCGGCGGCGAAGTGCGCGAGAAACCCCTTGTTCGTGGCCGCCGCGTGGGCTCCGACCTCCGGGCGGCCGTTGACGTCGCCTTCGACCGCCTCTACGGCGAGTACATCCTTTATCTTCTCGAACTCGCGGGTGAGGCTGGATGAGACTATGGCGCCCTTGTCGTTGCTGAGAACCATGTTGCCGAGCGCCGTGTACTTGTCCTCCACCCTCGCCACCTCGACGCCGAGCGGGGACATGAACTTCGAGATCGACTCGAGCTCGTCGTCCGAGACGAAGTATGGCAGGAGCACACCGTTCGAGTTGCCGGTGCAGAACATGCCGACGAGGTTCGTCCCGTACGCCTTCGTCCTGAGGATGGGGACTTCGAGTATCTCCTCCTCGTTCTCGTTGAATTCCGGGGACAGGACCGCATACCGGTCGGTAGCGAATCCGAGGAGGCCGACGAAGTTCTCGCCGTTGACGGCTGTCGTTAGGACGTGCATTTTACCTTATGTAGCTGGTGTCGTAATCCTTGTTCTTGTCGAGCGTCACCTGCGGCAGGGGCACCGGCATCGGCAACTTCACGTCCCTGGCCATCAGGCTCGCCTCGACTATGCAGTTCGACAGTATCGTGTTGTGGACGCCCTCGGCCATGTCCTTCGGCAGCCGGGTCCTCTCGCTGGCCTCCCACTCCTTGAGGGCTCTGGCTATGTTTTCCGCCGTGTCCTCGATGGTTAGGTCGCCCTCGATTCTTATGAGACCGATGTTCGGCTCGTAGTTGGAGCTGAAGACGAAGCCGACATTCATCTTCTCCCCGTCCTTGGAGACTGACGTTATCGTGCTGTTGTTGCTTATGTTCACCTGGCTCTTCACGGCGCCGAGCCTTCTTGCGTCCAGGTACCTGAAATTCAACGTGAAGTTCATTTTTGCTCTTATAATGGGGGTAACATATATATCGTCTGGTTAAAAATGCTGGTCGCGGCTACAGGGGTCTTTGAGATACTCCATCCCGGGCACCTACGGTACCTGGAGGAGTCGAGGAGGCTTGGGGACAGGCTGGTCGTCGTCGTGGCGAGGGACGAGACCGCGAAGACCCGCAAGAGGAGGCCGGTGATAGCCGAGGAGCAGAGGCTGCACATGGTGAAGGCGCTGAAGTCCGTGGACGACGCCGTGCTCGGCGGCGGAGGCGACATCTACGAGACCATGATTAGGCTGAAGCCGGACATATTGACGATAGGCCCCGACCAGGACTTCGATGAGGGGGAGGTACAGGCCGAGCTGAGGAAGAGGGGTCTTCAGACGAGGGTCGTGAAGATCAAGGATTACTGGAGCGCCGGCCTCCACTCCACGAGGATTATAGTCGACCTCATCAAGAGACAATGAACCCTGCCGCATACCTGAGGGATAGGCCGGGGCTCAACCTCATCCTGATAATCGCGTGGTCGACGATGATATTCTACGGCTCCTCGCTCACGCAGGAGAGCCTGCCTGAGGTGGCGGACGATTACTCCAATTGGATGCATATGGCCGAGTACTGCGTCCTCGGATTCCTGGCGCACCCGTACGTGAGGTCGCCGAACGCGGTCCTCGTGGCCACCGCCGCGTGCGGCCTCTACGGCGCCTCGGACGAGTTCCACCAGATGTTCATCCCGGGGAGGGGAGCGTCGCTCGCGGACCTGGCTTGGGACTTGTCCGGCTCATTCATCGGCGCCTTCACCGCGAAGGTGTGGGGGAGGCTATGAGGTATGCGAAAGTCGCGGAGAAGGACGCTGAAGCCGTGAGGAGGAGGCTGGCGGCGGAGGGGCGGCTGGACTATTCCCTGGAGGTTGAGAGGGGCGGCGGATACGTCATGTTCCCGCTGAAGGGGGACGGTGGAATCGGCGGGTGCGAGGTCGTGGAACTTCCGGGCAGGCCGCGCCATAGGAAACCCCGCTCCCTCAGGGAGGCCCTGGATGGGAAACTGGATGATGGGGACCTCAGCCTACTGTCCTCATCCTACAACATAGTCGGCGACATCGCGGTCCTGGAGCTAGACGACAGGCTGATGGGGAGGAGGATGCTGATAGGCGAGGCCCTGCTTCGCGCATTCCCGAGCATCAGGGTGGCTGCCGTGAAGACGGCCATGGTCTCCGGGGAGTACAGGGTCCCGGGTGTGGAGGTCGTGGCCGGGGAGGAGAGGACCGAGACCCTGCACAGGGAGCACGGCTGCTTGTACAAACTGGACGTGGCGAAGGCCTACTTCAGCCCCCGCCTCGGGCATGAGAGGATGAGGGTCGCCAGGCAGGTGAGGGACGGGGAGAGGGTCCTCGTGATGTTCGCGGGTGTGGGGCCTTATCCGATACTGATTGCTAAGCGTGCGAAGGCCGAGGTGGTGGCGGTGGAGCTGAACCCCGAGGCCGTAGCCTATATGAGGTGGAACGTGTCGCGCAACAGGGCGGGGGTGGAGGTCGTGGAGGGGGACGCCGCCCGCGTAGTGCATAACCTCGGCGTCTTCGACAGGATAGTCATGCCCCTGCCGAAGCAGGCGGACACGTTCCTGGAGGCTGCGATGCCCGCGCTCAAAGAGGGGGGAGTGATACACTACTACACATTCGCGAAAAACAGCCTCGAGGCGACCGGACACCTGTCGGAAACCGTAGGCGGCCTCGGCCGACGCGCCAAAATACTCGACGTCGTCGAATGCGGAAGCTACAGCCCCTGCATGTCAAGGTACTGCGTCGACTTCAGCCCCGAGTGAGCGGCCAGGCTAGTCCGCAGCGAGGCGGACGGTGCCGACGCTGTGCTTCTGCACCTGTATCCCGCCCACGTCGGCGAGGTATCCGATGTCGATGTCGACGTTATAGACTTCCCCGCCGTTGTAGCCGTTCACGCAAGGGCCGTAATCCCTGTCCGGGACACCGTGCCAACCGTAGATTCCGACGAAAAATGTCGCGTCGTTTTCTATGGGCATCCATGTGCCGTCTAGGGCGCAGTTCCTCCACACCCCCAACGTGTTCTGTGAACTGCAGGACGGGGCGGCGCTGCAGGTGGAGAGGTCCTCGCCAGTGCACCAGCGCACAACATAAGTCCTCGGCGGGGAGGCATGGTATTTGTCCTGGGTGAGCATTATCCAGCACCCTTTGCCGTTTACTTTGACGTACACGTCGTTCACTACAATGCTGCCGCCAGCCGCGTTCACGAAGATGCATGAGAAACCGGACACCGAGGGCAGTTCAAAGATGCCAGGCCCGCTTTTGCATGTCGGCAGCAGGGGCTTCACCCCCCCGAAGCCGGTGGCGGTTGGAGGTATGGTGCCGCCTGATTCGAGGATGCCGAGCTGCCAGACGGTCACGCCGACGACGAGGACGACGAGCACGGCCCACCCGTAGCTCATCAGGTACTCCATCGCCCCTTGACCGTGGACAACCATGATATGCTATTTGCTAAGCCGTACAATAAGCTTGGTTGTTTAGGGCTAGGTTGGTGTGAGACGGACCACACCGTTGCTGTGTTTCGTCACCCAGATGCCCCCCACCAGAATCCGGTATTCGATGTCGACGTTGACGTCGTAGACTTGGCCGGGCTTCTGCTCACTTATTCTGCAGGGGCCGAACTCGCCAGGCCGCGAGAATGACATCACGGTGAACTGCTCGCCGGATAGGATGATAATCCTAGGGGTAAAGTCTGGAGGTTCAATCGCACTGCACCGTGGACCACTGTTAAGTTGCCAGACTCCTAGGTCGATGTATAATGCGCACTGCATGCCCCATGGGCAGATGTCCTCATCTACGCACGTCTTATATGCGGTCGTGTAGGTGATTCCCACATAGTACTCTGGTTTCGTCTGGGTTCTCACCTCCCTGCAGTATTTTCCGTTAGTTTTTACATCCACGTTCTGGATTTGTATATCCCCGCCAGCCGAGTTCACGAACTGGCAGGTGAAGCCTGAAAGCTCGTTTACAGCGGGGCATACAGTAGCGTCAAATGTGCACTTCTTCAGCTCGCACGTCGCAGTCAGAGGCTTAATAGCCTGGAAGCCTGTTGATGTCGGAGGTATGGTGCCGCCGAAGCTGAATACGCCGAGCTGCCAGATGGTCACGCCGACGACGAGGACGACGAGCACGGCCCACCCGTAGCTCATCAGGTACTCCATCGCGCCCTGGCCGCATGAACGCATGGTAAGTTATGCCGGGGCCCGGTTTAATATGTAGGGGGGATATCTTATCTGATGGACTACGTTACCGCCCTCGTGGAGTCCTCGGAGCTTGCGCCCGGCATCGTAAGGTTCAGGCTGACCCGTCCGGTAGGGTTCGATTTCAAGGCGGGCCAGTACTTCATTCTAAATCTTGGCGAGGGCCTCGCGAAGCCGTTCTCGTACTCTAACTCGCCGACCGAAGGGGACTGCATAGAGTTCACGACAAGGATGAGCGGCTCGGAATACAAGAGGATGCTGGGGGCATTGAGGGCGGGCGAGAATGCTTTGGTGTCCGGCCCGCTGGGCTCTTTCACTTACGGGGGGCAGGGGAGGGTCGTCTTCCTCGCCGGCGGAATCGGCGTCACCCCCTTCAGGAGCATGTGCAAGTGGTTGACGGACTCGAAGGCCGACTGCGACGTGGCGCTTATGTGGGGGGTTAGCACGATTGAGGAGGCCGTCTTCAAGGACGACTTCGACGCCATGGCCGCCGCCAATCCACGCCTTAGTGTGGTCTACGTTGTCGCTAAGCCGCCCGCAGGCTGGAAAGGCTGCGGCGGATACGTGTGCAGAAGATACGTTGAGGAGAACGTCCCCTGGTGGAGGGACGCCGTCTACTACGTCTGCGGACCCCCGAAGATGACGGAGGCGATGGACGGGATGCTCGCTGAGATGGGAATCCCGAAGGAGCGGGTAGTGAAGGAAGCATTCAGCGGCTACTGAACCGTGCGTCCCCTAAGGTCGTAGTAGGTATGGCCTGTGACTTCCACGTCTGAGTGCTCGCCCAACCTACCTCCCCCCACGACTATCGGTTTGTACCACCGGTTCCTCGCAGTGCATGTGCCGTCAGGGTTCGCCTCCGAGAGGAGGCATCTTCCGCGCCAGCCGACCCAGCGGCTGTTCCGCTCCAATCCCACCTTCTTGAACACGTCGGCTATCCTCCTGCTCCTTGCCTTCACCCTGCTGCCAGGCAGCTGCTTGAGGGCGGCCGCCGCCGTCCCCGGGCGCGGCCAGTACCTCGTCGAGTTCAGTATGTCCGGCTTAACTTCCTCTATGAGGTCCACGGTGTTCTCGAACGCCCTGTCGGATTCGGTCGGGTAACCGACTATCACGTCGGTCGAGAGCGTCGCGTCCAAACCCCTGAAGGCGGCCGCGACCAGCCGGAAATCGTCGGCCGTGTACGTCCGGTTCATGTCCCTGAGCACCTGGTCGTCCCCGCTCTGCACCGGCAGGTGGAGGAACCTGTAGACTTTTCCGTTCTTGAACGACTCCAAGAGCTCGTCGAGCATCCCGGCCGCGTGGTTCGGGTTCATCATCCCGACGCGTATCATGAAGTCGCCTTCGATGTCGGAGAGGGCGTCGAGAAGGGATGGGAGTTTCGTCTTCATGTCCAGCCCGTATGCGCCCGTGTCCTGGCCGGTCAGCCACACCTCCTTAACCCCGGATGACAGCATCTCCTCCACCTGCCGGACTATCCTCCTTGGCGTGTATGACCTGAGGTGCCCGCGGGCGAGCCGGGTCTGGCAGTATGTGCATCCGCCGAGGCATCCCTCGGCTATGGGGACGATTCCTACGGCGGGGTTCATCCGTTTGCGCGGAAGGAGGGTCTTGTCGCCTGGGTCCCCGACTTTCACAAGCCTTCCCCCCTCAGATGCCGCCTTCACCGCATCCGTTATGTCCGATGTGTTGACTCCGATGAAACTGAACCCGGGAAACTCGTCGACGAGGCCCGGCCAGGCTGGCGGCATGCAGCCTGCGACGACGACGCGCCTTCCCTCAGCCTCAAGCTTCCTCAGGAGGCGGAGTATCTTCGTCTCGGTCGGCGACTTGACGGTGCATGTGTTGACGACGACCACGTCCGCCTCCATGAGGCCGGACTCGGTGAGGAGGCCGATGATGATTTCGCTCTCCGCCTGGCTTACGGCGCAGCCGAATGTGACGAGTTCCACGGGGTATACTTACGGGCAGGGGGTTTAATACCGGCCGGCGGTGTTTGGGGTAATGATACCTGGGAATAGTC
>Ga0315287_10008592_pt1 | contig 10326 bp, 9 predicted proteins | sample YL17G11_0_MG_FD_205037 | JGI IMG/M metagenome (GOLD analysis project Ga0315287, IMG submission 205037) | Sediment microbial communities from Yellowstone Lake, YNP, Wyoming, USA - YL17G11_0 | ecosystem: Environmental > Aquatic > Freshwater > Lake > Sediment | place: USA: Wyoming | collected...
GCCCAGGAATGTGGCACGATCTCGCAGCTCTGGAGCGACTGCTCGGCGGCTCCCTTTGGCCCATGGGGAAGTGGCAGTGCGGGCAAGCTGGGGGAGCCGGTCGCCTCCTGCCGGGCTGCCGTGTCGGCGCGGGCTAAGGTGATGTCTTGTCCCATCTGAGGCGGCGCTTCGCGGTAACCGTCAAATTTCACAAGCATGAGTCCTAAGTGATCTGATCCACGTTTAAGACGGCTGTCCTAGATAAACGGCAGTAAATACGTTGTAATTAATCGACGAACTGGGCAGATCAGGAGTTTAAGGACTCGGGCGCCGCAGCGCCGGACCTAGGGAGGACCCGCGTTGCCACAAATTTGAGCGCCGACCTCCGGTAGCCCGAAAAAAAACTTGGCCCAAAAAGTTAGGACCCTGTGCCGCAAGGCTTTCAGGGCTCATGATTCAGCCCCTGAATCACTGTATTTATAAGGCATCGAGGCGCGCCAGCAAATTCCAGGCCCCCTCGCTGGCCGCCGCCTCGACCCAACTCTCCGCCTGGATCCCTAGCACGACACCATCCGCTGGAGATAGCCTCAGGTCTTGGGCCGCGAGGTCGCCAGCTAACTCAGAGATGCCAGGATTGTGACCGACCATCACCACAGTATGGTGTTTAAGCGGATCGACCGCCTGAAGCAGCTGCTGCAGCTGTTTGACGGCTCCAGAATAAATCAGCCGCTGGTGCTCTACAGCAGTACCCGCATATGCCGCACCCGCCCCGGCTGCGACCCCTGTCCAAGTCTGGGTCGTGCGCGCAGCATCGCTGACCAAGGCCAAAGTCGGCTGCCAACCAGCCTGAACCAGCTGCTCTCCAAGCGCAAGTGACTGACGCTGCCCACGCGCCGTTAGGATACGGCCATGGTCCTTGCTGTCAGCTCCAGACTGGACCGCTTCCCCGTGGCGAATCAGTATTAAAACCAGGCGCACACATCTCCCTCCTGGCCCTGAGCCACCTCAATGATGACGCATGTGCGGTGCATCGGTGGCGATTAAGGCGTCACCGTGGGGGTTATGATCGGTGGTGAAATGCTTTTCGTTTTCAACCTTAACGCTGGTAATACCGCCGTGCAATTCACCGCGGTCGGCGAGGTAGTCCTTAGTATAAATCCACTTGTCACCGGCAAGTCCAGACATGGCGTACTCTGGCCCTAGGCGGATAGCATCGACAGGGCAGGCTTCTTCGCAAAAGCCGCAGAACACGCAGCGGAGGATATCAATCTCAAAACGCACAGGGAATTTTTCGATTTCGTTGGTCGGATGCTGGCCGGCGACGATGTGGATGCACTCGGCAGGGCAGGCAGTAGCACAAAGAAAACAGGCGGTGCAACGCACTTGCCCATCGTCGCGACGGGTTAAGAAGTGCTTGCCTTTAAAACGGTCGCTATAGGTAGCAGGCTGCTCGGGCCATTCATAGGTCGCCGATTTTTCCTTGCCGGTGATCTGCACCCAGAAAATCCCGAAGGTCTTCATCATACCCGTCAAGATGGTGCTGGTGTAGCCATACGCCATCTGAAACATGTTGGTGTCCCGCGGGGGCAGCGCTACCTTTACAACTCCGGCCATATCACACCTCTCCTTTAGACTCTAAGCACCAACCTCTTACAGACTGTGAGCCAAAATTTCGCTGAGTGCCGCCACCACTTCGACTACGTCGCGGGCATCCTCTGATCCAGCCGGGAACGGATCGGCCAATTCACCGACCTTACCCGCGAAATTAAGGAAGCGACCGCGTTTTTCGGCGTAGCCCTTCATCGGCAGCAGGTGTTTAAGACCAACATGGCTGACCGCCGCGCCATCGATCGTCCAAAGCGAGACGAAGGGCAACTGTTCTAGTCGACTAAGCTGCGCTGGCAGACTTGGGAACTGAAATGCAAGCTCTGGCCCGAGCGCGATGACCAGCTTTGGCGCCTGGCGCAGCAATGCTTCAAAGCCGTCTTTCACCTCCCCAGGTAAACCAACCGCCTTGAGCGCTTCACTAAGGCCGCGCGTGTTTGGATTATGATCGCCACGATAGAGCAATCCATCGAAGGCCTCGCGATCTTCAGTCGGCTCACGCCATTGGTAGACATTGGTGACACCGAGACTACGCACGAAGAATTCAAAGAAAGCGGCATATTCTTCGCAGGTATACGCTGCTGACACCAGCAGCGCCACTTCGCTCTTATCAGCCTTAAGCATCGTCGCGGCAAGTGCTGCTAAGGCCTCGTCGACGGTGCTCCTGCGGCGTACGCCGGAGGCCTCGGTCAACAAGGGAAAGCGCAGACGCTGCTCTTGATTCATATGTTTGTACGTCTTACGGCCCTTATCGCACATCCAGAAACCGTTGACTTCGGATTCACGCGGCTTCAAGCGGAAGTAGGTGCGCACCTGCGGCTTTGCATGGACATCGACGTGGCAGCCAGTAGAGCAGCCAGGGCACACTGCAGGCTTTTCTTTGAGAAACCAAACGCGCTGCTTGAAGCGGAAATCACGCGAGGTGAAGGCACCGACCGGGCAGATGTCGACCAGGTTGTCCTGATAGTTATGCTCGATTTTTTTATCTGGGTAGGTGCCGATGACCGCACGGTCGCCACGGTTGAAGATCCCCAGCGCGCCGGTCTTCGTAACCTCTTCTTCAAACCGCACGCAACGGTCGCAGAGGATGCAACGCTCCGTATCGAGCACTAGCTCACTGCCGATTTCGAGGGCCTTGGGCTTGAGGACTTTAGGCCGGTCCATCTCACTTTTGTATTTTCCGACCTCCATATAATAGTCCTGCAACTTGCACTCGCCCGCTTGGTCGCAGATCGGACAGTCCAGCGGATGATTGACCAGATGAAACTCAAGCGCCCATTTGTGCGCCTCTTTGACCTCGGGAAGGACCGAGGATACCTTCATGCCGGGGGTCGCCGTGAGGTTGCAGGCGATCTCCAACTTTGGCCGGTTGTCGACCTTGACTAAACAAAAGCGACAGACGCCCGCAATTTTCAGGCCAGGATGCCAGCAGAAATGGGGGATGTAGACATCTTGTTGGCGGGCGGCGGCCATCACTGTCGTACCCTTGGGCACGGTGATCTCGCGGTCGTTAAGCGTAAATGTGACGGTCTCTTGGGACCCCTTGCTGGCTTCACTCACTTGACATGACCCCCTGCTGCTGTAGCCTGCGCCAAATAGGCTTGCAATGATCCGCTGAATTTTTGCACGTAGGATGTAACCGGCATGGCGCAGGCATCTGAAAGCGCACAGATGGTCTTACCACCCATGTGCTTGGCGACGGTGCGCATAAGTTCGACATTTCCAGGCTTCGCGGTGCCATCCAGCACCCCGTCCATGATGTTGTTAAGCCAGCCGGTGCCTTCGCGGCACGGCGTGCATTGCCCACAGCTCTCATGGGCGAAGAATTCAATCGTCACCTTAAGCAGCTCGGCGAGTACCTGACGGTCGTCGATGATCATGATCGCACCGGAGCCGAGCATGGTATTTCTGGCGGCCATCGCCTCGTAGTCCAGGGTCAACCCCTGCACTTCTTCCGGCGTCAGCAGCGGTGCCGAAGCACCGCCTGGAATCAATGCTTGCAAGCTACGGCCGGGCAGATAGCCGCCGCATTCCTCTTGGATCAAGCGCTCAAAAGGATAGCCTAGCGGCACCTCGTAAACACCTGGGCGCACGAGTGCGCCGGAGATCGAAAAGAGCTTGGAACCTGGGCTCTTCTCGGTGCCATACTGACGAAACTCCTTAGCCCCGTGGTTGACGATCCACGGCACATTAGCCAGGGTTTCGGTGTTGTTGACGATAGTCGGTCGTCCAAGGTAGCCCGAGACGGCGGGAAAAGGCGGCTTTACCTTCGGCTGGCCCTTCTTACCCTCGAGTGAGCTAATCAGGCCGGTCTCTTCACCGCAGATATAAGCACCAGCTCCGGTATAATGGTCGAGGTCGAAGTCAAAACCCGAACCCAGGATATTCTTACCGAGAAAGCCGGCGGCATAAGCCTCTTTGATAGCCTCGACCAAATAGCCGATCTCGGCTTGAAATTCCCAACGGGTATAAATGTAGCCTTTGCTCGCCCTGATGGCGAACGCCGCCAGCACCATCCCCTCGATCACTTGATGTGGATTGACGGTGCAGATCTCCCGGTCTTTGAAGGTACCGGGCTCGCTCTCGTCGTTGTTGCAGATCAGATACTTCGGCCCAGTGTCGCTCTGTGGCACAAAGGTCCACTTCAGGCCAGTGGGGAAGCCGGCTCCGCCGCGGCCACGTAGACCAGACGCCTTCACCTCTTCGATCAACTGCTCCCGCGTCATTGCCCCGCCAAGCACCTTTTTAATCGCGGTATAGCCCTCCGCGTGCTCGATATAAGTCTTAAGAGCGCGCGGATTGGCGAGCCCAGCAGTGCGCAAAATGATCCTGGGTTTATCCTGGGCCATGGTTCTCTCCATTCGACAGTGGCCACGCCTAAGGATGGGGCCACCTGCAACTCATTCAACGATCCATTCACTCTAATTAAACCTGCGACCTAGCGCAGCACCGTGGGAGCATACTTCGTCAGCAGTTGATCGATCTTATCGACCGTCGCATGCTCCACACGTTCCTTGTTGACCAGCATCACTGGAGCACCGTCGCATTTACCCAAACAAGGGAACTCTTCAAGCGAAAAAGCCCCATCCTCCCCTTGAACTGCATCCAAAGCCGCAATGTGTGCACGGATGCGCGCGATCGCTGGGCGGGCTCCGAGCATATGACAGGTGATATTCTTGCAGTAGCGGATTTGAAACCTGCGCACCGGCTTATCTTTATAGATATCGTAGAAGGTGATGACCTCCTTCACGTGCACCCGGTCGAGACCATATACGGTATGCAGCTCCTCGATATGCTCAGGCTTAATCCAGCCATGAACATCTTGAATCGCGTGAAGCACCGGCAAAATCGCGCTGCGTTTCGTTTCGTAGCGCTTGAGAAATCCCTCGATCTCGGCCTTCAGGCCGCCGTCAAACACACTCATCGGTCCAGCTCTCCCGCGATGATATTGATCGTACCTAGGGCTGCCACCGCATCCGCGATCTGGCCGCCCACCACCATCTCCGGAAAGGCCTGGAAGATCGCGAAACACGGTGGTCGGCACTTGACCCGGTAAGGTCTGCCGCTGCCATCGCTGACGACGTAGAAGCCGAGTTCACCGTTGCCGCCTTCATGCGCCCGGTAGATCTCGCCGGCCTTCGGCTTGACGCCGTGGATGACCAGCATGAACTGGTTCATCAAACCCTCAATGTTGCCATAGACGTCCTGCTTACGCGGTAGGCAGATCGTCGGATCGTCGATCGAGATCGGTCCCGCCGGAATGTTAGGCAGCAGCTGCTTTAGGATACGACATGATTGGCGGATCTCCTCCATGCGCACCATGTAGCGGTCATAGCTGTCGCCGCGCTCGCCTACCGGAATATCGAAATCGATTTGATCATAAAGGTAATAGGGGTCCCAAACCCGAGTGTCGACAGCAGCTCCCGTCGCTCTTAGACAGGGTCCGGTCAGGCCCCAGTTGATCGCCCGTTCTTGGTCGATGGCTGCGACGCCGACCATGCGGCGGACGAAGATCCGGTTTTTCGTCAGTAGGACGTCGAGTTCGTGGTGGGCTCTCTCAATATCAGCAATGGTTTTAATGGCTTGCTCAACCCATCCGGGAGGCAGGTCAAAGCCCATGCCGCCGACCCTGGCCAGCGATACGGTTAAGCGTGCACCGCATAGCTTTTCAAAAAGATCGTAGACCTTCTCGCGCGGCTGAAAGCCTAACCAAAAGTTGGTCATGCCGCCGAGGTCGAGGGCATTGGTCGAGATGCAAACGAAATGGTCGATGATCCGCGAGAATTCATCGATGATCATGCGCATGACCTGGGCGCGCGGCGGCACCTCGACCCCGAGCATCTTCTCGATGGTGCGGCACCATGCATGATTGTTGATCGGCGCTGAACAGTAGTTCAGGCGATCCGTGTATGGAATGATCTGGTTATAATCATGGTTCTCGCACATCTTCTCGAAACAACGATGCAGATAGCCGATCTCGACATCGACTTTTTCGATAGTCTCACCAGAGAGCACTGCCATGAAGCGCAGGGTACCGTGCGTCGAGGGGTGCGCTGGACCGATGTTGATCCAGACCCGATCCGACAGGTGATCCTCCTCCTCGGCCTGCATCCTAGCGCGATCCTTGGCGAAAGTATGGTCCATCGGCGTCACTAAGGACTGGTTGCGATCGGCCGGATAGTCCTTACGCATGGGGTGACCGACAAAGTCTTCGTGGCAGAGGATGCGGCGGAGGTTAGGGTGGCCGTCAAATCGCACGCCAAACAAATCAAATGCTTCTCGTTCAAACCAATTGGCCGAACGATAGGCGGAGGTGACGGATGGGAGGGATCCGCCATCACCGATTTTAGCCTTGACCCGGAGCCGACGCTTATTGATATGGTCGGCAAAATGATAGACGACATCAAAGCGCTCAGTCCGGTCGGGATAATCGACCGCGCACACGTCCATCAAAAATGGATAGTGTTGCTTCAATTCGCGCGCCACCTCGAGCACAGAGCCGGAGGAGACAAGAAAGGTGTCTTCATCGGCATGCTGAGGGTTGGCGATATACTCCAGTCCACAACTAGGAAGCTTCGTGGCAATGTCTCGCCCCAAGCCAGCATTAAAAGTAGAAGCGGCTGCCGCTGCAGGTTCCGTCATCTGAGCGGGACTCCCGTAAGAGATGGGACTAGAGAGGGATAGTCTAGTCATATTCATTACTTTGCGCGTATGTACCCTAGCACCCCTGCGCCACGACAGGCAAGGTTTTTTCAGCCCCTAGCCACGAAGTTTCCTTGTACAGCAATGCCCCCCACAGTACATGTGTTAAGACCATTGCCTTTCCGACCCAACCGATACAAGGATCGCATATGACCTCAACCACCTCCACCAGCAGCCTCGACCGATTCCTCGCATACCCTATGGGACCGCGGCTGCGCGCTTACCTCGGTATCCATGACGATCAATACTTGGGCAGCGAGAACCAGCGCGAGCCAGGTGAAGCGCAGGCCTTCACGGAATTTCTGCGTGATTTCCGACCACAGACCGCAGCCGACACCAGCACCCCGGAAGCCATCGTCGATCTGTTCGATGAGCTGGTCAGCATGGATCTGCCAGAGGCCGTGCTGCATCTGGCTAGCCGTTACGATGAGGCGCTCTTCGTCCACGACTTTCGCGCGCAACTGGCTCTGGGCGTCGCCGCCATGCTGACAGACCAGCAAGCGCAGGCCGAAATTCACCTGCGCCTAGCCCAAGAGCTACTACCCGCGGAGCCTGCACCCTACATCAACCTGGCCCAAGTTTTACTCACCCAAGAACGCCTGGAAGAGGCCGAAGCCTGGACTCTGGGCGGCCTTGACGCCGAGCCCAACAACTTCACCCTATGGGACCTGATGGCGGAGATCATGCGCGAACGCCACGGCGAATACATGCCAGATACCTTGATGCTCCTGGCCACCAAGCGCTGCTCATGGGCCGGCCTCTCGCTCGCTGCCAACCTCACCTCCACCGGCGACCGCTATCTAAAGGCCACCCTGCTAGAGACCCTGCACCAACAAGGGGAACGCGACCCCTTGTTCCTCGTCGAGCTAACTGGCGCTTATGGCATCGCCAGCGAGTTCAATAAAATTCCACCGCTGGTCTGGCAGGCTGAACGCTCCACTACCAAAACTCTGCCGTGGCAGCTGCACGTGCATTGCGCCCAGGCTCAAATCAGCCTCGGCCAGGGCGCTCCAGCGCTTGAGCAACTGACTAAAGCTGAGGCCGACTTGATGCTTCCCGAAGAGGCCCGCCAGGCACTGCAAGAACTCAAAGAAGAAGCCACGGCACTAGTTCAGGCAATCGTTCCAGCCACCTTGCATTGACTGCGCTTTTTTGCAACTATTCCAGCCATTCCACATGAGGAGTCTGCACCATGAACAAGTTGGTTATTCAAACCGCATCAGCACCAGCAGCGATTGGACCCTATTCACAGGCCGTCCGTACAGGGTCGCTGCTCTTTGTCTCAGGGCAAATCCCGCTTGACCCCGTCAGCGGCCAGCTGGTTGGCGGCGGGATCGAGGCGCAAACCCATCAGGTCTTAAAAAATCTTATAGCGATTTTGAGCGCGGCAAACACCACGCTCGACAACGTTGTGAAAACGACCATTTTCCTCAAAGACATGCAGCAATTTCAGGCGGTGAACGAGGTCTACGGCAGCTATTTCAAGGCCCCTTATCCGGCCCGCGCCACCGTCGAGGTAGCCCGCCTACCCAAGGATGTTGGTGTTGAAATCGAATGCATCGCTCAAGTTTCGTGAGACAGATCCGAGAGAGATCATGAGTCTAGAGAAAAACCTCAATGACAGTGGATTGACCCTTTCATCTATGTTAGGCTAAGCCTATAAACACAATTCGTCGACACGCTCCCCTTTTTGTTGGTACAAACGTTGAAAGCCAAAGCCCTAACACATCATTCATGGCTCCTTCGGTCGCTTCTGGGCACAGCCGCCCTTGGGGCCGTGATCGTCACCAAGATGTCAACCGCCGGCTTTTCCGCCCGAGAGCTACGTACCCACGTCGAAATCGACGGCGTCGATTACGGTAGCTTCGACCAGATCGAAGGACTCACCCCAACCGTCGCAGGTCCAGACGGCAGGGAAGGTCTAACGCATAAGGTGTCTTTTCACCGCGATTTCGTCACTGACCCCTCGCTCTATCTTTGGGCCAAAAACGAAATACACGGCCGCGCCGATATCAAGAACGTTCAAGTGATCGTCGAGGATCGCGACGGTTCTGAAGTGTCACGATATGTTTTGAAGATGTGTCAGCCCCTTTCTTGGACGGTAGAAGCAGCGAACCCGGCATTGGGCGGATTCCATGAAAAAGTCGACATGGCAGTTCAAGAGATCGCCATTTATTGAACCGCGTTTGCTGCGTCAGAATTTGCCATTTCTTTGCACTCTGGCCACGATCATATCGGTGACCAGCTGTCAGCTTAGTCGCAAAACTGACCAGGAATCAGGCACTAAGGACAGCGCCGAAGCACCTGCTGTCGACCTGCATCCGCCATCGCCGCCAACCGAGGACGCTGCCGTGGGGCCAACGGCTAACGTCAGCATGGTAGCCCTCGGCGACAAAGCCAAGAGCCCAGCCTTTGGCGTCTCAGCATCTGATTGCAACGCTCCCCTAGCATCGATCGATGTGCGCTTAACGACGCAGCTCGAATCCGATTTCGGTAGCCAAACCGTGTACCTTACGTTGCGCGGCGGCGAAGCACACGAAGTGGTACGCGCCGAGATTGAGAGCTTTCGCCTTAGCTTTCCCGTCACCATAGCCGTCAAGACCAAGTTAGCGCAGGAAGTCTGCAATGCCGTGCGCGCTGGCTCATCGGAAATCGCCGTAGAGCCCAGCGTCATCGCCGAGACCCGCAGCTGGTTGGCCCAAATCGCCCCCGATTGCGAGGCCCTGACGCCGTTTAAAAAATCCAGCCCCAGCGTCAATAGCAGCGCCAATTCAACCGGCGGCTGGTACTGCCAGCTTCCGCAAATTGACCCGGTAGCTGCGCGCGCCGAACTCGGCCGCATGCAAACGTTGATGATCAAACGCTGGAGCCGTCAGCCCTACCTCCTGACTCGGCGCCTCGCTATCGGCCTGTCACTAGCCAGCGCCCTTGAATCAACCGATCAAGACGACCGCCGCCTCAACACCTTTTGCCGTGTCATTCAGGCCTCGCTGCCGATTGAGCTACCCGCAACCTTGGCTAGCAAACGCTGGCAGGCCGCCGTATGCGGCCAAGACCTTGGCCGCCGCGTCACCGCCGCCCGTTTTGGTCTCGCCAAAACCGTCGCCGAAATCGCCTTCATGCAGCAACTGTTCGACCGTACCAGCCGCCTGGGCCTCCTGACTCTGCGCATCCCAAGCGCCATCCCCGCCGGCCGCGAAGTCTTAGTCACCTTGATACCCGGCAGTGACGTCGCCGACAACGTTGCCAAACAGACTCGCAGCTTATGGCAAGCTGACAGCACCTCACCGGGCCAGGCTCCTGCCAGCGCCGAGGCACCGCGCTCGTGCTGGCACCCGGTCTACTCCGAAGACACTGGACTCCTGCGCCTAGCCCGTCAGCTCGCTTTAACCGGCGAGGCGCCAAAAGTGGCTTGTGAAGAATCCGACATGGTGCCCAACAAGAGCTTCGCTCCGGAGCGCTATTTTGCCGAGAGTATCACCAGCGAGACCGAGTTTATCATCCCTAATGCCCGCGCCAAAACGCTGCGCCTGCCGATCG
>Ga0315287_10008593_pt1 | contig 10323 bp, 5 predicted proteins | sample YL17G11_0_MG_FD_205037 | JGI IMG/M metagenome (GOLD analysis project Ga0315287, IMG submission 205037) | Sediment microbial communities from Yellowstone Lake, YNP, Wyoming, USA - YL17G11_0 | ecosystem: Environmental > Aquatic > Freshwater > Lake > Sediment | place: USA: Wyoming | collected...
GCCAGCCCCATCACCTGAAGGCATCGGTCGGCGGGCCGCACCAGGACCAGTTCGACTTCACCGCGCTGTCGCGCATCGTCGGCAAGGGCGTGCCCCGCGACGAGCTGCCGCCGGTGCGGCACGGACGGCTGGTGCACGTACTGGGCGTGCTCGAATCGCAGCGCTTCTTCGCCCCCGCCGAATCGGCAGACGACAGCGAGTGTTTCAATTTCGTGTTCGACAACTGCGCGGCGGCCGCGCAGGCCTACCGCGAGCGCCTGGCCGAAGTCGCCGAGCTGGTGAAGGCGATGTCGATCGCCGAACTCGAGGCGCAGGGCCGCTACATCGAGGCCGAACACGATCTGTTCTTCGAGGCCTTCGACGAAAACGCGCTCACCGCGGAAGATCTGGCGCGCTTTCCTGACTACCTGGTGTGCATCCCGTCGGATCGCAACGATGCGCCGGAGAACGCCAACCTGATGGAGATGCTGTCGAGCGGGTTGCCGGTCAAGGTGCTGGTGCAGACCTCCGATCTGCTCGAGGAGGCGTCGATCGGCACCGGGCGCTTTGCCTTCGGCGTGCGCAGCGCGCGCCTGGCCACTGCGGCGATGGGCCTGGGCGGGATGTTCGTACTGCAGTCGCCGAGCGCCAACCTCTATGCGCTGCGTGCCCGGATCAGCCGCGGCCTGGCCTGCCGTGGCCCGGCGCTGTTCAGCGTTTTCGCCGGCTCGCCGCGCTCGGCCAGCCCGCTGCCACCGTACTTGACCGCCGCGGCCGCCATGCAGTCGCGTGCGTTTCCCGCCTTCAGCTACGACGCAGCTGCCGGCGCCAACTGGGCCGCCCGCTTCTCGCTCGAGAACAATCCGCATCCCGACGACGACTGGTCGCTGGAGACATGGGCCTACTTCGACGCGGCGTTGCAGCGCGCCGAGCAGCGCGCGGCCTTCACCTTCGCCGACTTCGTGCTCTGCGATACGCGCTACGCGGCCCATTTCGCGCAGGTGCCCGCCGAGCGCTGGAACGCGGCGATGTTGCCGCTGGCCGACTGGCTCGCACTCGACGAGGCCGACGCGGCCAAGCGCGTGCCGTTCCTGCTGGCCGTCGACGGCCAGGACGCGCTGCAACGGGTGATCGTCGATGCGCGACTGATGCAAGCCACGCGGCGTTGCCTGCTGTTGTGGCGCCGCCTGCAGGAGCACGGCGGCGTGCACGATTCGCATGCCGAACGCCTGCTGGCGCGCGAGAAGGCCGCCTGGGCAGCCGAGAAGCCCACCGAGGCGCCTGTGGCACCGGCCATAGCCGCGGCGCCGGCCGTCGTGGCCGCCGCGGCCGCGGCTGCCGATGGCGAGACTGCGCCGCCGGTGCATTCCCGCGACGAAGCATGGATCGAGACGACCCGCTGCCCGAGCTGCAACGAATGCCAGCTGATCAACGACCGCCTGTTCGGCTACGATGAACGCAAGCAGGCCTACATCAAGGATCTTGCGGCCGGCACCTACCGCCAGCTGGTCGACGCCGCCGAGAGTTGCCAGGTCGCCATCATCCACCCCGGCAAGCCGCGCGACCCGAATGAGCCCGGCCTAGAAGAGCTGCTGGTGCGTGCCGAGCCGTTCCGCTGACGCGCGACGCCGGTCGGGCCGCTGTGCGGGGCAGGCCGATGGCCGAGCCCCCCGGATGGGCTTGATACAGTGCAGGCGAGAGCCCTTTCGACAGGGCGGCGACAATGGTTGCGGCGGGCAGCCGCCTGTTCGCAAAGGAATGAGTGGGACATGACTGCAGAAAGAGCCACTGTGAGCCCTTCGACCTCGGTGCGCTCCGGGTCGCCGCAGGCGTGGGCCGTTGCCACGCGGCCGCGTAGCCTGCCGGTGGCCATCAGTCCGGTGCTCGTCGGTGCCACGCTCGGATTCGAACGCACCGGCGCCATCGATTGGGTGGCCGCGTTGCTCGTGCTCGGCGCGGCCTTGCTGATGCAGGTCATCTCGAACATGCAGAACGACGTCGGCTACACGGTGCGGGGCGGCGACAGCAGCGGCACGCGCACCGGATTGCCGCGGGCCACCGCCAACGGCTGGCTGAGCGTGCGCGATGTCCGGGCGGGGATCCTGACCGCGGCGCTCGTGGCCATCGGCATCGGCCTGGCACTGGTGGCCTACCGTGGCTGGCCGGTGCTGGCGATCGGGTCGGCCTCGCTGCTCGCGGCATTGGCCTACATGGGCGGGCCCAGGCCGATCGCCTACACGCCGTTCGGCGAGTTGACGGTGTTCGTGTTCTTCGGCCTCGTCGCCGTGACGGGCACCGACTGGGTGCTGACCGGCAGTGTCGGCCTGGTGAGCCTGCTGGCCTCGGTGGCGCTCGGCAGCCTGGCCGCCGCAGCACTGGCAGTGAACAACCACCGCGACATCGCGCACGACCGGCTGGTCGGCCGCCACACCTTCGCCGTCAGCTTTGGCGAAGACGCTTCTCGCGCCTTGTTCAGGGCGCTGTCGCTCGGCCCCTTCGTGCTGCTGCCGGTGATAGCCCTGACTGCGCAGTCCCTCGCGCTGCTGCTGCCCCTGCTGCTGCTGCCAGCGGCCGTGCGACTGGGGCGTGATTTCATCGATTGCCCGCGTGGCGCGGCCTTCAACGAGGTGCTGTTCCGCACCTTCAGGCTCGAGCTGTGGTTCGCGGCGCTGCTGTCGGCGGGCGCGCTGCTGGCCAGGACGCTGGGCTGATGGCCACGCGCGGCGTCAGACGCCGGACGCTGCTGGCCACGCTCGCTGGCGCGCTGCCCGCCTGGCCGGCGTGGGCCCAGCCGCGTGCGGCGGGATTCCCCGAGCGGACGGTGCGCGTGGTGGTGCCGTACTCGGTGGGTGTGGGGCCCGATGTCGTCGCGCGCAGCGTGGCCGAACGCCTGGCGCTGCAGTGGGGCCAGCCGGTGCTGGTGGACAACAAGCCCGGCGCGTCGGGCATCGTCGCCTTCAACGAGGTGCGGCGCACCGTGCCCGACGGCCACACCCTGTTCCTCGCCGACACGGCCACGATGGCCGTCAACCCTTTGCTGCACGCCACGCTGCCGTATGACCCGGTACGCGACCTGGTGCCGCTGACGTTGTTGTTCCAGGCCACCTTCGTGCTGTGGGTCGGCGGCACGAGCCGTTTCGCCAGCGTCGCCGCGCTGCTCGAGGCGGCCCGCCGTGCGCCGGGCAGCGTCAGTTACGCCTCGCTCGGCAATGGCCACGCCAGCCACGTCGCGATCGAGACCTTCGCGCGTGCTGCCAACATCAACATGCTCCACGTGCCATTCAAGGACGTTGGCGCAATGCTCAGCGCGGTGGCGAGCGCGGAAGTCGACTTCACTGCCATCGGGGTCAACACCGTGGCCGGCCTGGTGGCCAGCGGCCGGCTGCGGCCGTTGGCCGTGGCGGCGAAGAGAAGGCTCGTCAGCCACCCCGACATTCCGACGCTGGTCGAAGCCGGCGGCCCCGCCGTCCAGATGCACCCGTGGGCGGCGCTGATGGCGGTCACCGGCACCCCGGCCGCGGTGATCGAGAAGTTGCAGACTGACGTCGTTGCCGCACTCGGCACCGCCGAGGTGCGCGGTCGCGCCACGCAGGCCGGCTTCGACATCACGCCGTCGACGCCGCAGGCACTGCGCGACCGCATCCAGGCCGACATCGCGCTGTACGCGCCATTGGTCAGCGAAGGACGCGTCAGCCAGCTCTAGCGGCGCCGTCCTCCGGCCCCGGCTGGCCTGCATTGCGAGCCATGAACGACGCCACGCCGCCCTCCGGGACCCTGCACGCGCCGGCCCGCGAAGAGCTGACAGTGGCCGGGCAGGTGCGCATGATCGCCGCGCTGCAACGGTCGTTGCAGCAGGCGTTGCAGGCGCAGCAGCCCGCGGCACGGGTCGAGGTGATCGAGACCCACATCTCCTTCGTGCTGGTGGCCGGTGGGTTTGCCTACAAGTTCAAGAGGGCCGTCAACCCGGGCTTCCTGGACTTCACGACGCTGGCGCGGCGCTGGCACTACTGCCACGAAGAGCTGCGCCTGAACCGCCGCCTGGCCCCCGATCTCTACCTGGACGTGATCACGGTCCATGGCACGGCGGACGCGCCGGTTCTGGGCGGGCCCGGCCCCATCATCGACTGTGCCGTTCGCATGCGCGCGTTCGCGCAGGAGGGCTTGTGGGATCGGGAGATCACGCGCGGCGCCTTGCGGCCCCGGCACATCGACGAGCTCGTCGAGCTGCTGTTCGCCTTCCACCGCGATGCAGCCGTGGCCGGAGCCGACAGCCGCTTCGGCGACCCGCAGCAGGTGCGCAGACCCTTGCGCGACAGCCTGGCAGCGCTGGACGGATTGCTGCAGGGCGACGCCGATCACCTGCGCGTGCTCGCCTTGCAGGCCTGGGAGGCAGCCGTCGGCGCTGCGCTCGAGCCCGTCTTCCTGCAACGCCACCGCGACGGTCGCATCCGCGAGTGTCACGGCGACCTGCACCTGGGCAACGTGACGCAGATCGACGGCAAGGCCACGGTGTTCGACTGCATCGAATTCAACGACGACTTCCGCTGGATCGACGTGATCAGCGACCTCGCGTTCATGGCCATGGACCTGCTGCGCCACGACCGTGCGGACCTCGCGCACCGCCTCGTCAACGGCTACCTGCAACGCAGCGGCGACTACGGCGGCACGCGCGTGCTGCGCTACTACATCGTGCACCGCGCGCTGGTGCGCGCCAAGGTGGCCGCCTTGCGCGCGGCGCAGGAAGCACCGGCGAGCGCGCAACCCGCTGCGCTCGACATCGTGCGGCAATACCTCGATCTGGCCATCGCCACCAGCCGCCCGCCCCACCCGGTGCTGATGATCACGCATGGCTTGTCCGGCAGCGGCAAGACGACCTTGACGCAAGGCTTGCTGCAAGCCACCGGCGCCGTGCGCCTGCGTGCCGACATCGAACGCAAACGCCTGTTCGGCCTGGCGCCGCTGGACCGTGGCGGCTCAGGTCCGAACACGGGGCTGTACAGCGGCGACGCAACCCGGGCGACCTACGAACGCCTGCTGCAAGACGCCCGCACCGTGCTGCAGGCCGGCTTCAGCGTGGTGCTCGACGCCACATTCCTGCATCGCCACCAACGCGACGCCGCGCGTGAGTTGGCCCTGTCGCTCGGCGTGCCCTTCGTGCTGCTCGATTTCGACACCGATGCGCAGACCTTGCACGAGAGGGTTCGGCAGCGAAGCGCTCGCGCTGACGACGCCTCTGATGCCGACGGCGAAGTGCTCGCAGCGCAGCGCCTGGCAGCCGAGCCGCTGGCCGCGGACGAACGGGCTGCGGTGTTCCGCTGCCCGCCGACAACGCTGTCGGCCGATGGCCAGCCACACGCAGACTGGTCACCCCTGCTGCAGCGGCTGGCAAACCCGAAGGGAAACAGGACATGAAGGGCGCGAGCGGGCCCCCTGCCGCTGCCACTGCGTGGCGCGGGCAGCCGGGGCACCGCTGGCGAGCCTTCGTCACGACGTCTGGCCATTGACTCAGCGCACGGCCGGGCCGGCGCGTTGGGCATAAGGTATCGGCTGACGTTTCACGAGGATCTGAAAGTGCACCGGCTCGCCCGCCTGCTCTGTCTGCTCTTGGCCTGCCTGGCCTGCGCGTCAATGGCCGTCGACAGGCCAGCGGCCCTCGATCCGCCGGACACCCCGTTCAAGGAGATCGAGAGCGCTGCGGAAGCATTCGTGCGCGCGGCGGCGCTGCCCGCGTGGGCCGACCTGCTGGAGCTGCCGGCGTTGCCGCCATCGGCGGCGCGCTGGCCGGTGGTCGTGCGCATGGCCGAGACCCAGCTGCACGTCGGACCCGCACCGGTCCGGCTGACCAACCGGGCCGTGCAGGTCAACGACGCCAGCGCGCTGGACGAGATCGGGCAGCTGGCGCTCGAATTCAACCCGCAGTTCGAGCGGCTGTTGCTGCACAAGGTGCTGATCCTGCGCGGCGAGCAGGTCATCGACCACACGCGCTCCGCGCCGGTCCGACTGCTGCAGCGCGAGGCCAGGCTCGAACAGGGTCTGTACAGCGGTGTGATCACGGCGTCGATCGTGCTGCCCGGAGTGCGTGTCGGCGACACCTTGCACCTGGTGTACTCGATCGCCGGCGAGAACCCGACCCTCGACGCGCGCTACACGCATCGCGTGTCCTGGGATCAGGCCTATCCGATGATGTTGCGACGCGTCACGCTGGTGGCCCCCGCGGCGCGGCAAATTCGCTGGCGCTGGTTCGGCGGGTCGAACGCGGACGGGCCGCGACCGGCCGAGATCCTCGAGGCCGGTGTTCGGCGCCTGCGCTTCGAGCAGCGTGATCTGGGCGGCGCCGTGATCGAGCCGATGACACCGCCGCGCCTGCCGCCCTTGCGCAGCCTTCAGTTCAGCGAATACGCGGGCTGGAACGAAGTCGCTCGCTGGGCCGTCGCGATGTTCCCGGGCAACGCACCGTTGCCCGCCGACCTGGCCCCGCTGATGGCCCGCCTGCATGCCTTGCCAGACCCGGCCGAGCGCGCTTCGCAGGCTTTGCAGTGGGTCCAGGCCGAGATCCGCCCTTGGTCGGTCGCCGTGGGCGAGTGCGCCATGCGCCCGCAACTGCCGGCCACGGTCGTGCAGCGCGGCTGGGGCGACTGCAAGGACAAGGCCCTGCTGCTGACGCGCATGCTGCGCGAGTTGGGCATCGAGGCACGTCCGGCACTGGCATCGCTGGCCACCCGCGCGGGCCCGGCGCTGATGCTGCCGGCGCCCGACCTCTTCGACCATGTGGTCGTGCAGGTCAGGCTGGACGGGCGCGAGCACTACCTCGACCCGACGCGCCACGGCCAAGCCGGCCTGCTGTCGCGGATGGGCCAGCACCTCGAGGAAGCCGCTGTGCTGCTGGTCGATGCCGCGACCCAGGACCTGGTGATCGTGCGCTCGCCGAACCGCTCGGAGATCTTTCGCAACCAGTTGCACGAACGCCTGAGCCTGGCGCGCTTCGATGCCGAAGGCCAGCTCGAGGTCGACGTCCAATGGGTCGGCGTCAGTGCCGAGACCTTGCGCGTCTCGCTGCAACGCATGGATGCCGCGGCGTTGCGCAGCTTCGCAGGCGCCGGCTACCTGCAGCAGTACGCCGGCAGCCGCCTGCTCGGCGAGCCGCAGGTCAGCGACGATCGCCACCTCAATCAACTGACCATCAGCGCCCGCTTCGCGGTGCCGCGGCTGGCCCGCCCCGAGGGCGAGCACTGGGCCGTCGCGTTCGCGCCGAGCCTGGGCGACGCCATCGTGATGCCGCCGCAACTGTCGCGCCGCTTTCCGCTGGCCGTGCCCTCGTTCCCGACCACCTACCGCTACCGGATCGACATGGCCTGGCCCGAAGGCGCGATGCTCGCCGAAGAGCCCGCAATGCGGCGCCTGGAGACACCGCACTTTCGGCTGCTGACGACCCGCACGGTGCGCGGCAACGTCGAGACCCGCACCGTTCAGTTCGAAGCCACGGTCAACGAGGTCCCGCCGGCCGAGCTGGTTCGCCTGGCGCAAGACCTGGGCCGGTTGACGGAGCAGATCGGCGGCGTGATGCTGGCGGTGGCCGACGATGTGGCGCAGCCCGCGCCAGTCGCGCGACCTGCTCGACGCAAGGAGGATGCCGATGCGGACACTGAGCGGCGTTGACGGCGCCTTCCTGCATCTCGAGACACCCGAGACACCGATGCACGTGGCATCGCTGCACCTGTTCGACCTGCCCGCCGGCTACCGTGGCGACTTTCACGCCGACATCAAGCGCCTGATGCGCCGCCGCCTGCACCTGGCGCCGGTCTTTACGCGCAAGCTGGCGCCGATGCCGCTGCAGTTCGCCAACCCGGTGTGGGTCGAGGAAGACCAGCTCGACCTGGACTACCACGTGCAGCGAGTCACCCTGCCCACCCCCGGCACGCTGGCACAGCTGGAAGATTGCGCCGGCCGACTGCACTCCGTGCTGCTCGACCGCAACCGCCCGCTGTGGCGCCTGGCGGTCATCGACGGCCTGCAGTCGGGCCAGGCGGGCTACTACATCCAGGTTCATCACGCGGTGCTCGACGGCCAGGCCGGGGTGCTGCTGGCGCAGGCGCTGTTCGACGTGACGCCGACACCGCGCCGCGTGCCGCGCGAGACCGCACACCACGCCGAGCATCCCGGCATGGCCGACCTCGCCGCCGCCGCGCTCAAGCACGACGCCGGCCAGGTCATCAAGTTGCTGCGGCATCTGCCCGACGTCGTGAAGGCCCTTGCCGGCCTGTTCGGCGGCGCACCGCGCGAGGCCAAGGGCCAGCTCGGGCAGAATTTCGCCTTCGGCCCGAAGACCTCGCTGAACGTGCCGATCACCGGTGAGCGCGGCTTTGCCGCGGGGTCGATTCCACTGGCCACGCTCAAGCAGCTCGCCGCGGCGCACGAGGCCAAACTCAACGACATCGTGCTGGCGCTGTGCAGTGGCGCGCTGCGCCGCTATCTCGCCAACCACGGTGGGATCCCGAACAAGCCGCTGATCGCCTCGATGCCGATCTCGCTGCGCGAGGCCGGTAACACCGACTACTCGACGCAGGCCACGCTGAGTCTGGTCAACCTGAACACGCATATCGCCGACCCGGTGAAGCGCCTGCGAGCGATCCGCGACGCCGCCGGTGCCGTCAAGGGGCTGGCCCGGCGCGCCCGGGGCGTGATCCCGACCGACTTCCCCTCGATCGGTGTGCCCTGGCTGCTGCACGGCCTGGCGTCGCTGTACGGTCGCTCGGGCATCACGCGGGCGATACCGCCGATCGCCAACGTGGTGATCTCCAACGTGCCGGGCCCGCAGCTGCCGCTGTATGCGGCCGGGGCACGCATGGCCACCTACTGGCCGCTGTCGATCGCCGAGCACGGCCTGGGCCTGAACATCACGGTGATGAGCTATGCCGGCGCGATGGGCTTTGGCTTCACCACGGCGCGCTGCGCCGTGCCCGACGCGCGCGAGCTGTCGGCGGCGCTGGCGGCGGCGCTCGGCGAACTGGTGGCCCGCAGCCCGCCAACGCCGGCCAAGCCGGTGAAGGCGCGCGCAGCGACCCCAAGCTAACCGGCAGCGGCGGCCCGGCGCCGGGCCGCTGCCTTGCGCGCTGGTGCCTTCGCCGGCGCCGCTTTCTTGCGTGCGGCCGGCCGGGCCGCGGCCGGCTTGGGCAGCACCTCTCGCAGCATCGCCTCGCAGGCCTGTTGCGACATCACCCGCGGCACCGGGTAGTTCGTGTCGGCCTCCCAGCAGGCGGCCTTGGCCAGCGCGGGAATGTCGTGCTCGCGCAAGGCGTCCAGATGTTTCGGGATACCCAGCGAACGGTTCATCGCCTCCACGGAATCCAGGAACTTCTGCGCCAGCTCGGCTTCGGGCTCGCCCGGCGCGCCGGCCCGGGCGCGCACGGCCAGCACCGCCAGCTTGGCCTGGGCGGCCTGGCTGGAAAAGCGCAGCACCGGCGGCAGCAGGATGGCATTGGCCAGGCCATGCGGCGTGTGGTACAGCCCCCCCAGCTGGTGCGCGATGGCGTGCACGTTGCCGACGTTGGCGCGCGTGAACGCCAGTCCGGCGTACATCGACGCCAAGGCCATCTTCTCGCGTGCGTCCAGGTTCTGGCCGTCGGCAAAGGCAATCGGCAGGTTCTGGTAGATCAGGCCCACCGCAGACAGCGCCATGCGGTCGCTGAACGCCGTGCCCCAGCCGCCGATATAGGCCTCGACGGCGTGGGTCAGCGCATCCATGCCGGTGGCCGCGGTGATGTGCGGCGGCAGGCCGGTCATCACGCAGGGGTCGAGCGCAGCCATCCGCGGCACGATGCGGGTGTCGGCGATGACCAGCTTGCGGTGGTGCTCGGGGTCGGAAATGACCGCCGCGACCGTGACCTCGGAGCCGGTGCCGGCCGTGGTCGGTACCGCATAGATCGGCGGCGGTGCGTGCCTGCCGCTGAAATAGCCGACCAGTTCACGCGGATGCTTGTGGTTGGTGGCCGACAACCCGATCGCCTTGGCCGCGTCCATCACCGAGCCGCCGCCGAAGGCGACGATCGCGTCGCAGCCTGCGCGCTGGTACAGCGCAATGCCCTTTTCCACCAGCGGGATCGGCGCGTCGGGCGTGATTTCGTCGAAAACCACGAAGTCGGCGCCACCGGCGGTGAGCGCCTCGGCCAGGCCTTTCATCAGACCCAGCTGCGCCACGACCGCGTCGGTGACGACCAGGATCCTGCGGTGGCCGAAGCCCGCGACCGCCTGCCCCAACCGCGCGCTGGCCCCCGGGCCGACCAACATCGTCGGCTGCGGGATCGGCAGCAGCCGGGTAACGACCCCGGCGGCCCGCTTGATCCCCGG
>Ga0315287_10008594_pt1 | contig 10323 bp, 14 predicted proteins | sample YL17G11_0_MG_FD_205037 | JGI IMG/M metagenome (GOLD analysis project Ga0315287, IMG submission 205037) | Sediment microbial communities from Yellowstone Lake, YNP, Wyoming, USA - YL17G11_0 | ecosystem: Environmental > Aquatic > Freshwater > Lake > Sediment | place: USA: Wyoming | collected...
TGCTGCTTTCTCCCTTGGAGGTTGGTTGACGTAACTCCAAAGAGAATCAGCATGTCCGCCACTTTTCAACCCCGCGCATCCTTTAGTCGGATGAACCGGAAATGTCAACAGTGGCGTGTACAACACCACCACCTGGGCCATCATGGATCACCAGACGGCCGGGGCGACGTTCGGCACGGCCTATTTCATCCCGAGCGAGGACGAATGGTACAAATCTGCTTATCACAAGAACAACGGCGTGACGGGCGGCGCGGCCAACTACTGGGACTACCCTACCGGCAGCGACAGCGTGCCGACGGCTGTGTATGGTGGTACGGCGGCTGGTACCGCTGTTTTTTATGCCTCACCAGTAATCCCGACAGCTCCTGCCGACGTCAACAACGCCGGTGGTTTGAGCCCGTACGGCACGATGGGCCAGGGCGGCAACGTCTGGGAGTGGAACGAGGCATTGATTGGTTCGTCGCGTGGTGTGCGTGGCGGCTGTTGGGGCGACTACTCCGACGGCTTGGCCTCCTCCGGCGGCGCCGACATCTCCCCGACGGCTGAGAACCTCGGTTTCGGGTTCCGCGTGGCAAGTGTTCCTGAGCCCGGTAGCATCATTTTGCTCGTATGCGGAGCGATTGCCGCTTTGATCTTGTGGAGACGCCGCAAGTAAAGAGACTTTAGCAGGGATATCGGGTTTGGGCACCCCTGCCGGCTCGTCCGGCAGGTACACAAGTTTGCCAGGCTAGAGCGGGAATCTGCATATTCCCCGGCAGGGGTCGCAAAAAACTTTCGGCCGGTTCCTAGCCTTCAAACTCGTTCACCCGCCAGACAAGCTGGCGGGGGTCACAACCAACCCGATACCCGTGCTACCAATGCCGCTACACAACAAAAGCGGCAAGGAATTGCCGCACTCCAAAGGCGCGGTCGGCGTCGAAAACCAGGCAGCGATAGGACAATGCGGCGTTCGCACCGATTACCGGAAGAGCCCCGCAAATCAGGCACCCATGCCTTACACGCTCTCCCCGGCCAGCCAGCCGGTGCTGAAAGCGGCCTGGAAATTGTAGCCGCCGATAGGGCCATCCAGATCCAGCAGTTCGCCGGCGAAGTACAGGCCGGGTACGATCCGGCTCTGCACGGTGCGCGAATCGACTTCGTCGAGCGCGACCCCCCCGGCCGTCACCTCGGCCTTTCGGAAACCCATCGTGCCGGCCACGGGGATGTCGAAACCCTTGATGGTTTGGCTCAACCGGCGGCGTTCCGCCTTGGAGAACTCCGCGGCCGTTCGATCCGGCGGCAGGCCGGCCTGTGCGACGATGGTTTCAGCCAGCCGGTGGGCGACCCATGGGTCCAGCAGACCGGCCACTTGGCGTCTGCCCGCCGCGGCGGATTGGCTCAGCAGCAACGCGTCGAGTCCTTCCAATCGCAGGTCCGGCAGGAAGTCGCAGCGCAGCCGGAGCGTGTTGGGGCGCGGATGGCCGCTGACGGCCCGGCTCACGTCGAGAACGACCGGCCCCGTCACCCCAAAGTGGGCAAACAACAGCGACCCTCGGCTGCGGGCAAGCAGTTGACCAGGAGGGCAGACACTGCTGTCTGCCGGTTGATCGGTGGGGCAGACATTCCTGTCTGCCGGTTGACCGGTGGGGCAGACATTCCTGTCTGCCACATCAAGAATTGACTTCTCGCCGGGGTCGATCACTTCCACCGCCACGTCGTGTACCGTAATGCCCTGGAGTTCCCGCAACCACGGGGCGTGAGAAGTAACCGGCGCCAAGGCCGTGCGCGGAGTGACGATCGTGTGACCGAGCGCCGCGGCCCAGCGGTATCCGTCGCCGGTGGCGCCGCATGCGGGATACGATTGCCCACCGGTGGCCAAAATAACCTTTTCAGCTTCGAGAACCTGGCGAGTCGTGGTCAACTGAAACCCGTTGCCGCCGCGCTGGAGTTCCTTGATTGGTTCCTCGAATGCCAGCGTGCAGCCGCTCTGCTTCACGCGGCGCACGAGCGCGGCCAGCACGTCTGCCGCGCGATCGCTGCTTGGAAAGACCTTTCCGCCGGGTTCGACCTTCGTGTGTACGCCTTCGGCCTCGAAAAAATCAACGACATCCTGCGGACTCAGTGCCGCCAGGGCCGAGTGCAGGAATCGGCCGGCCGAGCCAAACGCTGCGACAATGCCCCGGGCGTCGGTGGCGTGAGTCAGATTGCAGCGGGTGCCGCCGGACAGCAGGATCTTGATGCCCGGCCGGCGGTTCTTGTCCAGCAGGATCGTTCGGCGTCCGCGCTCCGCCGCCCGGGCAGCCGCCATCAACCCGGCCGGCCCCCCGCCCACGATCGCCACGTCCCAGTGTGCCATAGCGGGTTTCCTACGCCAGTCGCAACCCCTTGGGCAGCGATTCGCCAAACACAAGGCCCTGTTCCTCGCTGTCCAGGCTGCCGCCGTCGCGCACCAGTTTGGTGAAGTCGAATCCGACGACGTAGCGGCTCGGCGTCGATGGTGACTGATTGCCTTGCTTCACGGCGCATGCGTCAAGGGCCACTACGTTGGGGTGGCAGTGCAACTGCCACCCCAACGGGGTTTTCTCCCGGAGTTACCCAAGTTCATTTAGGATAACCGCAGAGAGGTCGTTTCGGGAGGGCGATCAACCCGCATTTCTCGCCAGGGTGTGGTTGCAACCCTCCAAAGGGCCGGTACAATGAAACGATGCAGAAAGATACGGACGATCCTGGTCCCCACGTTCTGTTGAAGATCGTTGTTTCCCTCTTGGGACTCATCTCGGGCTGTGCCCTTGTCTTGGCGGCCCGGTGGTTGCTGGGCTACTGAGAGCAGTCTCCCCCTCTCCCTTTGGGAGGATGGTAAGGGGAGGGCTTCGTGGCCTGCACAAGTTCCACGCCGCCGCCGCGCGCCGAACTCGTCTTTACACGCGAGCGCCATCTCGGTACTCTGCCGCCCGTTTGCCCTGGAAGAGTCAAGATGGGCACTTTAGAAAAGGGGTGAAGCTTATGAACTTCTTCAATTGGATTCGTGACGGCGTGCGGCACGCGGTGCTCCTCGGCGTTTCCGACGCGGTGGGCGACATCGGCACGCCCGTCGAGGGAGACGACATCAGCCAGCGGCTGTTGCAGGCGATGCGCAGCGGTCAGCCGACGGTTATCGATTCCCGGCCGGAGCAGCGCCCGGCCCGAAAGAAGCTGGGCCGCTCGTTGGATCAGATTCAAGCGCAGGCCAGGGCGTCCTAGCGCCCCGTTGAAAAACGCTGTAGGAGGCGACTCCAGTCGCCGATGATCGGGCGAAACCCGGGAAAATCGGCGACTGGAGTCGCCTCCTACAACCGATAACCGACCTTCTTCAACGGGCAACTTGCGCGTCACTTCCCTTCGATCCGCGCCCGCAGTTGTTCCCGTTGGGGTTCTTGAGTCGCCGGGTCGGCGGCCGGATCGACACCGATCGGTTCGCCCAGCAGGGCGACAAGTTGCCGGGCGGCGGTCTGCCGGGTGGAAGGCTCCGGTCGCCCAAGCAAGGACAGCCAAACCGTCGGATCGCCGGACAGCGTCGCGGCCACTTGCTCCGGCGCGTCGTCGCTGGACTGGCCGGACAGCGCGTCGACGATCCGCCGTACGCGGAACTGCTGCTCGGCGTCCAAGCAGCCGAACTCGAGTTGCCGCAGATAACCGAGAACCAAGGGGTCGGCGGCGCGCAACGCCCGGTCCGCCGCCTCGCGCTTGGCGAAGCGGTTGTCGCCGAGTTGTGCGACCAGTGCGGCCCAACGCGATCGTTCCGCCGCAACGTCTCTGCCAACGCCCTGCAACAGCCGTTGTTCCACTTTGGCCGCCGTCTCGGCCAGTTTCCAATCCGGGCGCAACATTTCGAGCACCGGAACGAGATGCTGTTTGCACGGCTGCGGTTGCGCGATCAACAAGTGCCAGAGACTTGCGGCTCGGTATGCCTGCTGGTGGTCGGCCGGGCCCAACGTCAGCACGAGCTTCTCGTTGGGAAGCTGCACAAACTCCATGGGGACGGCGCTGCCGGCGCCCTTGGGCGTGCGGCGGATGCGCACGCGATCGCCGGACGCAAGATCGAACAGCAAGCTCTCGTCGGCACTGGTCCGCTCGTACGTCATCGCCAGCTCGCCGTTGTCGTTGCGGACGTTTAGTTGTTCTTTGCGGCCTTTGTTGTCGGAGTTGCTCGATTGGATGCCGATGCGGGTGCCGTCGAGCGACACGCGGCCGGAAGCAACGCTGAACTGCATCCATTTATTCTGCGCGACCTGGTTCAATAGCGGTTCCTGGGCCTGCGCGCAGAACGCGGCAAGCCAAACCGTCAGAATACCAGCCGTCGCCATTCTATGCAGCCACATTGTCATAACCTCTATTGTATACGATCGGCGGCGAAGTGCAAACAAGTCACACCATTTCCTTTTCCACCTTGCGGGGGCGGCCTGTGTCCTCGGCCGAGTCCGGCGGGCGATCTTGGGGAGGTCTGAATATCGCCCGGGCCGCCTTCCGGCGATAGCGTTGCCAAAGCCAAATACCCACCACCGCCAGGGCAATCACGACCGCGACGGTCAGCAGCACTTCCCCCGTCCGCACCCACTGAACGATGTACTGTCCGAACCAGTAGGTCAGGCCGAAGAACGTGCCGACCACCGCCGTGGCGCAAACCAGGTCGATCAGAAGGAACCGTTTGAACGAGACCCGCAGAATCCCGGCCGTCAAGTAGACCGGCGACCGCAGGCCCACGAGGAATCGGGCCACCAGGAACACCTTCAGCCCGTGCCGGCGGAACATCACCTCGATCTGAGCCTCGCGATGGGGCGTGACGAAGCGGGCCCACCAGGGATGCTCGCACAAAACGCCGCGGCCGAAGTGGTACCCGATCCAATACATGATGCAGTCCCCGACGATGGCGCCGAAGATGCACCAACCGAGCGCCAGCCAGGGATCGAGCGTCCCCTGCGCGGCCAAAACCCCCGCCGCGATGATCGGAACCTCCTCGGGGATGGGCAGCCCCGAGCCGGTCAGAATCAGCACGATGACGAGTGCCAGGTAGGAACCGTGCGTCAGAAGGAGGTCGGTCATCTTGCTCGGAGGTTCAGGCGCGACAGCAAGGGCAGGCAGTTCCGTCTGCCCTAGGGCCGCATTTTAATCCCATCAGACGCATTTCGTCTATGAGGGTGTTTGGAAAGTCTGTGTTCGCGGTCCGCTATCCCTCCGGGAGAGGGTTGAGGTGGGGACCGGAGGATGAGAGATACCGACCGATTGAAAGCCCCTGATCCCGATCTGTCCCGTCCGGCTTGGGTGTGGCAATGTTTCTTGGCAATCCCCGTCATTCTGAGCGAAGCGAAGAATCTCGTACCGTTCGGGGACCTAAGATTCTTCGCTTCGCTCAGAATGACCATATTTGCCAGTATTTTGCCAGACCCTCCGGCTTCCCCCACTTGACACACGGCCTGAATGTGGACTACTATAGTGATAGATGTCCACATTTGAGGTGAAGATGATGAAGGCCGTACAAATGACACTCGAGGAGGATCTGGTGTTGGCGGTGGATCGTCTTGCCCGGCGGCTGAAGACGACGCGGTCCGCTTTTGCTCGCGACGCGCTCCGCGAAGCTTTAGCCAGGCATCGCATGAAGGAGTTGGAACAGAAACACCGCCTTGGATACCAGAAGCATCCCGTCAAGAGTGGCGAGTTCGACATTTGGCAAAGCGAGCAGCGATGGGGTGACGAATGAGACGGGGCGAGGTTCGCTGGTACAAGCTTGCGGCGCCCGACAAGAAACGGCCTGTGTTGCTCCTGACCCGGGACGCAATCCTGGAGTACCTTGGCGACGTTACGGTGGCTGCCATCACCAGCACGATTCGCGACATTCCTTCCGAGGTTCGGCTGTACAGAGAGGATGGAATGCTCCAAGACTGCGCGATCAACTGCGACCATCTTCAAACGGTGTCGAAAAACCGACTGGGCGCATTGGTGACAACCTTGTCCCCTGCCAAGTTGCGCGAGGTGTCGGACGCCATTGCCTTCGCGTTGAGTCTGGGAAGGGGCGGATAAGCGGGACGGGTCGGATCGGTCGGGGCACTATCCCCTTCGAGAAAGCGTCAGCGCCTCATCCGAAAGGCCCACGGTATGGACCTCGACGCCTCCGCCGTGGGGGCTTGGACAAACCAAGACCGCGCCGATTTCAGGATGAGCCCGGCAGTAGTCCAGCGACTGCCCAGCGCCCATGACGAACAGCGCGGTGGACAAGGCGTCGGCCAGCGCCGCGGTTGGCGCGACAACGGTCGCCGAGAGCACTCCCTCGGCAGGCCGGCCCGTGCGAGGGTCCAGGATGTGCCCATAGCGTCGCCCCCCATGTCGAAACGACTGGAACTGGCTGCCCGAAGTGCCCAAAGCCCGGTTGCACAGCCGGATGGTTCCCAGCCGCCGCTCGGGATGTTGGGGATGCCGAATGCCGACTTCCCACGGCGTCTCGGGCGAATCTTCCCGGGCGGGGATTTGCTTCCCCCGACCGAGCACGCTGCTCTGACCGCCGTGCAAGAGGAAGTCGGCCATGCCGGAGGAAAGCAACTTCTCGCCGCAGCGGTCCAGGGCATAGCCTTTGGCGATGCTGCCAAGATTGATTCGCACGCCCGGCTTCAGAAAACGGATCGTGCGGCCGGCCGCGTCGAGTTCCATCAGGCGGCCGCCGACGACTTGCCGCGCTTCGGCCACTTGCGACTCGGAGGGGACGCCGCCTGCGCGACGGGCAAAGCCCCAGGCCTCCCACAGCGGGGCCGACGTGATGTCGTACGCGCCGTGGGTCTCTTCGTGCAACCGTGCCGCCAGCCGGAGCAACTCGAAGAGTCCCGGCTCGACCTCGACCGGTCCGTCGGCCGCCAGCAGATTGATGCGGGCGATCTCGCTGGTCGGCCGGAAGTAAGACAGTTGTCCCTCCAGCGCGTCCACCAGATCGAGGGCCTCCAGGGCGAGTTCCGTCCCTTGCGGATAGGGTATGGCGGGAAAGCAGACCTCGAACTCGCAGGCCATCGCCCGCCGCGACACGCGGATCAGCAGGTCGTCGTTTGTGTCAGGGGACGACATTACTTGCGCGGCTTTTGCAGGAACCGCAGCGGCTTCAACTCGACCATTTCGGCCAGGCCCGCCTCGACCAACTCCGCCCCGGTCACGTATCGATTGGCCCGGACCCATTGCAGAACCGTCTCGGCGGGACAGTGGAACAGGTCGGCCAACAGGCGGTCCATGTCGGTCTCGAGTTGGGCGAAGTGCCGGGCCCATTCGGCCGCCTCGCCCAAGCCCACGTTCTCCTCGCTCTGCCACTTCATCGGATGAAACAGCAAAACGCTCAGCGGCGTAACCAGCCGGCGGCTGCACGCGGCGAACGGCCACAGCGCCGCCGAGGAACACTCGCCCGCCACAACGCCCGTCGCCTTCAGGCCGCGGAGCAAAATCAGCGACGTCAAAGCCATGGCGCAGTACGGGCTGCCGCCGAGGGAATCGAAATACAGAACGCACTCCCCACCGGGCTCCACCGACAACAACTTATCGCACAGGTCCGCGGCGTTCTCCGTCAGATCGCCGACCAGTGGAATCTCGATCGGACCTTCTCGTTTGCGTTCGGGCATAAGCTAGTCGAGACTGATGGCCTCGGTGGGGCACACGTCCACACACGCGCCGCAGTCGCCGCACGTGTCCGGATCGATCACCGCCAAACCGTCCTGCATCGCAATCGCGTCGAGCGGGCAGGAATCGACACACGTTTCGCAACCGGTGCATTTTTCTTTGTCTACTACTGCTGCCATCGAATGTCTCCAATGGGCCAGGAAAGAACGGGCAAGAACCTGATTCGCTTGACCGGCAAGCCGTAAAACCCGCCAGGATAGCGAATCGCTTGCCGGCGTCAAGAGGCGCCCCACGTCTTTACTTTACGCGCAGACGTCGTTGCAATTCAACCCCAAGCCCTGCCGATCTCGCCATTTTCGACAGTTTGCCGCATTTCTCGCACAAGAATAAGGCTTTGCCAGCGTCGGTCATCGTGGTATCCTTGCCAATGCTGGCGCCAGCCAGCCACGCGCCCGTGGCGCAATTGGATAGCGCATCGGTCTTCGGAACCGAGGGTTGGGGGTTCGAATCCCTCCGGGCGTACTATAATACAATACTAGACGACGCATGCTGTAACCCGTTGGCAGACAAGTAATAGCGTCCACAACTCGCGACGAGTCAAAGCGTTAGGGCCGACGTCCGCAGCGGGCGGATCGGCCCTTTTCGTTGCTGCGAGTGCGCAGATTGCTACAGATGCACATGCCTAGTGCGCAGATTTGACGGCACCGATTTGGGCACCCCGGGCACCACTGTGGGCACCTTTCTTGCGGGATCCTCGGGTACAAACAACGAGTATCGTTCTGCCAAACTAACGGAGAACCGCCTGTGACACGCGCTGGAAAAGAGCCGGCCGAGGACGTGAAACGGGCCATCCGCCGAGCGATCGAATTTGCCGGCCTTGAAGTCTCCGAGGTGCGGATGTTCAAGACCGAGCAGTTGGACGGCAGGATCGTGCTTGGCGGGGCAAGCCCGGCAGGCTGTCCGTACGAGCAACCCGCGGTCTCGTTCATGGCCGTCGTTGGGTTTGACGGGGCGGTCGGCGAAGTCGAGATCCGTTGCTCTGCGTCGGACGGCGACCCGCTGATGGACCTTTACACAGCCCCGAATTTACAGAAATGCAGTTGCCGGCTGGACGATCTGCCAACAACGCTGAAGGAAGTATGGGTGTCGCGCCGTGAAGTCATCGCAAGATTGGAGGCAGGCGAAGTGGAGCCGATCTTCGACGGCACGTGGACCTGGGCGATTGGCATGAAAGGCCCGCCCTGAACGTTGGCGGTCAGTCTTTCTTGCCCGTGCGACCGAGCGAAAACAACTGGGACCGAGTTCGCAGGTACATTACGCCGCCTGCCACGGCCGGTGTTGCGTAGCTCGGCTCACCGAGGGCAATGCGAGCGAGAACCTCGAACTTGTCCGCAGCGGCCAGGACGACGACGTCCCCGTTCTTGGCGACGCCGTACAGGCAATGGTTTACCCAGACAGGCGACGCGTAGTACGCCCCGCCAACCCGCTCACGCCACAACACTTCTCCGGTATCCAGCCGCAGACAAGACACGATTCCGTCGTCGGTCCAGAAGAAGAGCCGGTTGTCCTTGACCAGGGGCGTGGGGACCAGGGGAATGGCCTTCGTCACCTCGTAGGCCAGTGCGGGTTGCAGCCCCTTTTCGGGGATGCCTGGTCTTACCGCCACGTAGCGTGACCCACGCAGCCCTGCTCCGTGCCCGGCAATGACAAACCCAGGGGCTACGACCGGTGAACTGATGGCACGGTCCAGGAATGGCTGGCCGAACTCCCAACAGACCTTCCCTGTGCTTGGATCAACTGCCGCAATCCCGTGAGCCGTGGTGGTGAAGATCAACAGGGGGCGGTTGCCCTCGCTCCGATAGACACAGGGAGTGGAATAGGCCGAGAACGAGGTGCGTCGCTCGATCTGCCACCGAGTTTTCCCTGTATTGCGGTCCAAGGCGACCAGGAAACTCTTGCCTACCGGCTCGGGCGGGTTCTTCTTGTGGCCGGGAATCAGGCTCGGATCCTCTTGGTCGTTGTTCAGCACCACCATATTTTCGAACAGGATGGGCGATGTGCCGCTTCCCTGCACGGCCACGAAGGGGCCGAGATCCCGACGCCACACCTCACGACCACTGTGATCCAAAGCCAGCAGTATCACTTCCTCGGGCGTGGTCCAGGTCACCACTACGCCGTCGTCGTCCACCGCTGGCGTGGCGGTTGCATAGGTACTGTCGCGGTGCTGGGCATAGGTTTTCAAGGGATAGTCTCGTTGCCAAAGTGCGTGGCCGTCGCCCGTGTCGAAACAGCACACGGTTCGTTTGCCCGTTTCGGGATCGCCCCAGGTGACGAAGATCCGCTGGCCCCAAACCACCGGCGAGGAATGGCCGACGCCGGACAACTTGACTTTCCAGTTGTAGTCCTTCTCCGTCCATCGGGTAGGAATCGTGGTCGCGTCGCTGACACCGCTGCCATTGGCGCCTCGGAAACGACTCCATTCTCCCTCGGCAGCAGACACGATATTGGCGACCAGCAGGCCAACGACTGTCAGGTGCGGTATCAAAAGGCCCACAAATGCTCCTCCTCCCGTTGAACATCAACTACCTGGCGTGAGCTTTTGTACCAGGACATTAGTGTCCGAACGTTACTCGAATAATAGCAACTGGTTACGACAAGTGGGTTGTTGGATTCTGTAGGATTCGCCCGAAAGTGCCTCAAATAGAGGCGTTTTCTCGAATT
>Ga0315287_10008596_pt1 | contig 10322 bp, 11 predicted proteins | sample YL17G11_0_MG_FD_205037 | JGI IMG/M metagenome (GOLD analysis project Ga0315287, IMG submission 205037) | Sediment microbial communities from Yellowstone Lake, YNP, Wyoming, USA - YL17G11_0 | ecosystem: Environmental > Aquatic > Freshwater > Lake > Sediment | place: USA: Wyoming | collected...
CCACTGTCTCCTTCATCGCTGGTCCATCGGACATTGTCGTCCTGTTGGGTCCATGAGCTTGAGACCCGTGTGTTCGAACCGGCCGGGAACTCGGTGAGAGAAGCGTGAGAGATCCGCCGATCACACCGGATCCTCACGATCGTCGGTCAGGATGTGCAGATGACGCCACGGATCCTGGTCGCCGACGACGACCGCGCCATCCGGGAGGCATTGGTCCGCGCCTTCGAGCTCGAGGGGTACGCGGTGACGGCGGTCATCGACGGCGCCTCGGCGCTCAGCGTGGCCAGGGAGTCTCCGCCCGACCTGTTCGTGCTCGACGTGATGATGCCGGGCGTCGATGGCCTCACCGTGTGCCGGGTCCTGCGTTCGGAGGGAGACCGGACGCCGATCCTCATGCTCACGGCCCGGACCGAGACCTCCGACCGCGTGGCCGGCCTCGACGCCGGCGCTGACGACTACCTTCCCAAGCCGTTCGCGCTCGATGAGCTGCTGGCCCGGCTCCGGGCGCTGCTGCGGCGCACGCTCGGCGAGCCCGGCGGCCCCGAGGTCGCGTCCGCGCTCGTCGCCGACGACCTGCGGGTCGATCCGGCGGCCCGGCGCGCCTGGCGTGGCGAACGCGAGCTCGACCTCTCCAAGACCGAGTTCGACCTGCTCGAGCTGCTCGTCGAGAACGCCGGGATCGTCCTCGAGCACTCCACCATCTATGACCGCATCTGGGGTTACGACTTCGGACCGGACTCGAAGAACCTCGCCGTGTACATCAGCTACCTCCGACGCAAGGTCGAGCTGGAGGGAGAGTCGAAGCTCATCCACACCGTGCGAGGCGTGGGGTACTCGATCCGTGCCTCATGAACGCGGCCTCATGAACGCGGCCTCATGAACGCGGCCTCATGAACGCGGCCTCATGAACGCGGCCTCATGAGCCTCCGGACCAAGCTCGTCGCCGCGCTGACGATGCTCGCCGCCCTGGCCTCGGTGCTCATCGGCGCAGTGAGCTACGAGGCGACCAGCGACCAGCTCCGCGTCGAGGTGGACCGGTCCCTGGACGACACCGCCGAGGGGCTCGTCGACATCGGGCGGGCACCCGGCGGCCAACGTCAGAACGTCCCCCGCAGCCGGTTCCTCGACCTCGACCACGATCTCGGGAGCGAGGGCCGTGGCTATGACCTGGTCTCGGTGCAGGTGCTGGCCGCCGACGGCACGGCGCGGGCGGCCACCGGAACGGTGTCGTTGCCCGTCTCCGTCGATGACGTCGAGATCGCCGTCACCGGTTCCCACGACGGCGAGAGCCAACTCCGAAGGGACGTCACCATCGGTGACACCTCCTACCGCATGCTGACCGCGGCGCGCCGTAGCGGGGGCGGAGCCGTTCAGGTCGCCCGCAGCCTCGCCGAGAACGAGCGGCTGCTCGACACGTTGCGGAACCGGATCCTCGTGGCGGTCCTGCTGAGCGTCGGGCTGGCGGCCGTCGTCGGGTGGCTGATCGCCCGGCAGATCACGCTGCGTCTGGTGCGGCTCACCGCGGCCGCGGAGGAGGTGGCCGGGACCGGTCGGCTCGATGTCGACGTCCCCCCCGCCGGTCGGGACGAGGCCGGGCGACTGGCCCAGTCCTTCCGGGCCATGCTCGGTGCGCTGGCCGGGTCCAAGGCTGACCAGCAGCGGCTCATCCAGGACGCCGGCCACGAGCTGCGGACCCCGTTGACCAGCCTCCGCACCAACGTCAGCGTCCTGCGTCGTCATCCCGACATGTCACCCGAGGAGATGGGTCGACTGCTCGAGGACCTCGACGGCGAGACCCGTGAGCTCACCGATCTGGTCAACGAGCTCGTCGAGCTGGCGACCGATCGCCGCGACGACGAGCCGGTGACCGACGTGGAGTTGGGCCCGCTGATCGAACGGGTGGCCGAGCGGTCGGCCCGTCGCACCGGCCGCCAGGTGCTGTGCGTGGCCGACGCCTCGGTGGTGCCGGGGCGGACCCAGGCACTGGAGCGGGCCGTCGGCAACCTGGTCGACAACGCCATCAAGTTCGATGACGGGGGGACGGCGCCGATCGAGGTGTCGGTCCGCAACGGGCGGATCGAGGTGAGCGACCGTGGCCCCGGCATCGACCCGGCCGACCTCGAGCACCTCTTCGACCGCTTCTACCGGGCAACGGCGGCGCGGAGCCGGCCCGGATCGGGGCTGGGCCTGTCGATCGTGAAGGACGTCGCACAGCGCCACGGTGGCACGGTGTCCGCGGCCAACCGCCCCGGCGGGGGTGCCACGATCGGCTTCACGCTGCCCCTCCAGCCCCACTCGGTGAACTGGGACCGGTGAACCGGGACCGGTGAACCGGGACCGGTGAACTGGGGCTCACCCCTCGCCGCTACGCCGTGGGGCGGGGCAGTCGTTGCAGATCGGAGCTGACCGTCGAGGTCGCCGCCCGGTTGGCCTGGGCGAGCTCGTCGTGGACCTCCTTGCGGTGAACGGCCACGCTGCGGGGCGCGTCGATGCCGACGCGGACCACGTCCCCGCGGACCTCGAGGACGGTCACGGTGACGTCGGAGCCGATGACGATGGACTCGCCGACCTTCCGACTGAGGACGAGCATCAGCGCTCACCGCGCATCAGCGCGTACCGGACATCACTGCCGGCCCAGTGGCGTGCGCGCCGACCATCCCGCTTCGGCCAGGACGACCTGGCGACCGATCTGGCTCCGCACGTTGAGCACGACGGGTCCCAGGAGGTTGGCCGTGATGCCGTCGTCGTCGTGCATGGTCACCAGGCAGATCGTCTGCGCGTCGCTCTGATCGGTCAGATCCAGCGCTGCGACGTCGTCGTCGCCCAGCTCGATCTCGTAGGAGTCGAAGAAGAAGTGGGGCACGACGGTGAGGAAGGCGAGCGCCGGATCGTCCACGCAGTGCAGCCAGCTGTATGCGCCGGCGTCGTCGGCGGGCACGAGGGCGAACCGGTGCCGGTCCTCGAACCCGACGAGACCGTTGGGGAACTCGATGATCGATGCGTCGTCGATCTCGACGGTTCCCAGGCGAGCTGACTCGATGATCATCTCCATCAGCCTAGGAGTGTGACTCGGCGGGATCGGTGACCGTCGCGTCGTCGAGTGACGTCGGCGCCCCGAGGTGCCCGACGCGGCCGAGCGACGCGAGTGTGGCCGCCCAGATGGTGGGTGTGGCCGGGCGCCCGTCGATCATGCCGACGGGAACGGGGAGATCCAGGTAGCGCTCCGGCTCCGCGGCGCGGCCGGAGTCCACCAGATCGACGACGTCGACCCCCCCGAGACCGGCGATGGTCTGCTCGAGCCGGTCGAAGGGTCGCCAGCCGGCGACCGCCAACCGCGTCTGGAGCGGTGCGAGCTCGGCCAGCAGCTCGGTCGCCCAGCGGTGTCCGCCGATGCCGGGCGTGACGATGACGACGACGATGGTGGGCCCTGTCACGCCGCGGGCCGCCCGCTGCAGGGCGTGCTCCCGGACGAAGTCGGCCATGTCGGGTGCCGAGGCGTTGGCGGCGCCGTCGGGTGCGGCGATCAGCACGTCGGCTGCCGTCGAGCCCAGCGATTCCGACAGTGCGACCGCCGATCGGACGGCGTCGGCCTTGGCGCCGATGATGGCCAGGATGCCGGTGCGGATCACCGGTGCCGGGGCGAGCATCCGCTCCGAGACCACCCGCAGCAGCGAGGTGATCTCGATCGGGTCGGTCGGGCCGCCCGCCGGCGACTCGCCGTCGATGAGGTCGATGATCTCCTCGACCTCGCTGGAGAGGGGCTGGGTGGAGCGGGGCTGGGCACGCAGCACCGCCGGTGGGGTGGCGAGCCGTCGGTTGGCCGCCGGGTGCACGGGCGGCAGGAGCCCCGATGCGGGGGCAGCGGGCACGGTCACGCCGGGACGATCGGACAGCTCGACGGTGTCGGCGTGGGTGGGCTCGTCGATCAGCTCGGCGAGCAGCTCGGCGAAGCGCCGGTCCGGATCATCGGTGCGAGGCGGCGCCGGCGCCGGCTCTGGGGTGGGTGCCGACGCAGGCGCGGCGGCGCCGGGATTCACCAGGACGCGGTAGAGCTCCTTGGTGAAGAACCCGGCCACGCCGCCGGAGCGCACGAGCTCGGCGCTGACGATGTTGGCGTCGACGCCGTGGTCAGATCGGATCCGCGCCAGGACGTCGTCCAGACGCGCTCCCTCATATCGCAGCTGCTGCATCAAGGTTCACCATCCCGAGGTCGTCGACGGTCACGTGGTCGGCCAGTTCGTCGTAGGACATCACCGGCACATGGGGGAGGAGGCGGACGAGGAAGTTGCGCAACGCCACCCGCAGCCCGGGTGCGCACACCACTACGGGCTCGAGGCCCTCGTCCTCGGCGGCCCGGACGCGTCGCGCCACCCCGGTGGCCAGGCGCTGGGCGGTCTCGGGGTCGAGTGCCAGCTGCGATCCGAGCTCGCCGCGCATGACCGACGCGATGAGGCTCTGCTCGACCAGCGGGTCGAAGGTGACCACCGGCAGCCGGCCGTTCGGTCCGCGCGCCGCGCAGATCGACGGCGCCAGCGCGACGCGGACGGCCTCGACCAGCAGCTCGGGATCCCGGGTTGCGCGGGCCCGCTCGCTCACGACCTCGAGGATCCTGGTGAGGTCCCGGACCGGGACCTGTTCGGCGAGGAGCTGCTGCATGACCCGCTGCACCTCACCGAGGCTGATCCCCTGGCTGGTCAGGTCGTCGACGACGGCCGGATCGTGGTCCCTGACCATGTCGACGAGCAGCTTCACGTCCTGGCGGCTCAGGAGCTCCGGTGCGTGACGGCGGGCGATCTCGGCGAGGTGGGTGGTGATGACCGAGGCGCGGTCGACGACGGTCGCGCCCATCGCCTCGGCGACGGAGCGTTGCTCGGCGGGGATCCACTTGGCCGGCAGCCCGAACACCGGTTCCTTGACCTCGAGGCCCGGCAGCTGGGACAGGTCGTCGGTGATGACGAGCAGCTGGCCGGCGGGCGCATCGCCGGTGGCGATGGCGACGCCGTGCACCTTGATCGTGTAGGTCCCGAGCGCGAGCTCGACGTTGTCGCGGGTCCGCACCGGTGGGATGACGACGCCGAGCTCGTGTGCCATCTTGCGCCGCAGCGCCTTGACACGGTCGAGCAGGTCGCCGTCGGCGCCGGGGTCGACCAGATCGACGAGGTCCATGGCCAGCTCGAGGCTGAGGGGCTCGACGCGCATCGTCCGGGAGATCTCGCCTGGTGCGTCGGGATCGATCGGCGCGACCTCCGGTGGCGGTGCGACGTCGCCGGCCTGCTCGGCATCGGCGGTCGCCAGGCGCCGGCCGAGGATCCACAGGGAGGCGCCGACCACGAGGAACGGCAGCTTGGGGATGCCGGGCACCGCGCCGAGGCAGAGCATGGCGATGCCGCCGGTGCGGATGGCGCGGTGCTGGCGGGCGAACTGGGCGGCGATGTCGGTGCCGAGGTCGTCGGAGCCGGCGGCCCGGGTGATGATGAGCCCGGAGGAGATCGACACCAGCAGCGCCGGGATCTGGGACACCAGGCCGTCGCCCACGGTGAGGAGGCTGTAGGTGGCGACCGCGTCGCCGATCGGTTGGTGGCGCTGCACGACGCCGATGAGCAGCCCACCGATGAGGTTGACGACGGTGATGACGATGGCGGCGATGGCGTCGCCCTTCACGAACTTCGATGCGCCGTCCATCGCGCCGTAGAAGTCCGCCTCGGCGGAGATCTCCTGACGGCGGCGGCGGGCCTCGTCGTCGTCGATGATGCCGGCGTTCAGATCGGCGTCGATGGCCATCTGCTTGCCGGGCATGGCGTCGAGGGTGAAGCGGGCGGCCACCTCGGCCACGCGGGTCGCACCCTGGGTGATCACGACGAACTGGATGACGACCAGGATCAGGAACACCACGAGGCCCACGACCAGGGATCCGCCGATGACGAAGCTGCCGAAGGCCTCGATCACCTTGCCGGCGTCGCCCTGGGCGAGGATCAGCCGCGCCGAGCTCACGTTGAGGCCGAGGCGGAACAGCGTGGCGATCAGCAGCAGCGACGGGAAGGCCGCCAGGTCCAGCGCCCGCCGGGCGTTCAGCGAGGCGAGCAGCAGCAGCACCGCGAACGAGATGTTCAGCGCCAACAGGACGTCGAGGACCGCCGTCGGCAGCGGGATGACCATCATGGCCACGACGGCCACGACGGCCATCGGGAACAGGCTGGTGCCGAGACTGCGGCGCGGAGACGTCACTGCGTGGTTCCTCGGAGGGGCTGGTTCACGCCCTTCCTGTCGGCACCCTTGCGCTGCGAATGAGCCGTCCGGCCCATGGCCCTGCGACGACGGGCGGCCGGGGGCACCCGATCCAGGGCTCCGCCGGTCGGCGTCCAGGTGTCGGTGACGTCGAGGCCGATCACGCCGCCGTAGGAGCGGCGGGTCTCGCCGAGACGGTGCAGGAAGGCCAGGACGGTGGCCACCGCGTGGTACAGCTCGGCGGGGATCTCCTCGCCGGGGCGGCAGAGCCGGTGCAGGGTCCGGGCCAGCGGCGGGGACTCCACGCAGGGCACGTGGTTGATCCGGGCCTCCTCGCGGATGCGGGCCGCGGTGGCATCCGCGCCGCGGGCGACCACCTTCGGCGCGCCCTGGTCGCGCTGGTAGCTGATGGCGACCGCGAAGTGCGTGGGGTTGGTGATCACCACATCGGCGGTGGCGACCGCGCCGATCATCCGGTTGCGCGACATGGCCAGGCGGTTCGAGCGCATCCGTGCTCGCACGTGCTGGTCGCCTTCGGCGTCCTTGTACTCCTGGCGCACCTCGTGCTTGGACATGCGGAGCTCGCGCTGGTGGTCGCGCCGCTTGAACGCGTAGTCGCCGAGTCCGATCGCCACGCAGACCGCGGCGACCACCTGGATCAGCCGCAGGGACAGGCTGGCGATCTGGAACACCGCGGCGCGGGTCGTGCGTCCGGGGGTGCCGAGCAGGTCGGTGGAGACGCTCGAGACCATCATCCAGACGATGAGGCCGATGACGGCGAGCTTCATGGTGGCGGCGAGGGCCTGCCACAGGCCCTTGACCGAGAACATCCGCTTGAGCCCCTGGAGCGGGTTCAGGCGGGAGAGCTTCGGCTTGAGCGGCGTGCCGGTGAAGATGAAGCCGACCTGGGCGAGGCTTCCGACGATGGCGAAGGCCAGCAGGCTGAACATCATCGGGGCGACGGCGCCGACGAGCGAGCTCAATGCCGTGCCGAACGCGCCCGGCAGCGCTGCGGCGTCGGGGTGCTTGGCGCTGTTGACGGCCGCGATCAGCATCTGGTGGACGACGTTGCCCACGCGTCCGATCGTGCCCGGCAGCACCATCGAGATGCCGAGGAGCGACGCCCACGCGACCAGGTCGGCCGAGCGGGCGGCGCGGCCCTCCTTGCGCGCCTCCTTCTTCTTCTTCTGGGTCGGCGCTTCGGTCTTGTCGTGGTGCTTGGCAGCCATGGGGTGTCATCCGTCCGCGGCGGTCACCGCAGGAGGGCCCCCATGGCGTCGAGGGCCTGATCGGTGATCTTCGGCACCACGATGACCAGGAGCGGGAAGGCCGCGGCCGACAGGGTGATCAGCACGAGGCCCTTCACACCGAACCCGACGACCAGGATGTTGAGCTGCGGTGCCGCCTTGCTGGCCAGGCCCAGCAGCAGCTCGGTGACGAACAGGGCGCCGAGGAGCGGCGCGGCGATCTGCAGGGCCGACAGGAGGAACTGGCCGAGCGCGACGGTCAGCAGCTCGGCGAGCCGGTCGGCGTGGAACCCGGTGAGGGGCGCGGCGTCGAAGCTCCGGACCAGTCCGCCGACGATCATCAGGTGACCTCCGGTGGTGAACAGGATCAGCGTGCCGAGCATCTGGTACATGCGACCCATCGGCGAGGAGTTGGACCTGCTCATCGGGTCATACAGCGAGGCGGCAGTGAGACCGGCGAAGGTGTCGATGGCCGAACCTGCGGCCTGGGCGGCCTGGAACAGGACGAACACCAGTGTGCCGAGCGCCAGGCCGATGCCCACCTGGAACACGATCGCCGCCAGCAGCGCGGCGGTGTTCGAGACCGGCAGGTCGGTGAGCGTGGCCATGTGCGGGGCGAGTGCCAGGCCGAGCGCGACCGACAGCCCGGCCCGGATCTTGGCCGGCACCGCGCCCTGGAACGGGGGGGCGACGGTCAGGAACGCTCCGCAGCGCGTCGCGGCCAGGAGGAAGCCCACGAAGAACCGGGGATCGGCGGAGATGCCCATCTCAGCCCAGCATGTGGGGAAGCATGTTGAACAGCTCCCGGGTGTAGTCGACGATCGACGCCAGCATCCAGTTGCCGCTCAGCAGCAGCACCGCGCCCACCGCCATGAACTTGGGCACGAACGCGATCGTCGGTTCCTGCAGCTGCGTGGCGGACTGCAGCATGCCGATGAGCGTGCCGACACCGAGCGCGGTCAGCAGGATCGGCGCGCCGAGCTTTGCGGCCAGGATGAGCGCCTGGGTGCCGAGCTGGATGACGTCGGTGTCGTTCATGCGGTTGTCCTCACGGTTCGGGGAGCTAGTGGTAGTTGGAGACGAGCGCGTGAGCGATGAGGGACCACCCGTCCACCATCACGAACAGCAGCAGCTTGAACGGCAGCGACACGAAGACCGGCGGCAGCATCATCATCCCGAGCGACATCAGCCCGGATGAGACGACCAGGTCGATCACCAGGAACGGCAGCAGGATCATGACGCCGATGATGAACGCGGACTTGAGCTCGGAGAGCACGAAGGCCGGGATGAGCGTCATCAACGACGTCTTGTCGGGCGTCTCGGGCCGTTCGTTGCGCGACAGCCCGAGCATGAGGTCGAGCTCCTCGCGGCGGGTGTTCTTGAGCATGAACTGCTTCAGCGGTGCCTCGGCGCGCTTCATGGCGTCGGTCTGGGTGATCTCGCCGCGCTGGTAGGGCTGCCACGCCTGGTCGTTGATCTGCTTGATGGTTGGCGACATGACGAACAGCGACAGGAACACGGCAAGGCCGGTGATGACCTGGTTGGGGGGGACGCTCTGCAGCCCGATGGCGTTGCGCGCCAGTCCGAGGACCACGACCATCCGGGTGAAGCTGGTCATCAGCACCACCAGCGACGGTGCCAGCGACAGGATGGTCAGTCCGACGAGGATGACGATGCTCCGCGACGGCTTGCCGTTGGTCCCGTCGGTCCCGTTCGCCCCGTTCGTCCCCGTGGCCCCGTCGGAGCCGACGTCGCCCAGGTCGAGACCGATCGACACCCTGCCGTCCGGCGCGCTCGTGGTGGGAGCGGTGACCGGCGCGATCGTGCCGGGAGGGCTGGGGGCCTGATGCGGTGCGGCAGCGGCCGTGCCGGTTCCGGTCCACAGCGCGATCGACAGCCCGGCGCCGATGAGGGCCAGGAGCAACCCGAGGCAACGTCGGAGCTTCATGCGCGTCACGTGCGACGGACGGTGCGCGCCCGCAGCGACGCGATCAGCGGCAGCTCGGCGACCGGGCCGCGCCGCGAGGTGAGGTCGAGGTGGTCCAGGCCGTCGAGCGCGTCCACGGGGAGCTCGATGATCTCGACGGAGCTCTCGCGGGTCGGGGTCGATCCGTCGGTCGTCTCGTCGTCGGGGTCTGTCGCCGGGCGTTTCGTGAGGTCGGCCACGAGCTGCACCGAGGCGTCGCACGCCCCGACGAGGAGTGTCCGGCCGGCGACCTCGACCACGAGCAGGTTCGACCGACGTCCGACGGAGCGCCGGGCGACGACGCCGATGGCGGTCGGATCGGCGGCGGCGACGCGGCCGCGTCGCCGCACCAGCCGCGACGCGCCCCAGATCATGGCCAGGATGAGCGCGAGCGACAAGGCGGTGCGGGCCAGCAACAGCACGGAGGACGCGTCGTTCATCGCCGTTCTCCGTCGGTGATCACCTCGGTGACGCGGACCGCGTAGTGCGAATCGATCACGATCACCTCGCCCTTGGCGATGAGGGTGCCGTTGACCAGGACGTCGATGGGGGTGCCGGCCTCCCGGTCGAGCTCGATCACGCCTCCGGGCTGCAGGTCGAGGAGGTTGCCCATGGTCATGGAGGTGCTGCCGAGCTCGGCGGTCACCCCGAGGGTCACATCGGCCAGGAGGTGCAGGTTCCGGGCGGCGTCGGACACGGGACGGGGGGTCGGTGCCGCCGGTGCCGGCGCTGCCGCGGCCCCGAACGGATCGACCGGACTGGCGGAATCGCCGGAATCGCCGGAATCGCGGGAGAGGTCGGCGCGGATGCCGACGGCGGCGATGGCCTGGTCGCCGTCGAAGATGCCGGCGCCGACCAGGGTGACCTCGGAGCCGACGGGGTTC
>Ga0315287_10008598_pt1 | contig 10321 bp, 11 predicted proteins | sample YL17G11_0_MG_FD_205037 | JGI IMG/M metagenome (GOLD analysis project Ga0315287, IMG submission 205037) | Sediment microbial communities from Yellowstone Lake, YNP, Wyoming, USA - YL17G11_0 | ecosystem: Environmental > Aquatic > Freshwater > Lake > Sediment | place: USA: Wyoming | collected...
CCGAACAACATTAACCAGGTTGGAGTCTCACCTAATAAAAAGTAGGAAACAGGAAGTGTAAAAATGGGAGCAAGATACCCGAAAAAAGCTGTGTCTGAAACCTTTACGTATTCTAATGACCATTGATAAACCATGTAAGCTACGATGGAAGATAGGACCGACATATAAAATAGACCAATTAACCCAACTGGTTGTATAGAAAGTATGTCAAATCCTGCCACGGTTCCAAAATACCCTAGATTTTCCATTATAGCCAATGGTGTAATTGTTAAAAGTCCGATATATAAAGCTAGAGCAGTTAACAAAACTGCAGAGTAATTTTTTCTCATTGGTTTTAGATGAACGAAACTCAAAGTTTTTTTTAAAAGTGCTGATCTTTCAGTAGTTAGACTTAACTTCGACCAGATGATATATAAAACCCAGGTGATGTTATATAGAAGTATTAAAAAGTTTCCAAAAACTCTTTCTTCAACTTTAATGTCGCGAAAACCGCCGGTTAGTAATGGTGCAATCACTACGAAGATAGTACCCAAAGAAGCTATGACTAATCCTTTCTTAATTCCATCGTTTACTTTTTCTTTGTAAAAATAATGACCGGCTACTACCGCTAAAATAGAACCGAGTACACCAATGATTGTACTTTCAAGAACGGTGGTGTATTCAAGTCCGACAAAAATCAAAACTAGGGCAGTCTGAGAGAAAACTCCAAATAAAAAGATATTTAAATAATCACGTGGATCAACCTTTACTTTTTGCAGTTCATAAATTACATAAGGTAAAAGAATTAAGCAGGATATTAAAAATCTTAAAAAAAGGAAAGTTATTGGCGGTATATAGCCAAGAGTTAACTTAATGACAGGTCCGCCGGTACTCCATATTACTGTCGCAACAATTAGAGCGGTGTAGGCTAAAACGATTTCTTTAGGCAGTTTCTTTAAGGACATGGGTCTTTATTTTATATCTGAAAGAGCTTTTTCCCAAGGTTTTGTCTCTTGAGTTGAGTTCGTTAGGCTTTTGATGGTGATAGAGTTGTTTGTAATTTCGTTTTCACCAATAATTACTGCATAGAGAATTCCTTTTTTGTCCGCAAACTTTAACTGCTTGTCTAGTTTTGTGTTTTTGTCTAACCATGTTTGAACAGTTTTACCTTTTTCTCTTAAAACTTTTGAAAATTCTAAAGTTTTGTCTAAAAACTTCTGGTCTTCTGAAGGCCACAAAGTTACTAAATATTCACATTCAGCTTTGAACTCAGGAAGAAGTTTCCAGCCGGTTAAAAAATCTTGAAGTGTAATATCCCCCATGGCTATTCCCGTTCCGGTAAGAGCCCCATCATCAAAAAGAGAAATAAGATCATCATATCGGCCTCCGCCGGCTATAGCGCGGGTATTTTCGGGGTTTAAGTCATATACTTCAAATACAGTCCCGGTGTAGTAGTCCAAGCCTCTTATGGTTGTAGGTTCATATCTGACAAATTTTTTAAGTTCCGATTTATTAATGATATCCAGTAGTTGGAGAATTTCTTGAGCGCCTTTTGACTCCTTTTTCAATTTGGTAAACATGGGCATTGGATTTAAAAGAAAGTCGTTTAAAGATTTAAGTTGGGAGTCAGAAAGTTTAGCATCGTCCTTCAACCACGAGTCAAATTCTTTCTGGTCTATTTTTAATTTCTTATCTAACGCTTTATTTACTATTTTTTTCTGGTTGGGTGTAAAGCCAAGTTTTTGGTAAACATCGTCAGCAAATCTTCTGTTGTTAAATCTAACTTCAAACATTTTTTCTTTCGCGCCAAATTTTTTCATAATGTCTACGGTTGCTGAAATGACTTCGAGATCGGCTTCAACACCTTTAATTCCAAAAACGTCAAGATTTAGTTGAAAAAATTCCCGGCCTCTTCCTTTTTGTGGTTTTTCGTATCTCCAGAAATTAGCAATTGAAAACCATCTGATAGGGCGGGGGAGTTCGTTTATTTTTTGAGCTATCATACGGGCTAATGTTGGCGTCATTTCAGGCCTTATGGCAACTTTTCTGCCACCTTTATCTTCAAAACTATACAACTGCTCGTTTACCAACTCTTCACCGGATTTGGCAGCATAGAGGTCAAAGTTCTCGATAAAAGGACCGTCGTACTCTTCGTAACCATAGGATTTACAGACCTTTTTCCATGTTTCAAATATGAAGTTTCTGATTTTCATATCATCAGGATAGAAGTCTCTGGAACCTTTATATGGTTGTGTTGTTAGTTTTTTATTAGTCATTTTCTTAACCTTCCATTAATCCTTCTTACACCTTTTTGCGCCAACTAATATCGCCGCAAAAATAAACATCCATCCAAGAACGAAGAAAATCACTGGCAAAACTTCTCCTAACAAGATAGTTATAACATTAGTTGTTCTGACATAATTTCCAGGCTCTCCTACTATGGAGTTCAAAGTCTGCCGTACTAATGGACCTACAAAATGTTTGTCATACTCAAAGCCTATTGTCAAAGTTAAGAAGCCAAGAAGTGACAATAGAGTATATCTACTAGGTTTCCATAAACTTAATATTACACACACCACAAAGCCTGTTATATACGGTATAACAATACTGTTATGGTCAAGTGTTAAGTACACTGTGTGTATTAAGTTACTTACTAACTCTTCAGACATCTTTTTGGGGTGGTCGACGGGGCTCGAACCCGCAACATCTGCCTCCACAGGGCAGCGCTCTACCATTGAGCTACGACCACCATAAACGAAAAACAAAAAGCTCTCGTTTCCTTGGCATACCTATGATATCGCATCTGTATGTCAGGAAGCGAGAGCTTTCTCTCGTGATCCCATTCCTGTTCCAAAAAGTTATGAGCTTTCTGGCTCTTACTCCCAGCTCCGTGAATACGACACTAGGTATCTTGTTTTTACGGTAAGGTATCCGTCTAGAATTATGTTTTTAACTTTCTCTTCTAGCAGGGCTCCAATTTTCAATATGGATGAAAGACGTGTTCGAAAGGTAACTTAGAAGCAGCTTCCACCTTCCTGCCTCGCTTGTTCTAGGTAAAGCCTTTCTACTGGTTCTTTCTTGACCCTTTTAAGTAATATTTAATTTTCAACGGAGCAATTATAGCATACCTTGTAGTTTGATAGCAACTTGAAATTAAGGTAGAATGCGGGTAATTGGATAAAAAAGAATAAAAAGGAGATTGAGATGAAAAGTAAACTTGGGAAAATAACGGCCTTCGGATGGATTGTATGGGCAATTGCTTGGTGTTACGGGATGCCCCCAAAAAGAGTCTGTACTGTTTATGCTTCGGTTTTTTTGATTCTTAGCTTGGTGTTGGTTTTGCGCGGGGATAGGTGGTACGAAGCGGTGCCTGTTAGCTTTATCAAAACTATCGGAGTATTCGTGTTGAGCTTAGTTTTTGCCAAGAGCTTAGATGTTAGACATTTTGAAAAGGAGAAAGAATGAAAAGAAAAGCGAGTAAAACAGATTTTGAGCTTTTCCTAGCTGATGTTTCAAAGCACCTGAAAGAACACTGCGGAATAGGTTTAAAAGAAACCTTCCTTTTAGATGTACTAGCAACGGTAGTCTTAACCTTAGTGTGCTTGAAGCCCGGTGCTGTGTGGTATGAGGTAGTGATTGGATCTTTTACGCTTGTGGTTATCGCTAATTTTATTTTCTATCTTATATCTATTTTTCGCTCAACGGGGGATTAGATAAAGTAGAAATGAAACTGTATTGAATAAAGAGCTTAACTTGAAAAAGTTGGGCTCTTTTCTTTTTGTTTGCATAAAAAAGACCCAGATGAAAAACTGTGAAACTCATCTGGGCCACTTGCATGGAGGGTAAAGACAGCTTAAAAGAGTAATAGAAATCTGCTGTCTCAAGTGTCAATAATGGAATAGGGACCACCATTGACAGACTTACCTTGCCCTCCCCGGTAATCTTGCCACCGTCCGTGGTTCGTTAATACTTCCCCATTAAAGGTAGAAGCGCTCTCGACTGCTAAAGCGTGAACCAGTTGGTGGACTTTCCATTTGCGGTCGCTGATCGGCGATTGATCAGACGAAGACCTTCATTAAGATACTATTGAGCACATACATAAGTTGCCTCCATATATATTGTGCGACTTTTTTGTTTTCCATTTTTTACCTCTTGAATTACTTAGGTATCGACACCACCATCAAAACCCTTTATATTTTAGTATCTCTATCTAACTCCTCCTTAATGTGAAACTTGAGATAATTATTAACCATCTACTATTTCTTGTCAAATCAACTGGTGGGAAAATGTCATAGTACCTATATTTATGTCTTCCAAAACCCAACTCAACCTGCTAATATAATCCCATGGAAATCACGTACATCGGTCATTCTTGTTTTAAAATAAAAGGGAAAAACTTAACTTTAGTTATCGATCCATATGATCCAAAGATTGGTTATAAACTTCCAAAATTATCGTGTGATGTACTTCTTGTGACTCACGATCATTTCGATCACAACAACATTGCGGGAGTAAGTGATTATCGTCTTTTAATAGATGGACCCGGAGAGTATGAAGTAGGTGGTGTTTTCATTTATGGCCGAAGTGTTTATCATGATGAAAAACAAGGAGCCGAAAGAGGCCGAACTACTTTTTATTTACTAACCGTTGATGGTGTTGATATTTTGCATCTTGGCGATTTGGGTCACGAACTTTCACAAGAGGATTTAGAAAAAATTCCAAACGTTGATGTATTAATGATTCCGGTTGGCGGCAAGTACACCATAGATGCAGAAAAAGCTTCCAAAGTTATATCAGCCCTTGAACCTTCGTATGTTATCCCAATGCACTACAAAACTGCTGACTCTTCTATGCAGGATATCGAAGGGGTAGAGGAGTTTCTGGACGTAATGGGGGTTGAAAATGGAATAAAAAAGGATTTAGATAAGCTTACAGTAAGTGCCAAAAAGGACGAATCTGAAGAAACCGAAGTTGTAGTTCTTAAACCTACCCACTAAAGCAAATGTCTGCAAGAAAATCAAGAATAAGCGGCGGGTTACCGCAGAAAAATGAAAATCCCGGGTCTCGTGTGCCCCCACATGATATTGAAGCCGAAAAGTCGGTGCTTGGAGCTTTGCTTATCGACAAAGATGCAATTGTAAAAGTCGTAGAATTTCTGAAGCCTAAGCATTTTTATAAAACAGCCCATGAGAAAATATATGACGCAATTCTTATTTTGTATGAAAAAAGGGAACCTGCCGACCTTGTTACTGTGCCAAATCAGCTAAAAAGGATGAAAGAGCTGGATAACGTTGGGGGAGTTGCGTATCTTACCGAACTAGTTAACTCTGTTCCAACTGCAGCTAACATTGAGGCTTATGCTCGTTTGATAAGAAGTGATGCAATTAAGAGATTTCTAATCTCAGCCTCTTCAGAAATTGGAGAAATGGCTTTTGAAGAAGCTGAAGTTGAAAATATGCTGGACAAGTCCGAGCAACTTTTATACTCAGTTTCCCAAGATTTGCTATACCAGGATTTTGTTCCGATAAAAGATACCCTTGAAGTAACTTTTGAAAGACTTGATGAGTTGTCAAAAAAGAAAGGTGCTTTGAGAGGGGTTGCTACCGGAATCAAAGGTTTGGACAGAATGCTCTCGGGTTTGCAAAAAGAGAACCTAACTGTACTTGCTGCAAGACCTTCGGTAGGAAAAACTTCACTGGCGCTAAATATTGCGCAATATTCGGCTGTTGAGACGGGAGCGGGTGTAGCAATATTTTCACTTGAAATGGGCCGTGAAATGCTTGTTGATAGAATGATTTCTTCTCAAGCGGGTATTGATAACTGGAAAATTTCAACCGGGAACCTGGACGAGGAAGATTTTGAAAAATACGGAGTTGCAGCTGGAGAACTTGCAGAAGCTTCAATTTTTATTGACGACACCGCTGGTATTTCTGTTATGGAGATGAGAACTAAAGCAAGAAGGCTGATGCTTGAAAATAAAATCGATTTAATAATTGTTGACTACATGCAGCTTGTTAAAGCACCTCAAGCAGAAAGCAGAGTTCAGGAAGTTTCAAAAATTTCAATGGGTTTAAAAAATTTGGCCAGAGAATTAAAAGTTCCTGTTTTAGCGGTATCACAGCTTTCCAGAGCCGTTGAACAGCGTGGTGGTGATAAAAAACCACAGCTTTCTGATTTACGAGATTCCGGTTCAATCGAGCAGGACGCAGATATCGTTATGTTTTTATATCATCCGGACGAAGAAGATAAGTCAAACGCTAAACTAATTATTGCAAAACACAGAAATGGTCCTACCGGTGAGCTCGATTTGTTTTTCAGAACTGAATTCACTAAGTTTTATGAAGTAGAGCAGAGAAGAGAAAAGGAAGGGCTTTAAAAATTTAGTAGTAGCTAAGCGAGACTGTATTTCCCCTGTATGATAAAATTCACTTAACTGTTAGCCGTGGTGGCGGAATTGGCATACGCGAAGGTCTCAAAAACCTTTGGGCCTCAAAAGCCCGTGTGGGTTCAACTCCCACCCACGGCACCATTTTTAATATATCCTTTTCTGCTTTATAATGTTGGCAACCTATTTCAAACAGACTTAAAAAGAGGAGAGACATATGGAGAAGAAAAAGGAAATTTTGTTGGACCCAAAAAAGCAAAAGGTACGTTATGTTCTTCTTATTATTGGTGGGTTTCTTCTTGTTCTATTAAAGATAGCAAGGGGTTTGTGCTCACCAAACATTGCGCCAAGAATTTCATGAATTGAGTTCTTCCCGCCGAGCCGGATTAATAATCTTGATCCGGCCTTTTGTTTTCCTATTTTGACTATTTGTTGTGGTAGTGGTAGATTGTTGGTCACTCTACAAAAATATTAAGGAGGAGCCATGGAAAGAAGTCGAGTGCAGTTCGGAAAAGAGGGACATTTCTTTGTTATAAAAGCTGTCCTGTTCCTGGTTGGTGTTGTCGCTATGTGCATTTGTCTGATAATGTTAACTCGTGGCATAGAGCAGGGAGTGGCCAGGATTGTAACTATAGTCGCTATTGTAGTAGTTAGTTTAGTACTGGCTATTGTATCGGCGATTGGTTGCTTATGTACTTCCCCATTTTTAGACGAGCGATTTAGCGGAAAAAAGGATTTGCTCGTTAGTTTAGCAAAATCCTTATACCCTGTGGTGGTAGGTTTTTTCTACCCAGTAGTAGGGTTGCTAGTAATTTTTTGGACAATTAAAAATAGGGACGAGTTGAGGAAAGATCTTTTAAATGCATTGGGGGAGTTTGATGAAGGAAACTTCACCTAAATGATATTACGTTTTAAAAACCGAAGAGGTGCCATTACCCTTCGGTTTTATTTTTTCACTTATAGTGCTAGTATCTTTTTAGACTATAAAGAAAAAGGAGAAGAAGAATGAATAACCCAATAATTAATGGAGTACTTATCGTTTCAGTTTTGGCTTATCTTATCCATGGATTCAATAGGTTCACCGACAAGAAAACTTATTTCCCGAAAACCATGACGAACACAATGCAGATCGATTGGATTTTGGATGCTTGGAAAGAGATATTTTTTTGGCCAGTAATCGTGGTGAACGGCTGGTGCAAAAGCTTAAGAAAAAAAACTAAAAGTCACAGATAACAAGATGCTCCCGAATATTTGGTTAAGCCGAGAAGATTAAATTCGACTCGGCCTTTTGTTTTTCTATTTTGTCTATTTATTGATTAAACGTGCTAAAATAACCCAAGTATGGTAGTCACAGACTTAAAAAACGGAATAATATTCAAAGATAACGGACATCCTTTTGTCGTTCTTAAGTATTCCCATATTAAGATGAGTAGGGGAAGTGCTCAGGTTAAGGTTAGAGCGAAAAACATAATAACAGGGCAGGTTTTAGATAAATCATGGCAGTCCGGTGCAAGTATTGAGGATGCTTACGTTGAACATAAAAATGCTCAATACCTATACAGGGATAGTGGTTATGTTTTTATGGATCCAAAGTCTTTTGACCAATTTACTATTTTAGAGGATATCGTTGGAGAATCAGCAAAGTATCTAAAAGAGGGTGGGGTGGTACAGGTTAACTACTTTGAAGGACAGCCCTTTAGCTTGGACTTGCCTGTCACAATGGTCTTTGAAATTAAATATACGGAGCCCGGTTTCAAAGGAAATACAGTCACAAACGTTTATAAAGATGCAGAACTAGACAACGGCACGAAAGTAAAGGTTCCTACATTTGTAAAAATAGGGGATAAAATAAAAGTAGATACAAGAACCGGCGAGTATGTTTCAAAAGCCTAAAGTTCTGAGGTTTAAAGTAAAATGCTTCCAGAAAACTTAAAAATCGGATATAAGCCAATAAACACAATGCTTCTTGTTTCCATCATGGGCTTTATTTGTTGGTGTTTTGTTTTGTGGTATGAAGCAAAAAAAGACGGGTTCAACACTGAAAAGTTTTTCGATTTAATTTTTTCATCAATACTATTATCAGGTGGAGTTTTATACGGACTAACCCGCTTAATAAATTGGCTTCAAGTTTTCCATCCGTCCAATTTCCTTTTAGTTCCTGACAAAGAAACTTTTCTAGGTGTGGTAGTGTTTTTAGTAGCTCTTCTCCCGATCATTATATTTTCAAAAAAATGGAAGTGGTCAACCTTTAGAATTTTAGATATCTACTCCACATCGTTTGCCCTTCTTTTGATGTTCCTATCTGCCGGGAAATTTCTGGTGTTCGGTCAAAAGGAATATCTAATTCTCTTTATTTTTCTACTGATTCTGTACCTGGCGGTTCTAAGGTTTAGAGGCTACAAATTCCTCTCTGGCGCCCTTTTTTCACTGTTTATACTTTCAATAAGTTTATTCGTCGTCCTGTTTTTTAAGAGAAATGGGTACCTATTCTTTAGTGGTATCCTGTTTATGATAAGTGTGGTAAATTTGTATTTGAGAGGTAAAAAAACTATGGCAAAAACTATAATTCCGGAACAATTTATAGCAGGTATAAAGAGTAGGTTACTTTCTAAAGAAAAGAGTCTTGAAAAAGAACAGCAAATTTTGATTAAAGAAGATCCGTATTTGCAACAGGGTAGAGATACAGACAACGCTGAAACAATGGATGAGGTGATGGAAGATACGGGAAAGACCGTTAGTGATGCAAGGCTTGGGATTGTGAAGTCAATGAAAGTGCAGATTAGAAAGGCCTTGGCTGCGATGAGGTTAGGAAGATATGGCAAGTGCGAAGTTTGTGGCAAACCTATTGATAGAGCCAGACTTGAGGTTTATCCGGAGGCAACGACCTGTATTGACTGTGCTACGGATGCTTCTCAGATTGAAGATGTTAAGGAAGACGAGGAATTGGAAAAAGAAGTTGGAAAATAAAAGTGTTCTTAAGTCTTTTTAATTTCTTCATTCTTAAAGCAGGTTCATTACAGCTTGACCGATTTTATAATTGTAGATTTTTTCTGCACGATTTTCTAAGCTTGAAATTGTTTCTGATATTATCTTTTGCACTTCTATCTGCATTTGCCATTACTTACCTTAGAGGTCTTAAAAGAAGTCTAATCGGAAATGCCGGGTTATTTTTGATTATGTTTGGGGGCCTGATGAACCTAATGCAGTGGGCAAAGTTTGGCTGCGTGATTGATTTCATAAATTTCTTTGGACTTTTATATTTTAATATTTATGATTTAATGATTACCATAGGGGTGTTTTTTATTGTTATATCAATATGGAAAAAGAAGTAGAAAAAATATACGAAGATGAAAATATGGTTGTGGTAAATAAACCATCAGGACTTGTGGTCAACAGGTCCAATACTTCTGTTGGCAGAACTTTGCAGGACATTATGGATGAAGAATATTTTAGTAAGAGTGATGCTGGTAAAAAAGTTAAAACCAAAACTGATTTAGAAGACGAAGCTACGATAGAAAACGATAAATCGAAAGAAGAGTTTATTAATAGATCCGGACTTGTTCACCGACTTGATAAAGATACTTCCGGGGTTTTGTTAGTTGCTAAAAATCTTGAATCATTTATTTTTTTACAGAAACAGTTTAAAGAAAGAAATGTTTTTAAAGAGTACGTGGCTTTAGTTCACGGTAGAGTAGAGGAGGAGTTGTTGGAAATTAACGCACCCTTAGCCAGAAGTCCAAACAGCCCGTTAAAATATGCGGTTGTTTCTACCGGGAAAGCGGCAGTCACTAAAATTGAAAAAATAAAGAATGTAAAACTAGATGGGCTGGACTACACTTTATTGAAAGTTTTGCCCCAAACCGGTAGAACTCATCAAATTAGAGTTCATTTGTCTGCTATTGGCCATCCAATTGTGGCTGATGTTATATATTGCGCTAATAATTTACTCGAAAACGA
>Ga0315287_10008600_pt1 | contig 10320 bp, 10 predicted proteins | sample YL17G11_0_MG_FD_205037 | JGI IMG/M metagenome (GOLD analysis project Ga0315287, IMG submission 205037) | Sediment microbial communities from Yellowstone Lake, YNP, Wyoming, USA - YL17G11_0 | ecosystem: Environmental > Aquatic > Freshwater > Lake > Sediment | place: USA: Wyoming | collected...
GCGCTTCCGCTGGCTCGTCTCCCTCTTCTCGTCCGGAGCCTTCATCGCCTTCGCCGCGGTATCGCTCTGGAGCGGCGCGTGGGTCCTGCCCGCAGACCCGCGGCCGGAGATCGAGGTCACGGAGCTCGCGGTGGGGATCAACGCCGGGATCACCTTGGGGCTCGGGCTGGCCGTCCTCGTGACCGGGATCGTCACGGTCGTCGAGGTCGTCCGGGGCGCCTGGCTCGAGTTCCGTCGGCGGCCGGCCTGACCTCCCGCTGCCTCGCCTTCGGACCTGCCGCGCTCCGCTCTCTCCACCCCGGACATCTCCTGCGGGCCGCCCTCGGGGCCGCTCCGGAAACGGCTCGGATTCCCGGTGCCGGAACCTGGCCGTGTGCCGTTCGAGGTGTCTTCGAACGTTTGTCTGGATTTTCGGCTCCAACCTAACCAAGAGGTCGGGATGAAGACACTGACAGCCATCTCCGCCACGGTGCTCGCTCTCGTCTCCCTGCCCGTCTCCGCCCAGGAGACGAAGCCACCTGCCCCCGTCACCGGCGCGCCCGCCGCCGCGCCGATCGCCAACCCCGCCATCTCTGGACTCAAGTGGCCGTGGAGCCGGGTGAAGGACATCGCGGTCCGGGCGGCCGAGAAGATGCCCGAGGAGTTCTACGGCTTCCAGCCGACCCCGGAGGTCAGGACCTTCGGGCAGCTCGTCGGGCACCTCGCCGACTCGAACGTCATGCTCTGCTCCATGGCGCTCGGCGAAAAGAAGGAGCCCTGGACCGTGGAGAAGACGAAGACGTCGAAGGCCGACCTCGTCGCGGCGCTGAAGGAGTCGATCGGGGTATGCGACCGCGTCTTCGCCCAGGGAGACGCCGACCTCGCCAAGGGGATCGCCCTCTTCGGATTCGACACCACCCGCTTCGCCCTGGTCGGGTTGATCATCGGTCACGAGTTCGAGCACTACGGAAACATGGTGACCTACATGCGGATGAAGGGGCTCGTCCCGCCATCCAGCGAGCCCCCGCCCCCGAAAGCCCCCGCCCCGAAGTGAACGGGTCGCAACCGTCCCAGCCAGGAGACCGCATGATCGTCCGCTCTCGCCTTGCCCTCGTCGCGGCACTCGTCGCCGGCACCGCCGTCGCGCAGGAGCCCCAAAAGCTCGTCCTGCCCCAGCCCAGCCCCAGCGCCACCGTCAAGCAGACCGTCGGCCTAACCGACATCACGGTCGAGTACTCCAGCCCGGCCGTGCGGGGGCGCAAGATCTGGGGAGAGGTCGTCCCGTTCGACGAGCTCTGGCGCGCCGGCGCCAACGCGTGCACCAAGGTCACCCTGAGTACGGCCGCGTCCATCGGAGGGAAGCCCGTGGCGGCCGGCAGCTACTGCCTCTTCCTCCTGCCCGCGAAGGCGGGCTGGACCTTCGTCCTCAACAAGGACACGAGCCTCTGGGGCACCGACGGCCACAAGGCGGAGAGCGACGTCCTGCGCGTTCCGGCGACGGCCACCACCGTTGCGCCCCGCGAGCGCCTGGTCTTCGCCATCCTGGACTTCGGCGAGGAGGGGGGGACGCTGGCGCTCGAGTGGGACACGTTGCGGGTCGGCGTGAAGTTCGAGGTGGCCACCCGGGCGAAGGTCATGGCGGACATCCGCGCGTTCAAGAGCGACGACTGGCGCCCCTACGCCAGCGCCGCTCGCTACCTCCTGGAGGCGAAGACGGAGCCGGCCCTGGCGATGGAGCTCATCGACCGGTCCATCCAGCTGAAGGAAGGGTGGATGAATCTTTGGGTCAAGGCGCAGCTCCTCGGCGCCGCAGGCAAGCCAAGAGAAGCCGCCGCGGTGGCCCTGCGCGTCCAGGAGCTCGGCAAGCAGACGAAGAACTTCTACCTGGCGGACGACGTGGCCAAGGCCCTGGCCGGGTGGTCGAAGAAGTAGCTCACGGCCGCCGCTCGAGAAGCTCCCGGTAGAGGGCCTCGAAGCGGTCGAGCACGGGTTCGGGGCGGAAGCGTGCCATGGCATCGGCGCGCGCCGCCCTGCCCATCGCCGCCCGACGCGGCTCGTCGCGAAGCAGGTCGAGCACGGCCGCCGCCAGCGCGCGCGGTTCGTGCGGCGGAACGAGCCGCCCGGTCTCGCCGTCCCGGACCACCTCGGGCAATCCCCCCACGTCGCTCGCGACCACCGGAACCCCGGAGGCTAGCGCCTCCAGCGCCGCCAGGCCGAAGCTCTCCTGCTCGCTGGGAAGCACGAAGAGATCGGCCTGGGCGAAGAGCCCTCCGAGATGAAGTTGCTCGCCCAGGAAGGTGACGTTCGAACCAAGGCCGAGCGCGCCGGCGAGCTTCTCCACACCCTCGCGCTCCGGGCCGTCACCCACCAGCACCAGCACCGCGGGGCGTTCGCGGATCACCTCGGACAGGGCGACCACGGCGTCCCCCACCCGCTTCAGCGCCCGGAAGTTCGAGGCGTGGAGCAGGATGGCCGGACGGGACGGGCCGTTCCACTCCAGGCGTGGGAAGAGCCGGTACAGGCTGGCGCGGTCCTGGGTGGGGCGGAACTCCTCGAGATCGACGAAGTTCGGCACCACCTCGATCCGGGTGTCGGCGGGCAGCTGCATCGTATCCAGGGCGGACCGGCGCAGCGACAGCGAGGGAGTGGTGATGAGGTCACTCTGCAGGGTGGAGTGGCGCGTCACCGATCGAAGGGCCGGGTCGCCGCCCAGGCTCGTGACGTCGGTGCCGTGGAGCGTGGTGACGATCTGGGGCGCCAGCCCGCCGCTGGCCTCGACGATCTGCCGGGCCAGCAACGCACTCGCCGCGTGGGGAATCGCGTAGTGCACGTGAAGAATGTCGAGCCGTTCACGCAACGTCACCTCGGCGAGCGCACCGGCGAGGGTGAGCGCGTAGGCGCCGTGCTCGACGGGCGGACGCAGGACCGGGTCGACGCGGTGGAGGTGGCAATGCTCCCGTCCGTACCCCAGCCGTGCCGGGACACCGGAGGAGAAGACGTGCACCGTGTGGCCTCGCCCGGCCAGCTTGGCGCCGAGCTGGGAGGCCACCATCCCGCTCCCGCCCACGGTGGGGAAGCAGGCGATGCCGATGGATAGTGGCTTCACAGGTTCACGCTCCGGACGTCGGGCGAGAGAGAACGCGCCGCTTCCACCAGGGCGGCCACGAGCAGGCCCGGCCCGGCCCGGGCAGCGAGCGCGGGGAAGGCGTCCACCCGCTCCTGCGGCCGCCCACCCGGGCGCAGTGCGTCGAGAAGGCGGTCGAGCCGCTCGACCGCCACCTGGTCCTTCGAGAGCGCGGCACGCTCGGTTGCGGAGACCAGCCGATCCACCGCGAAGGTCGCGGTCTGGCGGGTTCGCCGGATGTTTCGCTCGAGCGCGGGGTCGAGCCCGGCGAGGAGCGGCGCGAGGGCGTCGAGCTCGCGCGTGAGATCGCCGAGCAGCCTCTCCCGGAGCACATCGGCCGACGGCATCTCCCCGGAGCGCGCCCCCACCAGCGCGAGCAATTCGCCCCGCGGCCGGTCGACGTCCTCCGGGCGCAGTCCGAGCCGCGCGAGCTGGCGTCGCGCCGCACCGTCGACCAGACGAAGGCGGGCGCGCGGAGCGATCATCGGCGGCGTGAGGCCGAAGCGCTCGTAGACCGGCGAAAGCTGCGCAAAGTAGCTGCACTCGGCCGGGCCACCGAGGTAGGCGACGGTCGGGAGGATCGCGTCCTGGACCAGCGGCCGCAGCAGCGCCGACGTGCTGAACCAGAGCGGATCGGCGTCGAGCCGGGCGAGGAGCTCGGCGAGGGAGACGCTCCCGTCCGGCGTGGAGAACCCGGCCCCTTCCCGGACCAGCCGGTAGCGCGGTCCGGCAGGCCCGCGCGGGTGGAAGAAGGCGAGAGATGCCTCGGGCCGGGTGTGCACCTGCTCGGCGAAGCCGCGTGCGGCGAGCTCCCGGGCCCGACCGGCGAGCGCGGCAGCGATGGCCTCGTGATCCTCGATGGCGCGGCGGAGAATGGGCGCGGCGAGCCGACCCATCGCCGGCGTCCGGGGGTCGAGGATCAAGAGCCCGTCCTCCGCGAAGAGCTCGGCCAGCAGCCCAGCGAAGGCCGCCCCCGGAGATCGTCCGGAGCGATAGTGCCGGGCCACCATGGCGGCCACCTCGGGCCCGTGCGGCAGGGGCGCGACCACCCGGCCGAGCCCGGCCGCGAGCCCGTCCACCTCCGGGGAAAGGATTCGCTGCGCCAGCGACACGCGGGCCAGGGCCTCCGGCCCCGACGGCATCTCGAAAGAGACCCGCCCCGACGAGCCCAGCACCTCGGCCTTGCGGATCTCCTCCCAGTCGTGGTCCTCGGTCTGGATCCAGAACAGCGGGACGCACGGCTTCCCCGTGACACTGGAGATAAAGCGCGCCCGCGCCACCGCCGTGGCGGCCTTGTGCAGGGTGTAGAGCGGTCCCAGGAAGAGCCCGACCTGCTGCCCGGTCACGACCACCGTGACGCCGTCCCGCCCCAGCGCATCCAGGGCCCGGTCGCGCGCCGGCGAGGGCGGGAGAGCGCCCGACTGGCGCCGCAACTCGTCCTGCAGCCCCGGGGCGATGCGCCGACCGGCCGCCAGGCGGGCCGCCGCCTCCCAGTCCCGCTCGTCGACGGGCCCGAACGGCAGGAGCCCAGCCGTGGCAGTTCCCCCAGCGATGAAGGAAGCGAAGAGATCCCCTCCCATGTAAACCTCAAGCTAACAGCGACGTCGCTCCCGACCAACCCAATGCGCCCACTCTTCCGTCTTCTCGCGACCGTGACCCTGCTCTCCACCACCGCGTTTGCCGCGCCGCTGCGCCCCACGCAGCCGGCCGGGGCCCGCCTGGAGCGGCTCCTCGACCGGCTCCTCGTCGTAGGCAACGTCCTCTACGTGGCAGCCCACCCGGACGACGAGAACACCAGGCTCCTCGGCTTCCTCTCCAACTCGATGCTGCTGCGGGCCGGCTACCTCTCGGTGACCCGCGGCGACGGGGGCCAGAACCTCATCGGCCCGGAGCTCGGACCCGGACTCGGCCTCATCCGGACGCAGGAACTCCTGGCCGCGCGCTCGGTCGACGGCGCCGAACAGCTCTTCACTCGCGCCCGCGACTTTGGCTACTCCAAGAGTCCGGACGAGGCGATCGCCATCTGGGGTCACGACGCGGTGCTCGCCGACGTGGTGCTGGCCATCCGCCGCTTCCGGCCCGACGTGGTCATGTCGCGGTTCCCGACGGAGGGGTTCGACACCCACGGTCACCACACCGCATCGGCGCGGCTGACGCTCGAGGCCTTCGATCGGGCCGCCGACCCGGCCTACATGCCCGACGCCGAGCACCGCCGGCTCGGTCCCTGGAAGGCGACCCGGGTGGTCTGGAACCAGTCGGCCGGCTGGGGCGCCACCGAGCAGGAGCTCGCCGCCTTTCCGCAGATCGACGCCGGCGGTTACGACCCCTGGCTCGGGCTCTCGTACGGCGAGCTTGCCGCCGACAGTCGCAGCAATCACCGTAGCCAGGGCTTCGGCGCGGCGCGCCGGCGCGGGCCTGCGAAGGAGTTCTTCCGCCCGCTCGGCGGGGAGCCCATGCAGCGCTCGCCGTTCGACGGCCTGGTCCTCGACTGGTCTCGCGTCCCGGGCACCTCGAAGCTCGTCGCCGAGCTGCGCCGGGCCCGCGAGGCCTTCCGCGCAGCATCGCCGGAAGCGGCGCTGCCGGGCCTGCTCGCTGCCCGGATCGAGCTCGTGCGGCTTCCGGAGAACCCCTGGAAGGCCCAGAAGCTCGCCGAGCTCGACGAGGCGATCGTCGCCAGCGTCGGGCTGTATGCCGAGGCGGTGGCCGAGAAGCCCAGCACCACGCCCGGCGCGAACTTGCCGGTGACCGTGACGGCGATCCTGCGAAGGCCCGCCAGCGTGAAGCTCGAGACGGTGAAGGTGGCGGGAGTCGAGTTCAAGGCCGGTCGTGCGCTCGAGCCGGGGAAGCCGCTGGAGTGGAAGGAGTTGCTCCGGGTTCCGGCCGCCGCGCGATTCTCCACCGCTGCCTGGCTCGAACTGCCTGCAACCGACGGGCTCTACCCGGTCAGCGACCCGGCGCTCGCGGGGATTCCGGAGGAGCCGGCGCCGCTCGAGGCGGAGCTGCTCTTCCGCTTCGGCGAAGAGTCCATCCCGGTCCGCCGCTCGCTCGCCTACAAGTGGGTGGATCCCGTGATGGGCGAGCGCTACCGGCGCGTCGAGGTGTTGCCTGCGGTCACGGTGGACGTGCACGGCACGCTGCTGCTCTTTCCCGACGCCGACCCTCGCGACCTGGCGGTGACCGTGCGAAGCCTCCCGGGCGCGGCGGGCTCTCTCGCGCTCGAGGTTCCGGCCGGGTTCACGATCTCGCCGGGGCAGGCGCCCTTCCAGCTCGCGGCTGGCGGCGAGACGACCCTTTCATTCCGGGTGACGCCGCCGAAGATGGCCTCCACGGGGGTTCTTCGCGCGGTGGCGACGGTCGCGGGGCAGCGCTTCGATCGCGGCCTGCAGCGGGTCGACCACCCGCACATCCCCATCCAGACCTGGCTGCCCCCCGCCGAGGTGAGGCTCACGCGCGTGGACGTGCGGCACACGCGCCATCGGATCGGCTACGTCCCCGGGCCGGGCGACGAGGCGCCCGAGGCGCTGCGCCAGGCCGGCTACGAGGTCACCGCGCTCACTCCAGCCGATCTGGCCGGGAAGCCGCTCGGCCAGTTCGACGCCATCGTCTTCGGCGTCCGGGCCTTCAACGTGGAGCCGAAGCTCGTCGCACTTCACGATCGGCTCATGAGCTACGTCGAGGCGGGCGGGACGGTCATCGTCCAGTACCTCACCAGCAACTGGATCTCCGCGGCTCCCCCCAACCTGGGGCCATACCCATTCACCATCGGCCGCGGCCGCGTCACCGACGAGCGCGCGCAGGTCGTGGCCACGGATCATCCGGTGCTCGACCGGCCGAACCGGATCGGTCCCGATGACTGGGCCGGCTGGGTCCAGGAGCGCGGGCTCTACTTCGCCGAGACCTGGGACCCCCGCTACGCCGCGCCCCTCTCGATGCACGACCCGGGCGAGAAGCCGATGCAGGGCGCGCTTCTGGTGGGGCGGTACGGCAAGGGCACCTTCGTCTACACCGGGCTCTCCTTCTTCCGGCAGTTCCCGGCCGGTGTGCCCGGCGCCTTCCGGCTCTTCGCGAACCTCGTGGACCATGGACTCTGACGCCGGGCCGCGGGGCGGGTGGCCGCGCCTCTACGCCATCGTCCTCGGTGCGCTGGTCGTGGAGATCGCCCTGCTGTGGATCCTGGCCAGGGTGTTCCAGTGAGCGTCGTCGACTGGATCGTGCTGGTCGCGACCATCGCCGGGATCGTCGCGTACGGCTCGTGGAGGAGCCGGCGCATCCAGACGGCCGAGTCCTTCCTTCGCGCCGGCAAGGACCTGCGCTGGTGGACCATCGGCCTCTCGGTCATCGCCACCCAGGCCAGCGCCATCACCTTCCTCTCGCTGCCCGGCCAGGCCTACGAGGACGGGCTCGGGTTCGTGCAGTTCTACTTCGGGCTGCCCCTCGCGATGGTGATCCTGTCGGCGATCATCGTCCCCATCTACCACCGCCTCCGGGTCTACACGGCTTACGAATATCTGGAATTGCGCTTCGACCGGAAGACGCGGCAGTTCACCGCGCTGCTCTTCCTCGTGTCCCGCGGACTGGCCTCCGGACTCGCCATCTACGCTCCGGCGCTGGTCCTCTCCGCGGTGCTCGGGTGGCCCGTCCTGTGGACCAACTTACTGCTCGGCGGGACCACCATCGTCTACACGGTCCTCGGCGGCAGCCGGGCGGTCAGCCGGACCCAGTCCGCGCAGATGGCGGTGATCTTCCTGGGCCTGGTGGCGGCCCTCGTCACCGTCGTCATGAGCCTGCCGCGCCAGGTGTCGTTCGGCGAGGGAGTGGCGCTCGCCGGAGCCCTCGGCAAGCTCCAGGCCGTGGATCTCTCGCTTCGATTCGACACCCGGTACACGCTCTGGTCGGGCCTCCTCGGCGGGCTCTTCGTCCAGCTCGCCTATTTCGGGACCGACCAGTCGCAGGTGCAGCGCTACCTCTCCGGAGGGCCGCTCACCGAGAGCCGCCTCGGCCTTCTCATGAACGGCCTCGTCAAGGTTCCGATGCAGCTCTTCATCCTCTTCATCGGGGTGATGGTCTTCGTCTTCTACCAGCTGAGCCCCCCACCCCTGTTCTTCAACGGGGCCGCGCTGGAGCGGCTGCGAGAAAGGCAAGGCACGGAGGTGGCGCGGCTGGAGCAGGCTCAGACGGCGGCCTTCTCCGAGCAGAGAGCCGCCATCGAGCGGCTACTCTCGCCCGGGGCTTCGCCGCAATCGGTCGCGGCCGCTCGCGACGAGGTTCGCGGGGGCCAGGCGCGGATCGTCTCCCTTCGCAGGGAGGCCGGGGCGCTCGCCGCCAGGACCCTCCCGGGCGTCGACGCCAAGGACTCCGACTTCATCTTCCTGCGCTTCGTGCTCGACCACTTCCCGCGAGGTCTCATTGGCCTCCTGGTCGCGGTGATCCTCTCCGCCGCCATGTCCGCCAACTCGGCGGCGCTCTCCTCGCTCGGGGCGACGACCGTCGTCGATTTCTACCGGCCGCGCCGTCCGGACGCGACCGACGCCCAGACGCTCCGGGTGGCGCGGATCGCCACGGCGGGCTGGGGAATCGTCGCGGTCGGCTTCGCGGCGTACGCTTCCCTGCTCGACAACCTCATCCAGGCGGTCAACGTCCTCGGTTCGCTCTTCTACGGGCCCATGCTCGGCGTGTTCCTCGTCGGCTTTTTTCTGAAATCCGTGCGGGGGACGGCGGCCTTCTGGGCCACCGTCGCCGGCGAGGCCGTGGTGCTTGCTGCCGCGGCCTTCGGGAACCTGGGCTTCCTCTGGTACAACGTCATCGGTTGCGCGGTCGTGGTGGGCGCGGCCACGCTCCTCCAGCTCGCGTTGCCACGGGACTCGGGGAAGCCGGCCCGGGCTTGAGCGCGAGCGCCCGGGGGCGGCCGCGGGCCCAGGCAAGACCTGAACCTCCGGCGGGATGCGGCTGGCCGCCTCGCCGATGTCCGCCAGGTACAGGCTCGGATCACGCGACGCGGACGCCCTCGCGGTCGACCTCGAGTGGGAGCCGACCCTCGACTACGTCGCCAAGTTCGGGCCCCCCACCCAGGACACCGTCGGCCGGTTCCGCATGGGCGGGGGCATGTACATCGGCCCCAATTCCAGCTTCGGCGGGGCATTCCGCATCGGCGGCGGCGCCTCGTTCCTGAACGCGAACCGGGTCGGCGTCGGTCTGGACCTCGTGATCGAGGCCGGCAGCTACCACGGTTTCTGGATCGGCGGCCTGCAGCTGGTGGCGTCGCCCGAGTTCCATTTCTAGACTGGCGTCGCCGTAGTTCCTGGCCTCAGGGGGGGCACGACCATGCGCTACTTGTACATCGGGCTTGTGGTTCTGGTGACGGCTGCGGTCTTGGCCTTCAAGGTCCAGAACCTCACCACGGTCACCATCTCGTTCCTCACCATGAGCCTGACCATGCCCGTGTCCGTGACGATCATCCTCGTCTACGTCCTCGGCATGGTTTCCGGAGGCGCCTTGCTGAACGTGCTGCGCCTCTGGTTCCAGGGAGCCACCCGAAAGGCCGGATGACGACGGCAGCCGAATCCACTCGAACGAAAGGACAGCGCCGATGAGCAATTTCTGGGACCTGATGTCGTTGATCGCGTCGACCTTCGTCTTCCTCGCCTATCTGATGGTCGTGTTCCAGATCGTCGGCGATCTCTTCCGGGATCCCGATCTGGGCGGGGGCTCCAAGGCGATCTGGATCCTCGGCCTCATCTTCCTGCCGTTCTTCACCGCGATCGTCTACGTCCTCGCGCGTGGCCGGGGGATGGCCGAGCGGCAGCGCGACGCCATGAAGCGAGCGAAGTCCGAGACCGACTCCTACATCCGGGGAGTCGCGGGCAAGTCACCGGCAGAGCAGATCGCCGACGCGAAGGCCCTGCTCGACAGCGGCACGATCAGCGCGGAAGAGTTCGCGAAGCTCAAGGCCAAGGCGGTTGGCTAGGATCCGAAGCGCAACTGCCTCGCGCAGCGGACGCTCCGGCGCCCACAGCGACCGCTGGGACTCGGCCATCGCCCTCACGCTGGCACCGCTTCGACGGCCACCAGTGGTTCGCGGGGGTCTGACCGAACGACCCGGAATCCCTGACCTTCCCGGCAGGCGCCGACTTGTGTTTCACGGGCCGGCGAACGGCTGGGACTGCGCATCGTCGGAGAGGAACGTGGACAGCAGGGCTTCAAGGCGCACCGGGATGCCT
>Ga0315287_10008601_pt1 | contig 10320 bp, 4 predicted proteins | sample YL17G11_0_MG_FD_205037 | JGI IMG/M metagenome (GOLD analysis project Ga0315287, IMG submission 205037) | Sediment microbial communities from Yellowstone Lake, YNP, Wyoming, USA - YL17G11_0 | ecosystem: Environmental > Aquatic > Freshwater > Lake > Sediment | place: USA: Wyoming | collected...
GAAGGCCGACCGCTCGCCGAGAATGAGAAAGCAAGGAGAGAAACAATGCAAGACCCTCTGCACAGACGTTGCTTTTGTTTTTTTTCTCCTTCTCAACCTCGACAACGAACAAAAAAAACAGTTGCCCTCCTTGCTTTCCCTCCTTGCTCGCGATCAATGCAACTCTCTCTCTGTTCTCAATATCCCCCTCCTTCAAAAGCCCCGAGCAGGCGGAGGCGGCGGAGGAAACGCAGGAGGTTCCCCGCGCGCCACGAGCTCTCGCCTGCGCGCAAACCTGCCGCCGCCTCCGCCGCCGCCGCCGCCGCCGCCTTGGCCCGCCGGCGTCCCAGCAGGACTCGCCGCCGCAGCAGCAGCAGCCCTCGCCGCCGCAGCCCCTCCTCTCGCCATCGATCTCTCGCGCGCCTGCGGGGGCGTCGCAGGTGCGGGCAGGGGAAGCGCATCTTGGGGAGCAGCAGCAGCAGCAGCAGCAGCAGCTCCCGGGAGGAGAACCTCGGCGGGCTGGCGTCGCGGCTGCTGCTCCTGGACCTCCTCCCCCCCCCTCCGGCACCGGAGCCGCTCGAGCAGCGCGGCGGCTTGGCGCTTTCGGCCCTCCTCCAGGGACGCCAGCCACGCCGCGGGAACCTCGCGCTCCTTCTCCGTGAAGACCCTGTGCGCTCCAGAGAGCGCTGGGAAGACGGGCGAGCGGACGCGAGCGAGAAATTCGGTCAGATCCGACTCCATCTTTTTGTTTTTTCGTTTCCATTTTTTTTTCTTCGTCAAGACTGACGACAAACTCAAAAAAAAAAACTCTTTTTCAACCTCGACTCACTCTCGGAACCTGAGGCATCCGCCCCCCAATATTATCACCCATTTCAAGCCTTGAACACGGCCTTCCGCACCACGGTCAGCGCCACCGCGGCGACGGCGGCCGCGACGGCGACGATGCCCGCCACGGAGAGCTTCCCATTCCTGTTGCCGTCGTTGTTCCCGCTCCCGCGGACGCGGTCGTAGATGACGTCGTACCTGTTTTTTGTTTGGTTTTTCGCGGGTTTTTCGTTCCGTTAGTCGTGCCTGCGTCTTCGACGCGCCCGTCTCTCTCCGCACGCTCCTCGACAGGAGACGGCTAGGAAAGCGCGTTCCGAGGGAGAGGCAGGGTAAAGAGAGACGAAGAGAGAGACGAAAAATGCTTACGGCGTCGTGCTGTGAAGGGCCTCGTTCCACCAGCTCATTTCCGAGACGTGCGCCGCGGCCCTCGCCCTGCGCGAGAACGGGAGCAGCCTCGAGACTGCTCGCTTCAGCGCGGACCTCTTCGCTGCCCGTCGCTTGCCCTCGTCGAAGAACGACTTCCACGCCGCTCGAGCCTCCGCGTCCTCGGGGGACTCGTCGATGGGCGGCGGCCTGTTGGTGACGGCCAGCTCGCGCTCCATATCCTGCAGGGCGTAGCGCGCGCGGCGCCGCTTGGAGTCGTAGGCCTCGAGCCCGCGGGCGACAGCGGCCTTGGTTCGCCTCGCCGAGGCGTCGGCTGCGTCGGCGTCGGCGGCGGCGCCGCCGCCGCCGTCCGCACGCTTCCTCCTCCTCTTCCTCGCCTCTCCCTCTTCCTTCTCGCTCTCGACCAGACTCCGGGTCACCTCCGCCGCGAGCGCGGCCGCGTCCTCGATGGCCGACGCGGCCCCCTGGCCGAGCTGCGGCGTGTTGGTCGTCGCGGCGTCCCCTACCAACGCCACGCCGGCCGCGGGAACGGCCAGCGCCGACGCGCGCAGCAGCTTGGCGAGGCGCCCGACGTCGCCGCCGCCCTCGGAGCCCGGCGCCGCCGCGAGCTGCGCCAGGATGCGGTCCCTCCACGAGGCCGGGAAGCCCGGCGCCTGGACGCCGAGGACGCCGTCAAGCAGCGGGGCGTAGGCGCTCGGCGGCGCGAGGGAGGCCGCGAGGGGCTCGAAGACCCCGGGCGGCTGCGAGAGCAGGCCCGACCAGCCCTTGCCGCCGGGGCGGCGGTGGACGGCCATCGACCCCGGGTAACTGTTTTTTTTTTTGTGTGGAAGGGGGGAGAGAGAGAAGGCGCGAGGAGAAGGGAAGCGGTCGAGAAAGAGGTGAGTTTTTCGTCCCCGGTTTGTCTTGCTTCCTCCCCCCCACCCCCCGGAAAAGCAAGAAAGCGAAGGGCAAGGAAACGCACGTGGCTCCCTTCACTCCCGGCGGGGGAGGAGGGGCTACAAACATCGCAAAGGTGGAGCCGCGGCCAGTGGTGTCGAGACCGAGCTCGTCGGCGCCGGCGTCGTCGAGACCTGATGGAGAGAGAGAAATTGCGGGGGGGGGGCAGGGGATACATGGAGAGAAGGCGAGGAAAGAGAGAGGCGTTGGCGTCGCGAGCGCGAGAGAAAAAGCGCAAACGATTTCCCCCCCAAAAAAAAACTTCCTCACCGTGAAACGTCTTGTAGTCCGTGAGGGAGACGGGCGAAGGGAGCTCCGTTATCTCGATCAGGCCGGCCTCCTCGAGCGCGCGCCGCGCCGCCGAAGACCCGCCGTCGCACGCAACCAAGAGGTCGTAGCGTCGCTCCTGCTCCTCCTCTCCCGTCTCTCCGAACCGCGCGACCTGCGCCGCGGCGTCGAGCGACGCCAGCGGCGCGCCCCAGTGCAGAGAGACCGAGCCGGAAAGCTCCTCCTCGACGTGGCGCGCGAGCGAGGCCACGAGGTGGGCGCGGTCGACCATGAAGAGGGCGCCGCGGGCCGTCGGGGCGTCGACATCGGTGTCGTCTTCGGAGACCTGGCTCATTATCATCCTCGGCGGCTTTGGCGTCGGCGGCAAGGCGGCAGAAGCGGCAGAAGCGGCAGAGGCGGAGGCAGCAGAGGCGGAGGGAGGAGGAGGAGGAGGCATCGCCGCGCCGGGGAAGACGGCCGTCGCGATCAGCCTCCGGGAACCCACAACCTTCCTGGCTTCGACGCCGCAGGCGACGAGGGGGCCCAGGGCGCGCTCGGCGCCGACCACCATGCCGTAGCTGCGTTTTTTTTTCGTTTTTTTTTTGGGGGGGGGGCGAAGAAAAAAAGGAGGTGAGAAACCTCTCCGTATCGTCTCCCTCTCCATCTTCTCTTTTCTCTCTCTCCATCTTCTCTTTTCTCTCCCTCCATCTTCTCTTTTCTCTCTCCCCATCTCTCTCTCTCTCGCTCGCTTTCTCTCTCTTCGCGTCCTCTTCCTCGAGATAAAAAGACGATTGAAAAGAGAGCTCACGTTTTGCGCTCGTCGCTGCCATCGACTACTTCGTGCAGGGGCCGCTTCTCGAAGAGTTCTACCTTCCAGGGCCGCGGACCGCGGGCGTTGGCCAGGGCGATAGCGGTAGAGAGGCCGCCGGGACCACCTCCGACGACGATGGCGCGGAGGGCTCGGAGAGGTTTTGGAGAGGAGGCCGAGGTCGAGGTTGACGCCTCTGCCGCCGAAGCTCGAACTCGGATCGATCGTTGCATCATAGAGTGTTTCTCAACTGCTCTTGCTTGCTCTTTGTCTTTGGCCTTTGATCTTCTGGGGGGAAAAGGATCGCAAAAGCACCGGAGGTGCCAAACAGGCGCAAATGAGAGAGACTTGGAGGGGGGGGACGTGTTTCCCGAAGCGAGGAAGAGAGGACGTAGGGCAATCTTTAAGCGGCGGACGTTGTGGCGCAGGCGTTTACCCAACTTTTGTTCTTTTTTTCGTTGCAATTTTTCTCTCCCCTCTCTCTTTTCTCTCCCCCCCCCTCTCTTTCTCTTTCCCTCTCTCTCTCTACCCTCTTCCTACAAAACGCTGTTCCTCGCGTCCTCCAGCTTCCTCACGACCTCCAGCGGCGTCCTGTCGAGCGCCTTCGCGATCGCCGCCCTCGCCGCCGCCGGCAGCGACGAGAAGCGCTCGCAGAGGTCGCCGTCGACAACGTGCCGCGACGGGTAGAACGACGCCCGCCACGACGCGTGGTCGCGGCCGGCGAGCTGCGTCGCGCCCGGAGCGTCGCTGCGCAGCCGCGCCTCGAGTCCCGAGAAGAACTCGACGTCGTCGCGCGAGGAGAGCGGAAGGAGGGCGCCGATGGAGCCCGAGAGCGTCGAGTAGACCAGCGTCTCCCGAGCAGCCGCGGCGGCGGAGGCAGCGGCGGCATCGGCAGCGCCGCCGCCGTCGGCGCCGCCGTCGACCTTCCCGCCGGCGCCGGCCTGCAGCGTGCCCCGCGAGAGCGACGTCACGGAGTCGCCGACGTAGAAGCTAGCCTCGGCCGTCAGCTTGTGCGGGGCCCCCACGACGGGCGGGGCCCCTGCCGCGCCCATGGCGGCCGCGGCCGCCGCGGAGGTGCCGCCGGAGGCCGAGCCGGCTCCCGCTCCCCCCCCAAAGGCGAACTTGCCTCCCGTCGGGTCGGCCTCGGCCGCGGCCGACGCCGCCGCGGGCAGCCGCAGCGCCGCGACGGTCCCGAACTTGTCGCCGACGGCGGCCGTGTCGTAGTCCAGCGGCAGCATCGCTGCCGAGCATGTCACGTGGCGCGGCAGCGCCTCGTCCGCGAACGGGTACAGCGCGTTGTCGCTAGCGCGGTACCGGAAGAGGTGGACCGACTCCTGCGCGTCGCCGGCAAAGACGCGGCCGCCGACGGCCGAGAGCGCGACGACGCGCGAGGGCAGGGGGGCGCCCGAGGCCTCGCACTTGCGCAGCAGCTTCTTGCGCCCGGCGTCGTAGAGGCGGACGGTGCGCCCGACCCCGGCGAGGAGCTTGCCTCGGAAGGCGCACAGGGCCCCCGGGATGCCCCCGACGGGCGTCGAGTGGATGAGCTCCAGGGCGGTGGTGGAGGAGGAGGCCGCCGCCGCCTCTGAAGAAGCAGCGGCAGCAGCGCCCGCGCCTTCGCCTCCCGCCCCCGCGCTTCCTCCGCCCCCGCTTCCCCCGCACACGACGCGGTACAGGTGGATGAACCCTTCCTCGGCGGAGACCTCGGGGCTCAGCCTCAGCCTGCGCGCGGTCCCGACGGCGAGCACCGGGGGCGATCCCTTCCCGGCTCCGTACTCTGGCGCGCCCGAGAAGCGCACGGCGCACAGCGAGGTGACGGCCTCCCCCGCGGGCAGCTCGAGGACCGCCCTCGTCGCGAGCGTCCTGCCGTCGACGACGCGCAGCGCCGAGGCCCACGCCGCGGAGGACGAGATAGAGGCGGCGTCTCCTCCTCCTCCTTCTTCTTCTCTGGCGGCCCTGGTGGCGCCGACCCTCTCCCTGGCCGCGGCGGCTTCCTCGTCAAACTCGACCCCTCCCCCGTCCCCCTCGTCGCCGCCGCCGCCGCCCTCTTCCTTTTCGGCAGCCGCGGGGACGACGTCGTGGTCGCTCTCGGCCACGGCGACGGCCCCGATCTCCGGCAGCAGCGCCAGCCTGCGCGGCGTGTACCGCAGCCTCGCGGTCGTCGCGGTGAACCCGCCCACCCCCGACGCGGCGCCCTCGAGCGACGCGCGCTCGAGCTGCAGCACGCGCAGGTCGCCGCCGCCGACGGCGCAGACGCCGCCGCTGCCGTCAGGGCAGGCGTCCGACGCGAACGGCGCGGCGTGGTCGACGGGCGCGTCGCCGGGCGGGGACAGGGGAACCAGGGCGTAGCGCCCTCCGGAGGTGTGGGCGAGCCAGGCCCTCGAGGAGAGCGCGAGCATGGCCCGAGGGGAGCCCCCGCCCCCGCCGCCCCCGCCGAGCGGCAGCGGCACCAGCTTGGGCGCCCTCGTGCCGAGCAGCCTGGTCCTCGCGTCGCTCAGCTGGCCCGTCACGCGGTCGACGGCGACGCGGAGGAGGATCCCGTTGGCCAGTCCCGCGTGGAGGTAGAGGCCCGAGTCGTCGGCGGCGTCCGCCGCCGCCGCGGAGGAGGCGGCGGCGGGCCCAGCCGGGGCGGCCGCGTCGCCGCCCGAGGCGTCGAGCATCGAGAGGCTCTCGGGCGGGCTGCCCGTCGCCTGCACCGCGAGCGCCTTGAGCCCGTCCCCGGGGTCGAGGCTCAGCACGCGCACGGTGCCGTCGTAGGCCCCGACGGCCAGGAAGCGAGAGCGGAGCCTGCCCTCGGGGACGGGCGGGATGTCGACGGCCCCCACGTCGGCGCCGATCTCCTTGCGGTCGACCTCCAGCAGCGAGCCCCCCCCGGCGCCCGCGCCGCCCGCGCCCGCGCCGCCGTCCAGCTCGAAGGCCACGACCTCCCCGCCGGCGAGCGCCAGCGCGACCTGCCTGCCGTTCGAGGCCGCCGCGACGACGGCCCTGCGGCCGGGGGCGCGCCACTCCACGGGGCCGCGCCCCCCGGCGCGCCCGGCGTGCCTGAGCCCGCCCGGGTGCGCCTGCACGAGCGACCCGTCGGCCAGCGCGCCGGCAAAGAGCGTGCGCGTCGCGCCCGAGAAGCCCGAGTCGGAGACCTCCTCGACGGCGTCCCCGACCGCCAGCACGAGCGTCGCGTTGGTGAACGACACCACGATGTAGGCGTCGGTGGCGTCGTCGCGGCTGCGGCGGACCGTCCACACGCCCGTGGGCGCCCCGGGGAGCGGCGACGAGGCGACCTCCGCCAGGGCAGCGCCGGGGCGCAGCAGCCGGAGCGTCGAGCGCGGGCCGCGGCCGCAGGCGGCGTAAAAGGCCGCCGCGGCCGCCGCGGGCGTGATCGCGTGCTGCTGCTGAAGGGAGGAAGCGGGAGATCCCCTGACGGATCGGAGGAGCACGGGAGCGGCGAGCTTCAAGTCGAGCAGCGGCGCCGTCGAGTCGAGCTCGTCGACCAAAACCAGGTTGCGCGGCTCCCGGCGCGGCTCGAAGAGCGGCGGCACCATCGCCGCCCCGGAGCCGCCCGGCGCCGTCTCGCTCGCCCTGGCCTCTGCCGCGTCGGCGTCGTCGCCCAGCCCCGAGAACTGGAACAGGCCGTGGTCGCCGCCCTCGGCCGCGGAGAAGAGGAAGCCCGTCCGCAAGACGCAGAGCGCGTTGGAGGGCGGAATGGTGTCAAAGTAGCGCACGACGACGTCGGTGACCTTGTCAGTCGCCGCGGCCGCCGCGGCGCCGCCGCCGCCCCCGGCCTCGAGCGTGACCTTGAACAGGTCCCCGTACTCGCTCTGGAGCAGGAAGAAGAACATCGACTTCTGCTTGTGCGCCGCCGCGGCGACGACGAGCGTGCCGCGGTGCGAGGGGAGCCCCCTCCGGCGAGGGAGCGGCACGCGGAGCTCCTCGGCCCCCGCCGCGGCGGCCGAGGCCTCGGAGCTCCCGAGCTCGACGGCCGCGGCGCAGCTCCGGTAGATCAGGAAGTTCTCGCAGCAGATCAGGACGCCGCCGGGGCCGTCGCCGCCGCCCGGCACCGCCAGGAGCAGGTTGGCGCCGTTGTCCACGGGCAGCGAGGAGATGCGCGACACGTGGTTGAGGCCCAGGTCGAGGCGGTAGAGGGAGAGCGCCTTGCTGGCGGTCGCGGCGGCCTCGCCCGTGGGGTCCTCGTCGGCCCCGGAGTAGTCGAGCTCGATGGCGGCAAAGACCGGGTTGTCGAAGCCGACGTCGAGGCCCGCGACGGCGAAGGTGATGGCGCGGGACTTGTTGGCCTCGAGAGGGGAGGAGATTGTCAGGTGCGAGGACGACGACGACGAAGGCGCCGAGGCGCCTGGAGCAGCTCCGGCGGAAGCGGCAACGGCGGCCGTCTCCCGGTTCAGGACGTAGATCAACTTGGCCCTCTCGACGGCGGCGACGACGGCGGCGCGGCCGCGCGGGTCGGCGGCGACAAACTGTCCCGGGACGACGCGCCGCACGCCCGACTTGCCGAACGTCTCCTGGTGCACCTTGACGAACGCGCGGCGCCGCGGGTCGAACTCGAGGATCACGAGGCGCCCCGAGTCGGACCCGACCAGGATGACGTCGCGGGACGAGCCGGGCAGGCGGAACGGCGCGATCGAGCGGATGTTGCCAAACGCGTCGGCCGAGGCGAGGGAGCGCAGCCTGCCCGTGGCTGGGTCCGGGCGGAGGATCTCGAGTGAGGTGGAGGCGCGGACCACGACGATCTCGTGCTGCTTCGGGGCCGAAAAGGAGCCGTAAATGGCCAGCTGAGGTTGGAGGGAGGGGAGAGAGGGAGGGGAGAGAGGGAAAGAGGAGGGGGAAGAGAGGAAGAGAGAGAGGAGGTTGAGCGGCGGCGGCGAGAGGAACAAGCGAAAGAAAAACGAATCATCATCGACTCGGAAAACTATTTTTTCTCCCTCTCTCTCTCTCTCTCTCTCTCTCTCTCTTACCTGGATGCCCGTGGCTCGCTGGAGGGTGAGGTGGTAGAGGTGCATCGTGCTGTCGCCTCTGCGGCTGTTTTAAAGCTACTGCTTTGGGACGACGGAGAAAGGAAGAAGAGAGCGATTGCCGGCGGCGACGATTGAATGATCTCAGTTCTCTCCTCCTCTTGTTCTTCTTTTTCTCTGCGCTCTTCTTTTCTCGCCACTGTCGCCGCTGAGAGCCTGTGCCTTCCTCGACTCCCACGCGTTAAGCGCTCGGCGGGAGACTGCCTGCCGCGATAGAAAGAGTGTAAAAAGAAGAGAGAGAAAGCGGATCAACCTTCTTTTTTGCCGTCTTTTTGAGAGAGAGTGAAAATCGTCACAGCCTCTGGCTCGAAAATCGGACGAGGGCATGCAAAACCTTTTTCTTCTTCTTCTTATCCCATGTCGCGAAGCCGCTGAGCTTCGCGTCGGCCTCTCCGCTTGGCGCTGAGCTTGCTTCGAGCGTCCTCGAAGTACATCCGAGGAGAGATGATAGAATTGTGCAGTAGCAGGAAGCAGGGAGCGGCTGGCTCGTCGATGAGAGCGCTTCTGCTGCTGCTCTGGTTCGCAGCAGCTCTAGCCGCGAATGCGGCTTCCTCCTCCTCTGGGGCAGCGGGGACGGCGACCGCCGCCCCGGCCGCCTTCCTCGACCCAAACTCCTCCTCCTCCTCCTTCGAAGGGTACCTCCTCACGCTCTTCTGGCCCCCGACCGCCCTCCCTCCGGCAGCCCAGGCAGACGCCAAGTTCAGCATCCTCAAGGGCTACGCAGCTCCCGGGATGTGGTCCCTCGGCTTCTCGCCGTTCGCCGCGTCCTCGCCGCTGCCGACCGCGACCGGTGACGCCGCGGCGGTGCTCCCCCCCGGCTGCGACGCCTCCTCGCCCTCGCTCCCACCGCTCTCGGCCGCCTCGCTGGCCTCCTCGGCCCCGGGATGGAACCTCTCGCTGAGCTACCACTGGTCGCTCAGGGCGGACCACCAGCGGCTCGCCGGCGACGTGCCCTTCTGGCTGAGCCTATGGGACCCGCCGCCGCCGGGCGGCAGCGGGCGCGGCGCCGGCGGGGGCGGCGAAAGCGGCGGGGGAGGGGGCGGGGCCTGCTCCGGCCTGGAGCCGCTGCGGTACTACATGGCCGCGTTCGCGGCCTCGGCGCAGGCGACGGAGCTGGTGGAGGCGGCGGTGCTGTCTCCGACGGGATCCAACTCGTCGCTCGGCGTCGCCCCCCCCGCGGGAGCGACGGCCCCGGGCAGCAGCAAGACGACCGCGCCCCCGCTCGCCGTCGCCGTCGCCGACGCCGCCGACGCGCTGGGCGACGCGCTCGTCCCGGGGAGCATGCTCTGCGTCTTCCCTCCTCCCCCCGGCAGCTCCTCCTCCCCCTCTCCCTCCTCCTCGACCCAGCAGCCGAGCCCGATGCGGCTCGCGCAGCTGACCCTGTGCGTCGACAGGCGGACGCTGCGGCCCGCCGCCTGCCCCGCCGCGTGGAGGGCGCAGGCGGAGCGCCTGCGGGGCTCTCCCCCCGCTGCTTCTGCGTCGCTTCCCCCGGTCGGGGGCGCCCTCCCCACCGTCGCGTCCGCCGCCTCCGCGGCTCGGGGCCTCAGCGTCGCCCCCGGGGGCGTGCTCTCCTCGTGCCTCGACGACTTCGCCTCGTCATCGTCGTCGCCGCCGTCGCCGCCGTCGCCGGCGACGCCTCGGCCGGCGACGGCCTCCCTCCCGCGCTTCACGGTCGCCTCGGCGAAGCGCCTCATCCCGGGGCTCATCCGGTCGCAGGACCCGGTCGCCTTCCAGCCGCTCTCCGTCTGGTACTGGACCCCGGCCTTTCTGGGCCTGCTGCTGCTGGCCCTGGGCGCCGCGGCGGGCGCGGCGGCGCTGGCCTCGAGGGCCGGGCTCGTCCCGGCGCTCTTCGCGCCGCGGTTCCGGGGGGGGCCCGGCGGCGGGGGGGGGGTCCGCGTCGCGCGCAATCCGGCCGTCTCGGAGCCCGTGAACGTGCGGTGCGAGCCCTTCGACGTCGCGCGCTGGGCGGAGGTGGCACCGGCGCTCGCCGCCGTCGTCGCCGACTTGCCCGTCGGCGTCGGCTTGAAGGTGAGGAGGGAGAGTGGTTTTTTGTTTTTGTTTTTTCAGCCTTTTTTTTTTCCACCTCCACCACCTCCACCA
>Ga0315287_10008602_pt1 | contig 10320 bp, 12 predicted proteins | sample YL17G11_0_MG_FD_205037 | JGI IMG/M metagenome (GOLD analysis project Ga0315287, IMG submission 205037) | Sediment microbial communities from Yellowstone Lake, YNP, Wyoming, USA - YL17G11_0 | ecosystem: Environmental > Aquatic > Freshwater > Lake > Sediment | place: USA: Wyoming | collected...
GGACAAGGTCGAGGCAATCCGTCTCAAGTTGATCGCGTTCATGAACGAACACGTCTACCCGAACGAAGCCCGTTTCGAAGCGTGGCTCGCGGCGGCACCGAGCCGCTGGAGCGAACCACCGCCGCTGCTCGAAGCGCTGAAGCAGCAGGCGCGCGCGCAAGGCCTCTGGAATCTGTTCCTTCCGGATGAAGAGTGGGGCGCCGGCCTCACCAACCTCGAGTACGCGCCGCTCTGCGAGATCATGGGCCGCTCGCACATCGCGCCCGAGGTCTTCAACTGTTCCGCGCCCGACACGGGCAACATGGAACTTCTCGCGAAGTACGGCTCCGCCGCGCAGAAGAAGCAGTGGCTGGTGCCGCTGCTCGAAGGCAGGATCCGCTCGGCGTTCGCGATGACCGAGCCGGACGTCGCGTCGAGCGACGCGACGAACATCGCGCTGTCGATCGTCCGCGACGGCGACTCGTATCTGCTGAACGGCCGCAAGTGGTGGATCACCGGCGCCCCGCACCCGCACTGCCAGATCTTCATCGTGATGGGCAAGACGAATCCGGACGCGGCACGCCACGAACAGCAGTCGATGATCCTCGTCGAGCGCAACACGCCGGGTCTGCGCATCGTGCGTCCGCTGACGGTGTTCGGCTACGACGACGCCCCGCACGGCCACGCCGAGTTGGAGTTTCGCGACGTGCGCGTACCCACCGAGAACCTGATCCTCGGCGAAGGCCGCGGCTTCGAGATCGCGCAGGGCCGCCTCGGGCCCGGCCGCATCCACCACTGCATGCGCCTCGTCGGCAAGGCCGAGCGCGCACTCGAACTGATGTGTGCGCGCGCCAAAGCGCGCGTCGCGTTCGGCAAGCCGATTGCCGAGCAGACCGTGACGCTCGAACGCATCGCCGAATCGCGCATCGAGATCGAGCAGACGCGGCTGCTGGTGCTGAAGGCCGCCTGGATGATGGACACGGTGGGCAACAAGGGCGCGCGCAAGGAGATCGCGATGATCAAGGTCGCGGCACCCGCGATGGCGCTGCGCGTGCTCGATCGCGCGATCCAGGTCTTCGGCGCCGCTGGCCTCTCGGCGGACTTTCCGCTCGCATCGTTCTACGCCGACTCGCGTACGCTGCGCTTCGCGGATGGTCCCGATGAGGTGCACCGCAACCAGATTGGAAGACTCGAGCTGCGGGAACATTGAGGAACAACGCCATGCATAACGGCAGGGTCGCGATCGCCGGCGTCCTGCTCGGCCTCGCGCTCGCAACCACCGCGCGGGCGGCCTCGCCGGTGCTATTCCTCGATCGCTGCGCGGATGGCTGCGCCTACACGCCCGGCTTCGACGACTCGCGCACCAACGCATCGAGCATCCCGAGCGCCAGCTCGACGCTCTCGGCCTACGCGTTCGGCGACGCGAGCTTCGACGCGGTCGTCGCGTGCGTGCACGACACGTTCGCGCCCTTCGCGATCGCGGTGACCGACGTGGACCCGGGCGCCTCCGCTCACTTCGAGATCGCCGTCGCAGGCGCGCCGCAGCAGCTCGGGTTGCCAGCGGGCGTCACGAACGTCTCGCCCACCAGCTGCCAGAACGACGGCGTGATCGCGAACGGGCTGGGCTTCGCATTCGCCGGCGCGATTGGAGACGCACCGCTCGAGATCTGCTGGAACGCCGCGCAAGCCGCCGGCGCCCTGCTCGGCCTCGATCACGAAGTGCTGGCCGGTGACGTGATGACGTACCTCGGCGGCTCGCTGCCCAAGGCGTTCCTCGACGAGACGGCGCCGTGCGGCGAAACGCAGGCGCGAGACTGCCGCTGCGGCGGCACCACGCAGAACTCCCACCAGCGACTGCTCACGTCGCTGCCGGAACCGGGAGCGATTGGCGGCGTGCTGGTGGCAGTGGCGGCGCTCTCCACGCTCGCCCGGCGTCGTCGCGTAGCGTCGCCCCCGGAGCGTGGAGCCGAGCGATGATCATCGTGATCGGCAGCATCCTCGCGCGCGCCCACGGCCTGGATCAGCTGATCGCGCTGAGCCTCGAACACGTGCGGCGATCGCGCAGTGAGCCGGGCTGTCTCGCGCACGCGGTGCACCGCGATGTCGAGAATCCGCTGCGGCTGGTGTTCGTCGAGGAGTGGAGCGATCGCGCGGCGCTGGCAGCACACTTCGCGGTGCCGGGATCGCTCTCGTTCGTCGCAGGCGTGCGCGCACTCGCCGCCGAGCCGCCGCAGATCCGGGTCTACGAAGCCGCACCCGTGAAGGTCTGAGCGATCGAGTCGAGGTGCGACGCCAGTTCCTCTGCCGCCGAGAGGAACGGCGAATGGTCCGCCTCCATCGTGACGACGCGCTGCATCGCGAAACGCTGGTGCATCCTGCGCTGCACCTCGATCGAGATCGCCTGATCGCGCGTGCATTCGATGTACGCCTGTTTCACCCGGAGATCGTCCGGGCGCTCGACGCGCTGCAACAGCGGCAGCATCGGCGTCGGCACGAGGCGCGCGATCGACCGCTGCGCGTCCTCGGCGGTGCAGTCGTTGTAGACCGCGGCGACCGCGCGCTCGGGCCGGATCGAGATGCGACCGAGCCCCCAGCGCGCCGCCGCCGGAACGCGCGAGGCCGCGTCGCTGCGGCCCAGCGACAACAGCGACTCGCCGCGCCGGGGCGCGAACGCGCACAGATAGACGAGGCCGGCGAACAGCGACGGTTCGTCGGCGGCGGCCTGCGTGATTGCGAGCCCGCCCATGCTGTGGCCGACCGCAATCACCGGTCGCGCCGGTCGCGCGGCGTCGCAGGTGGCGCGCGAGAAAGTGCGCAGCGACGCGCGCCACCATGGCGTGCGGTCGTCGCCGAGGGCCGGCAGGTCGGGCGCCACCACGCCGTGTCCCGCCGCGCGGAGCAACGGTACGACGCGATCCCAGCACCACGCGCCGGCCAGGCGCCGTGGATCAGCAGAAAGGTGCTCACCCAGCCGCGCTCAGAGCGCCTTGAGCACGGCTTCGGCGCTCGACACCTCGAACTTGCCCGGCGCTTCGACGGCGAGGTGCGTGACGACACCGTTCTCCGCGACGAGCACGAAGCGCTGCGAGCGCTGGCCCATGCCGAACTTCGAGCCGTCGAAGTCGAGGCCGAGCGCCCTCGCGAACTCGCCGTTGCCGTCTGCCGCCATCACGATGGCGTCGCCGACGTGCTGGTCCTTGCCCCAGGCGCCCATCACGAACGCGTCGTTCACCGACAGGCACACGATCGTGTCGACGCCCTTGGCCCGGATCGCCGCCGCCTGCTGCACGAAGCCCGGCAGGTGCTTCATCGAACAGGTCGGCGTGAAGGCGCCGGGAACCGAGAACAGCACCACCTTCTTGCCACCGAAGAGTTGCTCGGTGCTCTGATCCTTGATGCCATCCGCGGTCGGCACCTTCAACGTCGCCGCAGGAATCTTGTCGCCAACCTTGATCGCCATGTCTTGTCCCTCCGTTCGAATGCCTCAGATCGACTTGTTTAGCTCACTCGAAGTCCGCAGCGAACTCGTCGAGCGCGTACACCGTGCCGTCGCGCACCGCGATCGGGAACGGCTCGAGCCGGTCGCCCTGGCAGGGACCCGCGAGACACACGCCGTCGTCGATGCGGAACAGAGCGCCGTGCGTGGCGCAGACGATGTGGCGCTGCTCGCGATCGAGGAACTCGTCCGGCGCCCAGTCGAGCGGCGTGCCGACGTGCGGGCAGCGATTCACGTAGACGTGGACCGCGTCGCCGCGGCGCACCGCGAAGATGCGCAGCTTGGCGTCGTGGCCGCCGATCGTGAAGCCGCGCGCGGCGCCGTCCGGAATCTCGTCGATGCGACAGAGCGCGGTGCCGATCGCCTCGGGCACTCAGCCGAGCGCCTTCTCGATCGCCGCGAGGAACGCCGGATCATCGGGTGCCGTCGGCGGTGCGAAGCGCGCGACCACCTTGCCGTCGCGTCCGACGACGAACTTGCCAAAGTTCCACTTGATGTCGCCGGCGCCTTCGGGCTTGGCGTCTTGCGCGGTGAGCCACGCGTAGAGCGGGTGTCGCGAAGCGCCGTTGACTTCGATCTTCGAGAACAGCGGGAAGCTGACTCCGTAGGTGATCGTGCAGAACTCCTGCACCTCGGCGTCGGTGCCGGGCTCCTGGCCGGCGAACTGGTTGCACGGGAAGCCGAGCACTTCGAGATCGCGCGCGTGGTAGGTCTCGAAGAGTTTCTCGAGACCGGCGTAGTGCGGCGTCAGTCCGCACTTCGACGCGACGTTCACGACGACGGCCACCTTCCCGTCGTAGTCACGCAGCGACTTGTCCTCGCCGGAGATCGTGCGGGCCGAGAAGTCGTGGAGGGTGGGCACGGCGGCTTCCTTTCATGGAGTGCGGTGCGCCTAGCCTATCCGAGACCCGCAAGGAGACCAGCGGCCGCGGAGCCCGCCCTGGGCGCCGCCGGGTGCGCGCCCCGCGAGGGTCCCCGGTGACTCAGCGAAGATCGAGAGCATCCAGAAGACGATCCAATTCCGTGACATCGGCCGTCGTCGGCACCAGGAAGCACTCGTCGATCCCCGCGTCGCGCAGGCTCCGGAGTGCGGTGCCGAGCGCAGCGTCGCCGGCGCTGAGACAGCGGGCGGCGAGCGCCCCGGCCGCGGCGTCGCCGAAGACGGCGAGGTAGCGGCGCGCATACCGCTCGAGACGCTCGTGCGCATCATCCCCCACTGCGAACCAGAAGCTGGTCGTGCAGTACGGGCGTGTCGTGCGCCCTGCATCGCGCCACGCGGCTTCCGCGTCGCATACCAGTTGCTCCGCCTCCGCGGCCTGCGGTCCGAAGTGGAAACCGAGTACGCCGTCCGACCAGCGCGCCGCGCGCGCGAGCGGCTTCGCGCCGGCCGCTGCAACGAGGATCGGAGGACCGCCCGGCTGCACCGGCGCCGGGCCGATCGGGGCCGTGCCGGCCACCAACACTTCGCCCGACCAGATGCGTCGCATCTCGGCGACCTGCGCGTCGAGTCGTGCGTGGCGTCGCTCGAAGGTCGCGCCCGTCGCGCGGTAGTCCTCTTCACGGCCGCCGACGCCGAGTCCGAGCGTCAAGCGCCCGCCGGACAGCACGTCGAGCGATGCGGCGCGCTTCGCCAGCTGCGCGGCCGGATGCAGCGGCGCGACGAAGAGCGTCGACACGATACGCACGCGTTCGGTGACGGCGGCGGCCGCTGCGAGCGCGACGCCAACCTCGACATTCGGGAAGCTGACGCGCTCGCCCGCCGCAACGCTCGTGAAGGGACCCGCGTCGATGCGCTGGCACCACGCGAGCAGCGCCGCGCGGTCGCAGCCCGGCGCCATCGTCGGAAGCGTCATCGAAATCTTCATCGCGGCCGCGGACTCTCGCAGAGCGCGCCCGCAGCAGCCAGCGAACGCGCGAACCGAGACGCAACTGGCAGAAACACCTGCGGGGCTAGAATCGCGCGCCGTGAGTTCCCTCCCTCCCCTCTCGCCCGAGCAGATCGCGCGCTATCACGAGCAGGGATTCCTGGCGCTCGGAAAGATCCTCGCGGACGACGAGATCGCGGTGCTGCGAGGCGAAGAGGAACGCTTCCGGTTGCCGGTCGCGTATGGCGGCCCCGCGAATCAGACGCTGTTCGTGAACATCCAGCTCTGCCATCGCTCGGCGGCGATCCGGCGCTTCTGTACCGCGGGCCCGCAGATCGCCGCCGTCGTGCAGTTACTCGGACCGAACGTGTGCCTGACGCACCAGCAGTTCGTGACGAAGCTGCCCGACGCGGGCGAGCAGCGCAGCGACATCCCGTTTCATCAGGACAACGGCTACGGGCAACTCGATCCGCCGCTCGATCTGACGATCTGGGTCGCGCTCGTCGACACCGATGAGACCAACGGCTGTCTGTGGATCGTGCCGGCTTCGCATCGGCTCGGGCTGCTCGATCACGATCCCGCGAGGGTCAATCCGCTGCTGCGCGAGACGAGCGTCGCGGCGCAAGCAGTCGCGCTGCCGATGCGAGCCGGCGAGGTGGTGGCGTTCAGCGGCTTCACGCTACACCGCTCGGGGCCGAATCACGCGGATGCGGCACGCCCGGGTCTCTTCGTCCGCTATTGCGACCCGCGCGCAAAGATGGTCAGCGAAGGGAACCGGCCCGTGCTCGAGGACCCGCACTCCTGGATGATTGCGGGCGAAGCCTGATCCGATGACAGCTCCGCAACGCACGAACGGCCCGTCGCTCGGGATCTGGCAGCTCGCGTGGCCGGCGATCGTCACGAACCTGCTCGCATCGACGGTGGGTTTCGTGGACACCAAGATCGTCGGGTCGCTCGGCGCACCCGCGATCGCGGCCGTCACGACCGGCAACCGGATCTTCTTCATCTTGCAGGCGCTGCTGATGGCGGTCACGGCCGGGACGACGGCGCTCGTGGCGCGGTCGTGGGGTGCCGGCGACCGCGACGAGGCCGAGCGCGTGACGCGCGCGTCGCTCTCGTTGTGTGTGGGGATCGCGCTGCTGGTGAGCCTTCCCGCGCTGCTCTTCTCGCATACGCTCGCAAGTGTCTTCCGGCTCGAATCCCACACAATCGATCTCGCGGCGTCGTTCATCCGCTGGCTGGCGCCGTTCCAGCTCGCGTTCGCGGTGCACTTCGCGCTCGGCTCCGCGTTGCGCGCGGCGGGCGACACGCGCACGCCGCTCGCGATCGGCGCGCTGACCAACGTGGTGAACGTGGTGCTCGTCTACGCGCTCGTGTTCGGGCGTTTCGGGATGCCGGCGCTCGGCGTCGCAGGCGCGGCAATCGCCAGCGGCATCGCCTTCACGGTCGGTGCGCTCGCGCTCGTGCTGCTCTGGTGGCGCGGCCGGCTGGTGCTGCGCGTCGGCGGGGCCGGTTCGTGGGAGCGTCGCCGCGTGCGCCGGATCCTCGACATCGGTTACCCGGCCGGTCTCGAACAGATCGTCTGGCAGGGCGGCTTCCTGGTGTTCCTGTGGATCGTGTCGCTCTACGGAACGGATGCGTACGCGGCCTACGGGATCGGCGTGACGATCCTCTCGTTTTCGTTCCTGGTCGGCTTCGGCTTCTCGATTGCGGCGTCCACGCTGGTCGGCCAACACCTCGGTGCGAACGACCGGGCTGGCGCGACGCGCAGTGGCTGGCGCGCGCTGCGTCTCGCGCTGGTCGTGCAGAGCGCCTTCGGTCTGGCGATCGTGCTGTTCGCGAGACCACTCGCACGTTTCATGATCGACGACCCGGAAGTCGTGCGGCTCACGGTCGTCTTCATCTACATCCTCGGCTCGGTGCAGCCGCTGATGGCGATCGAGTACGCGATGGGCGGCGCGCTGCGCGGATCGGGCGACACGCGCTTTCCGCTCTTCGCGGTGTTCGCCGGATTGGTCGGCGCGCGTGTGACGCTCGCATCGCTGTTCGCGTGGTATGGGCTGCCCGTCGAGTGGATCTTCGGCGCGCTGATCGCGGACTACATCGTGAAGGCGATCCTGCTGACCTGGCGCTTCCGCTCGGGGCGCTGGCAGAGCGCGGTGCCGGATCGCCGGCATGCGCATGCGGTGGAACCGGAGCCGTCTTGAGATTGGTAGGGCGCGTGGTCGATGCGCGGTGCGAGGCCGCCTTCGCCCGGCGCGGGCGTTACCGCGCCTCCGTTCCGATCGCCTGCAGCAGGCGCCGCGCGGTGCCCCAGCAGACGGCGGAGTCAGTAGCAGGTACGTAGAGGGGAATGGGAAGGCCGAATGCGGGCATGATCCCGGTGCCCTTCGCTTCCGCCTCGAGCTTGCCTTCGAACGACTTGCCGGTGAGATCGAAGATCTCGGCGCCGATTCCTGATTTGCGGTCCCACCAGGCGAAGCCAATGCACCCCCCGCCGCCGCCAGAGCCGGCTCCGGCTCCGCAGAAGATGTAGTTGTGCCAGTCGTTCCCGGTCTCGTAATTCCTTCCGAACAGAATGAGGTAGCGCACCCCGAGGGTGGCAATTCGCTGCTGAACCCGAGGATTGTTCACGGTGGCTTCAAATTGCTCGGGCTCGCGTGGTGTCGTACTGGGCATGAAATACGGGTACAGGCTTTCCCGGAACTGGACGGCGGGAACGAAGCGCAGACCCGGGGCGAGACTGCGCATCTTCTCACTGAGACAACCATCTGCTTCGTCGTCGCTAACCTTGCCGTCGCCGGACAGGACTACCACAGCTTCCCCTGCTTCCAGACGAGTGGTCTCATGTTCTCCCCGATCGGTCCGGATCTGAGTCGTGGTACAGGCCGCCAAGCAGAGGGAAACGGCGAGGAACGGAACTGAGGCGGATAGTGAGGACTTCGTCGTCACGATGGATGTCACTCGCCCGTGACGCCATGGCCGGCCAGCCAATGTTGAACCTCGGGACGCTCCCGAAAGCCGACCATGAACTGGGCGATGGCATCCTTAATCGCGGCTGTTGCGGCCGCTCCGAAGGACCGGCTACCCCCGCTGAGTCCCCACCAGCTCGGCTCGGTCGCTCCAGTCCCCTGAACGATCCAAGAGCAAACGGGACCTTGGTTGGGATCGACGAGTTCGAGTTCGTAGAGGATCGTGAAGTATTGCGACATCTCTCCCCATCGCGCGAAGAACTCGCGGATGTCCAGCCGTATCGCTCCCGCCAACGGTGGCCGCGCATTTGGCTCGAGTGGCCAATGGTCCAGCTCTATGACCTCGGAGAACAGACCGGACAGGGCTTCGTGCACCAACTGCACGCTGCCTTCGTCCAGCGGTGGGACGAAATCGTCCTTCCCCATCGGCAGGGGGTTGGCGCCCGTGATTGCGAGCGTGCTTTGCGGGATCGCGGTGCGCTCGTAGTACAGCCCCACACGTAGCGGCGTCTTGGCAACGAGCGGCTCCTGCTTCAACGAAGCATCGATCGGCCACTTGCGTTTGATCCCCGCGCAGCCACAGACAATCGACTGCACGAGGAACACGGCCATCAGCGTGACGAGGTGGACGCGTCGCGTTCTCGTCCGCGACGAACATGCGAACGTGACGGCCCGCGGTCCGATGACGACTCCCCCTCTTCCACGCCTCGGATCCGAATCCCACCAGCAGAGCGCGGCGGACTGTTCGGACTTGCGCCGCAAGAACGCGGAACGCCCGGTCAGTACTCCCGGCACCCTTCGTCGTGCATCCGCCGTGCCAGGCTCAAGCTGCGCCCGCATCTGCCGGAGGCCAACACACAGAGACGCGGCGCCTCTGCCAGGGTCGAACCGTCTCATTCGGACTTTCGACGCTCGCCCATCCGCTCGTATCGCTTCGTCGTGTTGGGGCGACGCATGTCCCGCAATGTTTTCGCCGTCAGCGGATCCAATCCCGTTTCGGCACCGCCGACGCGACGCTCTGGACATGAATGCCAGGTCGAGCGTTCCAATCCACCCATCGACATTGGCGATCCAGCTCGGCAGAAGATTGCTCCGCGTGCCCTCGGCGATAACGAGCGCTCGGCAAGCCATCCCTGTCGAGAAACGAAAGGGAGAAGTCGGCCGAGCTCTTTGGGACCTCTTCGCTCGTCTTCCTCTCGCTCGAGGCCTCGAGCACTTCGGCGCTCACCGACTCTCCGCTCACCTTTCTCGCGATCTCTTCCGGCCTCCTTGGGCCCGGGGAACCAGGGGCCCATCCGTTGACAGCTTCGGCCACGGACTGGCATTCTCCGCCGACTTGACTCGCCAATCAATTCGGCGATGCGCCCGAAGGAGACCCCCGTCCGATGTCCAAGCCCCTGCCCGCCGTCGATTTCCTGAAGATCCCCGAGAGTGGGGATCCGTACCTCGAAGGTCACAAGTGCGGAAGCTGCGGCGCCGTCTTCATCGGCGCGCGCGCGGTGTGCTCCAAGTGCGGCACGCGCGACAAGATCGCGCCGGTGAAGCTCTCGAACGAGGGCCATCTCTACGTGTACTCGATCGTGTGCCGCTCGTTCCCGGGCATCCAGGTGCCGTACGTGTCGGCGATCGTCGACCTCGAAGGCGGCGGCACCGTGAAGGGCAATCTGACCGGCGTCGACCCCGATCCCGCGAAGATCAAGATGGGGATGCCGGTGCGCGTCGTCTACAAGGACGCACTCGGCCGCAAGGACAAGGAAGGCAACTCGTACCTCTCGTACTTCTTCGAGCCTCGCTAGACGCCCAGTCGAGCACGAGGCGCGCAGCAACGAGCGAAGACGAAGAGCCCGTTTCCCGCGTAGCGAGCCAAAGGCGAGCGGCGAGATCCATAAGGCCTGGCGAACAAGCAACCACCCCCGAGGAGAATCCCATGAGCGACGTGTACGTCGTCGGAATCGATATGATCAAGTTCATGAAGGCGGGCACCGGCCCGGCGGTCGAGCTGCTCGGC
>Ga0315287_10008603_pt1 | contig 10320 bp, 10 predicted proteins | sample YL17G11_0_MG_FD_205037 | JGI IMG/M metagenome (GOLD analysis project Ga0315287, IMG submission 205037) | Sediment microbial communities from Yellowstone Lake, YNP, Wyoming, USA - YL17G11_0 | ecosystem: Environmental > Aquatic > Freshwater > Lake > Sediment | place: USA: Wyoming | collected...
AAAGCTGAAGACATGAAGATGCTCGCGGAAAAGGCAATCGCACTCACCCACGGGCTGGATGTGATGATGCTGAACGCGGGCATGGGCATCCTGGGCGAGGTCCACCACCTCAGTCTCGAGCAATGGCACAAGCAGATGGACCTTAATTTCTGGGGCGTGCTCAACGGCTTTTACGCGGCGCTCCCCCAGTTCCTCAAGCAGGGGAGCGGACAGTTCATCATCGTCAACTCCCTGGCGGGCAAGATCGCCATGCCCCTGAACTCCACCTATTGCGCGTCCAAGTTCGCGCTGACCGGTTTCGCGGACTCGGTGCGGCAGGAACTACGGAAGAAAAACATCGACATGATCGCGGTCTATCCCGGGTTCGTGGCCACCACTTTCCAGGCCAATATTGAAAGCCCGGACTATGACGTGCCCAAAGACCTAGGGCACACCATTGCCGACCCGCCGGAGAAAATCGGCGAGGGCATTGTCCGGGCGAGCGAGAAAAGAAAGGGCGAGATCATGTTCACCTGGAACGGAAATTTCGGGGCGCGTTATCTGCCGCTCAGCTTCACCGTTGCTGAAAACTTCCGACGAGGGTTCCTCAACACTTCCAGGAAGGTGATGAAGCGCAAGTCGAAGAAGTAGTAGCCAGCAGCCAGTAGCAAGTAGTCAGAGCAAACAGCGTGCCCACATCAAATTCACAAGCTTTTACAGGTCATGCCCCCGTCAATCACGATGGTGTTGGCGGTGATGAATGAAGACTCTTCGGAGGCGAGGAAAGCGACCACACCCGCGACATCCTCGGGAACGCCCAGCCGCTTCATGGGGATGCCCTTGAGGAATTTTTCCTTGGTCTTCGGGTCCGCAATCAGGGGCGCGAGCATCTCGGTCTGGATCGGTCCCGGGCAGAGCGCGTTGACCGTGCAGTTGGAGCGGCCGAACTCAATAGCGTTGGCCCTAGTCAGTCCGATCACGCCCGCCTTGGACGCGCTGTAAACCGGGAGCAGGCCCGAGCCGCGGATGCCTTCCACCGAAGACAGATTTATGATCCGGCCCCGTCCGCTTTTCTTCAGGTGCGGCGCTGCCGCCTTGGTGACGCGGATCACGCCGGATAAATTCACGCTCAGGATGCGCTCGATTTCAGTGTCCGGGAGCGACTCGATGAAAGACGCCCCGCTCACGCCCGCGTTGTTGACCAGGACATCCAGGCCGCCGAACGCGTCAACCGCTTCCTTTACCAGGCGCTCGCAGTCAGCGGGCCTGGAAACATCGGCGATGATGGCGAGGCTATCGCCTCCAGAATTCTTGATCAGCTCAGCGGTGTTCCTAACGCGCTCTTCCTTGATGTCCGCAGCCGCAACCCGCGCCCCGCTCCTGGCCAGCCGGAGCGCGATCGCCTTACCTATTCCTGAACCCGCGCCCGTGACCAGGCAACGCACGCTCTTCAAATTATCGTCCATTTCCGTCCACCCCCGAAAAATTTTGATCGATAATACCAGCCCGATTCATCAATGTAAAACATAAATCGAAAGAGTCCGGATATTTTGAAGTACTTATCAAAAGAAAAAACAAGGGTCAGACCCTCGGTGATCGAAGGCCTGACCCCTGATGTTGTCAATTAACTATTTCCGGGTCATCACTGCTTGACCAATTCCACCCTTCGGTTTTTGGCCTTGCCGTCCTCGGTGTCGTTGGACGCGACCGGTGCAAGGGACGCCACGCCGTAGGCCTTGAGTCGGGCGGCGGCAATGCCTTTTCCGACCAGGGCTTTCACCACTGAGTCTGCGCGGGCTTTGCTGAGGGTCATGTTGGAGTCAAAGGATCCCACGCTGTCGGTGTGGCCTACGACATAGACCTTGAGCGAGCCGTTGTTCTGGAGCAGTTTTGCGATCTCGGCAATGGCGGCTTCGGACTCGGGCTTGATGTCTGCCTTGCCGGTATCGAAGTAAATGCCGTAGATCGCGACATGGCCGGTGGAATTGATGTCATTGTTCATGACCTGGGCATTGGCCGTGACTTCTTGCTTCATGGCCTGCCGTTCCACGATGGTCAGCCGGTACATGTTGTTGTATGACCTTACCTCCACCCAGGTCTCATTGCCGTCCTTTTTCACCACGATGGTGGAGGTCTTGTTAAAGTTATCATCAAAGATGACATTTCCGCCGACCTTCTTCAGGGCTTCCTGAATATTCCTGCGTATTTTCAATTCTCCGGGCTCCGCCGCGCCCTGGTTCAGGTTGTATTGGAAGTAATATTTGTGACCTTCGACGATGACCGCTTTTGCGTCCTGGCCGATGAATCTATGGCTTTCGAATTCGTTGTCCTTGTAATCCGATATGTGGAAGTCGGGCATCCGGGAAAGCAGAGCGGGGTCCTTGCTCCCTTTCACATCCTGGTCCGCAGCCATGGCCACGCCAAAGCTTGCCAGCATAAAAGTCAGACTGAAGATCACTGCCATTAGTCTTTTCATGTAATTGCCTCCTGTTTTTTATTTGCGTGCCAACTTGCCGCATAACCCAACGATGTGCAAGCGAAATGAAGATAACAACTGCTCCAGGCGATGTCAACTTTTTAATATATGTTTCGACTTGACAAGTTTTTTAAGGAGTGTCATAATACTCCTATAAGAGTGCTATAGGGTTCCTAAATAAGAGACCCAGGAGGCTAACATGGCGAAAGAAAAGGACAAAGTGACATTGAAGATCCCGAGGCCGCTTTATGAAAAGCTGAAGCTGATCATAGAGGGCGGAGGATACAACTCAGTGACTGACTTTGTGGTGTTCGTCTTGCGCGACCTGGCCGCATCTTCTGCGTCGGGCGAGAACGAGGTTGAATCGATCAAGCAGAAGCTCAAGAACCTGGGCTATTTGTAATACGCGAATATTTGGGGGGATGATGAAAAGAATTGTCATTGCGAGCATTTGTTTATTGCTTGGCTTCTTTATTTCCAATACCGGTCTCCAGGCCGCGGGTAAGGATGACCTTTCCGGCACCATCAGCATTTCCGGCGCTTTTGCGCTTTACCCCATGGCCGTGAAGTGGTCCGAGGAATTCCAGAAGCTCCATCCCAAGGTGCGGATCGATATTTCCGCGGGAGGCGCGGGCAAGGGCATGGCTGACGCCCTTTCCGGGATCGCGGACCTGGGCATGGTCAGCCGCGAAATTCATCCGGAAGAGATCGCCAAAGGCGCGTGGCATGTGGCGCTGGTGAAAGACGCGGTGGTCACGACCGTGAACGAAAAGAACCCCGCTTTGAAGGACTTGCTCTCAAAAGGCCTGAAGCGCGAAGCATTGGTTGACATCTGGGTTTCGGGCAAGAGCAAGAGCTGGGGGGATCTGCTGGGCACAAAGGAGAACAGCCGGATCAACGCTTACACCCGCTCGGATGCTTGCGGCGCCGCGGAAATCTGGGCCAAGTATCTGGGCAGGAAGCAGGAGGACCTCCTGGGCGTGGGCGTTTACGGGGACCCCGGGATCGCCCAAGCCGTGGCGCGCGATACCCTGGCCATCGGCTACAACAACATAAATTTCGCGTACGATTCCAGGACCCGGAAGCAGTTGCCCGGGCTTAGGGTCGTGCCCCTGGACCTAAACAACAACGGCGCAGTCGATGCCGACGAAAATTTCTACACCACCCTGGACCAGATCGATACCGCGATCAGCCTGGGAAAATATCCTTCTCCCCCGGCGCGCGAACTGTATTTCGTGAGCAAGGGCAAGCCGCAAAAAAAACTGGTGATAGAATTCCTGAAATGGGCGCTGACCCACGGCCAGAAGTTCGTGCCCGAAGCCGGGTACATAAGGCTGAGCGACGAGAGGCTTCAGACGGAACTAAATAAAATTCAGGGCAAATAAAATATTTTAGCGATGAACCGGCTCTTAAAAGACAAGCTCGCGGGCAAATCCATGATGGTCCTCACCGGACTGAGCGGGCTATTGCTGTTCGTGATGATCGCGGCGCTTTACGCGAAATCGCGTCCCATACTCGCGCTCAAGCCCATCAGCCAATTGCTTTTGGGCACAAGCTGGGGCCCGTCGCGCGGGGAGTTCGGGTTCCTGCCCTTCATTGCCGGAACGCTCTGGGTGACGGGCGCGGCCGTCATTATCGCGGTCCCGCTCTGCCTGCTGACCTCGATCTACCTTTCCGAATACTGCCCGCGCTGGCTCAAGGAATGGGCCAAGCCGCCCATTGACCTCCTGGCCGGGATACCCTCAGTGGTATACGGCGTATGGGGCGTGGTGGTGGTGGTGCCTATCATAAAAGACCGGATCGGGCCGTGGTTCGGGAGTTTCACCACCGGTTACTCGGTGCTCGCGGGCGGGATCGTGCTCGCGATCATGATCTTCCCGGTCATCATCCACATCTCGCTGGAGGTGCTTAGCGCGGTCAAGTTTGAAACGCGCGAGGTGTCGCTCGCGCTCGGCGCCACTAAATGGCAGACCGTGAAGTTCGTGGTCCTGCGCAAGGCCCTGCCCGGCATTCTGGCCGCGGTGGTGCTCGGCCTTTCGCGCGCGTTCGGGGAGACCATGGCCGTGCTCATGGTCACCGGCAATGTTGCGCGCCTGCCGCGTTCGGTGTTCGACCCCGCATACACCCTGCCCGCGCTGATCGCAAACAACTACGGGGAGATGCTCTCCATACCGCTATACGATTCCGCGCTGCTTTTGGCCTCGCTGATCCTTTTGCTGGTCACCCTGGTGTTCAACATCCTATCGCAACTGGTTTTGTCGCGCCTTGAGCGGAGGACTGTCTGATGGACGGTCGCCGTCTGGAGGAAAACTTTTTCAAGGGTTTGATGATCCTTTCCAGCCTGGTCATTTTTTTCAGCCTGGTGTTGATCCTTGCAGACATCCTGATCAAGGGATTGCCGGCCATGAACTGGGCCATGATCACGCAGTCTCCCAAAGGCGGGTTTTACATGGGCAAGCAGGGCGGAGTCCTGAACGCCATTGTCGGTTCCAGCGTGCTTGCGGGAGGCGCCACCGTGATCTCCTTTTTGCTGAGCCTGCCCGTGGTCCTGTATCTGAATGTCTATCTGAAGAGGAATTCGCGATTCGGCGCCTTCATCCGCTTCTCTCTGGACGTGCTCTGGGGCATCCCCTCAATCGTTTACGGCGCGTTCGGGTTCACGCTCATGCTCATGTTCGGACTGCAGGCGTCGCTGCTCGCCGGGATCATCGCGGTGTCGCTTTTGATCTTCCCGATCATGAGCCGGGCCATGGACGAGGTGGTCAAGATGGTCCCGGTCGAGCTCCTGGAAACTTCCTATTCCCTGGGCGCCACCCGTTTGGAGTCGGGCCTGAAAGTGGTGCTGCGCCAGGCCCTTCCCGGCATACTTACTTCGGTGCTGATCGCGTTCGGGAGAGGCATCGGCGACGCGGCCTCGGTGATCTTCACCGCGGGGTTCAGCGATTACATTTCCTTCTCGCTCTTCCGGCCGGTTGCCACACTCCCGCTCGCGATTTTCTATCAATTGGGCACGCCCTTTCCCGAGGTGCAAAACCGGGCCTACGCGTCTTCGCTGATCCTCACCATGATCATCGTCCTGATCAGCGTGGTCACGCGCGTGATCACGCGCAGGTTCCGCGGCTATATCGTAAAATAGGAGCACAGATGAATTTGAAAAGTCATATTGTGGTGAAAAATTTGAATGTCTGGTACGGAAAAGAGCAGGCGCTGAAAAACGTCAACGTAGATATCCCGGAAAAAAAAATCACCGTGATCATCGGGCCGTCCGGCTGCGGGAAGACCACGCTCCTCAAGTCCTTCAACCGCCTGATCGACCTGGCCGAGGACGTCAAATTTTCCGGCGAGGTGCTGGTGGACGGCAAAAACATCCTGGAGCCGGATGTTGAACTGACCGCGATCCGGAAAAAAATGGGGCTGCTCTCCCAGAAGCCCACGCCCTTGCCCATGTCCATTTTCGACAACATCGCGTACGGTCCCCGCATCCACGGCACCAAAAATAAAAAGGAACTGGACCGGATCGTGGAGCACCAGCTCAAGGAAGTCGGGCTTTGGGAAGAGGTGGAGAACCGGCTGCTCGAGCCCGCGTCCAAACTCTCGGTCGGACAGCAGCAGCGCCTGTGCCTGGCGCGCGGCCTGGCGGTGGAGCCGGAAATAATATTGGGAGACGAGCCGACCTCTGCCCTGGACCCGGTGTCGAGCAAGCGTATTGAGGAAAAATTCCTGGTGCTCAAGGACAAATACACCATCGTGATCGTCACCCACATCCTTCGCCAGGCCAAGAGGCTCGCGGACTATGTGATCTTCCTTTACTTCGGAGAGGTCATTGAGCACGGGCCTGCGCAGCAGATTTTCGAAAACCCCAGGCAGAACTTGACCAAGGAATATATTAAGGGAATAATTAGCTAAATAAAAATTCAGTTGGGGGGGGAAATGAGATCAAAAGTCAATCGCAGAAAATTCCTGCAGGCTTCGGCAGTAGCCGGGGCGGTGGCAATGAGCAAGAGCGCGTCCGCCAAAAAAGAGACCAAGGCTGAACTGGTGCCCATCCCGGACGAGCCCGTTACCAGGGATGACTACAAGGCGCTGAAGAAGACGGGCGAAGAAGTGTTCACCAAGGACGCCGTGACCATCCGGGGCTATACCTTCCACATGCCGTCCTCCGGGTCATACCCCTCCCTTTTCGCATGGGACTCCGGATGGCACGCCATCGCCATGACCCGCATCGACCCCAAAATCGCGGCCTCCGAGATCGAGTTCCTGCTCCTCCAGCAGATGCCCGACGGCCGCGTGCCGCACGAGGTCGAGTTCGAGGAGATCAAGGTCAGGAAAAGCGTCAAGAGCGTTCTGGGCGGCATGCTCAGCCGGGACCAGTACTATCCCAAGAACATCTCGGTGCAGATGGACCCGCCCAGCTACATGATCGCCGCGGAAAAAATTTACGCGCAGACCAAGGACGACGCCTGGGTCAAGCGCATCCTGCCCATCATGGAAAAATGCATCTACTGGATGACCCACACCCGCGACCTGTTCAAGGACGGCCTGGTCTGCATCGTGCATCCCTGGGAGTCCGGGACCGACTCCTCGCCGGCATACGACGAGATCCTCCACATCAGCTTCAAGACGCCTTTCGGCGCTCCGCGCCGCATGTTCCTTTACCCGCAGTTCTTCACCCGGTTCAAGCATCTCGGCTACGACATCAACAAGATCGCCGCGGACAATGTTTTCATCGTTGAGGACTTGACCGTGATCAGCATCGCGATCCGCGCCATAATTTCCGTGGCCAACCTCAACCAGGCCGTGGGCAATCTCGACAAGGCCAAGGCCTTGCGCGACCAGGCGCAGCAAATGATGGACACGGTTGACCGCATCCACTGGGACGATAAAGCCGGGTGCTACTTTATCCGCTACGACCTCAAGAACCCGAAATTCTCCAAGCGCAACACCTGCGCGTCGCTCCTGCCCGTGTTCACCGGACTGGCCAAAAAGGAGCATGTGGAGAGAGTGATCCACGAGCACATCCTCAACCCCAAAAGATACTGGCTGCCCTATGTCTTCTCCTTCAACGCGGACGACGAAATGCAGCACGACAAGTTCTACGGCGAGGATGTCCTGCTCTGGCGCGGACACTGCATCTGGAGCAACATGAACTGGATGATCGCGGACGCGCTCAACAACTACGGCTATAAAAAGGAAGCCCGGGAACTCACCCGCCGGATGGCCAAGATGATCAGGCACGAGGGCTACCGCGAGTTCTACGACTACCGCACCGGACAGGGAAGACGCGCGTACAACTTCGGCTGGGCCGGCCTGGTCCTGGACATGATCAACGATTATTGGCCGGAGGCGGTTTCTTGATGTAGGGGCGACCCTTCCGCCTTCGCCAAGGCTTTGGCGGACAGGCGTGGTCGCCCGTTGCAAGGTTTAAAGGTTGCAAGGATAAATTGCGAGGAACGAGAAACGACAAACGATAAGCGGCAATATCAAATTGTCTTGCGAATTGTTTTGCCTTCGATTCCTTACATCACTTTTTGGATGCTTCTTTTTGTTTCCGCGCATTTTTGATTATTTTATTGATTTTAGTCATTGAAATCCTGTTGGCGCGATTGCTTTGAGCGTCAGAACGAATTTTCTCCAAGGCGATCATTGCCCGGGCCTGGCGGAGCGCGAGCAGCTCGTCCTCAATATTGTCCTCGCTTATCGCGGTAAGCAGGGCAATGGGCTTGCCGTTGGAGGTGAGCACCAGCTTTCCGCTTTTCTTGAGCAGCCCCCCCAGCTTCTTGGAATTCCCCCGCAAATCCCGGATGGTTATGAATTTCATCTTTGCCTTTTTGGCTCCATATTTCCTGATACTGATGATACACGATTGTGACACAATTGTCAAACTAACAGGAGTTGACCCAATTCGTGTTTATCGCCTCATCATCTTCGCCGCGGTCTCTCCGCCGTTGATGACATATAGCAATGGGAGTGGCCGGTCGGTCTCAGGGACAAATGCGGGCCGGTCCTGCCAGGGGGTTGCGGAGAGGACATTGGCCAAATCCATCCAGTACTGGAGCCGGGCTGGCTTCAAGTTCCAGGTCATGTGCAAATGGTTGGAAGGCGCGTATTGTTTATACTCGAGCATCGTGGCATACTTCGGCACCACAAAAGTATGCGGCCAGTCCGGGGTGGAAGCCGCGCACACTGCCTTGGCGAGTTTTTCCGGGAGGTCGATTGTGATGGCCTCGTCCCAGACCATGCTGAACATTTTTGAGAGCGCGCTGTAGGCAAGCCGGCCTGCGATCCCCTCGATCCCGCCGGGCGTGACAAAGGTGACGGAGTTTCCCATGCCCGGGAAATACGCCTTGTCCGCAAGGGGCATTGCGATCCGTTTCATTAAATTCGCGGGCCTCTCGCCCGGTTTTCCCGCCCAGTCAAAACTGGCGGAGCCGGAGTTGTCGCCGTCCACCAGGCCCTTTCGCTCCCAGAGCGAATCGCCTTCCAGGCCTTTGACCTTCAGCTTATTCGCAAGCTTTTCCAGCTCCCAGCCTTCCCAGACTTTTCTGAAATCCATGAACAGCGGAGGCTCCCCGCCGGAAAGCCAGGTGAAGAAAAGCATAGTCAAAAGTCCCTGCACATCCGCTTCGGTGGCGTAAGGCAGCACCGCCTTTTTTCCGTTGTGGTCGAATGTGGAGTTGAACAGGCTCTCCATTGCGTCCGCGACCGGGAGCGGGATGCCGCGATTATCCGAGCCCCATTCCAACTGGCTCATGAACCCGCCTCCCACTGCGTCGTATTCCTTCATCAAATCGCGCACGATCAGATACATGGCCAGAGATTGGTTGAAGCGCTCTGAGTCCGACCGGCTCTTGAGCACGAGCCGCTTGCCCAAATGCTTATCGATCCATGCGCGGAGCGTTTTCAACTCCGACTTTGAATAGGAGCCCTTGTTCAACATGTCGGCCAAAAGTTTCATGTCCAGCCGGGTGATCTCCAGGCCGAAGCTGCTGCGTGTTTCAATGATGTGCGCAAGCGCGGTCTCCATGCCCATGGAGTCGTGACCGAAAATAACAACGCGCCTGCCCTTCAAGCCTTGATAAGTCATCGCCGCAAAGCACCAGTCAACCAGGTCTTCAGCGGTCTTGCTGCTCATCTTTGGGTCCAGGCCTTCATCCGGCCAGTTGCCCACGTTGATGTGGCAAAGCCTTCCCGATTGCGCGAGCGCTCCACTCGCCGCGTGCGTGAAAACCACGCCCGGCTTGGGAGCGGAATTTCCGCACGTGAGGTTGATCGGCGTGTCCTTTGGGAAGTGCGAGAGCAGAGATAACAACCCGAGCTGGGGAAACGCCCAGGTGTCAGGCGCGCAAACAATGATGGAAACGCCCTCGGCCTTGAACGCGGCCGCAACCTGGTCGGCCTGCTTCTCGCCGTCAACCAGGATGTCGGTCCAGACTACACGAGGGCTTTTCCCGTCAGACATTTTTATGCCCAACGAGATCGCATCCGCGACCATTGATACGATGTTCGCGCTCCGCTTCCGCGACGGCTTATTAATCCTTGGGTCGCAGGTCGCGAACACCCCGATCACCGGGCCCCTGCCCTTTTGCGTTTGGCCCTTCCCTATCCTTTCCGCCTTTGCCATTGTTATCTCCTTTGCTTTACTTTTTTATTTGCAATAAATCTACCGCAAAGTCGCAAAGCAAGCAAAAAGTTGCCCTAGTTCCTGGAGGGGGCCAGACACTCTTGTCTGGCACAAACCTTGAAGATTTCTTTTACCGCAAAGACGCATCCGCCTCCGTCCTGTCGAAAATCGACAGGACTACGGCGGACAAGAAGGACGCAAAGAAGAGCTTAGAGGGGGAGCCCGACACTCTTGTCGGGCTCAA
>Ga0315287_10008607_pt1 | contig 10314 bp, 6 predicted proteins | sample YL17G11_0_MG_FD_205037 | JGI IMG/M metagenome (GOLD analysis project Ga0315287, IMG submission 205037) | Sediment microbial communities from Yellowstone Lake, YNP, Wyoming, USA - YL17G11_0 | ecosystem: Environmental > Aquatic > Freshwater > Lake > Sediment | place: USA: Wyoming | collected...
TCATCGGGATCATCGGCAGCTTCCAGGTCTTCGACCAGATCTTCGTGATGACCCAGGGAGGCCCGGTCAACGCGACCCGCACCATGGTCTTCGACCTCTACGACAAGTTCAACTCACTCCACCTGGGTGAGGCGTCGGCCGTCGCTTACATTCTGTTCGTCATCCTCGCGACCCTGTCGTGGATCCAGTTCCGGTTCTTCGGGGAACGCGACTGATGACCGCCCGCAGTCTCCGCCGCGCCGCCCTGTACGTCGGCCTCGTCGTCGCGGCGCTGGTCATGGTTGCGCCGTTCCTCTGGACGGTGTCCACGGCGCTCAAGCCCAGCGCCGACGTGTTCGCGTCGCCCCCGAAGCTGATCCCGGACCCGGCCACGCTGGCCAACTTCCGGGACGTCCTCACGCTCCTGCCCTTCGACCGCTACCTGCTCAACAGCATCATCGTCACGGGCGCCATCGTCCTCCTCAACGTCATCTTCGGGACGATGGCGGCCTACGCGTTCGCCAAGCTTCGCTTCCCGGGTCGCAACCTCATCTTCGCGATCATGCTCCTGACCCTGATGGTCCCCTTCCAGGTGAACCTGATCCCCCTCTACGCGATCATGGTCCGTCTCAAGGAGGCGACCGGGATCATCGGGGCGGACACCTATTTCGGGCTCATCGCCCCGTCCGCGGTCCAGGTCTTCGGGATCTTCCTCATGCGCCAGTTCCTGCGCTCGATCCCGAACGAGATCCTCGAGAACGCCCGCGTGGACGGGGCGAGCGAATGGCGGATCCTCCGCTCGATCGTCTTCCCGCTCGCGACCCCCGGGATGGCGACGCTCGCGATCTTCACCTTCATCGCCGCCTGGAACGACTTCCTCTGGCCACTCATCGTGACGAGCTCGGACGACATGCGGACGCTGCCCGTCGGCCTCGCCCTCCTGGCCCGCAAGAACACGGTGAACTGGGGCCAGACGATGGCCGGAACGGTGCTCGCGGCCGGGCCGATGATTGCGGTCTTCCTCGTCCTCCAGCGGAGGTTCATCGAGGGGCTCACCGCGGGCGCCGTGAAGGACGTGGGATGACCGGCCTGGCGGATGATCGCTACCTCGCCGAGATCCTCGGGCAGCCCGCGGCGTTCCGGCGTGCCGCGCAGGCGATGGCGGCCCAGGACGACACCCTCCGGGCGCTCGCGGCGCGTGGTCCCCGCGGGCCGATCGTCCTGACCGGGATGGGCAGCTCGTACGACGCCTGCCTCGCGGCCGCGGCCGCGCTCGGCGCCGCGGGGATCCTCGCGGCGACCGTCGAGACGGCCGAGCTCCTTCACGTCCGGCGGCCGATGCTCGGCGGGGTGGGGCTCCTGGTCCTCGTCAGCCAATCCGGCCGGAGCGCGGAGGCCGTCCGGCTCGCCGACGGGGTTCGCGGGTTCGACGCACGCCGGCGCCCCCTGGTCCTGGCGATCACGAACGGGGCGGCGACGCCGGTCGCGGCGTTTGCGGACCTCGTCCTCGACACGGAGGTCGGTGCGGAGGTCTGCCCGTCGACGATCACGTTCGCCGGCTCGCTCGTGGCGCTCGCCACGGTGGCTGCACTCCTGGACGGCAGCACGGTCGAGGCAGCGATCGCGGACGTCAAGGCTGCCGCGGCGATGGCCGCGACCGCGGCGGCAGAGCTGCTCGGCGAGCCCGAGGAGACCGGGACTCGCCTTGCGGCCTGGCTCGGCGGGCGGCCGACGATCGTCGCGCTCGGCCGCGGTACGGGGCTCGCCGCCGCCGAGATGATCGCCCTGACGCTGATGGAGGCGGCCGGCGTCGCGGCCGCGGCGCTGCCGACCGCCGAGTTCCGGCACGGCCCGCTGGAGATCGTGGGCCCGGAGGTCGCGGTGATCCTCTTCGCCCTCGAGCCATCCACGGAAGCGCTGGACCGGGCGTTCGCCGAGGAGCTCGCCGCGGCCGGCTCGGCCGTCCTCCTCGTCGGCCCCGCGGGCACTGCGCCGCCGGGCGTCGCGTCGATCGACGTCCCCGGCCCCCGGGGGATCCTGGCCCCGGCCGTGTCCCTGGGCCCCCTCCAGCTCCTCGCCCGGCAGCTCGCCTATGCCCGCGGCCGGCGGCCCGAAAGCTTTTCGCACGCTTCGAAGGTGACGACCCGTGAGTGACCCGCGCGCGTCGACCGGCTCCCACTACATCCACGTCGGGGGCCGCCCGATTCTTCCCGTGGGCGCCCACTTCGTTCCGGTCGAAGGCCCGGACTGGCCGTGGCGGGTCGGACCGGAGGCGTTCGACCGGGCGTTCGCCCAGATGGCTGCGGCCGGCCTCGACGCGGTGCGCGTCGACCTCCTCTGGTCGGCGGTCGAGCCGGAGCCGGACCGCTACGACGAGGCGCACCTGGTGGTGCTCGACGAGGTTCTGGCCGCGGCGCGCCGCCATGGGCTCCTGCTCCACCCGACGCTGTTCATCGGGGGCGAGGTCGGCGACGCCTACTGGGACGTCCGGTGGCGAGAGGGCCGGCACCCGCATCGCGACCCGGAGATGATCCGGCTCCAGGCAGCCCAAGCGGCCCACCTCGCGCAGCGGTGGCGGGACGATCCCGCCGTCCTCGCCTGGGACCTGACCGACGAGCCGCCCTTCTGGCTCTTCCGCGATACGACGGACGACGACGCGCGGGCCTGGACCAGGGCGCTCGTCGACGCCATCCGGGCCGCCGACCCCGGCGCGCTCGTGACGATCGGGACGGCGGGCCAGGAGGTGGGCTGGGGTCCGTTCCGGGCCGACGTGGTCGCCGGCGACCTCGACGTCGCGACCGTGCACCCGTACCCGATCTACCAGCCGGACCTCTATCCGGACGGCCTCCTGGGGCCGCGGATGACGCACGCGGCCGCGTTCGAGACCGCGCTCGCGGCGGGCGCCGGACGGCCGGTCATGGTCCACGAGTATGGGGCGTCGTCGGCGCAGTTCGATCCGGAGCGGATCGCGGCCTACGACCGCCTCCTGTGCTGGTCGAGCCTCGGTCGCGGGGCGACCGGCTTCTTCGCCTGGTGCTGGACGGACGCAGAGCCGGCCGCGTTCGACCGCGCTCCGTACGTCCGGCAGCCGCACGAGACGCAGTTCGGCGTGACGGACTGGACGGGCGCCCTTCGCCCCCGTGGCCGCGTCCTCGCTGAGCTCGCGGCAACCGTTCGCGGGCTCGACCTCGCCGGCCTCGCGGCCGGCGGTCCCGTCGCCACCGCCGCAATCCCGGTTCCGCACGAGTACGCTCGACCGTACGACCCGGCCGCATACGGCCTCGCGGACCGGCCGTCCGGGGAGTACCGCCCGGCCGAGACGGCCTGGAACCCAACCCGCGACGCGATGCCCCTCGTCGCCGGATTCCTCAACGCGTTCGTCCTCGCGGCGCGGGCTGGGATCTCCGCCGCATTCCCCCGGGAGCGTCTCGACGGGGCGTGGCCGGCGCAGCGTCTCGTCCTCGTGCCCGCGCCGCTGGCCTCCACGTCGAATACGCTGCACCACCTCCGCACGACGGCGTGGGCGGGGGCCGCGGGGCATCTCGCGCGCGGCGGAACGGTCTACGTCTCGTGCTCGGCCGACGTGGCGATCCCCGAGATGGCCGACGTCCTGGGTGCCCGGATCCTCGACCGCGCGCCGGCTGCCGCGCCGGCCGTCCTCCGGTTCGTGCGGTCGTGGGGCCCGTTCGCCGCGGGTGACGAGCTCACCCTGCCGCCGGGCGACGGGACCCTCCCGACTCGCAGCGTCACGCTCGCCGCAGTGGCCGGGAGCGACGTGATCGCGGTGGACGGGGCCGGCGACCCGGCCCTCGTCGTCGCATCCCGCGGGGCGGGCCACGCGGTGACACTCGCCCATCCTCTCGAGCTCCTCCTCGCCCGGACTCCGGACGCGCATGGACCGGGCGACCGGACGTGGGGGATCTACGCTGGCCTCGCCGCCCTTGCCGGTGTCGCCGACCCGGCGACGGTGGCCCACCCGGACGTCACCACCGGTACGCTCCGGGGACCGGCCGGCGGCCTGACGGTGCTCACGAACCACGGGCCGGTGTCGGTTCGCGTTGCGCTCCGGCTCCCGCCCGGGACGACGGCGGCGGCCATCGGGCCGACGGGCACGGCACCGCTCCCGCGCGACGACGACGTCACCGAGCTCGAGCTCGCGCCGTACGGCGCGGCGGTCGTCGGCTGGCGCACGGCCGAAGGGGCGCGATGACACCCCCGGACCCACGGGGTCCCGGGGTGTCGGCCCCGGACCTGCCGGCCGCCGCCGGGGGGCCGCTCCTCCTCGCGGCGGACGTCGGCAACTCGAAGACGGACCTGGTGCTCGTGCGGGCGGACGGCGTGCTCCTCGCCGCGGTGCGCGGCCCGACGGCCTCGCACCAGGCCGTCGGGCTGGACGCAGGCGGCCACGCGCTGGACGTGCTCGTCGCCCGGGCCCGCGCCGCCGCCGGCTTCGACCAGGCGGCGCGCCCGGCGGCCGACCTGGCGGTCGTCTGTGCGGCCGGCGCCGACTTCCCCGACGAGGAGCGCCGGCTCGCCCGCCTCTACGAGCGACGCGGCATCGCGGCCCGGGCCATCGTCCGCAACGACACCCACGCCGCCCTCCGGGCCGGGACCGACGCGGGCTGGGGGGTCGCCGTCGTCTGTGGGGCCGGCATCAACTGCCTCGGCCGCGCGCCGGATGGACGCGAGGCGCGCTTCCCCGCGCTCGGGCCGATCTCCGGGGACTGGGGCGGCGGACACGCCATCGGCCTGGAGGCGCTCTCGGCGGCGGTCCGGGCCCGGGACGGACGCGGTCCGCGGACCGCCCTCGAGCAGCTCGTGCCCGCCCGGTTCGGGCTCCGCCGTCCGGTCGACGTCACCCTGGCCATCTACCGCGGTCGTCTCGACGAGGGCCGGCTCCTGGACCTGGCCCCGGACGTCTTCGCCGCCGCCGACGGGGGCGACGGGGTTGCCCGGGCGATCCTGGCGCGGCTCGCCGACGAGGTCGTCGCAATGGCGGCGGCGGCGCTTCGGCGGCTTCATCTCCTCCGTCGTCGGCCATCGGTCGTCCTCGCCGGGGGGATCTTCCGCGCCGATGACGCCTCGTTCCACGACCGGATCCGCGATGGGGTCACGCGGATCGCGCCCGGGGCCGGGGTCGTCCGCCTCGACGCGCCGCCCGTGCTGGGGGCAGCGCTCCTCGCGCTCGACCGACTCGACCGGGCCGATCGCGAGACCGCGGCGGCGAACGTCCGCGCGGCCCTGACCCACGCCCGCCTGGCCGAGCGCGCCTGACCCGGCGCTCCTCGACGGTGCGCCGCTCCCCTACCCCGCCGTCGGCGCAACCCAGCTCGGCAGCTCGCGGGCGAGCGTCGCGAGCGGCAGCGAGCCATGGCCCAGGACGGCGTCGTGGAAGGCACGCAGGTCGAAGGCGTCGCCGTCACGGGCCGCCAGCTCCGTCCGCAGCCGGGTGATCTCGCGGTGGCCGCTCTTGTAGGTGAGCGCCTGGCCGGGCCAGACGATGTAGCGGTCGGCCTCGATCCCGGCGTCGGTCGCCGAGAGGCCGGCACCCTCGCGGAGGAGGTCGACCGCCCAGGCACGATCCCGGCGGAGGGCATGGATCCCGGTGTCGACGATGAGCCGCACGGCTCGCCACGCCTGGCCCTCGAGCATCCCGAAGCGCTCGGCGTCGGTGCGGTAGAGGCCCATCTCGTCGGCGAAACGCTCCGAGTAGAGGCCCCAGCCCTCGGCGTAGGCGGAGCCGACCATGCGGCCGCCGAGGCGCCGGAATGCGGGCAGGCCCGGCGTTTCCATCTCCAGCGCGATCTGGAAGTGATGGCCCAGCACCGCCTCGTGGTACGTCGTGCTCGCCAGCGCCGAGAGCCGGCGCGTGGGCAGGTCGTACGTGTTGACGAAATAGATGCCCGGTCGGCTGTCGTCGATCGTCGGCGGGTAGCAGAAGGCCGGCGGGGCATCGCGCTCCATGAACGGCTCGACCGGGCGAACCTGGCAGGGCGCGACGGGCAGGCGCCCGAACCAGCGCGGCGCCACGGCAAGGGCCCGGGCGATGTCCTCGTTGGCCCGCGCGACGAGGTCCTCCTTCGCAACCACCTGGTTGGCCGGATCGGACGCGAGGTGGGCGCGATAGGCGGCAACGGAGTCGAAGCCGGCGGCGCGGGCGATCGAGAGCCGGTCCGCGTCGAGGGCGGCGAGCTCCTCGAGGCCGATCTGGTGGACGTCCGCCGGGTCCAGGTCGAGGCTGGTCCAGGTCCGGATCGCCATCCGGTAGCGGGCAGCGCCGTCCGGGGCGGACCAGAGGCCAGGGTCCTCCCGGGTCGCCGCGAAGTACGGACCGCGCAGCGCCTCGACGTAGCGCGCCAGCGCGGGGTTGACGACGTCGCGCACGACCGCCGCCACGCGCGCCCGACGGGCATCGTCGCCATCGGCCAGGCGGGCCCCGGTGACGATCGGCGACTCGTCGGCCGCGACCGCGAGCAGCCGCTCGGCCTGCGAGATCGTGCGCTCGGCCACGATCCGGGGGGGGCGGTCATGCCGGTCGTCCGCGCCTCCTCGAGAAGGTCCACGTGAGCGGCGATGAACGGCTCGAAGGCAGCCAGCCGCGCCAGCAGCTTCTCCAGGCGGGCCGGCGTGTCGGCCGGGCGTGATCCGCTCCTCGACCGCGAGACGAACGTCGGGGATCGTCGCCAGCTCCGCGAGCGTCGCGTCGCGGAGGGCCCGGGCAGCCCTCCGCCCGGCCGGCGACGGGTCGGCGAGGCGGTCGTCCCAGCGGTCGTCGCCGTAGACGGTCGCCGTCGTCGGGTTCTGTTCCAGGTATGCCTCCCAGTAGCTGTCGGCGAGCGCGTTGACGGCGGCGGCGGAGTCGAGCGTGATCATCGGGCCTCCGGGGCTGGATCGGGCGCGAAGGCCGGCGGAAGGCGGCGGGCGGGCGGGCGGAAGGCGGCGGGCGGGCGTGCCCGCGGCCGCGCCGGGTGCGGGTCGGCTCAGGCCAGCACGACGTCGGCGAGGATGCGCAGGGGGAGCTTCCCGTGGCGGAGGACGTCGTCGTGGAAGCGGCGGATGTCGAACGCGTCGCCCTCGAGGGCGGCGCGCGCGGCACGGAGGCGCTGGATCTCCCGGCGCCCGGTCATGTACGCGAGGGCCTGGCCGGGCCAGGCGATGTAGCGGTCGGTCTCGATCCCGGCGTCCGTCGAGTGGATCCCCGCCGCCACCATCGTCTCGTACGCCTTCCGGCGGCTCCAGCCGAACGCGTGGAGTCCCGTGTCCACGACCAGGCGGACGGCCCGCAGGGCCTGGCTGTCGAGCATGCCGAACCGCTCCGCCTCGCTCCGGAAGAGGCCGGCCTCGTCGGCCACCCGCTCCGTGTAGAGGGCCCAACCCTCCACGTAGGCAGTTCCCTGCGGCCAGTAGCCCAGGGTCCGGAAGGCGGGGAGCCCCTTGAGCTCCATCTCGAGGGCGATCTGGAAGTGGTGCCCGGGAACGGACTCGTGGTAGGTCGTCGAGGCCGCCGACCAGTAGGTCCGGCTGGGCAGGTCGTAGGCGTTGACGAAGTAGATGCCGGGCCGGCCGCCGTCCATCGTGGGCGGGTAGTAGTACGCGCCCGGGGCGTCCTTCTCGAGGAGCGGCTCGACGCGGCGGACCTCGCAGCCGGCCTTCGGGGCTCGCGAGAACCAGCGGGGGGCCGCGGCGAACGCTCGCCCGACATCCTCCTGGCAGCGCGCGACCAGCGCCTCGGGCGTGGACGGGATCTGGGCGGGATCGGCATTCTGGGCGTCGCGGTAGGCCGCCGTGTCGTCGCCGAAACCGGCCGCGCGGGCGATGGCCCGTCGCTCCGCCTCGATCCCGTCGAGCTCCTCGAGGCCGACCCGGTGCAGCTCGGCCGGGCTGACGTCGAGGCTCGTGTAGGCGCGCGCCTTGGCCGCGTAGCGGGCCTCGCCGTCGGGCAGGGCGCACAGGCCCGGCTCCTCGCGCGTGGCCGGCAGGTAGTCCCGGAGGGCCTCCAGGTAGCGGGCGTCGGCGGGCCGGACATGCCGCTCGACGGCGTCGAGGAGGCGAGCCCGGTCGGCTTCGTCCGCGAGCGCAGGCACGGTGACGATGGGCGAAGTGGCTGCAGGGGCGGCGAGCAGCCGCTCGACCTGGTCGACGGCCCGATCCGCCACCACCCGGGCCGCCGTCAGGCCGTTGGCCCGGCCTTCGGCGAGGAGCTCGATGACCGCGTCGGTCAGCCCCGGATAGGCGGCGATGCGGGCGAGCAGGCGCTCGAGACGCTCCGGCGTGTCGGCCTTCTGGAGGTGGACGAGCTCCGGCAGGAGCGACTGGTGGCCCTGCTGCCCCCAGAAGGGGATGAGATCCGCCCGCAGAGCATCCTCCTCGATCTCGTGCTCGGCGATCAGGGTCAGGAGATCCCGCGAGATCCGCTCCTCATCGTCGAGATCAGCCGGGTCGATCGCCAGCGCTCCGGCGCGCGCCTCCTCGGCCAGCGCCCGGCGGGCGGTCCGCCCCGCGGGCCCCAGGTCGTCGAGGCGGTCGTCGAAGCGCTCGTCCCCGCAGATGGTGGCCATCGTGGGGTTCAGCTCCAGCGTCCGCTCCCAGGTGCGGGCACAGAGATCGGCAAGGGCGGTCGAGGTGGTCATGAGGGTAGGGTACTTGCGCCGCCGGACGAGCGCCGAAGGACGAGCGCCGGGCCGGTCAGGCCTCGAAGAGGGGCAGCTGGTCGGGACGGTCCGCCACCGGGTCCAGGCCGAGATACGGCTCGAGGTCGCCGAGGGCGGGGCTCGGCCGGGCCGCGAACCGGTGCAGGGCGTCCGTCCGCAGGACGTGCCAGTTGCCGGCCGCCATCGCCGCCCGGAGCACCGGGGAGTGCTCGAGCTTACGCCGCAGCAGCTCCACCCGCTCCGCCGGGAGAACGAGGAAGCGGACGATCCGCTCGTCTCCCGGGATGCCGCGCCCGCGGCGCAGGACCGGCTCGCCGAGCATCGCGGTCCATTCCACCTCGAACAGGAAGGCGAAGCGGGGCCGCACGTACCAACAGCAGTCCACCTGCTCCAGCGCGTCCGCGCCTGAGCGGCCGAGGAAGCCCAGCGCCGGGTCGCGTTCGTCGGGGTGCAATCTCGCGCCCAGCGGCGCGGCTCCCGCCCGCCGGCCCTGCTCGCGCGGGGAGATGAACACGTGCACCCCGAGGCGGTGCCCGAGGTCGGCCAGGAGACCGATGGTCGCCGCGTGATCGTGCGTCCTGGCCTGGAGGTCGTCCCGGGCGACGAGCCGCCCGTCGCCCGGGGCCGGCACGCCGTAGCTGGCCAGGCAGGCGTCCACGAGCCACGGGTCGGGCGCGTCGGGGCCCACGAACACCTCCTCGATGCGGGCGCGGACGGCCGCTTCCGGGACCGAGGCCCCCGTCCCGAGCAGGCTGTAGATGGCCCATTCCAGCCGGTCGGAGAGCGGCGCCGCCGCCTCGGCCTCGTCGCGCGGGTCGCGCAGCCAGAAGCGACCGCCCTCGGACGGGGCGATCTTGCGCTGGTCGGGCCGCCCGAGCTCGCCCTCGATGAGCGCGAGGAGGTCGGTCGCGGCGCGGCTCGCGGGGTCGCCGGCCTCGCGACCCGCGGCCTCGTCGGCCGTGGGCGCGGCGTGGCCGGCCGTGGGCGCGGCCTCGTCGGCCGTGGGCGCGGCGTGGCCGGCCGTGGGCGAGTCCCCCGGCGAATCCGGCGCGGCGCTTTCGATCGCCCGGGCCGCCGCGACGGCGAAGCGCCGAAGCTGCCCGCTGCGATCCAGCGCCACGAGGAGCTCCCCGATGAGATGCTGGCCGTCGGCCGGCTCGCCCCTGGCCTGGAGCGCGGCCACCGCGGTCTCCGTGACAACCCGGTTCAGCTCCGAGAGCGAGAAGCGCCCGTCGATGGGAACGGGGCCGCCGAAGACGCCGCGGGTCGTGACCACCGCGGGATCGCCGGCCCCGCCCTGAGCCGGCGCAAGGGCGCGGTTGGCCCGCGTCCGGGGCGCCGCGCCCAGCCGACCGCCGGGTGGCACCATCTCCACGAGGCCGCCCGGCAACCGACCGGGCTCCGCGAGGCGGGCGCCGGCTACGCGCCAGCCTGCGGTCGCTCCCGCCAGGCATGCGGCCACGAGGCCGGGTGCCCCGTCGGCGTCGAGGAGGATCACCCCGATGCCGTCCGGCGCCATCGCGGGAGCCACGGCGGCGAGGGCGGCCCGCAACGCGGCCCCGCGGCTCGGGGGCCGGGTCTCCCGGTCGAGCAGCGACGCGAATGGCAGGAGGCGGGCGGCCTCGCTCCCGAGCCCCCAGGCCGTGACCGCGAACGCCTCGGCGAGCCGGCCCGGGGTCCACTC
>Ga0315287_10008608_pt1 | contig 10314 bp, 13 predicted proteins | sample YL17G11_0_MG_FD_205037 | JGI IMG/M metagenome (GOLD analysis project Ga0315287, IMG submission 205037) | Sediment microbial communities from Yellowstone Lake, YNP, Wyoming, USA - YL17G11_0 | ecosystem: Environmental > Aquatic > Freshwater > Lake > Sediment | place: USA: Wyoming | collected...
AGCAGTGCCCCGTCTTTCCCGTCCGCCGCCATTAAAGACCAATTATTTGCGGGTTGTAATATAAACAAAAGGCGCCATGGCCCGTTATAACCTCCCTATGCAATAACTAAACGATTCCATGAAAACACCGCTTACTCTCATCATCATATGTTTCGGATGCGGTTGCATCTGCACTGGCACGGGCCTTGGCGGCGGAGGCGTCACCGACGAAACGGCCTCAGAAGCCTGCGAGGCCCCGTACATCCACGTAGGCTCCGACTGCTGCCTTGACGGCGACGGAAACGGGATATGCGACAGCGACGAAGCAACGGAGGAGACGCAGCCGCAGGAAGAGACAACGCAGCCTGAGGAGACGACAACGACTTTGGAGGAGGCCACCACTACGTCTACGCAGGCGGCACCTGAAACGACACTGGCTCCGGCAACAACAGTAACATCAGCAACAATCACCCTGGCTGCGACGGGGGCTCCGTCATGCTCGGACGGGCTCCAGAACCAGGGCGAGGAGTACGCCGACTGCGGCGGCCCGTGTACAACCTGCCAGGTGCTGGCCCTCAACTTGGGATGGAAGAAATACGGGACGACGGGATACCAATTCCGTTTTGACGGCAAGGAAGGCGTGGACACGGCGCTGAAATACATCATAGAAATTAAGACGCCCGACGGACTCCTGGACAAGCGGCCAATCTCCACCGGCGAGAGCTTCGTCGACTATCTGCGATTCAAGGCCATAAACTACGGGCAGGAGGAGCCGAGGATATACGTCAGGGTGAACACCGAGGACCTGGCGGGGATTCCCGCCAACGCCAGCCTCATCACCATCGGCGGGCAGTCATGCGCACAGTCGACCGACGGATTGTGCGAGAGGCGCATCGGCCAGTACAAGCTGCACCTGATAAGCCGCGGCGGCCCGGGCGAGCCCGCGAGGCTGTGGCTGACCGGCCCCGACGGCGTCCCAACTAAAATAGAGGTGTACGAGTCCAGACTCACATTCTCCGGAGACACCATGCTCGTCATAGGGGGATTCTTCGACAAAAACCACTTCATACAGGGCGGATACAACCTGTTCTACGCGTACAAGAGGTAACATGCCGAAGACTCTCAAGCCGACGCTCAGGGAAAGGAACCGCTACCTAATCCTTGAGGCTATATCCGACAAGGCCCCGGACAGAAAACAGGTCTCGGACGCGGTATGGGGCGCCCTCCTCAGGCTCTACGGAGAGGTCGGCGCTGCGAAGACTTCCCTCTGGATGATGGACTGGCGCGACGAATCCCTCCGGGGCATCTTGAAGTGCACCCACAAGTCGGTCGAACAGGTCAGGGCTTCGGCCGCAGCAGTAAAGGAGATAGCCGGCCGCAAGGCCATAGTTTCCGTGAAGTACGTTTCGGGAACGCTGAAGGGTGCCAGGGAGCGCCTATGAGGCGTTCCTCAGGGCCGACAGCTTCTTTATCTCCTGCCTTATCTTCTTCGAACCCTTCGGCGACTGCGCCTCTGTCATCCTCTTCCCGCAGCTTGTGCAGGTGAAGCTCCTCTCTATCGCGGTCCCGTAGTCGAATCTGCCGCAGTCGCACTCGAACATTATGTCCTCGCCTTCCGTGAGCATGCCGTCGAGCTCGTCCATCCTGCTTGACACGTACTTGTTGACGAACTCCTTGATCTTGTCGTCCCTCCTCACCCACCTGTAGTAGCAGTATCCGGTGTCCTGCCTGTCCCTGTCCAGGTGCACAAGGTTCCTGGCCAATAGTTCGTTCAGTATTACCCGCACCCTCGACGTCTCGCACTTCAGCTCCTTGGATATCTCCTTGTCTTCCATAGGAGTGGTGATAATCTTTATTACGTCGAGCGTTTCGCTCCCGAGCGTCTCGCTCAAAACATCCCCCACTTCTCCCTTAAGATAAGCCATGCCCTAATATAAAGCAATACTACTATAAATACCTTACCTTTTACATTAAACGTCAACCCAACACCCAAAAATACAGGTAAATGGCCGAAACCGCCAAGGCATATATAAAATCCCAAAACAAAATCATGTCACCCTAAAATGGCCCAAAGGAAAATCACCCGCGAGTCAGTGATAATCTATGCGGGAGGAACGCGCAAGGACACAAAAACAGAAACCGAAAGCCCCGAGATAGGCTCAAACGACCTGCCGGCATGCTGCCAAATCATCGACTCGGAAGGCAGGATAATCCACGTCAACGCCGCCTGGCAGAACGCGTTCGGATTCACGCAAGAGGATGTCGAAGGGAAACCGTTCGCCGATCTACTGACCCCGGAATACGCGGACTACTCCCGCGAGAACCTGGACCGCCTGAAAGCCGAAGGCGAAACCCATGGCGTCGAATACGAGATGGCCAAGAAGGACGGCTCCCTCGCCTCCGTCGTCTGCGACTGCAAGTCAAAGACCGACGGCGACGGCAGCTTCAAGGGCGCCGTGTGCGTCCTATACGACGTCACCCTCCACAAGGAGCTGGAGTCGGGCCTCAGAGACCAGGCCAACGAGCTCGAAAAGGCAACGGCGTCCATGGGCGACGAACTAGCGGCTGAGAAATCTCGGACGACCGAGCTTCAGAAGACGGCCGAGGAATCCGCCCAGAAACTATCCTCCGAGGAGGCGAGGGCGGGTAAATACCACCAGGAGGCGACCCACCTAGCGAATGAACTAGAGAATGCGCGCTCGAGGGCATCGCAGCTTGAGAAGGCCGCTGAAGACTTGAAGTCCCAGCTGGAAAGCCTGAGGCAGGCCGGCGGCAACCCCAGCCAGGAACTTGATTCGGAGCGGAACCGGGCCTCACAGCTCGAGCAGGCTCTAGCCTCCGAGAAATCCAGGACCCAGAAGCTCGACCACGCCATCGGGGAACGGAACCGCGAGCTCGAGGGGGAGCGCAACCGCGCCAGCCAGCTCGACGAGGCATTGAATGCGGAGAAGGCGAGGTCTCAGAAGCTCGAGCAGGCACTCGCCGAGAAGGCGGCGGAGCTCGAGGCTGAACGCCAGAAGCCCCGTCACGACTCGGGCCCGGACTCGAACGGGGCGCAGACGCACCTTCAGCCGCCATGACGGAAAGATGATAAGCAAGCTCGTAACGGTCGCAGCCGGGGCGGCGTTGATATACTACCTCATCACCGAATACCTCATACCGGAATTCTACGAGCACCGCGACTACCTCTGGATGGCCTTCGCGGCATACCTCCTCCTGGGTATATACTACGTGACCCTCCCGGAGCGGAAATCCAGTTTCTGGTAGCGCAGGTACACAGCCGGCAGGTCAGGCACGGCCCCCGGAATTCATGGCCCCCCTGAAGACCGCATACCCCTCCAAGACGTGTCTTCGCAACAACCGGACCCCCTCGCATTCGCCTGGCGCTTCAGCATCGGAAAACACCATCCCCTCAGCATCCCTCATCCTCCTCACATGCTCCGGGGAAGTAACCAGCAGGTGGTATTTCCTCTTCAGCTTGTAGGCGTCCACCCGGTCCAGTATCACAGGCGGCGCATTATTCGCATCGTCCGGCGGCAGGAACTGCCTGTACGCCGCGTGAATGAAATGGTAGCCCCCACGGGTGCCGCCGTCACCGACCCTGACGCGGACGAAACAGTCCATCGCCAGGTAAAGATGGCCATAAACATAGTCGGCTTGGTCCTCAGACCTCGTCTTCTCCTGGCCGAACCTCTTAGGGTTACGCCGACACACCGGGCTGAGGCCGAGGAGGTTAGCGTACAACCTGCTCCTCCTCCCGGCCGTCCTGCCGAACCCCGACTCGGCGCCATAATTCCTCCCCGTGTACAGGGCCGGCGTCACCTCCGCGTCGAAACCCATCCCCCGCAGATACTCCGCCACCACCATATGGGCTGCGGTGCATTGGCTCGGGTCCTCGCTCAAATGGAACGCCTTCTCCAGGGCATCGGGCATCCTACGCACAGCATCCCTTAGCCTGACGACCTCAGGGTCGTCCTCCTTTATCCCAGGGAACTCGGCACCCTGGAGCCGCCGACGAAGGCTCCTGACTATCATACCAAAGGATGTGGGAAACACGGGGATAAAAACAACCCCCAAGACGCACTCAAATAGGGCGGCATGCCTAATAGATACGTGTCATGGCAAGCCTTGAAGACCTTGAAAGGCGAGTAACCGATATCGAGGAGAGGAACCGGCGGGTGGAGCTTGACAAATCCTGGGAGACGAGCCTCACACGCAAAATAATCGTGTCGGCGCTGACTTACATCGTCATCGTCATCTTCTTCGTCTTCGCCGACCTACCGAACCCGCTATACAACTCCATCATGCCTACAGCGGCATTCCTCCTGTCGACGCTCACACTGCCTTTCATCAAAAAAACCTGGGCTCGACATCAGAAATGACTGGTTTGGCCCCGCTGAGATTTTTATAAAACGCCCGCGGGCTTTTTACCTCCCGACGGGTGTTTCAGACGAAACCGTTTCGAGTTGATACTATTTGGTCCCGTCGAGATTTGACTGGAGAGTCTGATGACCCTCCAGGCCATACTGCAAGAGCGGCTGCAGTATGTTGAACTCGAGACCTTCCGATTATCCGTCGGATTCAATGGAATAACGGAGTTATAACCCGTCCTTGTCTCCTGTTTTTTCCCCGTCTATTTTGACGTTTTTTCCCGTCTTTTTACGAATACGTAGACTTCGTAGTCTTTTTCCGGCTGGTCTGTGACGCCATCTTTCATTGGTGCCGTCTCTTTGAACTGGTGCTGGTCTATCATCACCTCTATGGGCGTTTCCTCGTTGACGGCTTCAAGCTGTCTGGTCAGCCTTTCAAAAAGGCCTTGCCTCCCATAGTAGTCCCTGACTTTCCTCTCCAGTCTTTTGTCGAGTATCAGGTCTACTCCGGCTAGTCTGTGGGTGTTGAGCGTTATGGCCGCCTCCCCCCCTTCCCTCAGGCATTTTACGGCATTGCTGATGAATATGTGGGGGAATACGGCGAATTCGGCAGCCCAGTTTGCGACCACGACGTCAAATCCTGCATTGAATGTCTCCGGCATGAATTCCGTGCAGAGCAGGTGGAATCGGTCGACGTCCTTGTGCGGCTGGCTTTCAAGCGATGATGCGTGGACTATTACGCCTGCGCCGTACCTTCTTTTGACTTTTTCCGCGAACTGGCATTCCGCGGCACCGATTTCCAGGAAGTCCACCGGCCTTTGCCCCTCCTCGACCCTCTTGTCCATCGCCTTCCAGAACCAGGCGTCAATACCCTCCGACAACCTGTCCTTGCTACTCCAGACGCCCATTGTGGCCTTCTCCACCCTCCCGGGTATCCTCTCGAAGTCGAATTCCCTCGCCCACAACTCGTGTCTGCTCAGCCTGCCGACCAGCCCCTCAGGCCTGTCGATGGGCCTCAGGAAGTTCGTTTTTTCATAAAGCATCTCCTGGGCTTGGCTGAAGTGCTCTATCAAGTAGAGGCGAAGAAGCTCATACTCCTCACCAGTCAGGCTCGTCAATGGTTTCAGCCTAAGAAGCCCGTCTACCATCCTCTTCGAGTGCGATTTTGAGGCTCCGCCGGCCCTGTCGGCGTAGGCGTCGCGCAGGAGCCGTCTCCTAATCTGCGGCAGGGCAAGCAGGTCATACTCGGAGGTGCCGTCTTTTCCTTCTTCAGGCGCAGTTCTTTGGTTTATCATCCCATCACATACACCCTAACTTTGGGAATTATGCGCTTAAAATGAAAAATCCGCCGCCGAACACAGACGAAACCGGCCCCGTCGAGATTTCTTTTAAAAAGTCATTAAGGGACGACAGCTTGGTGACTCAGCCCATCTTCGCATCCAACTCGTCGTCACGCTTCTCAGCCAACGCGAGCACATCCCTCAACAGAGCGTCCTTTGAATAAGCACCCCTACTCTTCAGCGACTCGGCGATACCCCCTATGTCAGCTGCCTCGAGGAGGACGCTGTCGTAATCCTGGTTGCGCGCCCAAGCCTCCGCCTGCAGCCTCACGATATCAGCCTCCAGGGCACTCAACCCCGGCTCTATGTCCTCAAGGAAAGGCTCAATAGCAATCCTCCCGTGCGTATCCCCCGGCTTCCAGAAAACCCCGGACTTCAAGAGCTTCATCACGCCTGCATTGACCAAAGCGTCCTCCCCCAATCCCTTAGCCTCAAAAGGCAACAGGACGCCGTGCCCAAGCCTGTCCCGCCCCTGCGGCGCCAAGGAGCCTACGTGCCCGGCTTCCAACGCTTCCAACGCTGAAACCACAGATGGCTTGTCGGCCCGCGTAGCATTCCCGTCTGGCATGGTTAACAATCGACGTCTAAGTATTAATGGTGAACGGCCTACCCGGGCACATACCCATACGCCCCCTAAAAGCCTGTGGGCTTTTTACATCTCGACGGGCTCGTGATATTCTTTCTCTATCGAGTTCAGACGATATGGTCCCATCGAGATTTGAACTCGAGACCTTCCGATTATCAGTCGGACGCTCTAACCAATCTGAGCCATGGGACCGTTCACTGTGTTTACTCTCTTCCCCGCGCAACCTGGGCGGGTGCATCTATCCCGTGGTTTTTCTTTTCCGCCAGCGCTTTTCTTTCGCAAAGAAAAGGGCTGCGGTCCAACCAATCTGAGCCATGGGACCGTTTGTGTGGTGTTTTCGCGTGTTTTTTTGGGTTGGACTATATTAGGGTTTTGTTTGAATATAAGTTCGCTTCCCGGATGTGTGGGCCGCTGTAGCGGGCGGGCGGTTGACTCGGGTTTATGTGCGGTCCTATGGCGTTTGGGGGGGCTTCTTTTACGATGTATCGCATGGTTCCCCATGCTCTTATTCTCATCGCTCCCTTTCTCTTACATGGTTGAGCGGCATGGTCGGCGGCTTCGCGGCGGCGATGAGCTTCCCCCGCCTTTAAGCGGGGAGGGCGGCTTGTCTGGCGGGGCATACTTCCGGTCTGTCTTCCGGGATGATGAGCGCTGCCGGCTCGTTTCCGTGGCTATGTTCTCTCCCGGCGTGGAGGTCGCCCTAGTGTCCACGGACCTTGAGACACAGAAGGCGAATCTGCTGTCGAGCGTGCACCCCATAGACGCCGGGAAAGTGGTGGAGCAGCACTCCGATGTCGTCGGATTCTACCGCAGGCGTGGCGTGTCCGTGGTGGACATGCGCGACGAGCTCGCGGATGCGCTGGCGGCGGGGGGAAAAGAGGGCGGCGGGCTTCTACGGGGCCGGGTTCACGAGGCTCTCAGGCGTAAGGCCGCCGGGGTGCGCGGAGTCTTCGAGTCAGCGGGGAGGAAGCACTCCGATGAGGCTTTGGCTGATTATCTTGATGGGGCGGGCCTCCCTGGCGGGGAGGTGGGTGAGACGGCCAAGGCCTTTACTGGCTTAGTCTACAGGAAGGTTGACGCCCTCGTTGACAGTTACCCTAACGTCAGGCGCGATGATGAGGCGAGGATGCGCCTCATAGAAGGCCTCGTGGCGTTGGACTATGCACGGTACGGGGAGAAGGCTTCCGCGTTGATAGATTCATTGTGCCTTAACCGGCGCCACGGCCGCTTTTACGCGGCGGCAAACCAGATTTTCATGCGCGACAGCCAGGTGGTCATGGCGGGCCCCGGCGGGTCGGAAGGCGTGATAATCATCGGGAAGCCGAAGTCCGAGGCCCGGGCGATGGAGTCGAGGCATCTCATCCATGTGCTGAACCACCATGGCATCGGCGTCAGCCTCCGTGGTAAGCGTGTAGGCGGCGTCGGCGGAAGCGTCTTTGGCGCGGACGACCTCGTGCTTGCTGGAGCGCCTGGCGGCGGGGCGGCTGGAGAGCGTAAGCCCTACGTCATCGACCTTAAGCGGCGGATTAGGAGGGAGTTCGTCATGGAGATGGGCGACTTCTACCCCCTCGGCAGGAGGCTTCTCATAGGCGGCGGCGCGCGCACGACGGTGGACGGCGTGAAGCCGCTTTTCTCTGACGGTCTGTTGGCGGGCAAGGACGTGTACTTCGTCGAGTCCCCTGCCGGCGGGATGGGCTACGAGACGCAGCAGCTTTGGATGCACCTGGACATGTATTTCATGGCGCTTCCGACAGGACAGGGGAAGACCAATGTCGCGGTGTGCGAGGACATAGCCCGGCTCAGCAGGATATCCCGGCTCGGCTACGACAAAAGGGTGAAGGCGGTCAAGGCTGAGGATTTAGGCACCTTCTGGGATTTTCTCTCCGACCCGAGGCAGGATTTCAGTGTGGAGCCGTTCAGCCTATCCGAGCAGGCGGACATGGTCGGGAACTCCGAGATACTCGGGCCGGGAGAGCTTCTGTCGTCTGCCCCGAAGGACCATCCGTTCAACAGGAGGCTGTCGGCAATCGGATTGACAGTGCATCACGTCGACATAAGCGAGATACAGAAGATGCACGGGGGCCAGCACTGCATCACATTCGACCTTATACGGCGGTGAACGGTTATTATCCCCATTTCCCTTGTCTATTCCATGCCTTTTCGGGGCAATGTCACGGCCGTCCTCGGCGGCGGATTAGGCGCCGAGCTCGGGAAGAAGGGGACCGTCAGCGACGTCACCCTATACAACTCGAAGGTGGGGGAGGCGGTGCTTTCATTCGTGGAGGCTACGGCGTATCCTGACAAGGTGCAGTCCCTCGTGTCCGCCGTCAACATGTCAGACCAGGCAGTCGTCCGCGTCGAGTCCTTGAACGCGTCTTTGGCGGAGACGGTGGTCGCGCTGGACGCTATGGGCCTGTCGAAGGGCTATATCGTCTTTGCCGGGGATGTTTCCCCGGAGTCTTTGAAGCCGCTTCTGGCTGGCACCGTCGTCGACTCGTATGCGCCCCTCGACAACCAGCCGATGGCGATAAAGGAGAGGCTCGCTGAGTTGCGTCCTACTTCCGACGGGCCGGCCATAGTCCAGGTCGACCATTCCTTCCAGGTGAAGGGCGTCGGCACGGTCGTCCTAGGGGTCGTGAAAGCCGGCGTGGTGAGAAGGCACGACCAGTTGTTGGCGGAGCCTGGCGGCGGCCGAGTCCTCGTCAAGTCCGTCCAGGTCCACGACACCGACGTGGAGGAGGCGTACTGCGGTGTGAGGGTTGGGCTCGCCCTGAAGGACGTATCCCCCGAGGATGTCCCCCGCGGAACGGTGCTCTCAAGCGGCAACAACGTCAGGTCCGTGGCCGCCTTTGAGGCGGAGGCCATGCTCTCGAAGTACTCCCCCAAGGGTTTGTCCGAGGGCGACCAGCTGCTCGTAAACTCCTGCCTGAATTACGCGCCGGCCCGCGTGGAGGCGGGGTCGGTTCGTCCCGGATCGACAGGGAAGGTGAAGCTGACGCTTGAGCGGAAGATGCCGGTCCTTGGCGGCAGGGTTCATCTCCTGGACCCCGGCCTTAAGATGCCGAGGGTGTTCGGGCACGTTTTGCTGTGACTTTTATTCGGGTTTGGGTAATCTGTATCCATGGTAGGGCGGATCGTTCTGGCGTTGTTCGTGGTCGCGGCGTTGTCGATGACGGCTTCGGCGGCACCGTTCACAGTCAAGGCGTCCGTGAACGGGGCGGATCCGGCGTCCACTACGGCCGTCGTCAAGGCCGGTGAGGCGGCTGACGTGTCCGTGACTATCCCAGCGCCTTCCGGCAACGTCGAGATTACAGGAGTGGAGGTTGACTCGGAGCCTGCAGCCATCGGAGCAATAGTAGAAGCGTATATTGAGAGCAGGTCCTCATTTCCTTCAAAGCTCGAGGCTATGAACGACCGGGGAAGCTACGACCTACCCGGCTTCGTGCCTGCTGGCGATTACAGCATAAAGACCAAGATACGCTACGGCGGAGACAGGATTGGGACAAGCGAATATAATGCGCGGATAAGGGTGGAAAACGAGGGCATCCTGTCCATGATACTCGGCCTCCTGATGAAGTTCATACCGAAGTTCGTAGTCAAGCCGATTGCGGGGGCCATATTATAGCCAGTCGCTGATGCTTCCGGAGCCGGATGCTTTACGCGACTCGTAGGCGTCCGGGTCCATATACCTTGCAGGCATCATCTTCCTCATCAGCCTAAGGTTGCGGCGGCTACTGATGTCCTGGCTGTCATAGTACTCCTCCCACAGGCGCCGAGCGCGTCCGGCCTCCTCCCGGCTCGGCTGTGCGCCGCCGTCAAGGAGTTTAACCGCGTCCATCACGCTGCAGTCGTGCACGGCAAACACTCCAGATGGGCTTGCAGTCATCGTCCGTCCCCCGGACTCTATTGCGATATGATAACCCGGGAACCTCCGGTGGAAGTGGGCGGCCAGGAGGTCGAGGACGTGGTGTTCGAGCGTGGTCTTCGCGTAGAGCACTCCCCCCGGGGAGACGTTCATCCTGAGGAAGCCCTTCTTGGC
>Ga0315287_10008609_pt1 | contig 10314 bp, 5 predicted proteins | sample YL17G11_0_MG_FD_205037 | JGI IMG/M metagenome (GOLD analysis project Ga0315287, IMG submission 205037) | Sediment microbial communities from Yellowstone Lake, YNP, Wyoming, USA - YL17G11_0 | ecosystem: Environmental > Aquatic > Freshwater > Lake > Sediment | place: USA: Wyoming | collected...
GCCACACGCCACGGCCTGCTATTCGAACTGGATATCCTGCAGGACGAACTCCACGTTAGTGCTGCCGTTGTAGGTGTTGAGCTGGGCCTGGTAGGCGATGTTGAAGGAATCGACCTCGAGCAGCCTCTTTTCGAGCCTGCCCATGTTGAACCCGACGCACCGGATCGCGCCGGTATTGTCGGTGACTGCGACCTGCAGGTGGTCCTCCTTGGCCCCTACTCGCCGCGGCGGCGAGATCCATCTGACGCCCTGCGTGGCAAAGACCGGCCTGGGATTGCCCGGGCCAAAGGGACCTAGCATCTGAAGCTGCTTGACCAGGTCCACGTTGAACTGGTTCAGCGGTGCAATCGCGTCGATGGTCAGCTTGGCAGCCACGTCCTCGTCCCTGAGGTTCTCGCAGGCGTAGGCCTCGAAGTCATCGCTGAAGGCGGCGAGCTTGCCGGCGTCGATCGTCAAACCCGCTGCCATCTTGTGGCCGCCAAAGGCCGTCAAGTGTCCGGCACAGGCGTGGATCGCGCTGAGCAGGCAAAAGCCTGGTATCGATCGTGCCGAACCCTGGGCCGCGCCCTGCGGGCCGTCTGCCAGATTCAAGACGATCGTGGGGCGATAGAACCGGTCCACGATCCTGGACGCCACTATGCCGAGCACCCCTCGGTGCCAATGCTCGCCGGCCAGCACTATGCTGCGGCGGTCCGGGTGATTGAGACCCTGGGCCACGATCCTATGGCAGGCCTCTTTGAATATCTTCAGGCCGCACTGTTGGCGGAGGCCGTTTTGGTCCTTGAGGTATTCGGCGATCTGCCTGCAGCGGACGGGACTGGTCCCGGTGATCAGGTCCACCGCCAATCGGGCGTGACCCATGCGCCCTGCGGCATTGAGCAGGGGGCCGAGCTTGAATCCGACGTCGTAGCTGTCGAGTCCCTGGCCGGACAGGCCGGCCGACTCGATCAAGGCCTGCACACCGCACAGCCGCGACTGCGGCAGGGCCTTCAATCCGTAGTGCGTCAAGATCCGGTTCTCGCCTGCCAGGTCCACCACGTCCGCCACGGTCCCTACCGCAGCCAGGCCGGTCGCGTCGAGCATGAACTCTCGCAGGTCGCCTGCCAGCCTGGGACCGCTACTGAAGGAATTGGCAATGGCCCAGGCCAGCTTGAAGGCCACCATCGCACCTGCCGAATCCGGGTTTGCATAGGCCGGGGCGTCTGACCAGGCCGGGCCAAGACACGGGTGCACGATGGCTACTGCCCGCGGCAGCACTGCGTCCGGCTGGTGATGATCGGTGATGATTACGTCCATGCCCAATTGGGCCGCCAGATCGGCAGTTCCAGATGCGCCAATGCCGCAGTCCACGGTCACAAGCAGCCTGGTCCCGCCGGCAGCGAGTGAACGGATCGCCTCATCATTGAGACCATAGCCCTCGTCGATCCTATGGGGGATGTAGTAGTCGGCCTTGGCCCCCAACCGGGTCAGCAGGGACAGGAGGATCGACACCCCTGTGATCCCATCCACGTCATAGTCGCCGTAGATAGTGATCTTCTCGCCCCTCTCGATCGCCTGGCGGACCCGCTCTACCGCAGCAGGCACTCCCGGCATCTGCTCGGGCCGGATCAGTTCCACCAGCTTGGGGCGAAGGAACGCATGTGCCGACGTGGTGCCGTCCAGACCCCTATTGAGCAAGACCTGGGCCAGGAGCGGCGAGATCTTCAGGGACTGGCCCAGAGAATCCGCACGGCTATCTGCCGCTAGGACGATCCATCGTGTGCCTTGCATCCCTGCTGTTAGTGACATCCGTTACTTATACCACAGTACCCTTTGGTAAGGCAAGGCTACAGAGCAGAACGGGGATGGGAAATGAGTCAGTTATTTCTTGACGGGTCCTTATGGCTGGACAAGACCTGGCCGGAGGTCCTGGAAGGTGTGGTCCCGGATGAAACGCAAGGCCCTGGCCAGGGAGGTCGGCCTCGGTCCGAGGATCTGAATGGTCTGGCCTATGGGAGGGACCTGGAATCTGCGGTAGCAAAATGCACTCCAGTCATATTCGATCCAGTAGAAGCCCGGATCATCCAGAGGGGCGTTGAATCTGAAGGTCACCTCCGTGGGCAGTCGCCGTTCGTCCAGGGCTGTGACTCGGACCTGCATAGTCGATAGGGTGCAGGTCTGGTTGGGCTCAAAGGGGAGGTCCATGGGCCGGGCCAGGGTGGCAATCTCCCTGAATAGATGGACCATGTGCAGAGGTGGCGAGGTATCTGTTTCGAACAGATGGCCTTCGCGAGTGCGTATCACCAAGGTCCTCTCGTCGAGTCGTTGGACCTCCATGGTCCGCCATCCTGGCGACAGCACCTGCTGACGCTTGGGGCCGGCATCGCCGTTATCGGCAGCCATCATTGGCAGGTACATAAGGCCGAATGGATTTGGTGCATTGACGACGATCAGGTCGCGTCCTTTCAGGTCCAGATGTTCGGCCTGGACTGCCGGACCAAAGAGGTCGACCAGGAAGGCCGCTAGTTTCGGGTGTACGATCCTCTCCGCTGCGGTCAAGGGCAGGTGGATGACCAGCAGCTCGCCGCAGAGCCACCTGGCCCACCGAAGTGACGGCCTTGGCACACAAATCCCGACCTCGGACCACAGCACCGCCGCTGATTGGGCGATCCATCCGAAGGCCCCGATGGCCACAAACATGAGGTTGCGGGTCAAGGGTACACTTGCGCTGATCGGCAAGGCCGACAGCACCATGCCGATCGCCCAGAAGCGGACCTGAGGGCTGGATCGCAGCACCGGCATCAAGGCCCAGCAAATAACAAGCAACGCCACGTATGCCCCCATGACCACGAGGGACTGGATCACCGCTGACAGGGCGTTGAAGGCATCTGGCTGGACCAGGCCGAGCTGTCCGGCGATCAGGATCGGTGATCGAACCAGCATGGCCCGCAAGTAGGCCCCAGGCTCACCCATCGGATCGATCGCAAATCCGTTGCCGCCGGTCCCGTGGCCGGTCAGGTTGTAGGTCAGACGCCAAACCACCAGGACCAGGGCGTAAGGGAGTAACGCCTTCAGCCGACCTAGCCACGTGTTACGGTCCAGTGTGAGCGCATAGCCGGCCACGTAGGCGAGTGTGGCGATCCCGGCCTCGGTGGCCGGCCAGAGATCCGACCAGGGCCAGCACTGCGCAGAGCAGGTGGCGTCGCGATCCCTCGGACCGCCACCGGTGGTGCCAGATCAAGGTCAGGGCGCCAAAGGTCACGGCTATGAGCTCATTGCGGTTGGCAATCCAGAGGGCAGGGAAGTAGTGGGCCTCGTCCAGCGTATACATCAGACCGGCCAGACCTGCGACCCACAGCGGCCCTGCGATCTGGCGGTAGAGCACGGCCACAGCGGTCACGGCCAGGCCGAACCAGAGGAGGTTGTGGACGTGCATCAAGAGGGCCGAATCGGGAAACAGGCGATAGTCGAGCCAGTGGGTCAGAGCGCTCAACGGCCGCCAGATCTCAAGGCGCAGGTGGTCGCAGGCCCACCAGGGCAGGACCCCTTGTTCTTTGAGGGCCTGATTGTGCGGCCCTGGGCTGAACAACGTGAACATCCCGTTGAGCGACCGGCCCAATCCATGGAGGCCCATCCGGCTATCGGCGAGCAGCGTGGCTCGATGGAACCAGTCATCCAGGATCCAGCCCGCCCTCAAGGCCGGGAGGGAGATCAGTACGGCCACCATTGCCAGGACTGCCGGCAGACGCCTGGACGAAAGGACCTGCTTGATACGTCCTTATTATAGTGCGAGAGGCCACAGGGCGGAAGTCTACCATTCGGTCCGAGGTCCGGCAAGACTCGCCCCTTTTCCTAACCCAGACGAGCCGGAACCAAACGACGGTTGTTCTCAACAAGATTTCACTCATAAGTGACTAAGACCTAAACGGCCGGTCCAGCGGAATTGCTGTGATGGAGACTCCTCCCTTGCTGTAGCCAGATCGGGTCGGTAAACTGCGGGCGTTTCAATGGCCGGCTTTGTGAAGGAGATGTGTGACCGATGAGACGGCTGAAAGATGCCAAGAGTGACAGCAGACCGAAGTACGGACTCGGGACTTGGGCAATAGGGTGGGTCCTGTTCGTGGTGGGGCTTGCGGGGCGGCATGTAGTACTCGCGGAGACGACTAGTGCCAATGTAAAGACGGATCGTGAAGGGCTTATCGCCTCATCTGAGCCAGGTTGGCCCCAGTGGCGGGGACCGAGACGGGACGGGATCTGCGACGAGACAGGTCTGCTAGCAAGTTGGCCTGAAGGTGGACCAAGGCAGTTGTGGAAGGTCGATGGTCTGGGTCAGGGCTGGTCGTCTCCGATCATCGCGGCAGGACGGATCTATATCACTGGCGACGTGGGTGAGGATCTCGTGGTGTCTGCGTTCGACCTCAAGGGCGGACCGGCGTGGCGAGCCAGGAACGGCAAGGCGTGGAAGGGCCCGTACCCAGGTGCGCGGGCGTGCTGTGCCTATTCCGAGGGCCGCGTGTACCACCTCAATGCGCATGGGCGTCTTGTGTGCCTGGATGCGGCCACGGGCGGCGAGATCTGGACGGTCGATATCCTCGATCGCTTCGATGCCAAGAACATCACCTGGGCCCTGAGCGAGTGCCTCTTGGTCGAAGGCCCTAACGTGATTGTCACACCTGGAGGACGAAAGGCTTTGATCGCGGCGCTCGACAAGCGGACAGGAAGGACGGTGTGGGCGACCGAGCCGCTTGGCGATGATCGCACCTCGCACTGCTCGCCGATCCTGTTCCGATACGCATCGCGGCGGGTGATCGCCAATTGCTCGTCAGCGCACGGCTTCGGCGTGGACGCGGACACGGGACGTCTTCTCTGGAAGGTCCCGTTAAGCAATCCCTATGGGACCAACGTGGCGACCCCGGTCTACGACTCGGGCCGCGTGTTCTTCATGACTCCCTACTCGGAACGGGGCAGGCAGTATGGCCTCAGCGCCAAGGGCGAGGGCATGGCCGCAGAACTCACATGGACCTCGCCGATCGACGCTGTCACAGGCGGGGCTGTGCTGGCTGACGGCACACTCTATGCCGCAGGCTACGAGAGGTCCAAGTGGTGGCTCGCCATCGACTGGCAGACGGGCCGTACCAAGTACGAGTTCAAGGATCAGACCACGGGTGCGGCCATTTACGCAGAAGGTCGGCTGTACTGCGTGGATGAGCAGGGCACAGTGGCCCTGCTTAGGCCGCAGGGTGATCGGATCGAGATCGTCGGGCGGTTTCGTCTGACGGACCGCCCCATTAAAGACGCCTGGGCCCATCCGGTCCTGCTGGATGGCCGGCTGTATCTGCGATATCACGACGCCCTGTGGTGCTACAGCGCCAAACCGATGCCATGAGATGGAACCACTTGTATGCCGACGCGTGTTTTTTCTGATGAAGCCCGCATGGATGGTTGAGAATCGTCTTTTTGGTAAGGAGTCTAGACATGAAGCGACTGGTATTGGCGCTGTTGTTATCTCTCTGCCCTGCATTAGACCTGGACTTTGCCCGTGTAAACCGGACCTTTAGCATCGAATGGTTCAATCCCCGCGAGGGCGGCGCCCTGCAGCAGGGGACCGTGACCTCGGTCACAGGCCCCGGCGCCGTGAACGTTGGCAAGCCTCCCAAGGACGAGGAAAAGGACTGGGTGGTCCTAGTGCGGATCATCTCGAGCAAGGGCGGCTGAGCAGGACGCCTTCTCACCTAACCCGGACGAGCCGGAACCAAACGACGGTTGTTCTCAACAAGATTTCTCTCATAAGTGACTGCCTTCCTATCTCCTGGATTCGGCATCTCCTGATTGATCTGCAGGGGGGTATCTGCTATGATGGATGTGACGTCATTGTCTGAGCCGGGTGGTCTTCTATGTATCTTGTCACGGTCAGAAACTTGGCCGGCGGTCGTAGAAGGCCGGAAAGGGGCTAGAAGGATGGGTGGATCAGTCAGGTTGTCGCTGTTTGGAGCGGTTTTGTTGTTGTCGCTCTGTAGCGGCGCGCCTGTAAAGGCCCAGACCGGGCCTGTGATCAGCGAGTTCATGGCCATCAACATCAAGACCCTGGCAGACGAGGATGGCGACTTCCCGGACTGGATTGAGATCTACAATCCCACGGATCAAGCGGTGCGTCTAGACAGTTGGCACCTGACCGACAACGCGGATGACCTGGCCAAGTGGACGTTTCCATCGGGTGTGGAGCTTGCGCAGAACGGCTACCTCGTGGTGTTTGCCTCTGGCAAAGACCGACGCGACCCGGCCCGTTTCCTCCATACCAATTTCAAGCTCAGTGGCTCAGGGGAATACCTGGCCCTGGTGGCTGCGGACGGGGTCACGGTCGTGCACCAGTATGGTCCCATGTTCCCAATCCAGGTGGCAGACGTCTCATACGGCCTGATTCCGTACGCCGCGATCTTGATTCCCGCAGGGGCCACGGCCTCATACCGCGTGCCGTCTGCCGCTGACGCAGGGGCGGACTGGACCTCAACTGGATTCAACGATACGGCCTGGGACAAGGCCGAGACGGGTTTGGGCTTTGGGTTCGGAGGCAAACGCCGGACCTCATTCAACGACTGTGTGTACGCCTCGGGCCAGGCGCAGGCGAAGAATGTCACGACCTACGGGATCGGCGGCGGGTTCACCGGGCCGAGCTCCGGTCCGCTCGTGGACCAGGCCACCGGAGAACCTACGGGCGTTACTGCGACCTTCACCCAAAACGGAGGCGTCAGTTGGCAATCGAACCCGGCCTTTGCAGGTAGGGACTGCGATCAGGGGACCGATGCCTACAAGACCTTTGGCGGCATCGTGGACATGGCGGGCGTGATCTATTACGGCAGTGCAGGCTGGTGGGTGGACCTGAAGTTCACCGGTCTAGATCCTGCGGCCGAGTATACCTTTGCCACTTCAGCCGCCCGGTCTGCCTATGACGATCGGTTTGCGATCTTCTCGATCCGTGGGGCGGATACCTACACCAATGCCAGCACACCTGGGGTGAAGGTCCTTGGGCCGGACCGGATCAGCTTCAACACCGGCGGCAATGCCGCCCAAGGGTACGTGGCCCGCTGGACCGGCATCCGGGCGGCAGGCGGGACCTTCACGGTTCGAGCCGAGGCAGATCCTGCCAGCCCGCAAGGCAGGGCGTACGCTTTCAGCGTCTTCATGCTGGAGGGTGGGGCAGGCGGCTCTAACATCCAGACCCGCATGAAGTGGGTGAACGCCTCATTGTGGAGCAGGCTGAACTTCGATCTCGATGAAGGCCAGAGGGACCTATTTGATACACTTCAGTTGCGGATCGAGTACGAGGACGGATTCGTGGCCTATCTGAATAGCCGGGAGGTGGCCCGCCGCAATGCCCCGGCTCAGGTGAAATGGGACTCCACAGCGGCCTCCAATCGGCCCATGGAGCAGGCTAGGACCCATGAGGAGATTGGGCTAAGCGAGTTCGAGGGGCTGCTCCAAACGGGTAGGAACGTGTTGGCGATCCAAGGCCTGAACGACGCGCCTACTGACGGGGACTTCTTGATCCTGCCTGAGCTTTTGGCCGCCAATAGCAGGGGCGTAGCCCAGTACTTTACTATTCCGACGCCGGGCGCTGCCAATGTGGCGGGCGCAATGGGCAAGGTTGAACCGGTGGTATTCAGCCATGAGCGAGGCTTCAACAAAGAGGCCTTTGAATTGACCCTTTCAACCCAGACGCCCGGCTCTGAGGTCTACTACACCTTGGACGGCTCACAGCCTTCGGCTACACACGGGGACCTCTACACAGGGCCGATCCCTGTGGATCATACCTCCGTGGTCAGAGCCCTGGCGGTCAAGCCGGCGTATCTGGATTCACGGATTGCGACCCATACCTACGTCTTCACCCGCGACGTAGCGAGGCAGTCTCCAAACGGCGAGCCTCCTGGCCCAGGCTGGCCCAGAGGCTCGATCAACGGTCAGGCGTTCGAGTACGGTATGGACCCGGCCATCACGAATCATCCGAGATGGGGTTCCCAGATGGAGCAGGCACTGGTCTCGATCCCTAGCGTGTCGATCGTGACGGACCTGGCCAACCTGTTTGATCCGCAGCGGGGGATCTATGTCAATGCCGGGGGACATGGCTTGACCTGGGAGTGTCCGGCCTCTCTGGAACTGATCTATCCCCAAGATCCCCAGGGTCCGGGTTTTCCCGACCTCATCGAGGCGCCCGATGGCCGTGGCGGCACGGAGCGGACGCTGCCGGCGGACATGCAGGGGGGATTTCAGATCAACGCAGGTCTGCGGATACGGGGGGGCTTCAGTCGCAGCGGGGGCAATCCCAAACACGCCTTTCGTGCATTCTTCAGGGCAGACTACGGCGATGGCGAGCTCGAGTACCGGCTCTTCGGTGACGAAGGCGTGGGGCATTTTGACAGCATGGACATCAGGACCTCTCAGAACTATTCCTGGGCCTTTCAGCACGATCCGGCCAACACACTGTGCCGTGACGTGTGGGCAAGGGACACCCAGGGCCTGATGGATCGGCCATATACGCGAAGCCGTTACTATCACCTCTACCTCAACGGACAGTATTGGGGGGTCTACATGACCGAGGAGCGCCCGGAGGCCTCGTATGGGGAGTCCTACCTGGGCGGCTCTGCGGACGACTACGATTCCATCAAGGCCACAGGACCGAACGCGAACTACACGATCGAGGCCACTGATGGCACCATGGACAACTGGAAGAGACTCTGGGAGATGTCCATGCAGGGATTCAACAGTGCCGCCTACTACAGGGCACAGGGACTCAATCCTGATGGGACCCGCAATCCCATGTATCCGGTGCTGTTGGACGCGGACAACCTGATCGACTACATGCTGATGATCTTCTATGACGGCGATCGAGATGCCCCGATCTCGAACTTCCTGGGAAACACCCGGCCCAACAACTGGTACGGTCTGTCTCGTCATACGGGCGACGAGGGGTTTATCTTCTTCGTACATGATGCAGAGCACATACTCTCCAGGGGCCTGCCGGACCGGACCGGGCCTTATCCGTGCGGGGATCAGCTCCAGTACAGCAATCCCCAGTGGATACATCAGGAGCTGATGGCCCATCCGGACTATCGTATGCGGTTCACAGACCGCGCGTACAAGCACCTCTTCAACGACGGGCTGCTCACGGCCGGTGCGGCAGTTGAGCGATTCAAGGCCCGCGCTGGACAGATCGATCTGGCAATCATCGCCGAGTCCGCTCGCTGGGGCAGCGCCTCCCTCAACAAGGATACCTGGCTGGCCGCGATCAACACCGAGGTCCAGGGCTTCTTCCCTTCGCGCACACAGATGCTGATCGGCCAGCTCAAACAAACCCGGTTGCGGAACGGCTCGCTTGCACCCTTGTACCCGAGCATTGACCCTCCAAGGTTGAGCCTCCCCGCAGGGACCGTGCCCAAGGGACAGACGGTCTCTATGACCGCTGCCAAGGGCTCGATCTACTACACCCTCGACGGCAGCGACCCTCGACTCCCTGCGGCCTTGTCTGCGCCAGGCAACATCGTGACACTGATCCCTGAGAGTGCGGGCAAACGGGTCTTGGTCCCCTTGGCGGCCATGGAGTCGAATACGGACAACATCCTGGCCGAATACTGGTTTGGCATCGAAGGGGTCTCGGTCGCGGATCTGACCGGCAGTCCCGACTTCCCACACCGGCCAAGCACCCAGGAGTACCTGTATACCTTCACGATTGGTGCGGATCGGTACGACAACTATGGGACCCGCGTCAGCGGGTGGGTGCACCCGCCGCAGAGCGGTCCCTACACGTTCTGGATCGCCAGTGACGACGGGAGCCAGTTGTGGCTGAGCACGGATGACAACCCTGCCAACAAGGTCCTGATCGCCCAGGTCTCGAGCCGGACGGGTCCGCAGGAATGGACGCGGTTTCCTGAGCAGCGGTCAAAGGCTATCGATCTGGTGGCATGGCGGCGGTACTACATCGAGGCCTTGCACAAGGAAGGTACTGGAAGCGACAACCTGGCCGTGGCCTGGCAGGGTCCGAACTTCTCCAGGCAGGTCATTACAGGTCGGTTCCTCTCGCCCGCCAGCATCGGCTGGGTTGCCGTGGAATACGACGATACGGCCTGGCGTCAAGGAGCCGGTGGTGTGGGGTATGAACTGAATCCGTCCGATGCAGTCAACTATACCCGGCTGATCGGCCTGGACATTGCAAACGACATCCTGGGCAAAACCCCGAGTTGTTACATCCGCATCCCGTTCACGGTCGCGAGCCGGGACCTTGTGACCATGGCCCTGAACGTCAGATACGACGACGGCTTTATTGCTTACCTGAATGGAGCAGAG
>Ga0315287_10008612_pt1 | contig 10312 bp, 4 predicted proteins | sample YL17G11_0_MG_FD_205037 | JGI IMG/M metagenome (GOLD analysis project Ga0315287, IMG submission 205037) | Sediment microbial communities from Yellowstone Lake, YNP, Wyoming, USA - YL17G11_0 | ecosystem: Environmental > Aquatic > Freshwater > Lake > Sediment | place: USA: Wyoming | collected...
GCGAGCGCCCGCACCGGCGTTCCGCGCCGCCCCGAACGCTCGAGGATGGCATCGGCGAGCGACTGGTCGGTAGCGGAGAGGAAGTAGCGTCTCGCGTGGCGGGTCACCAGCCCCCTGAGCTCCGCGTGCGGCAGCCGGGGCACGGTGATCGTCCGGGCGTGACCCAGGCTCCGATGCAGCGCCACGCTGACTTCGGTGGCGCCGCCGAACGTTTCCAGAAAGCCGCGCAGCGCCTCGAGCAGTTCGGGCCACGCGCCCTCAGCGGGGCCGGCCGCTAGCGGACGCTCGAGCCGGCCGGAGACCCGCGGGCCGCGCGCGGTACGACGCACGAGCACGGCGACCACCCGGTCCCGGGCGATAGTCAGGCCGAGGCTTCCACTCATCCGACCCTCACGCCGTAGAGCGCCTGCAGCAGCGCCAGGGCCACGAGACCGATCACCGCGCCAAACACCACGATCAGGGCCGGCTCCACCAGCCGGACCAGCCGCTCCAGTCCCCGTTCAAACTCCTGCTCCGCCAGGCTGGCGGCGCGATCGAGCATCTGCGGGAGCTGTCCGCTTTCCTCGCCGAGGGAAACCATCTGCAGGAACACGTAGGGGAACACCGCCGCGCGGCTCAGCGCAGGGCCGAGCCGATGGCCACCGCGGACTTCCTCGCGCGCCCGCACCACTTCCTCGGCCACCGCCGCGTCGGTGAGCCCCTGGGAGGCCAGGTCGAGCGAGGTGAGGATCGGAAGACCGCCGGAAAGGAGCACCGAGAGGGTCCGGCCGAATCGGGCGGCGGCGAGCCGCTGGCGCAGCGGGCCGACCAGCGGCAGCCGCAGGAGCGCCGCATCCCAGTTGCGTCGGCCAGCCTCCGTGCGCCGGTAGGCCGCTGACACGGCCACGCTCGCGAGCGCGGCGCCGAGCAGCAGCATCCACCAGCGGCCGAGGAAGCCGCTGGCGCCGAGGACGAAAGCGGTAGAGCGAGGCAGGGCGGCGCCGGTCTCATCCAGCAAGGTCGCGAACCGAGGCAGCACGTAGAGGACGAGCACCAGCAGCGCGGCCCCGCCCACCAGTGCCAGAAGTGCCGGGTAGATCAGCGCCGACACCAGTTGCTCGCGAACGCGCTCTTCCCGTTCGAGATGCGCGGCCAGGCGGCTGAGCGCATCGGAGAGGTGCCCGCCGCGCTCGCCGGCGCGACTCATCGCCACCGCCAGCGGGGGGAAGAAGCCGTCGGCGGCGCCCAGCGCATCGGCCAGGGACTGGCCGCCCCGCACCCGTTCCTGCACGGCGCGGAGGGCGACCCCGACATCGGGACGGGCCACGACCCGGGCAGTGGTGCCGAGGGCGCGGTCAAGCGTGAAACCGGCCTCGACCAGGATCGCGAGGTAGCGCACCGCCTCGACCACGTCCGCGCGCCGGCTCCGCACGCCACTGGGCCGCACCGCCGCCTGGGGCTCGGCACGCAGCAGGTGCATCCCCCTCGACGCGAGCGCGCGCTCGAGATCCAGGGCCGAGGTCGCCTCCTCGATGCCACGGCGGGCCTGCCCTGCGGGTGTGACCGCGCGATACGAAAAGGTCGCCATGGCTACTCCCAGCTCCGGACGTCGGCGTCCTCGCCCTCGCCGCCGTCCACCCCGTCGCGGCCGGAGGTCAGCAGCTCGTAGGTGTGGCTGGACTCGAGGGCGGGATACCGGTAGACATAGGCCCGCCCCCAGGGATCGAGGGGCACCTTCTTCTTGAGGTAGGGACCCCGCCAGTTCCGCGGCTGGGGTGCCGCGACGGGCGCCTCCTGGAGAGCCGCGAGGCCCTGCTCCGTGCTGGGGTAGTCGTCGTTGTCGAGCCGATAGGCGTCGAGCGCGGCTCCGAGCAGCTCGACCTGGGAGCGCGCGGCGGTCGACTTGGCAGTCCCCACGTTCCGGACGATGTTCGGCGCCACCAGTGCGGCCAGCATCCCGAGCACCAGGATGACGACCATGATTTCAATCAGCGTGAACCCCGCCCTGGGGCGCGCTCCCCCGCTACGTGGCGGTGACACGTAGCACTTCCTCGGGAACCGTCATCCCGGCGGCCACTTGGCGCCAGCCATCCGCCCGCAACGGGCGCATCCCGCGCTCCACCGCCAGCGCCCGGATCGACCCGGAACCCCGCCGCCTCAGCACTTCGGAACGGATGTCCTCGTCGACGACGAGCAATTCGTAGATCCCGGTCCGGCCCCGGAAGCCGGTCCCCCGGCACGCGGGACACCCCTTCGCCCGCCGCACCTCAGGGATCGTGACACCATCCGCCGCCATCTCGCGGAGTGACGCCTCGTCCGTAGGCACCGCCACCGCGCAGGCGATGCACGTGCGCCGGACCAGCCGCTGCGCGAGCACCGCTTCCACCGTGCTCGTCACCAGGTAGTCCGCGATGCCGAGATCGAGCAGCCGCGTGAGCGCGGAAGGGGCATCGTTGGTGTGCAGCGTCGAGAGGACGAGGTGACCCGTCAGCGCTGCCTGAACGCAGATCTCGGCGGTTTCGGGGTCGCGCATCTCGCCGACCAGCAGCATGTCCGGATCCTGGCGCAGGATCGAGCGCAGCGCCCGGGCAAACGTCAGCCCCGACCGGGTCTGGACCGGCACCTGCACGACGCCGGGGAGTTCGTATTCGACCGGGTCCTCGACGGAGACAACCTTTTCGCGACCGGTCCGGAGCCGGTCCACCAGGGCGTACAGTGTCGTGGTCTTCCCGCTACCGGTCGGCCCGGTCGTGAGGATTACGCCCTGGGGGCGGGCGGCGCGAAGGAGCAGCTGATCGCAAGTGTCCTCCGCCAGGCCAAGCGACTCGAGCCCGAGGCAGCGGCGCCCGGCATCGAGCAACCGGAGGACGATGCTCTCGCCATGGAGCGTCGGCAGTGTGCTCACGCGCACGTCGAGTTCGCGCCCACCAATCCGCAGCCGGATCCGTCCGTCCTGCGGCAGGCGCCGCTCGGCGATGTCCAGCTCCGCCATGATCTTCAGCCGGCTCACGATCGCCGCGCGCAGGTGGGCCGGTGGCGCCGGCATCATCTGCAGCACGCCGTCAATCCGGTAGCGCACCCGCAGCCCATCGCCCTCGGCCTCCAAGTGCACGTCGCTGGCCTCGAGGTCCACCGCCTCACTGATGAGCATGTTGACCAGCCGGACCACGGGCGGCTGGTTGGCCAGCGCCTCGAGATCGTGGGCCACATGCGCGCCCTCGGCGTTCCCGGGCCCGGTCTCGAGGACCAGCCCCTCCGGCGAAGAATCGCCGGCCAGTCCGTAGGAGCGCTGGACGGCCAGCAGGAGCTCGTCCTCCTCCACCTCGACCAGCTCGACCCGGGCGACAAAGAGACCAGACAGCTCGGCCAGCGCCTGGAGGTCCGGGGCGCCCGCGTGGGCGATCACGACGCTGCCGTCGTGACGGGCGATGGGCAGCAGCCGATACTGCTCCAGGTAGCCGGCGGTCAGCGACTCGTGCAGGCGGGGCACGCGACTCAGGTCCATGTTCATCTCCTGGGGCCAGATCCCGCGGGGTAAACGCCCCGCGGTACAGCGACATCAGCGGATGGAACCGCGACGATCAGGGGTGCGGCGGCACCACGAACGTCACCGGCGACTGGTCCTGCCACCGCACCCGCAGGGCGCGGGACGCGACCATCAGATAGTAGGCACCAGGCGCCGGCAGCCGGGTCGGCACCTGGTAGACGTTGTCGACCTCGCTGGCGAGACTCTGCTCGCTCCACCCCGTGGGAGAGGAGAGCAGGACCATGAGATCTGCCACCCCGCTCCGGATCTCGTGGCTCTCGGCGTCGATGAGCCGGAACCGGAGCGTGATCGTGTCACCGGCGACGAGCTGCCCGCCGACCCAGAGCGGCTCCAGCCTGAGTTGGGGAGGCTTGGTCGACTTGCGCCCGGAGTCCTTCTCCACCATGAACCCGATGCACCGGAGTACCCGCGGCTGGTCGAGCAGGACCGCGAGGTCGTAGGGACCCGGGTCCGGCGCCTTGAACGTGGCGCCGTAGCTGCCCGGCGCATGCTCCCGCAGGTCGCGCCCCGAAACCAGCACCGCCTTCGGCTCGAAGCCGTAGTTGTTCAGCCGGCCGCTCGGGATCGCCATCCCTTCCATGTAGTGGTAGTAGTAGATGGACTGATCGGCCGGGTTCGGCACGTACACCGCGTCCATCATGTGGGGGTCCGACGCCATTGACGACGAGACGGCCGTCGCGGTGCCCGCGGTGCCAAACTTGTTGGGCGCCAGCTCCCCCGCCGGGAAGGACTGCACCTGGACCTGGTGCCCCTCCTCCAGGCTGGCCAGGTTCACCATGGCGATGTCCACCGTGCCGGTGGAGCGCACGTAGGCGAAGTTCGGCGTGAAGCTCACCTGGTCCGGGGCACGGCCGAACTGGAAGACATGCCGGGTGCGCCCGGTGCGCGCGTCCACGACGTAGATCGAGTCCGTCACGGCGTTGACCGCGAAAGCCCACCTCCCGGACTGATCGAAGTGGACCGCCGTGAGCCCGGCCCCCGTTCTTACCCGGGAACGGACCGTGAGCTGCTCCGCGTCCAGCACGACGAGTCCCGCGGCGCCGCGATGCGCCACGTAGACCGCGCGTGCCACCGGCGAATAGGCCAGACCGACGGGCTGGGCGCCGGTGACCACGTCCCGAAGCTTCCGTCGCGTCGCCGCGTCGATCACCGTCACGGACCCCTTGGCCTGGTTGGTCAGGAAGGCCAGGCGACCGTCGTCAGTGAAGGTGAGCGCGTGGGCACCCGTCCCCGTCTCCAGGCGCGCCAATACCGCCCCGCTCGCCGGGTCGAGTACGGTGACCCCGCTCGCGGCCCCACCCATCCCGCCATCGATGACCCACAGGGAACTCCCATCGGGCGCCAGGGCGATCTGGGTCGGGCGGACCCCGACGGCCAGCGTCGCGTCGACTTTCCAGTCCTCGGTGCGCACCACCGCGACCGCGTTGATCAGCGGCATGGTCACGTAAAGCCGCTGGTGCTGGTCGTCCAGCACCCAGTCCTCGCCCGGGCCCGGCAGCCGCACTGTCGTGTACAGCTTGCTGCTGCCGAAGCCGATGAACGGATCGATCACCGAGATCGTGTTCCCGTTGTTCAGCGCCAGCACGAAGAAGCTGGTGAGGTCCACGGCAGGCCGGTATTGCTGCTGGCCCTGCACGTACATCTCCACTTTCTCGTGGCAGGCATCCGCCGCGGTGGTGTCGGCGCTCGGCCGACGGTCGATCCAGGTCCCCATGGCCTGGCCGGAAAGCGGCGCGCCGGTCGCGGCGTCCCGCAGCGACACCCAGATTTCCGTGTCCCGACCCTCGAGGATCGCGCGCGCGCCCGAGTCGGCCCCGCCGGACCGGGCGATGGTCAGGTCCACCGCGATGCCGTTCTCCTGGAACTGGCGGGAGAGAATGACGGCGTCGCCGGTGGGGGCCGACCGCCCGTCGCTGGGACGGCGCGCGGGCCCGCCCATCGACATGTGGTCGTGCTGGGCTTCAAGCCGCGGGCCGGAAAGCGTCAGCCCGAGAAGAGCGGCCAACCCCCATCCGGCCCGGTGAGGAGAAAACAGCCTGGTTACCATCGACGTTCCTGTCCTCCGAAGTGATCGCGTGCCCCGGCCAGGCGGCCGGGGCAACCGCCCCGGCCACCAAGCCGCGCACCTCAGGCTATTGAGAACAGGTGCCGGTGTCGCCACCGGTGCACACCCTCAGGATCCCCCAGATTCCCCCGTCGAACTGGAACGAGGCCTGGTCGCGGAAGAGGTAGTCGCCCTTGACCCGATTCTTCCCGCCGGCGCCGTTCTGCGGCACGATATTGAACGCGCTCGTGGAACCGATCCCCTCCTGGCTCCCCTTCCATTCGCTGATCCACTTGCCGGTCGGATTGACCGTCCCGGCGATCGGGTCGCTCACCTCCCGGTTCTCGCCGATCTTGGCCGAGCGCTCTTTCCAGGGCAGCTGCTGCCAGATGTGGCCATGCAGCTGGAAAACGTGGTTCCGGGCGTGGCCGCCGGGGTGCACGACCCGGAAGCGCACCGGCGTGCCCGGATCGGCGGTAAAGACCGGAGTCTGCGGGTCGCCGCCCACCAGGCCGTTGGACAGCACGTTGGTGTAATCGATGTCCCGTGTCGCCGTGACACCGTTGCCGCAGTCGCCACCCACATGGCCGCCGTTGAGCGGGCAGTCGGGCTCGTAGCCCAGCCGCTGCCAGAACGGCTCGGTGCGGTAGTTGAGGCCCTCCTGGCCGGAGTCTTCCGGGTCTTCGGCCGCGGCGCCGTTCTTGACCGCCGTCGCGGGCCCGCCTGCATGCACGCGCTGCAGGTTGACCGCGTCCTGGAACACGACGACGAGGTCGCGGAACTTGCTGCCGTCGAGATTATTGGTGCACTTCGCCGAGGTCCGGTGTCCCGCGTCAGGCGTGCAGACGAAGCCCGCCGGCTCGACCACCAGCGCCCCCACCGCGCCCTTGCCCGGCTGTTCGATGGGATCCGCCGGCAGCAGCGGCACCGCGCCGTACTCCATCGGCACCGCGACGCGGGTGCCTTCCGTCTTGCGCGTGACCTTGTCGGCCAGGAAGCACTCCGGGTGCTCCTCGTAGGCGAACCGGTTCAGGCAGATCGTCGCCTCGCCCGCATACCACTTGTAGGTCACGGGGAGGCCACCCGCGACGGTGGTCTGGGTCGGATTCATGCCGACCTCCATCCCGTCGCTGTCGAACATGTCAAAGTCCAGTAGCGAGGCATGCAACCCTATCCGGGATGACGGCGCCACCTGGTTGGCGTTGAAGTGGTTCACGATCATCGGATAGGTGCTGTAGCCGGGAACGTCCGGCGGGTTGGTGACCTTGCTCGACAGGGTCACGAAGACGCAGTCGCCGGCGTTGACCCGCAGGACCAGCGGCTCCACCGGAACGCCGGCCTTGAGCTTCCCGTCGCTCCCGAGATCCGACTTCTGGACGTACAGGATGGCCGACGGATCCTGCAGTTTGTCGCGGCCCCCGGGACCGGTGTTGTACACCACGGCGCCACCGGGGAGGACATCGCGCGCCAGCACGGCCACCAGGTCGAATTTCTTCGCCGGTGCAACCTTGGAGCAGACCCCCGCGAATTCCCCGGGGTTCGCCGCCGGAGGCGATTTGCCCTTGGGATTGCTGGGCAGCTTGAGCAGATCCGGGGCATAGCTCGGGTCCATGTAGACCCGGAGCAGGCCCCACGTGCCGGTCCACAGATCGTCGTTGGCGCTGCCCGGAGTGTACAGGTAGTCCTCGAAGGCGCTGCCGCCCTTGACCGGGGCCGACTGGCCCACGTCGAACTCGAAGTGCTCCGAGATGCCCATCATCTGGGAGTTGCGGTAGCCGGAATTGCCCCAGCTCGGCTCAAACAACCAGTTGAGCCCGTGTATGGAGAAGTTGTGACCTTCCTCGTGGGCGCCCACCAGCGTCCGGATCTGCACCTTGTCGCCCTGGAAGGCCCGCATCAGCGGGGTGAACGGATCGCCCGGCTTCACCCCCGGATTGAGCGGCGGATAGAAGGCCGGCTGGCTGTTCAGCTCCGGGATGGCCCGGGTCACGTCCGAGCGGAAGGCCTTGCCCAAGTCGCCCGCCGCACCGGCCGCCTGCACCGGCGACCCTGGCTGGGAGGGATCCTTGTCGGCGACCCGGAGCGCGATCGGCTCGGCTCGGTAGTTCACGGTCATCAGCCCCGGGTCGTTAGCCGAGATGGCCTCCGGACAGGGCGGTGCCACGAAGCTCCCGTCGAGCGTGGGGCAAGACAGGGCCGGCACCGTCAGCTCGAGACCGCCGGGTACCGCCGGGTTAAGCAGGACCTCGTCACGCGCGGGCGGATTGATCACCCATGGCCGCCCCGGGTTGGGATCGAAGTACCCGGTGGTGGTGACGCCGGAGACCGCGTCCGTGATGGTCTGCTGAGCCGGCTTGGGCGAGGCCGTGCCCGAGACCGTCATGTTCTTGTTGTAGGCCAGCTGCATGTCCGCGAATTCGAGCATGAACTCCCGGAAGCTGCGCGTCTTGTTCCAATCCATCGTAGAATTATGGCCCCAGTCCTCCGCCGGCTTGCCGCAGCTGGTGCCGCAGTCCGTGCTGCTGGTCAGGTCGATCACCGCCTGCCAGCTGGTGGGCCCGCCGTCCTGCCGGGTGTTGAGCGCCACGCCGGTGGCGTTGTCCTTCCACTTGGACCCTTTCGGTTCGATCACAAGCCCGGCGTAGTAGCCCGCCTGCTGCTGGGTGGACGGCGCGAAGTGGTCGTGGGTGAACACCGTGCGAAGGGTACGGTCCCGCCCGCGGCGGTCCTCGGTCTCGTCGGAGTACCACCGCTGCACGGTGGACTGGGCGCCGAGCGCCAGGTCGCCCCAACTGTTGCTCTTGACCGCCGCCACGTTCTTGAAGAACGGATGATCCTTCGGCGCCAGCAGCCCCCGGTTCCCCGTCCCATTGGCGAGGATAATGCCGTTGCGCGCGTTGATCGCGGCGATCCGCTCGCGCACTTCCTCGGGGCTCAGGCTGCCGTCCTCGTAGTTGTAGCCGTTCCCCGACCCGTCCGACGAGGTGACGTCGAACTTCACCAGGTGAATGTGCTGCCCCATGACGTCGGTCGGGGTCCGCACCTGGAAGTCGTCCATCTCGTAGTTCTTGGGCAGCAGGTTGGTCAGCCAGTAGGTGATGCAGTGGTCGGTGTTGGCCCGGATGAAGAACGGCTCGGGGGGCTTGGCTCCCGTCATGAAGGCGCCGATATCCATGTCCAGCCCGAGCATCCGGTGCTGGAAGTGGTGCCAGCCGGTCTTGGTGTACTTGGCGTCGAGCTGGAACGCGGCACCCTTGTAGGTGATCGGTACGCCGAGCGCCTGCCCGGCGTCGTCCACGCAGGGGTCGGCGTAGGGCGCGCCCTGGGCCGGGGGCCGGCCGTTAGTGACGAAATCGCCAGCCGTGGCCACCTCGAGGGCGCTCCGGGGCTGCACGAAGGTGGGGTGCAAGCGCTGGGCGTGGTACGCCATCGCGTTCAGTTCCAGCGGAGTGCCGGTTTCCGGCAGCGCCACCGCGTTCAGCTCCTTGCTCTCCTTGGTGAAGTCGAGCCGGTTGGTGGCCGGGAACTCGGCCCGGCCGGACGCGCTAGCAATGAAATACCAGGGGCTGTTGCCGGGACCGACGATGCTGCCGGTCGTCAGTGCGACACTGAGTGCGTCCGGGGCCTGCGCCACCCGGCCATCCAGGAGATCCTGGGCGTCGGCCTCACTGTTGACCACGACGTGCCGGGGCAGGCCGCCGTCGATGTCATTGCCCGAGCCGTCCTTGGCAAAGTCCAGGGCGGGCTGCGGCGGCCGGTGCCCGGGCACGCCCGGGATGTAGTACGGGTAGCCCGGCATCAAGGCGGTCGGCATCGGCGCCATCGGCTTGCCGGGCAGCGGCACCAGCCCGGGGGTCGGCGCGCCCGTGGCGATTTCGCCATCGGGAAGGGCCCGGGTCTCCCACAGGTTCCCCGCGACGGGGACGCCGTTCGCCTCGAGCTGGGTGCCCCACTCGAACACGTCGTGATTGCGCCACATCGCCCACATCCCCTGGGCAAAGTGGGGGTAGAAGTGGCAGTGGAAGATGGCGTCGCCCGGGGTGTGGTTCCGGTTGCCGCCGCCGTCGTAGGTGATTTCGTAGGTGTAGGACGCGCCCGGCCCGATGGCCTGGCTGTCATCGTAGCTGGAATTGTCGGAGTCGCCCGTGGTCACCCACTGGTGGGAATGCAGGTGGAAGACGTGGTGCTCCTTCGGCCCCGCGTGGATGTTCCGGAACTTGACGTGATCGCTGATGTAGCTGTGGTAGACGTTGGACGGATCGTCCGGGTAGAGCACCTTGGTGGCCTTGGGACCGGTGATGAGGGTCCCCGTCGCGTCCGCGACGTTGGCCGGAATGTCCACCACCTGGGCTACGTCGCCCACCGCCCACGAGGTCAGAAAGAACTCCTCGTACTTGCACTCGGGGCAGTTCCACATCGGGCCGACCGAGAGGCGGTTGGCCAGGATCTCGGAACCGATGCCGCCGGTGCCGTAGTTGATGGCGAAGCCGTCCACGACCCCGTGCATGGTGTAGTTGAGCACCGGGTCGTTGAATACGGCCGGGAACGCCTGGACCGCCCCGATCTCGTCGTGGAAGATGATGGTGTATTCCCGGAACGGCTCGCAGCGGTTCCGGAGCACCGTGTTCCGCGGGAAGCCCTTCTCAGCCTGCTCACACTCATCCGCGCTGGTCGCGCCGCCCCAGAAGCCCCGCCCCGCCCCGGTGATGACCGCGGTGAGGTCGGAGTGGACAATCTCACAG
>Ga0315287_10008613_pt1 | contig 10312 bp, 4 predicted proteins | sample YL17G11_0_MG_FD_205037 | JGI IMG/M metagenome (GOLD analysis project Ga0315287, IMG submission 205037) | Sediment microbial communities from Yellowstone Lake, YNP, Wyoming, USA - YL17G11_0 | ecosystem: Environmental > Aquatic > Freshwater > Lake > Sediment | place: USA: Wyoming | collected...
GTGTTGAAGTCCGGCCAGTCTCCGTCGAACAGATCCCCGGCGAGAATGACAAAATCGATGTCCTCGTCGATTGCAAGCGAGACCAGATTCCCCAGCGCCTTGCGTGTCGCGCCTCGAATCTCATCAACCGGCGCCCCTTCGTAGCGATCCAATCCACGCAAGGGGCTATCGAGGTGGATGTCTGCAGCGTGGAGAAATTTCAAGATGCTCCTCGCGATCCCTAGACTGTCCTATGGGAACAGTCATCTACATTTCTAGGCCCTAAGTCATGCTCTCGGCAAAGTGAGGAAATCTTGCAACATCTCCGTCAACTCAAACCGCTCTTGCCCCTGATCGTCAACGTAGCGTTCCGCCTGACGAATTTGCGCTGCGGTCATCTTCGGCCAAAATGCTTCGAGTACATCATCCTGCCTCTTTACAACTGCAGCCCCAATCATCTTTTTGGCATCATCGCGGTCGGTAAAGATGAGCGGTGCGTTGTTTTGCACAAAGGGTGCAATAACCTCGGGAAGAATATAGTTCTCGGGTTCTCGTTTCCGAGTAAGATAAGCCTTCTTACCCATGCGTCTGAGATCCTCTACAGCCTCCCTCCGCTTCTCCTCTTCTAGTGTCCCGAGGTCAGAATCGAGAAGCAAGCCCCATGGAATACCGAACTGATCAGCCACTTTCTTTGTTCTCCAGTGTTTAAGATTTCCACAACCTCCAATGCACACGGGTAGAATCCCGTTCTCCTCCAGTGTCGCAGAAATGTGGCCTGCTTCTTTCAGCTTGCTCGCCGTGTGACGGAGAAAAACAACATCACCACCACCTTCTAACAAAACTAGCCCCTTTGCACCTGTTACCCCGGGGTCGGGAAGGACTCCAAGAGAATCGCAGATCAGCTGTAGAACATTCTCGTCGTCATAGCGAACTTCCTGGCCATTGTCGGTCTTCTCAACCAGTCTTAGCCCCTCTGTAGGCAACAGACCTGCCAGCGCAGGCACGTGAGTCGTGATCAAAACTTGACAGTTGTCTCCAGAGGCTACTTGGATTAATGCCTTGACCAACATCTCCTGGTTAGAAGGATGCTGCGAAGTTTCGGGCTCTTCGAAGGCGTAGATCACGGACGGAGCATGCCTTTGTAGGACTTGTCGTTCAGCCTCTGCCCGAAAGAAGTTCAGTAAAATAAGTCGTCGAACCCCGCTGCCTCGCTTATTGATAGGAATATTGTCCTCACCATCGAGACTGAAGTCGAAGGTCCATTTAGGAGGTGTTTTAAAACGTGGGGTCAATTCAGCGGCCAACGATGGATCCATCTCTCTGAGTTTTTCTAATGTTTGCTGTGCCCTCTCAAGAACTTTCTTTTGAATCTCAGCCTGTATGCGATCAATCTCATCTCTTAACTCAGCCTGGGCCTGCTTTACTGCTTCCTGAAGAGGGTTCTTTGCTTGCGGATCACTGTCCTTACTTTCTCGGTCTGACTTAAACAACGCGAATAGAGGAAGCTGACTGAATAGTTTCTCTTGAATTGCTCTTGAGTCGTCAGCGAACTTGCCAATCTCAAGATCTCGTGGTTGCCTTTGCAAATCAGTGGCTTTGGCCCATACTGCACTTCGCCACGATGCACTAGCACGCGCATCAGTGACAGAGGCACTATCGACATCCTTCTCCCGTGCCCTCATTTTTAGGTCATTAAGCTTCAATGCATGTAGATCATCAAAACCTGAGGCTGTCGGATGATAGGCGGCCAAGAACACAGATGGCTTGTTTGGGGCACTTCGCTTGTAACGCTTTACGATCTCAAGTTCACCTCTCTCATTCAATAGATGCTCCGCACTTAGAGAAGTCCGGTTAGTTTCGTCAATAATGATGTCGCTCGGCAGGTCGATAAGAATACACCGGATCTCTATAGGATTATCAGGAGTCGATACGTTGAAATCATCTTTGTCGAGAGTGATCGTTCCTCCCTCAAAGAAAATGTCGAGGGCTTCAAGAATGCTCGACTTACCCACATCGTTTCGCCCAATTATTCCTGTTATGTTTCGATCAATTGGAATTCGAGTTTCCCTACGATAGCCTCTGAAATTCTTTATTGTGACTTCCTTAAGACGCATAGTGTTTGGGAACTCCTGCACTTTTACTGCCATGATTCGTGTTAGACCACCCGATCCCCAGCTGAATGCGCGCGCGTAAATGTGTTTTGATCTGGCTAGGCGCTTTCTCGATGTACTCTCTAGCCGCCGCTTCCTCCCCACGCTTGGCCAAACCTCGAAGGTATTCGATCAACTCGTCCTCTGTTGCGAGTCCGTTCTCACCATTGGGCTTCTTTGGGCCAAGTGCGGTCCAAAATACGCCGTCAAGCTTTCGCTGCCTTGCCCATGTAGCCATGATTGACACCACACGGTGTTCAGGTTCGGAACTGGCATCGGTGGAGGACCAGCCGCCGATATTGTCATCCGAGGTTCCCTCGCGCTTCGCCAAGTTCTTGATAGCTTCTGCCAGTGTGGACTTACGGCTCAGCGCCCATAGCGTTGGCTGTAGAGGGACGCTATCCACTAGAACAAGCGTGAGCCTGTTGCGGCTAGAGACGCGGGCAAACTCTATAGGTAACATCGGTCCGTCGACGTGCCAGTCGTCCTCAATTGCGAGGTCCCGCGGATCCCAGATGAGAGAGCCCCACCCAATGACTCCGATTCTCAATCAATACCCGGCCTTTCAGCTCTGTACAACTGGAGCCAGTATGCTCTCCAGCATCGTCTGGATGTAGGTGTCTTGATCCTCTTCCTGAAACAAGATGTGCCGCCTATTCATCGCTTCCTTGTCCATCCTCCAGAGCATCTTCATGGTATGCGACGGCGTGTTTGAGACAATGAAAGAGTCTAGGGCCACCTTCGGATCTCCGAGCCGCTGCTCGATCTTCTTAATTTCCTCATAAAACTGGACCTTCAGATCGTCCTTGCCGATATTTCGGATGCCCTTGGGGTCGACGAAGATCACATGCTGCTTATCCCCCATCAGCAGCCACAGGATGAAGTCGGGATGAAAATTCCCGGCCTCGAAGAAGCCGACGCCGCGACCCTTGCTCAGGTTGCGGAGAAGGTAGAGCTCCTTGGTCTTGAAGTAGTCGACGTTTCCGTCGTGGAATGCCTTGAGATCCTCGACGAACTGGCGCTCACCCTTGTTGAGCGGCGCGGGGCTAATCTCGACGATGTTCGTGTCCAGATAGAGCAGTGGTTCGTACAAGTGCTTGCCGAACCAGATGGCCTTCATGCCCCGGAACTCCCAAGGCTTGAGATCACCCTTCTCGATCGCGGCCTTGAGCTCCTCGAGCTTGGCGACGATCTCCTCCTGCGACTGGTCGATCAGGATGCGGTAATAGCCATTGTCCGGTGATTCCTTCACGCACAGGAAGTTCGGGTCGTCTCCTCCTAGATCGCGATACTCCAGGTGCGGCAGCTCCCACTCACGCTTGCGGAAGGTGTAATAGCCCTCGGTGTACTTCTTGAGCAGCGAGAAGGCGATCTCTTGCCACAGCCGTACCTTTTCGAATGAATCGAAGGACAGCTCCTCGGCTGGAATTTGCAGGCGGTACCAGCTCTGATCCGCAAGCAGCGCCTCGATCGCCTGCCGCGTGAGGTTCAGGTTGTACCAGCCTCGCTCCGCCTTGAACCGCTCCAGCTCGAAGTAGAGGCGGTCGAGGTCGAGGAAGGCCACATGCCGAGCGCTCAGATGAGTCTCGTTCGGCGCGGCATCCGCATCGCCGCCCACAAGACCGCCCGACTTCATCGCTTGGATCTTCGGGTACCAGTTGAGTACGACCTGGTTCTTTTGCAAGTACTCCGTGCTCCGATCGCGGGCGGGATCTGGCTTAGCCAGCGTCGGCACCGGCGCGAGCTTGCGAAACGCGTCGCCGAACTCGGTGCTCACGCCGTTGATCGTCTTCTTGAGGCGGATCGTCCTGAGCTTCTGCGTGCCAAGGTTCTTGATGACCGGCATGAGGAGCTCAATACGGTCATCATTGGTGGGCAGGCCCTCCTCTTCAAGGAAGTCACGGAACTGCGCCATGTAGTCCGCATGGATACCAAAGATGCCGAGTGTCTCCAGCACGCTGATGTGTTTAGGCCGATCGACGCCTTCCGGTAGCTGCGTCTTGCCACTGCGCTTGAGGCTCAGGTCATAGCCCTTGAGCCGTACCCCGCGCCCGAAGAGCTGGATGATCTGTGCACCTTCCCCCTGGCCGACATTCATCAAGCCCATGGTGGAGACGCGCCAGCTACTCCAACCCTCGGTGAACTTCTTTGAGCCGATCAGCAAGTTCACCGGCGAGTGGGGCTTATTAATCTCGTGGAACAGCGATCCCGAGAACTCAAGTTCACCAATAGCGAGGCCCTTCTCCTCGCACAGCTTTACGAGCTTGGCATCGTCGCCCACGTTGATGACGCCGAAAGCTTCGTTCTCTGCGCCCAGCCGTAGCGCCACTTCGCCGGTCGCTCCCTTCAGGTTCTCAACGTAGAGCTGGCCGCCGCCCGGCGCGTTGAAGAGCGTCGAGAGCGTCTCCTCGAAAACCTGCGCCGGAGAGAGTCCGCACATGTTGAGATACGTAAAGCGCCCGGCAAACAAGTTCTTGCCCGTCGCGGTCTCGAGCCCCTGATTCAGCACGCGTTCGATACGCTGGATACTGGCCGACCGGTCTTTCACATAGCGGGCGAGGAACCGCAGGATTTCTATGATGTCCGAAGCATCCCGCGTGGCCAACGTCGCCGTCACACTCCCGCCGACGAAGATCCACAAGGGCTTCTCGATGTTGAACGGCCGGAACGTCATGCCGTGCTCGCGGTACAGCCGTTGCTGTTGGAAGAACGACAGCAGACAGGCCACCAGATACAGCTCCAGATGGTTCTGCTGCGTTCCCTCGTCTAGGTTCAGGATCTGGTAGTCCTTGCCAAAGCCGTCGCCATAGAAGTAGCGGTATGAGTAGTCGAAGAGCGTGCTCTTCGCGTAGAGTTCGGTGAGCTTGGGCTTGCCCTTGACTGCCTGCCCGAAGGTGGCTGAGTACTCGAACGAGAAGCCCTTCTCGCAGAGCCTTTTGCGCGCATCCATCCACGCGCCTTCTTCGCCGCCGCTGGCGCCCCGGTGCCCCTCGTCCACCAGCACGAGGTTGTTGCCCTCGAAGGCGTCGATGGCAATCGTTTTCTCGCCCATGTCCTCACGGAGCTTGGTCACTTCGAGGATTTCGACCGCGCGACCGGTGAACAGCCCGCGCCCGTCTTTGCTGAACAGCTCCGCGTCGATGCCCGCCGCCTCGAACTCGCGCAGGTGCTGCTGCGAGAGCCCCTCGTTGGGCGTGAGCAGCAGGACACGGTTCAGCTCGCGGCCTCGACCCTGCTTCTCCAGAGTGTGCTGGTACTGGAGGATGTTGGCATGCATCAAGAGCGTCTTGCCGCTGCCGGTGGCGCTCCAGTATGCCAACTTGTTGAGCTGAGGCCAGGCCTCAGCGGCCTCGTCGAACAGCGGAATCTGGTCGGCATCGGGCTTGTCCGCGTTGTAGACGACCACCTGTGCGTTCAGTGCCGAGAGCAGCGCTTTCGGATCGCGGAAGTAGCGGTCGAGGTAGATCTCGGTGAAAAGCAGCGTCAAGTACTGGAAATACTTCCAGACGATCGGCTCCTCGCCGCGCGTAACCCGCCGCTCGTTTAGCCGCTGTGTGTGTTTGACGATGTTTTGGTCGTATTCGAGCAGCAGCTCGGTGGGCAGTTGCGTCAGGTTGAAGAGTTGCGCTGTGAGGGCGTGATGGAAGTGGTGAACGTTATTCTCGTCTAGTCCTTCAAGCGCCTCGTTGCGCAGGTGCTCGGCCAGGTCCTCAAAGCGCTTGACGCTGAACAGCGACAGTAGCCATTGGTTGAGCACCAGCTTGTGCACAAATGGCACGGCAGGTTTCTTGTTCCCTCCGGACTTCTTGGTAGCAGATTTCGTTCCGGCCACGTTCACACGCCTTCCGTATCGAACATCAGCCGGTGGAAGTCCTCTTCGATAAGCCGCACCTTCCACAGGTCGTCTGGTGTCTTGAGGTTCTCGAGATTGTTGCCGCCGTTGGCGTAGATGAGGTCAAACTCGCTATCTCTGGCCGAGTAGCCCTGCTTGGTGAACCACTCGTCGAGCACCAGGTTGTCCTGCTCCGGCGCGCCAGTCAGCTTGCGCCAGATGATGAGTGTCTTCCGACCATCTGGCGTGGTGCCGGAAACGGTGCGGAACCAGTACGGGCCGTCCGCCTCCTGCTTGAGGCGGCCCTTAAGACTCAGCCGCTTCTCGCTGTCGCGCTCGAACGCTGCACTGAACATCTGCGGCGCGGCGATGTGTTGGACGGTGAGGCCAATGAGCCAGTTGAAGGTCTCCAGCAGGTCGACGTTCACCTCGAGGCTCTCGTCCGAGCCCGGGCGCTTGGCCTTGAGCTTGTAGGCCGTTGGGTCGGTGAAGGCCTGCACGTTGAGGAGTGACTGGCTGCCGCGCGTCTCCACATTGAGCATGTAGCGGAGTAGGTACTGTTCCCTGAGTCCATCCGCACCCTGAGCCTCAGCCGCCTCCAAAAGAGATTGCTGCACCTTACTGCGTTGTGTTTCCAGATTGCTCAACGCATCTTCGTAGGACTCGAGACGCAGATACTTGAAAGCCCCGCCACCAATCCACCCATAATTCTGACTAACACCACGACCCTCGCCAAAGAGGACATTCTTCATCCGACGTAGCGGCTTTTCATAGAAATAGGAAGCTGCCTCAACCGCAATCCAGCGCCGTCCTGATTTCTGGGCTGCTGCCGGCGTCGTCCCGCTACCGGCGAAGAAGTCTAGGACGACATCACCCTCGTTCGACCCCATCTCGACAATACGTGCCACAAGGGCCTCAGGCTTCTTCCCCTTGCGAAGTTCAACGCCACCCTCGTTGTGCAGATCATTTGGCAGAACGTCGGTCCAAATGTCTGATGCTCTTTCAGCGGTCACTCGACGATTACCCACCTTCACCAGCTTGTCGGCGTAGAAGATCAGTTTTTTCCCGCCGATGAGGTAAACGTCAGAATGTGATTCACGACGATAAATCAAAACTTCTCCTGGTTTCTGCTCTGAATTCATTACCGCAGCTAAAAAGTCAGCGCCAACGCCAGCCCTATCAACTGTGACAGGCTGAACAACTGAATCGGCATGGTCTCTAACGAATTTGACCATCTCGGCCTCAAAGGCATCGCCAAAGTGCTCACGTATTTTGGTCTTCTGAATTTTATGGAAGGAGGAGAATGCATCGAGCAGTGATGTAAATGACCATTCCTTCGGTGACCTTTCTCGACCATTAATAAAAGTACTATACCGTTGATCACGCTCCCGCTCTGCGAAAACGTCATTCCCAGTCCATCTCGCGCGGTTCTTGGCGTAGCACAGTACATACTCCGATATGTTGACGACTCCCGGATTAATTACTTTGTGACCAGTAACACTTCCCCGTTTCACCGTAATAAGTGGTAGCCGATTGGCTCGGCCAAAGACCTCATCGCAAATGCCCTGAAGGGATCCAATCTCTTCCTGACCGATGCTGATAGCAACACACCCGTCCTCGGCCAATAGCCGATGTGCCGCTTGAAGTCGTTCCATGAGAAGGCAACACCAGCTTGAGTGCTGATAGTTGTCTTTATAAATAAATCCGTCATCGCCCGTATTAAAGGGTGGATCTATATATATGCACATGACTGAATCGCGGTTCGCATGGTTGAGTAATCTCAGGGCGTCCTCGTTCTCGCCATGAAGCAAAACCCCACTCGAATGGATCTTTAGTGCGTCCATGCTTTCAATTAGACGGTCGCGGAAGCTTGGAGAAAAATGGCGCGTATCCACAACAAGCGTAGGATGAGCTTTCAAAAAATCCACCGTCACCGGTGCGCTATAGCCAGGCGTCGTTAAATTGCCCTGAATCTCGGAAATCGCAAACAACCGCACCCACTCCTCCCGCTGATCGTCATTGGCCGCGATCTCGGGATAGAATGCCTCAAGGATGCGATCAAGCGTGATGCAATATTGCGTCTCGACCACGAACTTCTTCTTCAGCCACAGCTTCTTCTGGAAGTCCTCAAGCTGGGCGAGAAAGGAGATGATCTTGCCTGCGATCTTGCGGATGACTTTGATCTTGGAGAGATACTGCTCGACGCGCGGCGCACTTTCGTTCTCCACATCGTCCAGATGCATAACTTCGTTCTTGATGTAGAAATCTAGCTCCCGACACAGAAAACCGCTCAGGTCTTTGTGGATGAAGTAGTCGAAGGTATTGCGAGCGTTGTAGCGCTTGAGGTGCTTCTCCAAGATTGTTCGGTCTGGTTCCTTTTCCGTTGGATCCAGTCTGGCCAACTCCGCGATCCACGAGGCAAGTGAGGCGTCCGTCACCGCCAACACACGCTGTGCGGCAAGCTTACTTAGGTCCTTCTGTGCTGGTGGCTTGCTCTTGCCGTCGCGGGCATCGTCGGCCCAGTCGGTCAGCGTCGCGGGGCGGTACTCGAAGCGGATGACGAGCTCCTTGCCCTGCTCGCCGTCTTCCTCGGTGATGAAGCCATTGCCGGACTCACCGGGGGCCGCCAGGATGAACACGCGGTCCTTGCCCTCGACGGCCTTCACATTGCCGTGCTCGCCTTCGGCGGCGTCCGCCAACCGGAAGTGCACACGCATCGGTTTCTTATCGTCGTCCGTTCGCAGGCGGAAAGCGTAGTCGCGCAGGTACTCGCTGGTCTTGATGTAGTACTGGTCCTTGTTAGCCCAGTGGAGGGTGACCTCTTCGCCCTCGTAGGGGATAGCGTAGACACCCGGCTTGTAGACTCGCTTGGCGAGGAAGTCGCCCTGGTCGTAGTAGCGGCGAAAGAAACTGAATAAATAGTCGTAGACCTCGCTCTCCAGCGCACCCACGTCCACGGCGTCGTTTGTGAGCCGTTCACGCAGGTCCTTGACCTTGGGCGACTGCGCTGGGTCCATGCCCGCGGCCTCGATACCCGCAATGACCTTAGCCAGCTCCTTCTCGATCTCGGCCTTGTCGGCGCTCTTGTATTGGCCGAATGCCGCCTGCACTTGTGGTAGCAAGTCCTTGTCGAGGAACTGCGACACCTCTGCGCTCTTGGCGTGCATGACGCGGTAAAGCCCGAAGTCCAGGTCAGGCTGGTCGAGCTGGAACAATTCTTTGAGGAGGGTCTTTAGCTTCTCGAATTTCTGGCTCATCGCGTCTTGTGTCCTCGGTTCGTCATGTTCGGTGTGCTGCAGGCTACTGCACGGCCCAGCGGATGGTGAAGAGCGCGTCGGTCGTGGTGTGCTGGGCGAGTCGCCGTTCCAACGATTCGATCAGGGAGTCTCGCTTCCCCATGATCTCGTCCTCTGCCTTGAAGATCTCTTGCCGCTGGCGGCGCTGCTGCTTTTCCAATTTCTGCTGTTGCTGCTGAATCTCATGCTGCTCTGCCAGCGTGACCGCCTGGCGCGCCTGCCGCCGTAGTGCCTTGATCTGCTCCTTGGTGTCGGCGAGTGCCTTTTCGGCCGACAACACCATGTCGTCGGCCCACTTCTCCAGCTTCTCGCGCGCCTGGTTGAAGTGAACGCTGTTCTGTTCGAGCGAACGGCTTACGGTGGCCTTGGCGTGCCGCTCGGCCTCGGCGTTCAGGCGTTGCTGCTCGGCGGCCGGGATCGCGGCATCGCCAGCCACCAGGCCTGAACAACCGAAGATCTTCTCCATCGTTTCCTGGTCGAGCGAGGCGCCGGCCTCGTCAAACCCGGAGAACAACAGATATTCCTCGCGCTCGTAGGACTCGACCACGAGACGCGTGAGCGTGAGGAAACCGCGCTTCCCGCGGAGTGCTTCAACCGCATGGATGCGGGTCGGATGACGTGACAGGTCGAAGACGATCTGCGCCGCTGGCGTGACGAGGGCCTTCGCGTTCTCCACGACATGCTCACCCAACGGGTGCGAGAGGCGGTAGAGAAACTGGCTGCGCTCCTCGCCGCCAACATCATCACCGCCTGGCGTCGACTTGGGGTGCAACTTCGAGATCAGGTGGTAACGGCCGGTCGCGATCTCTGTGCTTGGGGGGCGGTCGAGGTCGAAGGCGAGCGTGTCGTCGTCGAAGCGGGCGCGATCATCGAGCATGAAGCGGGTCAGCAACCAAAAGCGCTGGCCGAAGCGATCGAGCTGAGCCTTCGCGTCGTCGAGCTGCAGCCGCAGGCGTTGATGCACGTCCTCGTCGAAGTGCTCGAATAGCGACCGACGCGTGTCGTCCATGCGCGTGCGGATCTGCTCGTCCATTTCGGCTTGTAGAGTGCGGAAC
>Ga0315287_10008614_pt1 | contig 10312 bp, 9 predicted proteins | sample YL17G11_0_MG_FD_205037 | JGI IMG/M metagenome (GOLD analysis project Ga0315287, IMG submission 205037) | Sediment microbial communities from Yellowstone Lake, YNP, Wyoming, USA - YL17G11_0 | ecosystem: Environmental > Aquatic > Freshwater > Lake > Sediment | place: USA: Wyoming | collected...
TGAACCTGTTCGCCTACACCGGCGGCGCCTCGGTGGCGTGCGCGGCCGAGGGCGCCGACGTGACGCACGTCGACTCGGCGCGATCGGTCAACGGTTGGGCGGCCGAGAACGCCTCGCTGTCCGGCCAGATCGGAGGCAAGATCCGCTTCATCGCCGAGGACGCGGCGAAGTTCGTCAGGCGCGAGGCGCGGCGGGGCCGGAAGTACGACGGCATCATCATCGATCCGCCGACCTTCGGCCGCGGCGCGCAGGGCGAGGTGTGGAAGATCGAGCGCGACCTGTGGCCCCTCGTCGCGGCGTGCGGGGAGCTCCTCGCCGACGCGCCGCTGTTCACGGTCCTCACCGCGCACTCGCCCGGGATCACCCCGCGGGTCCTCGTCGCGGCGCTCGCGGCGCTCGGGACGCCGCGGCGGATCGACTGCGGCGAGATGCTGCTCGTCGGCGGGGAGCAGGCCCTGCCGGCCGGAGCGTACGCGCGGGCCGAGCTCCGGCATTAAAAGGTTTTACAGTCAGCCGGCGTCCGGATCCGCGACGCGGATCGGCGCGCACGAGGCCTTGGCCGCGCCCCAGTCCACGACGAGCGGCGAGAAGGTCGTCGGGCCCCACGCGCGGCGGATCTCGGCGAGCGACTCGGCCCGCTCTGCGGACGCGGGGTGCGTCGACACGAAGGACAGCGCGGAGCCGAGGGCGCCTTCGTCGGCGGCGAGCTCGCCCATGAGTCGCTCGAGCCCGGTCGGATCGAGCCCGGCGCGCCGGACGAGATCGATCCCGAGCGCGTCCGCCTCCCGCTCCTGATCGCGGCTGAACGACATCGACGCGAGGCCGGCCGCGTTGGCCGCCGCGAACTGTTCGATCGCGGAGGCGTCGCCGGCGGCGGCGTACAAGATGATCCGCAGCCCGATCTCCCGTGCGAGATTGTCGATCCCGTGGCGCCCGAGGACGTGCTGCATCTCGTGCGCGAGGACGCCCGCCACCTCGTGCCCGTCGGACGCGCGCTCGACGAGGCCGCGGTTCACGAAGATGTAGCCGCCCGGCAGCGCGAACGCGTTCACGTCCGGGGAGTCCAGGAGGCGCACCTTCCACGCGTACGGCGCGGCGCCGAGACCGACGACGAGCCTGCGGCCGACCTCCTGCACGGACGCGTTCATGCGCGGATTCGAGCAGACGTCATACTGTGCGAGGATCTCCGACGCCGCGGTCCGCCCGATCCCCTGCTCCCAGGAGACGGGTATCGTCGACACCGCCTTCGCGACCGCCCACCGGAAGCCGAGCCACACCGCGAGCACGGCGAGGCCGAGCACGGCCGCGATCGCCCCGAGCGCCGCGAGCCTGCGCACCTTGCGGCGGCCGTCCAGCGCGTGCGCGGAGCGAACGCGGGCGAGCACGTCCCGCTTCATGCCGAGCCCCTCGAGCCGAGCGAGGATCGATCTGTCGGCGACCAGGATCCGGACCTCCCTCCCGGCCGCGGGCCCCGAAAAACAGACGTAGCGTCCGTCGGCGCCGGTGAGCGAGATCGCCGCGTCGTCATAGGGGAGGGCGGCCTCGAGCCCGGCGTCCGTGAGCGCCTCGAGGCGATCCCCCGTCGGGGCGACCCGGCACGCGATCCCGGCGGGCCGCTCGGGTTCGAACAGAACGCCGTTGAACTGAACGTCGCTGCCCATGCGCGCGTGCCCGGCTCCTCTCGTTTCGGACCGAGATGCGGCCCCTCTGCGGTCGGTCCACCTTTTGTAAGACCTTGACTTGGTTACGCAAACATAATAGAAAAATTGTCCAATATCGGGCGCACGATTTCGGCGTTTCGCATCAAGGAGAAACGTTCATGATCAAACGGTTTGTCGCGGAGTTTTGCGTGCTCGCACTTGGGAGCTTCGCGCTGCTCGGATGCCCGGAGCAGATGGTCGGCGCGCCGTGCATCCCCGAGACGGACAAGGGCGATTTCTCGGCCACCCTGTCCGGTACGACGTGGTCCATTGAGACCCGCTCCGTGCAGTGCAAGACGCGCGTCTGCCTCACCAAGACGGCGCCCAGCGGGGTGGCCGCCGAGCAGATCACCGCGTGCCAGACCGCGCTGCCCGGCGATCAGCTCGAGGCGTGCTGGGAGGGCGAGGGCGGCCCGACGCAGGTGAAGTACTCGTTCTGCTCCTGCCGCTGCAAGGACATCAACGGGAACACGTACAACAAAAATCCCGACAAGTATGACTACCTGAAAGAGTGCCCGCCGAACACGAAGTGCGTCGAGGTGCTCGGCGACATCGCGGAGGCCCCGGACAAGGTGAAGGGCTCCTACTGCGTGCCCAACTGCATCGCGAGCGGCGAGTGCTATCCGGACGATACCGACGGCGATGATGAAGTTGAGAACATGACCTGCATACCCTCCAAGGACAGCGAGAAGCCCTGGCAGTGGAAGTGCACCGAGGTCGACCTGACCGAAGAGTAGTTTGCCTCTGCATCGAAACCCCACAACGACCGATTCGGGAAAGCGCGGCGAGGAGTTCGTCTGCGAGAAGCTCGTCGCCCGCGGCTTCCGGGTCGTGGCGCGCAACGTCCGGGAGAAGTTCGCCGAGATCGACATCGTCGCCGAGGACGGCGACACGCTGTGCTTCATCGAGGTCAGGACGCGGGCGGACGACGTGATGGGGCACCCCGCCGAGACCGTCACCGCGGCCAAGCAGCGGCACATCCGCCGCGCGGCCGAGGCGTTCCTCGTGCGCCGCCGCGTCCCGCCGAGGCCGATGCGCTTCGACGTCGCGACGGTGGTATGGAGCCGGATGGAGTTCGAGTACTTCGAGAACGCCTTCTGAGCCCGTAGCCTCAGCCCATCTCGACGCTGCGGCGGTAGCTCTCCGCGATCCGCTCGAGGGGTGCGAGCGAGGATTCCGGTGCACCGGCGCCGCGCAGCGCGGCCACGGCCGCCTGAATCTCCTCGATCTCGTGGTGCCTCGATTCGCGCAGGCGCCGCAACATCTCCTCGAGCTGCGCGAACATGTCGTGCAACTCATCGCCCTTGCGGAGCTTGGCCCACAGCTGCAGGTGATCGCCGTCGATGCCGGACAGGAGCTTCTTCATCTTGTACGCCGGTCCCGCGATCTTGTGCGTCGCGACGATGGTCATCAGGCTGAGCAGGACGAGGAGCCCGATGAGACCGCTCGCCAGCACGATGATTGTGGATCTCTTATCGTGCGCGCCCTGCTCGATGAACGCCTGCTGCGCGCTCGGCGCGAGCCCCTCAACGGCCAGCGTCTGGGCCACCATCATGTCGGTGGACTCGGCGAGCGTGCCGAACAGGAAGTAGCCCACGACGCCGAGGATCACCGCCGTGACGAACGCCACGCGGGCGACCCAGCCGAGCTGGAACCTCCTATCGATGAGGAAGTTGCGGATCTTTCGCTTGGCCTGTGGAGCGGCGCCGTTAGGCGAAGCGGTCGAATCCATCGCTCGTCCTCCGTTCTTTCTGCTGGGGGGCACTGCGGCGGGCTATCGGGAATCCATTCCCTCCAGCGACTTGAGCACGCTCCTGACCAGCGCGTCGATGACCGCCTTGAGCGCCCGGTCCTGCGCGCTGTGCATGGCGTCGACCGATATCGGCCCGTTGCTCACCGCGATGGCCCCCTCCGCCGAGGGCATTGCGAGGAGATTGTACCCTGGATTGGAAAAAACGTTGAGGCTGATCTTCACGAGCAACTGCGCGTCCTTCCGCTCGAGGCGCATGATCGAGCCGCTCAGGATGAACGGCTTGAGCTTCTCCTTCTTCGCCTTGGTCCTGACCTGATCGGCGCTCATCCCGGGCCCTTGGAGGACGACTCCCGGCTCGCGGCCGAGCCGTTCGACGACCATCGCCCGCATCGTCTCGGTGATGCCCTTCCGCGGTCCGCCCGAGGAGTCTCCCATGGCATCGACGCGGATCAGGAAGCGGGGCTCAACGTCGGCGACTGCAGAGAGATCGTCGCCCTGAACGAGCGCGCGCAGGACGCGCAGGGTGGTCTCGAACTGCGCCTTGGCGGGGTCGGACGGCGGGTCCTTCAGCGCGGCCTCGAGCGCCGGGATTGCCACTGCGTCGCCGATCTGGCCGAGCGCTGCGGCGGCGGAAATCGCCACGAGATCGCTTTCGTCCGTGAGGGCTCGACCGAGCGCCTCCACGGCGTCCGCGCACCGGATCACGCCGAGGGTCGTCGCGGCCTGGACGCGGATGCGGTACGTCGCGCCGTTCTCCAGCATATTGATGAGGTAGTCGCTCCGGGCGTCGGCCGACGCGTTGGCCGCGGCGAGAAACGCGATCGCGCATACCACCCACGCCGCCCTTGGCTGTCGTCGTCGCCGCATCACCGCTCCCGCGCCCACGGTCTCGCCAGCCCGTTTGACGCATGAAAAGCAAAAAAACTCACTCGTTCGGTCCGCTGCGGATCGCGGCACCACCCGGCCGAGAAGGCCGACAGATAAATCATCGTCGGCCGCCCGCCGCTTGTAAAGCCCCTGACGGCACCCCGGCCTGTTCCTTTGGGTCGGAACGGCTCCTCCGGCCGAGGCCCCGGGCTTGACTTTTCCCTGTTCGAAGTGCCTAATACCGGTGGGTCGCGCACGCGTATCGTTAACCCAAAAGAGCCGTAATATCGGCACGTTGCATCTGGAGGCAGGGGATGAGCACTCCGGTTCTGGTGACTATCATCGCCGCATTGGTCGTCATCGTCATCGTCGTTGTGGTGCTGAAGCGGCGAAGGGGAACCGGCGAGGCCGCGGCGCCGTTGGACGAAGAAGCGCGCCCGCCGGCCCCGAAGATCGAGGCCCCACCGGCCGCGGTGAAACCGGCGCGAGCTGCCGAACCCGCGGTCGAGAAACCCCTCGCGCCGATAGCCGCGCCGCCCCCGCCCGCGGAGGAGCCGATCGCATCGCCCGGTGTGCGCCTTGACGAGCGCGCCGAGCAGGCGGCCGCGACCCAGCTCGAGGAGGCGAAGCGGGAGCGCAAGCTCCGAAAGCTCCGGCAGGGGCTCGCTCAGACCCGCGGCGGGTTCATCGCGAAAATCGGATCGATCTTCAAAGAAAAAAAGACCATTGACCCGTCGCTGCTCGGGCAGCTCGAGGAGGCCCTGATCACCGCCGACGTCGGCGCGAAGACGACGGAATGGTTCGTGACGCTGCTGCGCGAGGCGCTCGACAAGAACGAGCTCGCCGACCCCGATGCGGTCTGGGCGTTTCTCAAGAAGGAGGTCCGGCGCACGCTGTCGGTGGAGGCGAAGCCGGTGAACGTCGCCGCGGGCAAGCCCCACACCGTGATGATCGTCGGCGTGAACGGCGTCGGAAAGACGACGACCATCGGGAAGTTGGCGTCGAAGTACTCGGAGCAGGGGTCGAAGATCGTGCTCGCGGCGGCGGACACCTTCCGCGCGGCTGCGGTCAACCAGCTCGAGATCTGGGGCCGGCGCACGAAGTGCGAGGTCGTGAAATCCAAGGAGGGCACGGATCCCTCATCAGTCGTTTTCGAAGCGATCAAGCGCGCCAAGGAGATCAACGCGGATATCGTCATCGCGGACACGGCCGGGCGGCTGCACACGCAGGTGACCCTCATGGAGGAGCTGAAGAAGGTGTCGCGCGTCATGGGCAAGGCGCACGAGGGCGCGCCGCACGAGGTCCTGCTCGTGCTCGACGCCACGACGGGCCAGAACGCGCTGCAGCAGGTCCGCGAGTTCGGCGACTCACTCGGCCTCACGGGGCTCGTGCTGACCAAGCTCGACGGCACGGCCAAGGGCGGCGTGATCATCGGCATCTGCCACGAGCACAAGATACCGGTCCGCTACGTCGGGATCGGCGAGGCCAAGGACGATTTGCGGGAGTTCGACGTCGACGAGTTCGTGGACGCCCTGTTCGTGCGGGACGAAGGGGAAGGCGCGCCCACCTCCGACGAACCTCATTTTTGATCATGAAATGAATACGAAAACCTATTCACAAATAATATTGCTAGCAAAAGAGCGACTGTGCTATAGTCGGTCAACAATAAAGATATAGCTAAAAAGTTCAATCATTTTCGATAGTTACAGACGGCAAGGGTAGCCACCAATCGGATGCGAGGGGAACGAGTGATGAAAAGAGCACGCATCGAGCTGGCGGGGATGTTCGCTGCCCTCCTGTTGGTACCTTGCACCCTCTACGCGCAGGACGACACCATGTCGTTCGGCGAGGACGAGGTTGCGAAGGGCCAGCAGGGGCAAGGCGGAGAAGCGGGCGCCGCACCTGAGGACTCCATGACCTTCGGCGAGGGCGAGACTGCCCCCGCCGAGGGCGAGGCCAAAAAAGAGGGCGAGGGAGAGGGCCAGCCCGCGGAAGGCCAGCCGCCCGCGGGGGGCGCGGCGGTCTCCGATTCGGACGTGCTCGGAGCGCTCGGGATGGAGGGCGCCGGCACCACGACCGCGGCCCCGGCGGAAACGGGCCCTGCAGAGGGGGAGGAGGCCGCGGGCCAGCACCCGATCTGGGCCGTGCAGCAGGTCTACGCGCTGCGCGCGCGCCGGTTCGATTTCCAGCCCACGTTCGGCGTCTCCCTGAACGACCCCTATGTGCAGCACCAGTCGTTCAGCCTCGCGCTGTCCTACTACATCACCGAGGTGCTCGGCGCGGGCCTCAGCTTCAACTGGTACGGCGGCCTCGGCAAAGAGACGGATCTCAACTTCTCCGCGAGCCGCGCGACCCATCAGACGATTCCGATTAACGAGTATCAGTGGGGCGGGCAAATCAATTTTACGTACGTTCCGATTTACGGCAAGTTCGCGATGTTTAAAGAATGGATTCTCCACTGGGACGTCTGGGTCATCGGCGGCGGCGGATTCATCTTCACGCGGCCGATTCCTGTCATCGATCCGGATTATCGTACTTTCGATTACAAGATTAAGTTTTGTTTCAATATCGGTATCGGCGGCAGGTTGTACCTCGCTCGGTTCTTGGCGATCGCCCTCGAGCTGCGCGATTACATCTTCCCCGAGGAGCTCGAGAACAGGACGACTTATTCGGATCCCGAGGATCGGGCAGTCAAGAGCAACTGGGTGGACGATAACTTCAAGTTGACCAACAACGTGATGCTTCAGATCGGGGTCACCTTGTTCCTACCGTTCGCTTTTGAATACAAGCTGCCGAAGTAGTGAACGGGAGAAGGGGAACGTAGATGACCTGTCATGGACGAAAGGGGCTAGAAACCATGAAGCGTATCACCATTGCGTTGGCCTTCGCCCTGTTGACCCTTTGCGGAGGGACCAAGATCGCCTCTGCCCAGGAGATCCTGCTCGAGGGTCCGTTGGCGGGTGCCCCGGCCGTGCGCAAGCTGGTTCAATATCGTCAACTGCGGTTCTCGGTGGGACCGCAGTTCGGATACACGATCCTGAACAATTACATGCATAACTTCCTCGTCGGCGCGCGCCTGGAGTTCAACATCCTGGAGTGGCTGTCCGTCGGCGTCGTCGGGTACTACTCGTTCAACGCGCCGACCAAGCTGACCCAGCACATCTCGGCGTCCGAGGACATCGGCGGTCAGCCCACCACTCCGACGGAGTCCAACTTCCCGAGCTACTCGGGAGCAAACAACTTCGAGGAGCAGGTCTCGTTGCTCAAGGGGATGTACCTCGCGCAGCTCGCGGTGGTCCCGTTCCGCGGCAAGCTCGCCATGTTCGAGAAGCTCTTCGTGGCGATCGACGGATACATCTTCGTCGGCGGCGGCATCGTCCACCTGAACGAGCGCAAGGACTGCAGCTCGGAGCTGGTGCCCGACGATCGTGCGCCCGGCGGGTACAACAACGAGTGCGGAAACCTGCGTCAGTTCGACACCGGAAACGGGTACGGAAGCGTCTCGAGGGTGAACCGCGTCACCGGCACCTTCACGCTTGGCGTCGGGTTCATGGCGTACTTCAACGAGTGGTTCGCTCTGGACCTGGAGTACCGCGTCACCCCGTTCAAGTGGAACGAGGCCGGCACCGACGAGTCCGGCAAGGCCGGCAAGCAGTGGGAGCTCACGGAGAACGAGGACGGGACCTTGTCGTGGACGCCAACCTCCCGCGGCGCGGGCGACTATCCGGACGGCCGCATCAACAAGCAGGACCGCATCTGGAACTCGAACCAGAGCATCTCGATCGGCTTCATCTTCTACTTCCCGCTCGCGCCGAAGATCGCCGAGTAGCCGGCTCCTCCCCGCCCTACTTCTTCTTCTTCTTGAAGAGATCGAACAGCCCGGACGATTCGGTGCTCTTCTGCCGTTGCCGCATGCGGATGATCCGCAGCTGGCGGGCCGCGTCGATGTTCTGCGGGTCGATCTCGAGCGTCCTGTCGTAGCAGAAGGTCGCGCGCTTCTCGTCATTCTCGCGCATGTAGAAATTGCCGAGGAGATAGTACATCAGCGCGTCGTCGTCGTTCTGCTTGGTGAGAAGGGAGAGCTCGCGCTCCACCTTGTCCTTGAGCCTCGGATCGGCCAGATAGGAGCACCATGCCCGGTACGCGCTGTACCTCGCCTTCGGCTGGAGCTTCTCGGCCTCCTCGAACAGCGGCAGCGCCCTCGCGAACTCGCCGTTCCTGAGCAGGGAGAAGCCGTCCTCGAAGTGGAGCTCGTGGCGCGGCTTATTCGCCAGCGTCTCGATCTTTCCGGTCTTGCTCTGCTGCGTGAGCATCGTGTGCTTGGCCCCGAGGTCGAGCTCGGCCAGGTACTTGGCACGCCGGTCGTTGTCGATGAGCGTGTTGTACGCCGTATGCACGCGGACGTAGAGCTCCTCCATCTTCTCGAGCACGAGACCCGCGTCGATGCCGACGAGCGTGTCGGCGTGGTATCGCCGTTGCCGGGTCCGGAAGGCGGCGGTGATCTGTTCCGTCGTCGCGTCCCTCGAGACTCCGAGCAGCGTGAAGTAATCCGCGGTGCGATACTTGATGTACTCGGCCAGCAACGCCTGCGCCTTCTCCTCCTTGGAGGGAGTGTCGGCATGCGGGATCTCGATCGCAGTGGGCGCTGGCAGCGGCGACCTGCCCCTCGAGGGGCGTGCCGTCAGAGAGAAGCCGACGCGTTCCATGACGAACAGCGCGTAGAGGAAGGCGGCGGTCACGTCGCGATCCCCGAACTGATCGCCGATCTCGCGCATCGGAGCTGAGCGGCGCACGAGCTGCAGGAGCCTCGCCTCCACGGGCGTGAACGACATCTGGTCCTCGGTGTACGGAGGATCTTCGAGGAGGAAGGGCATGCTGTCCCAGGTGAACCGCTCGGCAGCGAAGATGGACTCGGTCGACCAGTAGCGGCGGACCCCGTCGATAATGATGCGCCCGGGCTTCATCCGGGCGATTACGACGTCGTCCTTCCAGGTCTCGTCGTCCTCGAACTTGAATCTCCCCTCCCTCCACGAGAAAGACGAGACCACCTTCTCCGCGAGGTGACTCTCCAACTCGGCGAAAAGCTCGTTGGGGCCGATGAGGTTCAGCTTGAGCAGCGCCTCGCCGAAACGCCGGCCGCTCCCGGTCATCTCGCGGCGCGCCTCGAGGTTCTGCTCCTCCGAGATCTTTCCGTTCGCGACTAGGTACGCGCCGAGCGTCTCCTCCGGAAGCGAAGACTCCGCGTAGACCGGCAGGCCGTTCAAAACGTAGATGCGCTTCTCGGTGGTGCCGGACACGATGCGCAAGCGCCCGGTCCTGCTCGAAGCGAACAGGCTGTGGAGGATCTTCGGGAGCGGCATCTCCTCGAGCTTTCCTATCGCGCGGATAGGAAGCGTCTCGCAAACGATCATCTCAGCCTTCTCGTCGGGCGTCGACGCCTCCGGCGTCGCCGGCGTCGCCATCGGGAAGGGCCGGGCGGCTGCACGCGTGCCTTCGGGTTCCTTGCTCAGGACGCGATGCACCTCTTCGAGGAACCGGCGCATCTGGAACGGCTTCTGCAGAAGAGCGGACACCTTCAGCTGCGCCGTCTCGGCTTGGAGATCCCTGATCTGCAGCACGGCGCTCATCATGATCACCGGGACGTCGCGTCCGCCCGGGCTCTTGCGCAGCCGCTTGAGCGCCTCGATCCCGTCCAGCTTCGGCAGGAGCACGTCGAACAGGATCAGGTCCGGGCGTTCGCTCTCGAACGCCGCGAGGCCAGCGAGCCCGTCCGCCGCCTCGGCTATCTTGTAGCCGCGAGACTCCAGGGACAACTTCAGGACCCGCCGGACGTCCTCGTTGTCCTCGACGACCAGGATGATCGGTTTGCGTTTGGGTTGCTCGGTCACGTACACCATATTAGAGTGCCTAGTCGGTAGGGATCAATCCACTAAGGAGAGCATCATGCGCGCCCAAACACCAACCCCTGGATTCGTGCGGCTCGTCGTCTTCG
>Ga0315287_10008615_pt1 | contig 10311 bp, 13 predicted proteins | sample YL17G11_0_MG_FD_205037 | JGI IMG/M metagenome (GOLD analysis project Ga0315287, IMG submission 205037) | Sediment microbial communities from Yellowstone Lake, YNP, Wyoming, USA - YL17G11_0 | ecosystem: Environmental > Aquatic > Freshwater > Lake > Sediment | place: USA: Wyoming | collected...
AGTCAGAAACTGTGTAATCTTCTCCAAGAGATAGGACATCAGTAATCTTATACATTTTAGTTCTCCTGCTAGTTACTATTATTTATGGAAAGTGTAGGAACTTTGTTTTATTGTCGTAGAACCTTTTTACACCAACCATTCTTTCTAAGGTTGCACGCTCAATAATATCAGAGACGAACCCCTTAATCTCATTTTCTACCTTGTCTGCGGGTATTTCCTCAAGCGTTATGTTTGATACTTCAATTGTTGCTGTATCAGGTGTAGCATTTCCCTGTATTACAGGAAAGAAAGTAACATTCCCGTCACCAGACAATACATCCTTATAGGTTACAGCAATACGGTAATCGGCCGCACCTGGTTCTACATATAGAATAGAGTGAAAATCTTTACCACTGGAATTTACTACTCCAAGTAATTCTGAGAATGAACCACTTTGGGCATGTATTTTATTTTCATCAATAATGTTAGAAGAACCTTTACCGAGAAGTATGTGGCTAAAGGACGACTTGTCCTGTGCAATAATGTTTCTATAACAAAAAGACAGAGCCGAAATATTGTTTTGATAGAAGGTTGTTAGTTTAAGTTTAGCCGAAGGATACAGTATGTAATTGGTTACTGCATTCAGTGCGCTAAAGCTTTCAATTTCTTCTACAATTTCCACTTCTACATCATTGGAGACATTAAAGACCACAACCGAATTATAGAAGGTCTCATAATCAGACTTGTACTTTAGGTAGATAGGTTCGTCAATCTCGCCTACAATCTGGAAGGAGGTATGATTTTGACAAACAAGGTAAGCTACTGTTGAAAAGGTTTCGGCGTTATAGAGACTTCGTGGATTTGTCGTCTGATTATTCTCCATAGAATTGCTGACCACAATATTAGGATGGTCAAACAGCTCTTGGCTAATATGAAGTTCGTTACCCGATACGATTACCACAAGACCAGACATGCCGGGATCGACAATCATCTGCACCTTATTGTTCTGTATATAGAATCGTTGCTCGAAAAATTCATCTAATCCGGTTCCCTTGTATTTCTCCTGCGATGCAGAATAAAGTAGTTCCGGATAATATTTTCCTAAGAATGCTTTTATTGGTATTAGATTTGCTGACATTGATTTCCTGTATCCACTACAGGATATTTATAATTAAAGCTCCTCAAAAGTAGGAGTTAGCGGAAAGTTATTTGCTCGAGAGAAACTAATTGTCTCAAGAGTCTTTTCTTCTGCAATCTCCCTAGAATAGGGAGCACCTGCAACACCCTTTCCTTCTACATGAATAGCCTTAGTGATTTCAATTGCTTCTTCAGCTGTCTTATGGAAGATTTTCATAAGAACAGCGATTACAAAGTCAAAAGTAGTTGTATCGTCATTATGAAGCAACACCTTGTACATTTTTGGAATCTGTACTTTGATGGTTTCTTGGATTTCCTCGATAACTTCGATTTCTGGCATTTTGTAAATCCCCGGGTCGTGTAATTTTGTAGTTTACACAACCCGAGACGGTAAGTCAATAAATTTTACTTGATAGCAATAAGCTTAGGCTTTGCTTCCTCTGGTAGATTTTTTGTAAACTTAACCGATAAGATACCATCTTCTAGGGAAGCGTCGCTAACTTCAAAGTATTCCGCAATACGGAAGCTCTTTGAGAATGAACGATTTGCAATTCCTCTGAATTGGTACGTCGATTCGGGATCAGTTACCTTATCTCCCTTAATTGTTAACACACCCTGGTGTTCTTCCATTGTTACTTCGTCTTTCTTGAAGCCTGCTACTGCAACCTCGAGATAGAATTCAGTATCTGAAATTCTAACAATGTTATGTGGGGGATAATTACTTGTCGGAATCTGAAAATCCCTGAATACAGGGCCAAATCCAACAGATAAAGCTTCGAGTTGATCGAATAGGCGTGAGAAGTCGTGTCTTGACATAATATACTCCTTGTTAAGCAAGTTTTAACGTGTAAGACCCCACCATGGGCATCTTACAAAATTATTTATCTCTGATATTTAACCAAAGACCAGAAATAGAACAATTAACGCTATTACGGCACCAATAATTAGTAGGGGTTTCATATTATTATTGGCAGATGGCTCAACTACAGGGCCGGCTGCCGTATCAATAACTGGGACAACTGGTTCTGCTGGTACAGCAAAGCTAAATGGCTCTAGGAATATCTGATCATACAATGATTCGGCACCATCTAACTGCGGTACCTGTTTATACTTATTTTTACTCATATAATTGACCATCTCGTTAGTCAAATTCCTATAAGAAATCAGGGTATTTGTAGAGGTTGCAGCAATGAGTGAGGCCGTAGCAGCACCTTGTGCTTTACCATCGATAAAAGCGTCTGCAGACGTCTGGTTTGCATGGCAACCCGCAATAAGCAGGGCAGTGGCATTGACATCTTTTGAAGTCTCCCAGTTAACCAACGTGCGATTAGCAAGTTGCTTCTTAATCTTTGCTGGAGGCTTAAGGTAACGCGAACCTTTTGTTGGCTTGGATGGCTTTACCTCTTTTGTACCATTCAAACTTTCATTTTGGTCGAGCATGGTGCCAGAGTGGCAGCAATCTAATACCAGTGTTGTATTTACACCGTTTGGAACCTTGTCAAATACTTCACGTAATGTATTATCTGTAATAACCTTATCTAGCCAATTTAAGTCAACAGGGCAGATAATTTCTTCAAAGCCATCTGCTTCAGACGAACTTGGCAGTTGTGATCCATGTCCACTATAATGGAACACAATAACATCGCCTGGTGCTGTATCGGCAATAAGCCAATTCAGTCCTGCCTTTATTCCCTCGGTAGTAGCTTCTTTCTCTAGTACAGATTTAATTTCTGTGAATCCACGGGATTCTAAGAGCACTCTCATATTCTCGGCATCATTAAGACATCCCTTAAGGACATTTCCTGTGCCTGTGTAATTAATACCTACGATTAGAGCGCGTTTTTTCATATGTGGAATCTCCATTGTTCCACATATTTATCTTCCCTATTTAATAATTAACTGGGTATTGCTACAGCAGTCCACCAACCTATCGTAAACTACAGGATCTACGTTTATACATCCAGAACTAATGTATCTATCTTGCACATTATTACTTTTAAGCCGCTCTAATCGTTTCTGTTTAGGATTTAGCAGCCAGACACGGTGAATTGCATAGACTTCATCTCTAGTTTCGTGAAATTGTAAAACATCTCCACCATATCCGGCATCGGCAGTAATGCGTTTTATGAGAGTGTATTCACCCTTTGGAGTAGGTATGTTTTTACCTAACAAAACAGGATGGCATTCTTCTGTTCCCTGATAGGTAAAACAGATAGTTGCAAGTGCAATTGATACGATGACTGACATATGTGTAGTATAAATGGAAAAGCTAGCCGAAGCTAGCTTTTCCAGGAGTAACTTGACTTACTCTTTCTTCTTCTTCACTTCGACCAGTACTTCTTTGACTACTACCGGACCAGGTACTACCACAGTCTTAGTAACAACCACAGGTTCTGGAGCAAGCACCGGACGAATCATCAGATACTCGCCACGGCCCAGTTCTGGCAACCAGTTATATCCCTTGCAATTCAGGCCTGTTGAGACCTTAGTGCATTCCACGTCAACGACGCGTGGATACAATGTTGCAGCAGTCGGATGTCCAGGCATGTATTGCGGTGCGTGGAAAATGTTGTTATCCCACTTACCTGCCAATTCAAACCCTGTCATACCTGGCGTACCAGATCCGAGTTCGTTTCGGCCTACATTTACCTGTTGAGCCAGTACCGATCCTGTTAGCCCGATTAGGGCCAGTGTAAGGATTAGTTTCTTCATAAATAAGTCTCCTTTAGGTTAGTCGACTTACTTCGAAGCTGTCATGCGTGCTTGAACAATCGGGTCAGATCCGGTGTAGCCTACAGTAACGGGAGCTTCAGCTTCAGCCTTCTTTACAGCAGCGGCGTCCTTGTTGGCCTTCTCAGTCTGCGGGCAGACGAATCCGGTCAGTTCAAGTGCTTCCTTGTTTGCCTGGTTGGTACACATCAGCGCCAACGAAGCTGCCTTCATGCCCATGTTCCACAGCTCACGGCTGTTCTTGAGCATCTTGCAGTTGTCGTCAGTGTAAGTTGTGCCAACACCAATGCTGAAGCCAGGACCTGATCCACCAACCGATACAGAACCCATACAGGTGTCGTTCGACGACACAAGTGCCGATCCAACGATGCCCGGGGTGTTCTTGACGGTTTGACCCAAGCGGGCGATTTCCAATGCAGCAGCACGATCGAGTGCAGCACGCTGATCAGCGTTCAGATCACGCGAACCACCACTTTCAAGAGCAGCAGCAGCGGTAGCGGCTTGGATCTTGGCGATTTCGATGGCAGCGGCGGATGAAATCGCAGCAGCGTCAGCACCTTGCTTCTGCAGATCGGATGCTTGGTTAACAATCGATACTGCACCTGGAGCAATAGTCTGGGTATTACCAGCATTTTGCGCTGCGGCAGCAGCCTGTGACGTTGTAGTCTGTTGCTGTGTGGCTGTCTGAGCAAATGCTCCGAACGATGCCGTCATCAGTGCAACAATGAGAATTTTCTTCATATATTTCCTTAGTTAAGTTTGATTTGTTAAGTAAGGGAGCGAAGGACCTTCGCTCCCTATCTACCATCAGTTCGGGTTGCCGCGAGGACCGTTTTCGCCGTTGTTATGACCGCCACTGTTACCAGGAGCACCTTGGTCACCATTGCCGAAACCGTTGTTGCCCTTTGGCTTCTTTGGCTTGTCTTCGTCGTCGCCGCCACCGTTGTTAGTAGGAACTACAACAGGACCACAACCTGTGCCGGAGCAAGAATTGCCAACGACAGCATTTGCCAGCGCGCCGGCATAGCCGAAGTTGACCGCGCCGCCGATGCCAACACCGTTACCACTTGTAACTGGCGGAAGGATAACGCGGAAGCTGTCAGACTGTGCCGAAGCAGAAGTGTTAACAACCAGGTTTTCCTTTGGAACGAACGTAGTCGGGAAACCAAAGAAGCTGCCCGACTTTGCACCGGCGTCAGCGTGAGCTGCGAATGCCGAGAAGTTGCCGCTTTCGTTGCCGCGATAAGCTTCACCTGTACCAACCGAAGCAGTACCAGCAAAGTTCGAATTGCGCGAACTTGCTTCGCCAGCAGCAGCGCCACGAGCACCGTTGAGTGCTACGAAACCACCAGATGCTTGCGTATCAGCGCAAGATTCACCAAACGATACCGAACCAGCAATGCCGGAACCGGTTGTCTTGGTGTACGACTCGCTGTAACCGTAAGTTTGTGCTGTACCACCGACAGTTACTTGACCGCCGAGTTGGCCGGCAGTAAATGATGTGCTGGCGTTGTTCAGCACGGTTGCGCCAGAAACTTGGCCGCCGCGTGTTGCACTATAAGCAGTGCCATTTCCTGTCGATGCTGCACCTGCCAGGGAGGTAGATGATGCGCCGGCCGATGTCGAACCAGTTGAGCTGGAGGCTCCGACTGGTAGCACAGCGAATGCCGAACCTGCCATGGCCAGAACGGCCAATGCGATAAGACTTTTCTTCATTTTGTATATCCTTTAAGTTATTTGATCAAACGACCTTATGTCGTTATGTGTACTGTTAATTAGCCTATCTAACTTACATTACACATTTTTTCTGAACTAACTAACTTTGTCAGCTCAATGCACTGTACTAACAAAGTTCTGTGTGTTAGTGCATGACCAGACTATAACGTAACAAATTGTAAAAGTCAAATTTGGCGCCATGAAAAAGGGCCCTCTGGGGGCCCTTTGTGCAATAGTTAACGATCTTTGGCAGAATATCAATATTTCTTATCTTTATGCCAATGTCCAGTCTCAATCATTTCTTCAACCTTGCGTTCCCAACGCTTACGAGCTTGCTTTTTCATACGCTGACGTGCAACGGCAGGCTTCTCATAGGCCATACGTTCCTTTACTTCCTGTAAAAGCCCAGTATCTTGTACTTTCTTAGACCAGGTACGAAGTGCTCGTCCAAAGTCATCATTTCGTACTTCTACAGTAATGCCGCGTGTTTTCTTGCCGTCTCGGTATCTACTATTCATTTGCTGCTCGTTTCTTTGCCTTGTAAACATGTTTAATTGTGCCATTGGCATCAACAAATATCTTATTGACACCTTCCTTTGCTAGTCTAGGCAAAACAAATTGGACAGCCTGGAGGTCTTTCTCCATTATCGAGCGCAACCCTCTTGCACCGACTTTTTGCTTCAAACATTGCTCTGCTACGTTATGTAGGTATTTATCATCGAAGTCTAAAGTGACCCCTTCATATTTAAATAATGCTTTAAATTGGCTGACAATACTATTCTTGGGTTCTTTTAGGATTCTAACAAGCATTTCCATTGTAAGATCATCAAATACAACAGTTACTGGACAACGGCCGACAAATTCTGGGATAAGACCATACCTAATAAAGTCCTCTGGCAACGATGTTTTTGCAATCTGAGAGAATGGTATCTTGGTATTAAGCAAAGCTCCTATGCCTATGCTTGACTTTGAACGATTCTTGCGGATTATTTCATCCAGCCCAACAAACGCACCGCTACATATAAACAATATGTCTTTTGTATCAAAATCAACCGGATCATCATAACCATCCTCTATCTTTATAACAGTTCCTTCTACCAACTTGAGCAATGCTTGTTGTACGCCCTCGCCGGATACATCCTTATGCACAGTAGCTGACTCACTTCTGCGACTTTTCTTATCAATCTCATCAATAAAGACAATTCCACGTGATGCTTTTTCTAAATCATCACCAGCATTCTGAATAAGACGTTTAATAAGACTCTGTACATCATCACCTACATACCCTGCTTCGGTTAGAGTGGTGGCATCACCAATTACATAAGGTATGTCAAACATCTTAGCAATGGTCTTTACTGTAAGTGTCTTACCACAACCACTTTCACCCACCATTAGGAGATTGGATTTTTCTATTTCTGTCTTGGTTTTATTATTGATGCGCTTATAATGATTATATACAGCAACGGCTACCGCAATCTTAGCGTCATCCTGCCCTATGATATATTCATCTAACCCTAATTTAATTTGTTCAGGAGAAGGGATTTTATCCTTTTTCTTCTTTATAACCGTTGCTTCTTCTTTATGTAATATGTCGTATGTTACATCTACGCACTCATTGCAAATATAGATATTTTTTCCACTGAATTCCGGTCCTTCAACCATCTGTTCAACTTGATGTCGTCCTTTGCCACAAAAGGAACAGTTGATAATCTTCTTGATTCCGGTGTCTTCAGTATTATCCATATTAGGACCTCTTAAATTCTGCCAACCAACTCAATGCTTTAGGGTACTTATCGTCTTGACTAGCCCACGACGAGATTTTTTGCCGAAAGGGCGGGCCGGGCGTATCCGTCTCCACAACTTTGGTTTTCTCTTCTCTAGGCTTTTCTTCTTCATTTACTTTCTGTGGTATAAAATGTGGAGTGTTACCGCGTAACTCCCTGGTAATCGGATCATCGACAAGTATTACCTTTGATAACGTCGTATTCTCCACAGCGGATGCGGATTCAATCCTAGAAGAATATTCTCCGTGTGTCTCAACTTGAGTAGGAGTTGGTTGCCTAACGATGGCCGGCGCGAATGCAGACCTTCGGTTTGACGATATTTTCTCCAATGTTGCTTTGATTTCTTCACGACTTATCTCAGGTATCTCTTCCTCTTTATGTGTGTCGCCCTCGGTGTAGGTTGTATTCTTGAGAACTTCACGTATGATATCAAGAGGGTCCTTGTAAGTAGTAGTTTGGCCGCCCCCAATAATCTGTTGGCCCGGCGTGAATAATATACCTTCAACTTTATCAGTTTCTTCCGTAACGGTTTTCTCTTCCTCATCTAATAATCCCACAGTTTCCGGCAATATCGAAACATGTATCTGGTCTTCTTTTGTTTCTGTGCCTGATGCCGATACATATTCCCGAGCCTGGATGGCATTATCGTTGATAGATGCTTGTGCATCTTTATTAGGCGTTTCGCTAACCTCTTTCCTAACGGGGGAAATAACATCGACGGCGACAGTACCTGATCCATCGGGTCCGGATGGCGGAATTGCTTTCTCTTTCTCATCCCTTAACCTTAATAATGTGTGATTAGCCGCAACCAGCAATATAACAGCAAGTGGGTCAAGAGTCGAGACTATAAGAAGTGTGAATATGCGAACTGCTGCCTCAATATTCTTGGTAGCATTTTCTTCCACGCCATAAAATAGCTCTGCAATGTACCTAATAGGCCCTACATCCAATTGCATCTTTCTAACTTCGGATTCTAACTTGAATTTATCAGCATTTAGAGTATCAATTCTCTTCTGAGCAGCGTCGCTGTCATCTCTTAATTGCTTACGTTGCGGTGCCTGACTCTTTCTAACTGATAAAGACCTGTCTGTTCTATCTTTGCCAAGAAAGGAATTGACTGTAGCATCTAATTGTCCAATAACTTTTTCATTATCAGCAATTAATGATTTCTCTCGATTAATTTGGTAGTTTAGTGTTTCAATTTTTGCCGAATTATCAATGGTACCGGCACCTTGTTCCAAGTGCCCCTTTGATAAGAATCCGAATACACCAATACTGGTAGCAACCATTAATGCTACAGTGAAATAGATTAATGGTCCCTTTAGTCGCCAATTAGAATATTTCCAATTACGATAAATCCAACTTATGGTTACAAGCTTCGCAGACTCTGTTACTGCACCCATTATAAGTGCAGCCATTGGAGCACCGGCATAGATTGCCATAAATCCAACAATAGAGAACCAACCAGCAACGGCAGCCAAAGATAAGGCTGTAAAAAGAGTTAATAGTGCAAATATCATCTAGTATTTAGCACTACTAAACCTAGGTCAATCAGCAAATTCGTTATCCTCGCGATGGCCGACTCTCATTGCCATATTAGACGGTGTTTCCCGAACTTCGACCTTGCTGCACCATAGACGAGCTGCTTCTTGTGCTCCATAATTCGGCAAGAAAATTGTATTAATGTATTCATACAAGAAATCTGCCAAACCTTCACATCCAGTCTTTTCAACTTCTGTAATTTTTGCTAGTCCTAGTTCACCAAGGCGCTTGATATCAGCGTAATGTGGATCATCCTGTGCTAACAATAGCGCATGGTCGAAGTGTTCCTCAAGAAAATCCTTGAGTGGCTTCAATCCGCCGTAATCCATTGCCCAATTTCTAACATCAAGTGTATCACACTCAAATTCAAACTTAAAGCTTAGTGCATAGCCATGAACTAAATTGCAATGTGAATCTGCACGCCATTGACGATACGCAAGTGGTGCCAAATGGGAGTATTCCTTTGTCGAGACATATTTTGCCATGATTTATTCCCTCCCAGTGGAGACTAATCTCATGAACTCTGCCCTAACCTGTGATTCATTCTTGAAGCAACCACCCAATTTACTTGTCACTGTGCTAGAACCGACATCTTCAACTCCTCGGCTTTTTACGCAGAAGTGTTGTGCCTGGACAACAACTGCAATGTTGTCGGTTTCTAGGATAAATTGCAAGGCATGATAGACTTGTTCAGTCAACCGTTCCTGTATTTGTGGGCGCTTGCTGAAATACTCGACTATTCGGTTAATTTTACTTAATCCTAACACTTTCTTATTAGGAATGTAACCTACAGTAGCCAATCCGTCGATAATAACAAAATGATGCTCGCAATTCGATTGAACATTAACATTTCTTTCTACGACCATCTCATCGTATTTCATCTTGTTGTCTACAGTCGTGCATTTTGGAAATGCATCATAATCTAGACCCCAGAAGATTTCGTTTACATACATCTTGGCAACACGCTTCGGTGTTTCTATTAAGCTATCATCACTTAGATCTAATCCGAGTGTTGCCATGATAATTTCAAAGTGTTTTTCGATAAGATCAATCTTATCCTTGCGATCGGTCTTTGTATCAAAGACTGGTGTCTCTACACCACACTTTACCAAGTGTGCGTGAACTTGTTGACCCAGAATGGGGTCGCATTTTGTTTTATTGTATGACATTTTGGCATCCTTCCTTAAGCGGATATGAGTTTTGAAAAGTTGTAACCTTTGTGTTACATCTTTATTTATCCGCTAGTAGACGCCGTGCTTACTTTTTAGGTTATTAAAGTCCTGATTATAGCGAGGTGTGAATACATCGGCATGCAACACCTTTATCAAAGATTGAAAATCACTCTTCAATGTTGCAATTTCGGACTTAGCATTCATAAGATCGAGCATCATAATATCGTGCTCGTGAACTATCTTAAGTAGTA
>Ga0315287_10008616_pt1 | contig 10311 bp, 12 predicted proteins | sample YL17G11_0_MG_FD_205037 | JGI IMG/M metagenome (GOLD analysis project Ga0315287, IMG submission 205037) | Sediment microbial communities from Yellowstone Lake, YNP, Wyoming, USA - YL17G11_0 | ecosystem: Environmental > Aquatic > Freshwater > Lake > Sediment | place: USA: Wyoming | collected...
TCCCAAACTCCGGTCATTGCTTTCCTGAGTTCTTCGTCGGTGATGTTCAGGTACCGCTGCGTCTGCTTGATGTCGGCATGCCCGAGCATCAACTGGATCGTGCGGATGTCGACGCCGTCGGCCAGCAGCCGGCAAGCGCCCTCGTGCCGGAGATCGTGCCAGTGCAGATCGATCTGCCGGAGCTTTTCGCGATCGACACGTCCACCCTCCTTCGGTCGCTTACTGTCGTGGCCGTTCGACCGGAGCAAGAGCGATTCCCAGGCCGTCTTGAACGAATCCTGGTACTCGCCCTCCGGGATGCCGAACACGAACGCGCTTGATGCCAACTTGGCCCGGCGTTTCAGGATTGGCGCGAGCCGGCCCTGTGGGTCGAACGGGACCCGCCGGTTCTCCGAGTCCTTCGCGTGGGCGCCAGGGATGGCAATCTGATGCCGCTCCCAGTCGACGTGCCGATTCTGGATGCGGAGCATCTCGCCCTGCCGGCAGCACGTCTCCAGAGCACCGATGATGCGGTCGTGCATCGCTGCTCCGGCCCACTTGTGCTCCTTGGAGCTCACCGCCAGCGCCGCGTCGAGCAGCGCTTTCTCTTCCTCGATTCCGACCCGGCGATCACGCTTGGTTTCCTCCTTGGTTCTGATCGTGATGCCGAAACGGTGGAAGGGCGAGTTCATCAGCAGCGGCGGGTCCTGGAATCGTCCCCAGTTGATCGCGCCGCGCAGCGTGCTGAGCGCCCTGTTCACCGTGGCGATCGCATGCCCGTGGCGATACGATGCCTTGAAGCGCTGAATCGGTTCGGTCTTCTCCAGCACGTTCACCGGTTCGTCGCCGAGGACGGCTTTCACCGCCTTGAGGCGCCCCTTGATCGTGACTGGATCGCGCAGACCTTCCGCCTCGACGTAGTTCGTGCAGTACCGGTCGAGGAAGTCGGACACCGTCAGGCTTTCCGACGCCTTCTGCGCCGTGGCGGGTTTCACGCGTGGGTCGCCACCGGCCATGATCTCCGCCAGGAACTTCGGCGCCCACACGCGCTCCGCGGTCTGCTTCGACGTGACCGGCTCGGTGGCGCCGCGAACGAGCGCAAACTCGTCGACGCGCATCCGCCAGCGCTTCCCGGCATACATCACGTCAAACCACCACGGATGTTCGCAGCGCGGACTTCCCCTGCAGCCTTTGGGCTTGCAGATCTTTCGCACAGCCATATGCTCCTCCTCTGGACAAGGTGGCACGGCGGACCATCCGCCGTGTCTCTTCCCATCTACGAGATTCTCGTCGGAGCGCCTCGCCGGATCCAGTCCTCGACGTCGGTCGGGTGGAACCGCCAGCTCCGCACGCCAAATCGTTGGCGCTGGAGCTGGTCGCTCACGTATGCGCGGCGCACGCTCTCTTCGTGGCAACCCACCAGTTCAGCGACCTCGAACGCGGTGAGCAGCCGGCGCGGTAGGCCGTCTTCGATGCGCGGCACGCGGTTGGCCAGGTGCGTGTCGCCCGGGATGTGGTCCGAATCCAGGTGCATGCTGTTCCTCATGGTGTCCCTCCATGAACCGCTGGTGCCCAACGCGGACGTCGCCGGGCGACCCTGAAACGGGATCGGTTCGCGAGCCAATCGGCGCCGTTGCGGATGCTGGAGCGTGTCGAGCACCCGCACACGGCCGGCTCGGTGGGACATCAAGCGGACGGGACCATCTCGGCCGCGTTCCGCGAGGCCTCAGGGCGCGGTCAGAGCGGAGCTGATGTCGCGCCGTCGCCCTGACCATGCCGGAGTAGGGGACATCGACACGCGGGCGGATGTGCGCGCACGCATCGACGGCCCGGTAGATGGCGCCGCGGCGAGATCTCGTGACGAGGGACTCGTCGCAGTGGCCTGCGGCTATCACGAATTGCTTCAGGTTGTGGTTGGTTGCCGCTGCGCCCTGGGGCGGTCAGCTCGAAGCGGCCCACGCTGCCGATGTGGGCGGCGTGAAGGGTGGCGACTGATCGCCACAGGAGTGATGAGCCGACATTAAGGCAATCGCGCGGCGCGTGTCAAGAAGCATCGACCGTCCTCCACTGCTACCCGGCGCGTTGCAAGTTCAGCGCGAGCAGGTGGGCCAGCACCTGCTGTTCGCCCGCGTCGGCAGGGAGGCCATAGGCCTCGAGCACGGCGACGTCGAGCGCCGCGTGCAGGTCGCGCAGCCAGGTCGGACGCTCATTGTAGAGCGCGGTCAGCGTGCGCTTCGCCAGCGTCCGCGCGGCGGCGTCGTCCGTCGGAACGAGTCGCACGTATCGGGCCGTGTCGATGCCCTCCGCGCTCGGCGTCTCCACGAGTTGGCGCCATGGCCCTTCGATGCTGGCTGGGAACGTGAGACTCTCGTCCCGCGTCCACTCCGGGGGATTCAGCCAGCGGCCGCGCATTACTTCCAGCTCTCGTGCCGATTCTCCGATGGCCAGCCTCTGCGTGTCGGTGGGATCCGGAAACGGGAACGTCTCGAACGTCGAGGTTGGCGTATAGCGAAAGCCGCTCTCCGCTTCGCGCAGTTGGCTACCCTGGCCGCGCGCCCATAGTTCGTGCACCGTCGAGTGCAGCACCCCGAACGTGTAGTCGTCATCAGTCGCGAAAACGATGAGTTGAGCGTCGGCGAGGACCTCCGGGGCCAGCCAGACGAAAAGCCGGTGCTTCGTCACACGCGGCGTGGCAAGGTAACGTAGACGCGTGGACAGTGCAGTCCGCATGTCAGGCCGCGCGGCCGGCGCGTGATGTCCAAACCGTTGACCCATGGGCGCAACGCGTCGCTATTTGGCCGACCGTTCGGGTTAGGGAGAGCCAGCATCATGTGGGCCTCGCCAGAGGGGATTTCAAACGGGCCGACCTTTGTGTCCCCCATGAACGACATTCCGACGTTCGCGACGAGTCGGGAGGCCCTCGTGAGATCGACGCCGATGGTGAGATCGCTGTTGATCGAAGCGACCGGCTCGCCGTCGAAGTTCCGCTCGACCTGCACGCCCCCGTCGAAGCCCACCATCGACACGTGGACCGTGGCGCCGTCAAGGACCCACTCACGATCGCTGACGGCGAAGAAGATGTCGCCGTCCTCCTTGATCCGGCGCAACACCTGTCGACTGGCCCCCGATCGGATTGCCTGCGTGGCGAGCAAGCCGACGCGGCGCGTTCGGCCCGCCTCGACCTGCGCGCGTGCTTTTTCAAACCAGTAGCAGCAGTAGTCCGCCTCTGCCGGCACGCGTCCTCCCCAGAGCGTGAACAGGCCCTCCACGTACTCGTCCCCGAGATTGTCGCGCAGCTTTCGCACGCCCAGGAATGGCGGGTTGCTGACGATGAACTCCGCAGTCGGCCACTCCGGCTCTGCCACCACGGCGTCGGGTTGAAGATCGGGCACGGCGTCCTTGCACCCGAACGTCGTCATCGGCCGCAGGATCGGCTCCTCGGGCTGACCGAACCCGTTTGTGCACAATAACTTACACGCTCGCTTCGCAATCCGTCTCCGATCGTGCGACATCAAACTAGTGTTTTCTCGATACAACCCATCCGTCCTATCTATTGGTGGTGTGAGGCGGCGCTCGCTACGCTGTACTGTGGGGTCGGCGCCGGAACGTCGCGCCGGTCGACCGACACGCCTGGGAGAAGGTATGGAGTTCGTGGCTTGGCTCGCCGACGTCTGCCTCCATGTCGACAAGCACCTCGGCGCCGTGATTGCCGCACACGGGCCGGTGACGTACGCCCTGTTGTTTCTCGTCGTGTTTCTCGAGACCGGCCTCGTCGTGACGCCGTTCCTTCCAGGTGACTCACTCCTCTTTGCCGCTGGCAGTTTTGCGGGGTTGGGCGTACTCGACCCAGGCGCGCTGTTCATCGTGCTCGCGACCGCGGCGATTCTCGGTGATACGGTCAACTACGCGATGGGGAGCTATCTGGGCGCAAAAGTCGAGCAGCGTCCTCGAACGCGGTGGTTCAATCCGGAACACCTGCGCACGACGACGGCCTTCTTTGAGCGGCACGGGGCCAAGACGATCCTCCTCGCGCGGTTCGTGCCCATCGTCCGCACGTTCGCGCCCTTTGTGGCGGGCGCGGCGCGAATGCCATACCGACAGTTTCTGGTGTACAACGTGGCGGGAGCCGTCGTGTGGGTCGGCGGGTGTCTCCTTGCCGGGTACGTCTTCGGAAACCTGCCGTTCGTCAAGGACCACTTCGGTCTCGTGGTCCTCGGCATTGTCTTCGTCTCGCTGCTTCCCGCAGGTGCGGAGTTTCTGAAACATCGCCGGTGCCCGCGACTGGCGCCGAGCGTGTCCCCGCGGGTGACATCCACCGACGCTGGCTAGTTGACGTTGGCCCCGTTCCGTCGGAGTGCGGGCGGCGGTGTCCATCAGGCGCCGCCGCCCGCGCTCGTCAGTCGAAGATCTCGACAGCCATCAATAGCGCACTATTATTCACGCGCTTGCCGGGAACCGCGGCAGAAGGCAGGGAGCGGCGGCGTCCATCAGGCGCGCTTCCCAGGAGTGCGGCTCGATCCGAGCAGTTCGCTCCGGGCCTGGCCGCAAATGGCTACCACGGCGGGATGCTTGAGGCGGCGCTCGACGGAGATCGCGTAGTAGCGTTCTCGCAGGCCGCCGAGACGGCCGATGGCCCGCACGTCATATCGCCGCGCGACCTCAGCCTCGATGACGCTGGGGGCCACAAACAGCCCGTGCCCCTCCGCGCCGAACGTCTGCAGCAGTGCAGCGTCATCGAATTCCGCCACCACGTCCGGCCGGATCTCTTGTGCGTCGAACCACTGCGCCAGCGCCCGTCGCAGCGACGCCTGCTCGGTGGGCAGGAGAAACGGCGCCCCGGTGAGGGAGGCGGGGAATCGCCGGCGGTACTTCGCCGCCATACGGGGCGGCGCAAACACGGAGACCTCGGACTCGCCGAGAAGGTGATTGAACGCCCGGACACTTGATCCCGCCGGCGTTGGCGCATCGCCGAGAACCAGATCGAGTGAGTGCGTGGCCAGTTCGGCCAGCAGGCGCTCGGGCCGATCCTCCCGGCACGTCAAGTGTACGCCCTGCGCCAGCGACAGGGCCGGACGTAGCAGGCGGTAGGCGATGATCTTGCCGAGTACGTCCGCCACCCCGACTGAAAAGCGCATGGGCCGGCCCGTCGGGCGGTCCTTGACCGCGTCGAGGAACTCCCGCCCAAGGGAGAAGATTTCGTCGGCGTACCGGAACGCCATGCGCCCTGTCTCGGTGAGTTCGAGGCGCCGTCCAGACCGAACGAAGAGGCGTTCGCCGAGGGCGTCCTCGAGCGTGCGCAACTGGGCGCTCACGGTCGGCTGAGCCAAACGCAGTTGCTTGCTCGCCCGCGTCACGCTGCCCTCGCGCGCCACGGTCCAGAAATACAGCAGGTGGTGGTAGTTCAGCCATTCCATGCCAGCCACGATACATACAGATTCTCGATGAATCAACTAAGAACAATCTAGTAGTCAGATGATCTCGCCAGGCGCTACCTTCATCCGGCAGGCGGGCGTGGAGCCGGGCCCTTCTTCGGGCCCCTTCCTCCTTGCCTGTTATCCGCCCCGCCCGGTATGCTTCGACACTCGCCGCCTTGAAGCACGCGGCGTGCGGGGCCCAACTTTCGACGCTGCGCTCTCTACGCAACTTCGCGAAGGACACCGTTCATGATTGCGTTCACCGCGTCCCTCCTCTTGGTGGCCCTGGCCGAGATGGGGGACAAAACCCAACTTCTCGCCATGGCGTTCGCGACCCGCTTTCCCGCGAGGATCGTCCTCGCCGCGGTCTTTGTCGCCACCTTGCTGAACCACACCCTGGCGGTGGCAGCCGGGCGGCTTCTCACGACCGTGATTCCGGTGGACGTCATCGCGTTCGTCGCAGCGCTCTCCTTCATCCTGTTCGGTCTCTGGACGATTCGCGGCGACAGCCTGGAGGGCGAAGACGAGCGGCCGAACGCGTATGGTCCCTTCCTGACGGTCGGCGTGGCGTTCTTCCTCGCCGAGATCGGCGACAAGACGCAACTGGCCACGATCAGCCTGGCGGTCAAATACGATTCCCCTGCGGCGGTCCTTCTCGGCACGACAACGGGGATGGTGGTGGCCGACGGATTCGGGATCCTGGTGGGCGCCACGCTCGGGAGGCGACTGCCTGAAACGCTGGTCCGCCTGGTCTCGGCCGGCATCTTCATTGGCTTCGGCCTCATCGGTATCGGCGCCGTACTGCCGTCCTGGCTGCCGTCGGCGGCAAGCGTCGTGATCGTCTTCGGGGTGGCCGTCGCCACGCTCGTGGCAGCGCACGCGCTCTTCCTCCAGCGCCGCCGCCTGGACGCGCACGCCCCGGATGCCCTGATGCCGTCCCGGCTGCCCAGGCACCTGTCGCAACTGCTCTTCGCCAGCCTGCTCGTTCTGGGCTGGGGGGCGAGCCTGGACGTTGTTGCCCCGCTGGCTGCCTTCGACCACTGGGTCGGCTTCGCGCTTATCGCGGGACTCGGTTGGAAGCTGATCCACGAGGCCGTGCGACTTCGGACCCCACCCCGATCCGTCGGGACCCCAACAGCAGGACTCATCCTGGTGCTGACAGGACTCACGTTCGTCGACGCGCTGGTGCCAGGGGGGAGCCTGCTATTCGTGGTCGCCCCGGCCAGTATTCTTCTCGTCGCTGTTCTCGTCCTTCTGGCCGGTCCGGTGCTGGCACGGCGCTGGGACAGCGTACTGGTGCGGCGGGTCGCGGAGGCGCGCCTCACGATTGCGAGCGGGCTCCTCCTGCTGGGAATTGCCGCGCAGATCCTGATGGCACATCTGACATAGCCGCGCCGGGACGCGCCCCAGCCAGCCGGGCAGGCGGCGTCATCCGGGCGGAGCCGACGCCGAGAGGTCGAGGTCTCGCAACAGGCCGTCGCGAAGATCGTAGATCCAGCCGTGCACCATGAGCGGCTGTCGACGCGCCCATGCGAGCCGGACGATGTCGGTTCCGCACACGGCTCGAACTTGAGCGCCGACGTTGAGTTCGCACAACCGGCGCCAGCGCGCCTCGTCGTCCACCAGCCGGCCCAGCTCCGCGCCGTGTGCTGCGCGCACGTGGCGAATCGGATCGACCCAGGCGTCGACGATCGTACCGGCTGACGCTCGCAACGCCGCCTGCACGCCACCGCAACCGTAGTGTCCACACACGATGACGTGAGACACACGCAGGATATCTATCGCGTACTGCAACGCCGACAACGCGTTCGCGTCGTCGTGAGGCACGACGTTGGCCACGTTCCGGTGCACGAACAGTTCGCCCGGCTCGAGACCGACGATCTCGTTGGCTGGAACGCGGCTGTCAGCACACCCAATCCAGAGGTACTTCGGCGTCTGGAGCTCGCACAACCGTCTGAAGTACACCGGATCCTCGTTGAGGCGATGCGCGGCCCAGATTCTGTTGTTGCAGAACAACTCCGATAGGTGCCGCACGTGGGGGAACTCTCTCACTTCGCTCTTCACGTCCACCTCCTGCTCGCGATGGCCTGCTGGTGGGCCAGCAGCGTGTCCCAGCGCGCGGTTTCGTCACGTCGGCCCGGAACTCAGCCGGGCCATTTCTTCTGGAACTGCCGCTACCCCCGGGTTCCGGCCGGCGGCGGCGGGCCGTGCCATCGACGCGAACACGGCGGTTCCCAGTATCAGGGCGATGACAGCCAGCGACACACCCACGGGAACAGCGACCCACTCGGACACCAGCATCTTGGCGCCAACGAAGACCAGTACGGCGGCGAGGCCCGCGCTCAGGTACCGGACTCGGCTAAGGCCGCCGGCCAGCAGGAAGTACAGCGCGCGAAGGCCCAGAATGGCGAAGATGTTTGATGTGAAGACGATGAACGGGTCTCGCGTGATCGCGAAGATGGCCGGAATGGAGTCGACGGCGAACACCAGGTCCGACACCTCAACCGAGATCAATGCCAGGAACAAAGGGGTAGGCACGACCCGGGAACCCTCGCGTGCGACGAATCGCTGGCCGTGTGGCTGCCTCGCGACAGGAAGCACGCGGGCGAGCCCGCGCACCAAACGGGCTGTTCCCTTGTGCCCGTCGCTGTTTCGTGTGTGCCACAGCCTGGCCCCCGTGAGCACCAGGAGACCGCCAAACACGTAGATCGTCCAATGGAACGCATCCAGGAGCGCTCCACCTCCGACGATCGCGGCCGCGCGCATGGCCAAGGCGCCCAGGATGCCCCAGAACAGGACGCGGTGCTGCTGGGTCGACGGGATGCCGAAGTACCCGAAGATGACGATGAAGACGAAGAGGTTGTCGAGGGAGAGCGCCTTCTCGATCAGATAGCCTGTCAGAAACTCCAGAGCACGCTCCGGTCCGAACCAGACGTAGATCCCCAAGTCGAACAGGAGCGCCAGCCCCACCCAGACCGCCGACCACGCGATCGCTTCGCGCCAGCCGACTGCGTGTGGCCTGCGCTGAAAGATGCCCAAGTCGACCATGAGCATCGCCAGCACGAACGCCAGGAAGCCGACCCAGAGCGCAGGAGTACCGATCGTGTCCACGGGCACCACCGGAATATAGCGAGCTAGCAATGTATATGACAATTAGATTGTTACTCGTTAATCAATCTATAACATCTATGTATATGTGTGACCATGGAGTGGTCACCACCCGTGCCCGGTCGGCGCGCCGAATCTGAATGAGTAGTAAAAATAGATGCGTATGTGTTGAAGATTCTATTTGTTAAATGTATTGGGCTGTTGCTACCGTGAGAGCTGGCCGCGCGCCGTGCGGCGGCGCGGCCAGGCCGAACGGATCGGCAGAGACCGTGCGCGTCGAATCGGCGCGCGAGCCGCCAGGAGGATGACCGATGAAATGTCCAGCGTGTGAAGTGGTCCTGGTGATGGCAGATCGGGCGGGCGTTGAAATCGACTACTGTCCGCAATGTCGAGGCGTCTGGCTCGACCGCGGCGAACTCGACAAGATCATCGCAGCGTCGGATCGACAGCCTGTGTCGTCGGCTGACGAGGCTGCCGTCGGATCCCGCTTCAGGAAACACGACGACCACGATGATCACGGGCGCGACCCTCGACGGAAGTCCATGTGGCGAGAGCTCTTTGATTGACGCTCTTGCTTCCGGAAGGCACTGCATGAGCGTCGTGGACTACGCACTTCAAGAACTGCTCTTGCGGGCCCGTGGCGACTTCCTCCACATGCCGCGACTCCACCTGACTGTCCGGGAGGCTGACGAACTCTGGGGACTGGGGGTTGAGATGTGCGACGCGGTGTTGTCGTGCCTGGTCGCGACCGGGTTTCTTCGGCGCACGAGGAGCGGCGTGTTCGCTCTGGCCGTTCCCGAGGGGAAGACAACCCCGGCCATGGCGCGCCCGGCCTCAGGCGCCAAGACCCGATCGCCCGATGACGGCCCACGCCGGACGGCGGAGCACGGGCGGCACGGCCGATGGAGACATTGAGATGGACATTCGGATTCATGCGCGTCACGTCGACATGCCGCTCCCGCTCGCGGGAGAGATCGAGCGTCGCCTGCGCTTCGCGTTCCGTCGGTTTACCGGCCGAATCACCACGGTCGTCCTGCGTCTCTCGGATCTCAACGGCCCACGGGGAGGAACCGACAAGGACTGTGGCGTGACCGTCACGTTTTCCAAAGGCGGTACCGCACAGTACCGGGCCATCGCGAGCCAGACCGCCGTCGCGGTGAGTCGTGCCGTTGCTGGATTGCGAACGGTGGTGGCCCGTCGTCTCGCCGTCCGCTGCGATGGGCCTCGGCAGGGTCGCAGGCGCTGTCTCATGCCGACTCGGGCGTCGATGGCGGACTGATGCCGAACACCCGGAGCACCGTGGAGATGCGCGACGCCAGCGCGGGCGCGCTGAGCCGCTTGCGCCGCTGGCTGTACGTCGGTCTCGGCGTGCTCTCGGTCGGGCTCGCGGTAGTCGGCGCCATCGTGCCGGGGATGCCGGCGACGGTGTTCCTCATCATCGCGTCGTACTTTCTCACCCGCAGTTGCCCGTCGCTCGAAAAGCGGCTGCTGCAGCACCGGATCTTTGCGCCCTACCTGCCGTACGTCCGCGCGGGCACGCCGATGCCGCGCCGGGCCCGCGTCGTGGCGGCCGCGCTGATGTGGGGCTCGATCATGGTGAGTCTGGCGGTGCTCGATCGAGCGGGATCGCTCACGGTACCGGTCGCGGCTATCCTCGTCGGGGCCGCGCTGGCGGGGACTGTCGCGATCGCGCGATTCCGACGCACGTCGGTGCCGCCCCCTCTCGGCCCGGCCTCCGAGACGCCATGATTGGCGGCCTGTCCCTACCAGAAATTCCATCGGCCTGAGAAAGAACTCCCGATGGGCGACC
>Ga0315287_10008618_pt1 | contig 10310 bp, 8 predicted proteins | sample YL17G11_0_MG_FD_205037 | JGI IMG/M metagenome (GOLD analysis project Ga0315287, IMG submission 205037) | Sediment microbial communities from Yellowstone Lake, YNP, Wyoming, USA - YL17G11_0 | ecosystem: Environmental > Aquatic > Freshwater > Lake > Sediment | place: USA: Wyoming | collected...
TTCATGCTGTTGGGACCGTCCCGGGCGCAAGGATACCGGACCGGCCGGCCGACGGCAGCGCGGTCATCGCGACTCCGGGTGTCGGAAAAGTTTCCACTATTGCCCGTCACCCGGAGGGCCCCGTACCGGAGGTACTGCGGCGCGGGTATGATCTTGGCTGGCTGAGGGGGTATGAGAACTACACGACACGCGGCCCCGGGGCGGCCGCTCGGATGGTCGGCGGCTGCCGAAAGCAATGCGGATTCATCATCGTAACCTGCTGGTCGTCACGCTGCTGGGAGTCGCGCTCACGGCCGTGGTCGCGCTGCTCACGTGGTTCGGGGCCCTGTACGAGCTCCGCGAGCTCGATGCCCTCGTCGCAGCGGTCCGTGCGAACAGTCCGTCCAACGCGATCCCCGCGCTTGCGAACCTGCAGCATGCGATGGCACACGGCATCTCCAGCGCCCACGTGCTGCGCATCTGGATCGCCTGCGGCGTCGGCCTGGGACTGACGGCAGTCGCGGTGTGGCAGCTGGCCCGGCGCATGGCCCGCATCGATCGGGCGATGAAGGTCCTGGTGTCCAGCGCCGACCGCATCGGCCACGGCGCGTATTGGGAGCCCGTGCCCGAAACCGGTGCCGAAGAAGTGGCTCCCCTGGCTGCGTCGCTCGAACAGATGCGCACGGCCCTGACCGGAACGACGATTTCGCGCAACCACCTCGACGCCTTGCTCAACAGCATGAGCGACGCGGTCCTGGTCACTGCACCGGACGGCCGCATTCGCACCGAGAATCTCGCGGCGGCACGTCTGCTCGGATATGAGCCCGGGCAGCTCGTCGGGGTCGAATTCGGAACGCTGGTAGCGAACGAACATCGCGCAGGTTTCAGTGCGGAGAAGATCCTGCTCGAACCCGGCGAGACGGTCGTGCAGACGGCTCGCGGCCAGACGATCCCGGTATCGGTCACCGCCTCGGCGATCTCGAGCACGGACCCGGGCTTCCAGGGCACGATCTTCGTGATGCGCGACATCACGCAGCGCAAGCGCGCGGAGCGCCGCATCCGTTACCTCGCACGCTTCGACACCCTCACCAAGATGCCGAACCGCATGCAGTTCCAGCACCTGCTGCACCAGGCGATCACGCGCACCACACGGAAGTCGCGCGGTCTCGTGCTGCTGTACATAGACATCGACCACTTCAAGGAAATCAACGACACGTTCGGCCACGCTGCCGGCGACCGCGTGCTCGAGACAGTGAGCGAGCGCCTCGCACGGGTGCTGCCGAAGGAGTCGGTGGTCGGCCGCCTCGCGGGCGACGAGTTCGCCATCTTTGCGGAGAGCAGCGAGAGCCCGGACGCGCGGCACGACCAGGCCGGCAGCGTCGCCCGTCTGGTGCTGCACGAAATCTCGCGCCCGCTGCACGTCGGCGAGCACGAGATCGAGGTGACCGCCAGCATCGGCATCGCCGTGTGTCCGGAGCACGCGGACAACGTGATCGACCTGATCCGCAACGCGGATGCGGCGATGTACCACGCCAAGCGCGCCGGCCGCGGATGCCACGTGCTCTACACGCCCGACATGAACGCCGCGGCGGTGGAGCGTCTGCTGCTGAAGAGCAAGCTGCGCCGCGCGATAGAACGCGACGAGTTCGTCGTGCACTACCAGCCGAAGGTGGACCTCGGCAGCGGGCAGGTTGTCGGCGCCGAGGCCCTGCTGCGCTGGCGGCTGCCGGGCCACGGCGAGATCGCGCCGTCGCAGTTCATCCCGCTGGCCGAGGAGTCGCGACTGATCCTCGACATCGGCGCGTGGGTACTGAACCAGGTGTGCAGTGACTACGCGACGTGGCAGAAGCAGGTGCCCGACCCCGGTCGCGTCGCGATCAACCTCTCGCTGAAGGAGCTGAACCAGGCGAGCTTCATTCCGCGCTGCCGCTCGGTGTTCGAGCGACACCACGTGCGACCGTCCTGCATGGAACTGGAAATCACCGAGTCCACGCTGATGCTGGACGCGGAGCGCACGCTGCCGCTGCTGGAGGAACTGCGCGCGATGGGCGTGCACCTCTCGATCGACGATTTCGGCACCGGTTACTCGAGCCTGAGCGCCCTGCAGCAGTTCCCGATCGGCACCCTGAAGATCGACCGTTCGTTCGTAGTAAACGCGGCGACCGACCCCGACGATGCCACCATCGTGCGCACGATCATCGAGATGGGCCGCAGCCTCGGCTTGCTGGTCCTGGCCGAGGGGGTCGAGACCGAGGAGCAGCGTCACTTCCTGCTGCACAGCGGCTGCCAGTACGGGCAGGGCCGGCTGTTCGGCGATCCGATCTCGTCGTCCGAGTTCCTCGCGCTGATCTTGCGCCAGGCGACCGGAATGCATCCGATCCTGCGCCAGCCGGCCTGACTGGTCGTTCGCCTGCAGCTCGTGTCGACCTGCCGTCGATTCAGCGAACGAGGCCGGCCGTAGCTGCCCGGATCCGCGCCACGGTGTCCTGTACCGCCGCAGACGCCGCCTGCTCGAACGCCGCCACGACCGCACCACGGCGATTTTCGGTCGCGGTGGCCGTCGTCTCCGCGACGAAGCCGGTCACCCGCACGCCGGTCCGGGTGTCCACGAGCGTGACCTGCCACTGCACCCGCACCTCCGGCGCGGCGCCGGCCTGCACATAGAACGCCGCAAACCTCCGCAACTCGATGTCCAGCAGGTACTCGGTCGGCACGCGGCTCGGCGCCGCCACCGTCGTCGCGAAGCGGCCGTCCGCGACCAGCGCTTCCACCAGCATCTGCTGCAGCATCTGCGGGGCGGGCTCGGACCAGCGCACGCTCGAGAAATAGTCGAAGCCGCTGGCGGGCTGCACGACCGCGATCCGGTCCGTGTCGAGCGCCGGCGCGGCGCGCGGACGCGCGACGCTCAGAGCCGCCGCCAGTGCTTCGCCACCCGGCACTGCCGGTGCCGCCGACAGGCGGTAGACCTGCGGCGCGTCGGCATGAGAGGCCAATAGCGAGTCCGTGCAGCCGCTCGCGGCTAGCAACACCATCGGCAGGAGCAGCCGTCGTCTCACGGTGCGATCTCCACGCCCGCTTCGCGCGGTTCGCGCAGCAGGCTCGACGGGTTTTCACGCAGCTCTCTCGCCAGCTCGCGCACTTCGGTGCTCGCGTCGCGCGCATCGATCACGAGTTGCTGCAGCTCGGCGACACCGCTGCCGGCGAATTGAGCAAGCGTCGCCTGGTTGCCGACGACGATGCGATCGAGGCTGTCGGCAATCTTGGCGAGCTTCTCTGCAGTCGCGCGCGTACTTGCCAGCGTAGCCTCGAGGTCCGGCTGCGAACGGTCCGTCGTCTGCTGGAGACGTGCCGCGAGCGCGGTAGTCGCCGACGCCGCGGCACGCAGGTCCGTTGCGAGCACTTTCGCCTGCCTCGTGATCCCGGGCAGGTCGTTCGAGGCCTGCCGGAGGTTCGCGAGCGTGTCGCCGACGGCCTTGAGGTTGTCGTCCGCGAGCAGCCGGTCGACTCGCTCCATGACCGCAGCCGCGCGCGCGACGACGTCCGGAAGCTTCTCGACGAACGCCTCGATGTCGCCCTTGCGCGAGAGGATGATCGGGAACTTCTCGCCCTGCCCGAGCGGTTGGTTGGCGGTGCCGGCTCCGTCGTCGAGTTGCAGGTCGATGTAGAGCAGGCCGGTGAGGCCGAGCAATCCGAGCGAGGCGCGAGTCGCGGCGGAGATCGGTGCCGAGGAGTCGATCTGCGCGACGATCTTCACGCGTCCGGGATTGCGCTTGTCCACCGAGAGGCTCTGCACGCGACCCACGTCGACGCCGAGGTAGCGCACCGGGCTCGCACGCGCCAGGCCGCTCACTGAGCCGTTGAAGTAGATCTCGTAGCTTTCGTAGTCCCGGCGGTCGCCGCGGTCCGAGTACCACCAGACGAAAGCGAAGGCGGCCGCGACCGCGAGCAGCGCGAATACGGCCACGGCCGCGTATTTCGCATCACGCTCCATGCCGGCCCTCCAGGGACGCCACGACCGACCGACCTCGAGCACCGTGGAAGTACTGGCGGACCCACGGATGGTCGTTGGCGACGATGCCTTCGAGCGTGTCCACGATAACCTGACCATCGACGAGCACGGCGACACGGTCGCATGTCCTCGCCAGTGTGTCCAGATCGTGAGTCACCATGATGACGGTGAGGTGCAGCGTGTCGCGGAGGTAGAGCACGAGGTCGTCGAACGCCGCGGCAGCGATCGGGTCGAGTCCGGCGGTGGGTTCGTCGAGGAACAGCAAGGCGGGATCGAGCGCCAATGCCCGCGCGAGTGCGGCGCGCTTCACCATGCCGCCTGACAATTGCGCCGGGTACTTGCCGGCCGCCTCGACCGGCAGGCCGACCATCCGCAGCCGCAACTCGACCAGCCGCTCGAGTGTGGCCTCATCGAGGTCGAGCGCCTCGACGACCGGCAGTGCGACGTTCTGGGCGACAGTGAGCGACGAGAACAGCGCGCCGTGCTGGAACGTCACGCCGTAGCGGCGCTTCACCTCGCGCAACTCACCTTGCTCCATCGCCGTGATCTCGCGTCCCTCGACGTCGACCCGGCCCGCGTCCGGTCGGCGCAGGCCGAGCAGCGTGCGCAACAGCACCGACTTGCCGCTGCCGGACCCGCCCACGATGCCGAAAATCTCGCCCCGATAGGCATCGAAGCTCACGCCGTCGTGCACCACCTGGGCGCCGAAGCGGTTGACGATGTCGCGCACCGAGATGACGGGCTGCTGGGTCACGAGCTGGCTCAGAAATCGATCTCGAGGAAGAAGATCGCGAACAGCGCGTCCGCGAAGATGACGAGGAAGATGGACTGCACGACGGCCACGGTGGTGAGTCTGCCAAGTTCGCGCGACGACTCCCGCACCTGCAGCCCGCGCAGCGTACCGGTGAGCGCGATCAGCACGCCGAACACCGGTGCCTTGACCAGGCCGGCCCAGAACGTCGTGCTGCCCACCGCCTCGTCGAGTCGCATGAAGAACTGCGGCCACGGCAGGTCGAGCAGGTAGCGGGTCAGCAGTCCGCCGCCCGCCAGTCCCATGAAGTCGGCGACGATCGTGAGCAGCGGCAGCGCGATGACCAGGCCGAGCACGCGCGGCAGGACCAGTACCTCGTACGGGTCGAGCCCCATCGACTCCAGCGCATCGACCTCGTCATTGAGCTTCATCACGCCGAGCTCGGCGGCGTAGGCGCTGCCGGTGCGGCCCGCGACCATGATGGCCGTGAGCAGCACGCCGAGTTCGCGCAGCACGCCGATCGCGACCAGGTCGACCGTGTAGATCTCCGCGCCGAACGGCCGCAACTGCTGCGCACCGATGTAGGCCGAGATCACGCTGATCAGGAACGCGATCACGGCGACCACCGGGATTGCCTGCACGCCGGTCTCGTAGGCATGGCGCACGACCGATGGTATGCGCAGGCGTTTGCGACTGGTCCAGGCGGCAGCGGCGGTCTCGAGCGACCTGCCACCGAACGCCAGCGCCGCTGAGGCTGAACTCGCGTGACCCGCGATGGACTTGCCCAACGTCACGAGTGGCGGATCGTGGGCTGGCGACGTCGCGGCGGCCGCCAGTGCCTGCTCGCGCACCAGCAACTCGTCCAGGAACCGGAAATGGCCCGGGACCGGGCCTTCGATGCGGACCGAGGCGCCCGCGCAACCCAAGTCGGCCAGCGCGCGATGCAGCAGCCACGCGGGACCAATGTCGAACTCGCCCCCGCCGACCAGGTCAAGGACGGCTTCCGCACCTGCGGACGACCGCCACCGCGCGAGCTCGTGCTCGAGCGTCGCCGCGTCGGTCATCCGGCAGTCACCCGTCAGCAGCAGCGTCCGCCGGGTCTCGTCACATTGCGCCTGGAATCCCATGGCTGGCCTGCGCAACTTACCTGCCGCAGCCCGTCGTTACGGGCAACCGGCGGTCAGAGCGTCTTGTGCTAGCCGTCGCAGAAAGGCTGCTTTGTGCTCTTGCCACAGCTGCACCACCAATAGGTCCTGCCGGCCTCGACGTCCACTGCCATCGGGACCTTTGCGGCAATCACGGGTTCGCTCATCGGGGGATTCCTCCAGCCATGGATCGGGAAACGAATGCTAGCATCGGGCATGGCCGGTGGTGAGGACCGATGACAGGCGACCTGCTCTCCCAGATCCTGATCCTGCTCGCCGCGTCGCTCGCGGTGCTGAGCCTGGTGCGCCGCTTCGAGCTGCCGCCGATCATGGGCTACCTGGTCGTGGGCATGCTGCTCGGGCCGAACGCGCTCGGGTTCGTCGCCGACGACGCTTCGGTGCGGCTGCTGGCCGAGATCGGCGTCGTGTTCCTGGTCTTCACGCTCGGGCTCGAGTTCTCGCTGGCACGCATGATCGCGATGAAGTCCGAGGTGCTCGGCGTGGGCGGCCTGCAGATGCTGCTCACGACGGCCGCCGGGGGCGCCATCGCCTGGGCGCTCGGCGTCGCGCCCGCTCCGGCCATCGTGATCGGCGGCGCGCTGGCGATGTCCTCGACCGCGATCGTGCTGCGCCAGCTCGGCGAACAGCTCGAACTGAACCGCACCCACTCGCGCCTGGCCGTCGGCATCCTGCTGTTCCAGGACCTGGCGTTCGCGCCGTTCCTGGCGCTGGCTACGGCGCTCGGCAGCGCGGGCGTCGCGCTCGGGCCGCAATGGCTGCTCGGCATGGCGGGCCGCGCGATCGTCGCGCTGTTGTTCGTGCTGGCGGTCGGGCGCTGGCTGCTGCGACCGCTGTTCCAGGAGATTGCAAGGCATCGGAGTACCGAGACGTTCACGCTGACGGTGCTGTTCGTGGTGCTGGGCGGCGCATGGGCCACCCACGCACTGGGCCTGTCGATGGCCCTCGGCGCCTTTTTGGCCGGCATGCTGCTGTCGGAAACCGAGTTCCGGCACGAGACCGAAGCGGTGATCAAGCCGTTCCAGGACATCCTGCTCGGCCTGTTCTTCGTCTCGGTCGGCATGCTCCTCGACCTGCGCGTGCTGCTCGGCCAGTTGCCGCTCGTGCTGCTGATCCTCGTCGGGCTGCTGGCGGTCAAGACGACGCTCGTAGCGTTCATCGTGCGACGCTTCGTGCCCAATACGCGCAAGGCGCTGCGTACGGGACTCGTGGTCAGCATGGGCGGCGAGTTCGGTTTCGCGCTGCTGACGCTGCTGCTGAAAGGCAATGCGGTGGCGGCGCCGGTGGTGCAGGCCCTGCTGACGGCGATCGCGCTCAGCATGCTCGCCGGGCCGCTGCTCGTCCGCTACAACGGCCGCATCGCGGATCGCCTCTTGCGTCGGCCGAGCGTCACTCCGTCGGAACTCGCGCTGGAGAACGCCGCCACGCGCCAGCTGGCGAGCCGCGAGCACGTCATCGTGTGCGGCTTCGGCCGCGTGGGGCAGAACCTGGCGCGCGTCCTCGAGCGCAGCGGCTTCGAGTTCATGGCGCTCGACCTGGATGCGCGCCGCGTCCGCGATGCGCGACAGGCCGGCGACCCGGTCGTCTACGGGGATGCGACCCACGTCGAAGTGCTGCGCGCACTCGGCCTCGAACTGGCCAGCGTCGTCGTCATTTCGTTCGACGAGCCGGCCACGGCGCTCAGGATCGTGCGTGCGGTGCGGCGGCTGCGCGCTGACGTGCCGATTCTCGTGCGCACCGAGGACGATACGAACCTCGACGCCCTGCATGACGCCGGTGCGACCGAGATCATTCCCGCGACATTCGAAACCAGCCTGGCGCTGGTCTCCCATGTACTGCTGTTGCTGAAAATGCCGGTGCCGGAAGTGGTCGCGACCACGGACGCGATCCGCCACGGCCGCTACGCGCTGCTGCGCAGCGTCTTCCGCAAGCATAATGCGCAGTCGCTCGACGGCAGCCACAGCTACCGTCAGCAGCTGCACACGGTGGTGTTGCCGCCGGGAGCGCACGCGGTCGAGCGGACGATCCGGGAACTCGACCTCGATCGCAGCGACGTCGTGGTGACGGCGATCCGCCGCGAGGGCATCACCGGTCGCGACCCGGAGCCGGACACGAAACTGCGCGAGGGGGACGTGCTCGTACTCTGGGGCACGCCCGAAGACCTGGAGCGGGTCGAGAGTCGCCTGCTGATGGGGTGAGGGAAGGGGCTAGCGGATAGCGGATAGCGGATAGCGGATAGCGGATAGCGGATAGCGGATAGCGGATAGGGAATAGTGACGGAAGGAACGGTCGCATGTGAATAATTGCCCGAAAAGTTGCGGAACCGCCGCGATCGAGGCGAATCGCGCTATCCGCTAGTCCCTATCCGCTATCCGCTAGGAGTCTGCGCGGCAGAAGGCGTCATTTTCAAGGCGAGGAAGGCACTGCGGAGTGTGTTGAGGCTGTAAAATACGGCATGCCAACGAGCTATCTGCCGTACGAACCGGACCAGGATCTGCTGCTGCCGCACTCGCTGCGGGAGTGGTTGCCGGAAGATCACCTGGCGCACTACATCAGCGACACGATCGACGCGCTGGATCTGCGGGCGTTTTACGCGCGCTACGAGGACGGCGGGCCGCGCAACCAGCCGTTTCACCCGGCGATGATGGTGAAGGTGCTGGTGTATGGCTATGCGACGGGGGTGTTTTCGTCACGCAAGATTGCCAAGAAGCTGCACGAGGACGTGGCGTTTCGGCTGCTGGGTGCGGGTAATTTTCCGAAGCACCGGACGCTTTGCGACTTTCGGGCGCTGCACCTGAAGGAGCTGGCGGCGCTGTTCGTGCAGGTGGTGAAGCTGGCGCGGGAGTGCGGACTGGTGCGGCTGGGGACGATTGCGGTGGATGGCACCAAGCTCAAAGCCAACGCCAGCAAGCACAAAGCGATGAGCTACGGTCGGATGCAGGCGGCCGAGGCGCAGATCGATGCGTTATTGGCCCGAGCGGCGCAAGCGGATAAGGCGGAGGCCGGCGAGCCGGACCTGGACGTGCCGGCGGAGATCGCGCGACGTGAGCAGCGCCTGGCGGCGATCCGAGCGGCCAAGGGCCGGCTCGAGCAGCGCCAGCGAGAGGCCGATGCCGAGCGCGGCCGCCAGCCCGATGACGGCCGCTTCGGGCCCGGCGGCTCAGGCAAGCAGGCGGGGCCCGCGTTCAAGCGGCCCTTCGGGGAGCCGCGCGCGAAGGCGCAGGACAACTTCACCGATCCGGACAGCCGGATCATGAAGAGCGCCGCCGGCTTTGAGCAGTGTTACAACGGCCAGACGGCGGTGGACGCCGAGGCGCAGATCATCGTGGCAGCCGAACTGACCCAGTGCGCAGCCGACTCGGGCCAGCTGCCCGGGATGATCGCCGCGGTCGAACGCAACACCGGCGCTGTTCCCGCGGTGGTGCTGGCCGATGCGGGCTACCGCAGCGAAGCCGTGCTGGCACGCCTGGCCGAGTCGGCGCCGGCCACGGACGTGCTCGTCGCGCTCGGACGCGAGGGCAAGCGTCAGGTGGGCATCGACGCCGGCAGGCTGCCGCACAGCGCGGCGATGGCGGCCAAGATGGACCACCCCGACGGCCGCGGCCGCTACCGACGGCGCAAGGCCATCGTCGAGCCGCCGAACGCCCGGATCAAGCAGGTGCTGGGGTTCCGGCAGTTCAGCTTGCGAGGCGTCGAGAAGGTGCGCTGCGAATTCAAGCTCGTCTGCGCAGCGTTGAACTTGCGGCGGATGGCCACGATGGCGGTCTGAACGATGCAAAGTAGAAAAAATATCGCCCATCGGGCAGTGATCGGTCGATCCAGAGGGCGACCACTTGGTCCGCAGCGCTCGCCGTCCTCCTCGGCGGCCACGAAAAACCCGTTCATCGCCGCCCGCGCTACCCCGAAATCTGTCTGCCGCGCAGACTCCTAGCGGATAGTGAATAGTGAGTAGTGAAGAGACCAGAGCGCAGAAGGCCGGCATCACCGGCCTTCTCCCTATCCGCTAGTTCCTATCCGCTATCCGCTATCCGCTATCCGCTAGTCACTACCCCCTATCCGCTAGTCCCTATCCGCTCTTTCCCTTCTTCACCCCGGGCAGTTGCGCGGCATCGAGTCCGAGCTGCTCGATGCGCGTCAGCACGCGTGGCCACTCCCGCTCGAGGAACCGGCTGCGCTCATCCAGGATCAGCCGCGCGCGCGCGCCGGTCGTGACGAACATCCCGCGCCCGCGCCGCTTCTCGACGAGGCTTTCGTCGACGAGTTGCTGGTAGCCCTTGAGCACCGTCAGCGGATTGAGCGTGTGCTCGGCCGCAACATTGCGCACCGATGGCAACGCATCACCGTCGGCGAGCGTACCTTCCAGGATCATCGCAACGACCTTGTCGCGCAGCTGGCGGTAGATCGGCTG
>Ga0315287_10008619_pt1 | contig 10309 bp, 7 predicted proteins | sample YL17G11_0_MG_FD_205037 | JGI IMG/M metagenome (GOLD analysis project Ga0315287, IMG submission 205037) | Sediment microbial communities from Yellowstone Lake, YNP, Wyoming, USA - YL17G11_0 | ecosystem: Environmental > Aquatic > Freshwater > Lake > Sediment | place: USA: Wyoming | collected...
TCGACGTGCTCGGCAATCTCGCCGAACGTGCGATCGCGCTGCGGCTGGCGCGTCCCGAACTCTGCGACGAATCGCGCATCGACATCCGCGGCGGCCGCCACCTGGTGGTCGAGCAGCACATCGACGGCCCGTTCGTGCCAAACGATCTCGACCTGCGCGACGGCCGCCGTATGCTGATCGTCACCGGCCCGAACATGGGCGGCAAATCGACGTACATGCGACAGGCGGCGCTGATCGTGATCCTCGCCGGCATCGGCAGTTACGTGCCGGCCGAGTCAGCGCGCATCGGACCGGTCGATCGCGTCTTTACACGCATCGGTGCCGCCGACGACCTCGCGGGTGGACGCTCCACGTTCATGGTCGAGATGACCGAGGCTGCGAACATCCTCAACAACGCCACTCGCGACAGCCTGGTGCTGATGGACGAGATCGGCCGGGGCACCAGCACGTTCGACGGCCTCTCGCTGGCATGGGCCTGCGCACGGCACCTCGGGCGCGAAATCGGCGCTTTCACCCTGTTTGCAACGCACTACTTCGAATTGACGGCACTCGCAGACGAACTTCCCGCCTGTGCCAACGTCCACCTCGACGCCACCGAGCACGGTGACCAGCTGGTCTTCCTGCACTCGGTGAAGGAAGGCCCGGCCAACCAGAGCTACGGCCTGCAGGTCGCGCGCCTGGCAGGCGTGCCGAGGACGGTCATCGGCGAAGCCCGCCGGTACCTGCAGGAACTGGAGCGGCGCGAACACGCGACGAAGCCACCGACCCCGCAGCAGGAACTCTCGCTGGCGATGCCCGCGAACGAAACGGAATCCGCTCTGCGGCGCATGCTCGAGGGGGTCGACCCTGAGTCGCTCAGCCCGCGCGCGGCGCTGGACGTGCTTTACCGACTGAAAGAGTTGCTCGACGAACCACGCTGAGGCGCACGCTTATCGACGCCGCGCCGATCCGGCCTGAAGTCCCGACACCACGACCTCAAGCGCCGCGCCGCTTTGCGACCGCCGTCGCATCGAGCACCCGCGTCATCGCCTGCATGCACTCGAGCAATCGCTCGGTCGTCTCGATGTCGAAATCCTGGAAATCTTTCGATATTCCGTTGACGACGGACAGCCGGCCATGCGGCGGCCACCCTGCCACGGGCGACGCCGAGTGCCCAATTTGGGCAGTGCCGCCTGGCGGAATCCCGCCACTGCAACTGACTTCAAGGGCAGCAGACAGTTAGACTGCGGGCGCCAAAACCCGGCAAGAAGCGACCCGCAGAGGCTCCCGGTGAGTTCAGCACAAATGCGTTTGCAGCTGCGACCCATCGTCGCGGCGTGCCTGGCCTTGGCGGCCGGTCTCAGCCTCGTCGGGTGCGGCAGGAAAGCGCCTACTGCGATGGCGCAGGCGCCTGTCGAAGTGAAGGTGATTACCGTCGAGGCGAGTCCGACGGTGATGTATGCCGACAAGGTCGGCGAAGTGAAGGGCTCGCAGGAAGTCGATATCCGTTCGATGGTGTCGGGCATCCTGCTCAAGAAGCACTTCGACGACGGCACCATGGTCAACAAGGGCCAGTTGCTGTACTCCGTCGACCCGCGCGAGTTCCTCGCGCAAGTAGCCAATGCAGAGGCACAGGTGGCGTCGGCCGAAGCCAACCTCTCCCGTTCCCGCCAGGACGTGGAACGGTATCGGCCATTGCTGACCGACGAAGCGATTGCCCGGCAGGTCTACGACAATGCCGTGGCCGCGGCCCGCCAGGCCGAGGCACAGGTGAGGGCCAGCCGCGCTGCGCTTGACCAGACGCGTCTCGGCGTCGAGTACGCGCAGATTCGCGCGCCCCTGACTGGCCGCATCGGCGCGGTCCAGATCTTCCCGGGCGACCTCGTCACGGCCGGCCAGACACTGCTCGGCACCATTTCCAGCGACGACCCGGCCTGGGTCTATTTCCAGATCAGCGAAACGGAAATGCTCGCGTTCACCAAGCGTCACGGCTCGACCGACCCGCCGGCCGATGACCCGGCGCGGATCGTCAAGCTGATGCTGAGCGACGGCTCCGACTATCCGCAGACGGGTCTGATCAACTTCGGTGACCGGGCGCTCGACCCGACGACCGGCACGCTGAAGATTCGCGCCGAATTTCCGAACCCGGAACACCGCCTGATTCCCGGGATGTTCGTGCGTGTGCGCGCCACGACAGGGCAGCCGGTCAATGCGCTGGTCGTGCCGGATCGCGCCGTGCAGGAGCAGCTCGGCAAGTACTTCCTCACCGTGGTCGGCGCGGACGACAAGGCCGAGCTGCGGCCGGTCACGCTGGGTCCGCGCTTCGGCAACCGGCAGGTCATCAATTCCGGAATCGCATCCGGCGCTCGCGTCGTGGTGGAGGGACTGCAGAAAGCGCGGCCCGGCTCGTCACTGAAAGTCGTCGCCGTGTCGCTCGAGGATTTCGACCGGCCTGCGGCGCCGAACGCGGAAGCCTCTGCCCCGGTCGCCGCGGCGCACTGAGCGGTCCCGCATGTCACGCTTTTTCATCGATCGCCCGGTCTTCGCGATCGTCATCTCGTTGTTCCTGCTGCTCATCGGCACGCTGTCGCTGATCGGCCTGCCGATCGGCGAATTCCCTAACATCGCCCTGCCCACGGTGCAGGTGAACGGCTTCTACCTCGGCGCCAGCTCGGACGTCGTCGAGGAGTCGGTAGCCGCGCCGATCGACCAGCAGATCAACGGCACCACCGACATGCTGTACATCAGCTCGGTCAGCGGCGACGACGGCAGCGCGTCGATTGCGGTGACATTCGAGCTCGAGCGTGATCCCGACCTGGCCGCCGTCGAGGTGCAGAACCGGGTGGCGCAGGCCAACTCGCAACTGCCGTCGGAGGTGATCAACGCCGGCGTCACCGTGCGCAAGCAGTCGCCCGACACCCTGCTGTATTTCGCGATCTTCTCGCCGGACGGCACGTACGATCCGCTCTTCATCAGCAACTATGGCTACGTCTACGTCGTCGACGAACTGAAGCGCGTCAAGGGCGTGGGCGACGTCAAGGTCTTCGGTTCGGACTTCGGCATGCGCATCTGGCTGCGGCCCGACCGCATGGCCTCGCTCGGCATCACGGCGAGCGACGTGGCAGGCGCGATTCGCGAACAGAACGTCCAGGTGCCGGCGGGACAGGTTGGCCAGCCGCCGGCGACACGGGGCCAGAGCTACCAGTACTCGCTGCGCGTGAAGGGCCGGCTGGTCAAGGCCGACGAGTTCGCCGACATCATTGTCGGCTCGAAGCCGGATGGGTCGTTCATCCGCATCAAGGACATCGGGCGGGTCGAACTCGGCGCGCGCAGCTACAGCAACGTCTCGACGATCGACGGCAAGCCCGCGGCACTCGTGTCCGTATCGCTGGTGCCAGGCGCCAACGCACTGGAGACGGCCGGCCTGCTGAAATCGCAGATCACGCGTCTCGCAGGCGAGTTCCCGCAGGGCCTCGACTACAAGATCGTCTACGACACCTCCGAGTTCGTCGAAGCGTCGGTCGAAGAAGTCATCCATACCTTCATCGAGGCGCTGATCCTCGTGCTGATCGTCGTGTTCCTGTTCCTGCAGAACTGGCGCACCACGCTGATCCCGATGCTGGCCGTGCCGGTGTCGCTCATCGCGACGTTTGCAGCCTTCCAGGTGCTCGGGTTCACGATCAACACGCTGTCGCTGTTCGGCATGGTGCTCGCCATCGGCATCGTCGTGGACGACGCCATCGTGGTGGTCGAGGCCGTCGAGCACAAGATGCGCAGCGGCCTCGCCGTGCGCGAAGCGACGATCGAGGCGATGGAGGAAGTGCAGGGGCCGGTGATGGCCATCGCGCTGATCCTCGCAGCCGTGTTCGTGCCGATGGGGTTCATCCCTGGCGTCACCGGGCAGCTCTACAAGCAGTTCGCCGTGACGGTCGCCGTGTCGACGATGTTCTCCGCCGTCGTCGCCATCACGCTGACGCCGACGCTCTGCATCCTGTTGATGAAACCGCACGAGGAAAGCAACGGTCTCCTCGCCCGGTTCTTCAAGGCCTTCAACTCCGGGTTCGATCGCGTCAATGCGCGCTATGGCGCCGTCGCCGCGCTGCTCGCCCGGCGCACGCTGCTCGTCATGCTCACGCTGGGCATCGTGATCTTCGTTACCTTCGGACTGTTCAAGACGGTGCCGACCGGCTTCGTGCCGGACGAGGACAAGGGCGCAGTCTTCATGCAAGTGCTGCTGCCCGACGCCGCTTCGCAGGAACGCACGGACGCCGTCCTCGCGCGGGTCGAACCGCTGGTGCGCGCAATCCCGGGCGTCGACTCGGTGGTCGGCGTATCCGGCTACGACCTGCTCTCCGGCACGGCCGCATCGAACGGCGCGCTGGTCATCGTCAAGCTCAAGCCGTGGGGCGAGCGCACCACGCCCGAGACCGGCGTACGGTCGATCCTGATGCAGCTCTACGCGCTCGGCCAGGGGATACCCGAAGCGGTGTTGATGCCGTTCAATCCGCCAGCCCTGCCCGGCTTCGGCTCGGTGTCGGGCTTCTCGCTGATGCTGCAGGCGAAGTCGAGCCAGCCGCCGCAGGAACTGGCGCAGGTCGCGCAGGACTTCATCGCCGCGGCACAGAAGCGGCCGGAGATCGGCCGCATCAGCACCACGTTCAGCGCCAGCACGCCGAACTACCAGCTGTTCGTCGACCGCGAGAAGGCCAAGAAGCTCGGCGTGCCGGTGAGCGACGTCTTTGCCACGCTGCAGACGTTCCTTGGCGGATACCAGGTGAACGACTTCAGCCGCTTCGGCCGCAACTACAAGGTGACGATGCAGGCCGAGTCGGATTTCCGGCAGGAAGTCACCGATATCGCGCGGCTGTTCGTGCGCAACAAGGATGGCGGCATGGTGCCGCTCGACACGCTGACGACGTGGCAGCGGGGATCCGGCGCGCGCTTCATGCAGCGCTACAACCTGTATCGCACGGCCGCGTTCAGCGGCACGCCGGCGCCGGGCGCGAGTTCCGGCGACGCCATCCGCGCGATCGAGGAAGTCGCCGCCGCGACGTTGCCTGACGGCTATGGCATCGAGTGGTCGGGACAGAGCAAGCAGGAGATCGAGGCGGGCAACTCCTCGACGATCGTGCTTGGCCTGTCGATCGTCGTCGTCTTCCTGTTCCTCGCGGCGCTGTACGAAAGCTGGGCCGTGCCGTTTGCCGTGCTGCTCGCGACACCGTTCGGCCTGATGGGCGCGCTCTTCGCGCTGAAACTGATCGGCATCCCGTTCAACGTGTACGGCCAGATCGGGTTGGTCACGCTGGTGGGCCTGTCGGCGAAGAACGCGATCCTCATCGTCGAGTTCGCCAAGATGAACCGCGAGAAGGGCATGCCGATCTTCGAGGCGGCGCTCGATGCGGCGCGACTGCGCCTGCGGCCGATCCTGATGACGTCGTTTGCGTTCATCCTCGGCGTGGTGCCGCTGGTCCTCGCCAGCGGCGCGGGCGCGGCATCGAAGGTTTCCGTCGGCATCACGGTGTTCGGTGGCATGATTTTCGCGACGGTCCTCACGACACTGGCGGTGCCTGCCTTCTACGTGCTCATCCAGGGGTTGGCGGAGCGATTCGGCGGCGATAGGCCGCCCGCAGCCCCAGCCGTCGCGACCGAGACCGGAGCGGCTTCCGCATGAGGCGCCCAGCCCGTGTCCTCGCCGTGGCCGTGGCGCTCGCCCTCGGTGGTTGCGCGATCGGCCCTGACTACGAGCGGCCGCAACTGCCGACGCCGGTCGAATACCGCGGCGTGCTCTCGCCGCAGGAGGCGGCCTCGTTCGCCGACCAGCACTGGGCTGAAGTGTTCCACGATCCCGAACTGCAGCAGGTGATCGAAACCGCCCTCGCCAACAATCTCGACCTGAAGATCGCGGCGGCGCGGGTCGAGGAATTCCGGGGTCGCGCACGCGTGGCCCGCAGCTATCTCGGGCCGAACCTGAGCCTCGGCGGCAACACGACGCCCTCGCCCGGTGCCCCGGACGACAGCAGTTACTCGCTCGGCCTCACGCTCAACTGGGAAATCGACCTGTTCGGCCGCCTGCGTCGCGCCAACGAAGCCGCGCGGGCCCAGTTACTTGCGACTGAGGACATCCAGCGCGGCGTGGTCAACGCACTCGTCGCCGACGTCGCGACGACATGGTTCCGGTTGCGCGAGATCGACGAGGAAATCGCGATCATCAAGCGCACGATCGAGAGCCAGGAGGCGTCGCTCGCGCTCGTGCGTTCGCTGAAGCGCAACGGCGTCGCGTCCGCAGCGGAAGAAATGCAGGCGCTGTCACAACTTTCCGCCACGCGCGCGCAGTTGCCGCAGGCAGAACTCACGAGCGTGCAAACGGAAAACCTGCTGCACCTGCTGCTCGGCAGCGAGCCGGCCCCCGTTGCCCGCACCAGCCAGGCGAACGCATTCGCGATTCCCGACGACATCCCGGTCGGCCTGCCCGCGCAGTTGCTTGCCCGTCGGCCCGACTTGCGGCAGCTCGAGAACGAGCTGCACGCGGCTACGGCAAACGTCGGCGTCGCCGAAGCCAACCGGTTCCCGTACCTGTCGCTCGGTCTCACCTCGTTCTTCGGCGTGATCAGCCCGGAGCTCGGGAACCTGCTCAACGGCAAGGATCCAGCGCAGGACCTGTTCTCGATCGGACCGTTCGTCAGCATGCCGATCTACCAGTCGGGTTTCGGAACTGGCACCGTCGAAGTATCGAAGGCGCAGCTCAAGCAGTCGGAGCTCGCGTATCGCCGTGGCGTGCTGCAGGCGTATCGCGAAACGGCCGACGCACTCGTCGTCACCGACAAGACACGCGGGATCATTTCCGAGACGGTCATCCGCCGTGATGCGGCGCTGCGCTTGCTGGATCTGCAGAAGCAGCGCTACAAGGCCGGCGTGTCGAGCTACCTCGAAGTGCTCGACGCCCAGCGCCAGCTGTTCGCCTCGGAAATCGACCTCTCCAGGTCGCGCCTCACGCGCGTGGTCGGCTACGTCGATCTGTATCGCGCGCTGGGCGGCGGCTGGACGCCAGCGAAATAGGGGTTTGGGGATCGGGGTTAGTCGGTGCTTTTTCTGCTTGGCCTCAGGACGGAACCGGGGTACGAAGCAGACGTTCGCGCGGTTCACTGAGACTTGGTAGGTCCTGCTACTGCGGAGGACGTCAGCCGACGCCAAGTCGGTTCGTCGACGACCTCCTGCCTCCACTCGGCATGGCACGAGGTACAGGTTTGCAGCGTCGCTCCGAGTTCGACCAAGACGCGTGAACGATCCCGAGCGCGCGCTGCCTCCCCGACGCGATCGGCCGTATGGTGGAACGCCATCGCCTGCTCCGTGAAACCGGGTGCTGCCGCACCCATGTGTTCACACATCTGGCCCATCTGGTCGGAGTATCCAATCCGCCCCGCGGACTTTTCGACGGTAGCGAAATCATCCGTCGCAATCGCAGCCACGATCTCCTGCACGGCCTCGAGATGATCGCGCATGTTCTGCTTCTGATGATTGGCCATCATGGCCAGGAGCGGCACCGGCTTTCGCTGGTCCATCGCAACTGGCGACGGCGACGCGGTGGTGGCCGTGGCGGCTGGGGCTGGCGTTGACGCAGCGACCTGCGCTGCAAGTGGCAGGACCACGAAGCCAGCGAGCAGGGCAAATACTGTTGCGAGGATGAGCGGCAGGCGTGTCATTGACGGTTCCTCTTCGTTGGGAGCAATCGCGGGAAGGACATCGAGGTCGGCAGCGCGTCGGGGGCACCACGCAGGGTGAGCTCGGTGTCACCAGCAAGCAGCCGTTCCTTGAGTCGCCTGTCGCGCCAGTATCTCTCGTGAGCCGCGAGTGCCGCGCAGGTCACCACCCAGCCGGGTCGCCCGCGCGCGGCACGAACCAGCACGGTCCGCGTCGGGACCGGCAGTGGTGGGACACCGGCCGCCCGCAGTTGTGCGACCAGATCGTGAGAGATCGTGCGGGCAGCGAGTGGTTTCATCCGAACGCTCGTGCAGCCGAGTCGCCGGGCGCGTAGCTGCTCCCGCTCGCGTGGCGAGTCCACGTCGACCGCCATGACGACCCCCACGACGCCACCGCGTAGCCGCCTCAGCCACCCCTTCATCGCGGTGCCGACCTCGGTCACGTGATCGAGCAGCAGCACGCCGCGCTCGGCATCGGCGGCACGCCAGAGGCGCCCGCGTGCCGCACGACGTGTGAGTCCGCTCGTGGCAACGTCGCCGTAGGCACGCTCCAGCGAGCGGGTGATGTCGTCGAGACACTGCGTCGTGCCGCTGTAGGCGCAGTAGCTCTTACCGAGCAACAGTTGCAGATCGAACAACAGCGTGGTCTTGCCGCTGCCGCGGGGGCCCCACAGCGTAATGTGCTCGCCGCGCGCAGCCCGTCGGGCAACAGCCGCCGTGAACTGACCACGGGTGCTGCGCGGAGTCGCGCTGAGGGTGACAGTCGTCACCGTGCTCTCCTGGTGAGGCGCGGCTGCGCCGGCATGCGAGCTTCACGCCCCAATGGTCAGCATGGCGCCCAGGACCATCAGCGCAATGCCGGCGCCGAGGCGCAGCGAGACCGGCTCACCGAGGAGCAGAGCCGCTAACACCACCGTGACAGGCAGGCTCAGCTTGTCGATGGGGGCAACCCTCGTGGCGGGTGCGAGTTGCAGCGCCTTGAAGTACGCAAGCCATGAGAGACCCGTCGCCACACCAGACAGCACGAGAAAGACGAGCGTGCGGCCTTTCACCTCACGGAGCCCGGCAGTCTCGCCACGCGCAAGCACGATTCCCCAGGCAAAAACGAGCACCACGGCCGTGCGGATCGCGGTGGCGAGGTTCGACGGCACGTCGCGTACACCGATCTTGGCCAGCACCGCGGTCGCGCCCGCGGCGATGGCCGACAGGAACGCATAGAACATCCAGTTCATGAGGGCGCCGCTAGCTCGCGCGCCGCGTCACGAACGCGTGCCGGCCCGCGTACACCGCAGACCCGCCCAGGCTCTCCTCGATGCGCGTCAGCTGGTTGTACTTTTCCACCCGCTCGCCGCGGCAGGGTGCACCGGTCTTGAGGTGGCCGGTGGCGAGCGCGACGGTGAGGTCGGCGATGAAGCTGTCCACCGTCTCGCCGCTGCGGTGGGACACCATGGCACCCCAGTTCGCCTGGTAGGCGAGCCGCACGGCGGCATTGGTCTCGGTGAGCGTGCCGATCTGGTTGAGCTTGATCAGGACCGCGTTCGCCACATCCTCCTTGATACCGCGCTCGATGCGCACCACGTTGGTGACGAACAGATCGTCGCCGACCAGCTCGATCTTGTCGCCGAGCTTGCGGTTGAGAAGTTTCCAGCCGTCCCAGTCGTCCTCGGCCAGGCCGTCCTCGAGCACCGCGATGGGGTACTTCGCCACCCAGTCCGCGTACATCGCCACCATCTCTTCTGCACTGACGGTGCGGCTTTCCGTTCGCAGGTTATAGCGGCCTTCCTCGAAGAAGCCGCTCGACGCCGGGTCCAGCGCCAGCACCACGTCCTCCCCTGGCCGATAGCCACTGCGCTCGATGGCCTTCAGGATCAACTCGAGGGCATCGACGTTGCGCTTCAACGCCGGCGCAAAGCCGCCCTCGTCGCCAACGCCGGTGGAATAGCCGCCGTCCTTGAGGACCTTCTTCAGTTGCTGGTAAATCTCGGCGCCCCAGCGCAAGGCCTCGGCGAAGTTCGGCGCGCCCACCGGCGCAATCATGAACTCCTGCAGGTCGGTGCCCTGCCAGTTGGCGTGTACGCCACCGTTGAGGATGTTGAACATCGGCACCGGCAGGCGACAGGCCGCCGCACCGCCAAGATAGCGGAACAACGGCAGATCACAGGCATTCGCCGCAGCCCGTGCGACCGCCAGGCTGACCCCGAGCATCGCGTTGGCACCAAGCTTGCCCTTGTTGGGCGTCCCGTCCAATGCGCACAGCGCGCGATCCACTGCACCCTGGTCGAGCGCGTCCATGTCGCGGAGGGCATCGGCAATGTCGGCATTGACGTTCTGCACGGCCTTGCGCACGCCTTTGCCGCCATAGCGGTGCTTGTCCTCGTCGCGCAGTTCCACAGCCTCGTGGATGCCGGTGGACGCGCCCGAGGGCACGGCGGCGCGACCCTTCGCACCACCCGTCAGCGTGACGTCGACTTCCAGCGTGGGGTTGCCGCGTGAGTCGAGAATTTCACGGGCGTGAATCGATTGAATTCGTGTGTCCATCATCGAGTTTCCTAGTTTCCTGGTTTCAGGTTCGGCGCAGGCGAAGAATCACGCCCGTCGCGCAGACGGCCGAGAGGATCGTTGCACCGATATTG
>Ga0315287_10008620_pt1 | contig 10309 bp, 7 predicted proteins | sample YL17G11_0_MG_FD_205037 | JGI IMG/M metagenome (GOLD analysis project Ga0315287, IMG submission 205037) | Sediment microbial communities from Yellowstone Lake, YNP, Wyoming, USA - YL17G11_0 | ecosystem: Environmental > Aquatic > Freshwater > Lake > Sediment | place: USA: Wyoming | collected...
CCCCTGGCCGGGACCATGTGCGTCTCCCCGAGGACCAGCATCGTCAACAAGAACCCCTACACGGGCCTTCTGAATCATGGCGAGTGCGGCGCCCACCTGGCGAGCGAAATCAAGTGGGCCGGCTGGGACGGCATCTACATCAAGGGTCGGGCGAAGAAACCCGTCTGGTTCTCCGTGGTCAACGACAAGGTGGAGTTCCGGGACGCCTCGAAGATGTGGGGCAAGACGACGGACGACACGCACGAGATGATGATCAAGGAGATGAAGGACTCACGCATCCGGTCGATCGTCATCGGGCCCGCCGGCGAGAACGGCGTCCTCTATTCCTGCCTGATCGTCGAGCGATTCCGCGCCGCCGCGCGCAGCAACGCGGGATCTCTCTTCGGCGACAAGAAGCTCAAGGGCTTCGCCATCCGCGGCACCAAGTACGCCGTGCCTGTCGTGGATAACGCCAAGTTCCTCGCGGCCGCCCAGGTGGCCAAGGAAACCAACATCAGCGACCCGGGTGCGGGAAGAAGGAAGGTGTGGGGAACGGCCAGCTCGCTCGAGACCAACAACTTCGTGCTCGGCTCGCTCATCGTGAAGAACTTCCAGACCACCTGGTGGCCCGACATCGTCAAGCTCGGCGCCGAGGAGGCCGAGAGAACCTTCTGGAAGCGCCATGTCTCCTGCACCAACTGCCAGACGCACTGCCTGAAACTGGGCGTGCTGCGCGAAGGCAAGTACAAAGGCCTCGTCGCCGAGGCCCCCGAGTACGAGTCCGGAGGACTCCTGGGCTCGAACCTGGGGATGAAGAAGTTCGACCAGATGGCTGCCCTCATCGAGGCCTGCGACGCCTACGGCCTCGACTACATCTCCACGGGCGGCGTGCTGGGCTTCACGACGGAAGCCGTCGAGAAGGGTGCGCTGAAGCCTTCGGACCTCGACGGCCTCAAGCCCACGTGGGGCGACGGCGACACCTACATGAAACTCATCGACAAGATCGCCTACAAGGAAGGAAAGGCCGGAAAGCTCCTCTCCCTGGGCGTGGCCCGGATGTCCAAGCAGATCGGCAAGGGCACCGACGCCTATGCCAACGTCGTGAAAGGCCGCGAGCTGGCGGCCCACGACCCGCGGGGTGACAAGTCCAGGTTCTACACCTACTGCATCGGCACCAACGGGGGAGACCATGCCGAGGGGGCAAGCAGCAGGGACCTCTGCCAGGTGGCCATGAACGATTCTCTCTGCCTGTGCACCTTCTGCGCGTCCGGGGTCTGGGGCGCCTCCACGGACAAGATCGTCACCGACATGCTCAACCCGCTGTGCGGCTGGAACTGGAAGACCGATGACTACTGGATGGCCGCCAAGCGGATCGTGACGGCCGAGCGAGTCTTCAACGTCCGCGAGGGAATCAGTTCCAAGGATGACCGCCTGCCAAAGCGCATGTACGCCGAGAAGCTGCCCGCGGGCCCGAAGAAGGGCGTCGTCTTCACCGAGGAGGACCATAAGAAGTCCTCGACCGACGCCTACAAGTTCCTGGGCTGGGACGAGAAAGGCATCCCGACGGAGGCCTCCCTCAAGGCCTACGGTCTGGACTACCTCATCGATGACCTCAATGCGGCAAAGAAGAAGTACAACCTATAAAAGCATGATGTAAACGGCAAGGGCGGGTGAGCGAATCACCCGCCCTTGCATTTTTTCCTGATTCTTTCGTCCCACAAGCCCATATTTTCTCTTTATTGTTTTCTTACCTCCCCGAGCGCCTTGCACCGGATCTGCTGCCTGGAAGCTGCGCAGTAGCATGCAGGCCTGCATGACGAGGCCCTTATGTCAAACATGACATAACTAGTTGATATAATTACGCTATTTTTTAAAATATGTTTGACTTGCCGCTATGGATGCGGTTATAGTGCATCCCAAACAAAGACCGCAAGGTGCGGTGCTCTTTTTTCCCGGCTCGGTTTTTTCCTTCAGATTCTTCCAACCTGAAGGAATTCAAGGGGTCAGTGCAATCAGGGGTCATCGATCCGGGAAGGCTTTCTCGAGCAGTGCCAGACAGGGATATTTTGCCCTCACGGCATCACCTCGAAAATCGGTCTTTGTGACGGATCCCGGATGATTGCAATATTGCCCCATTCCAAACATTCTACAATGTTCGTTTTGCGGTCAGTCCGTGAATCCTGCGCGTTTGTTTTCCCTTATCAACATTTTATGCATAGCACACCTCTTTCCTCCCCTTTCCGGAAAGATCCGTGTGCATTACGAAGGAGTCTGACATGAAAAAAAGTTTGATTGTTCTCGCGATCGTTCTCACCGTCACCCTCGCCCTTTCGGGCATGCTATTCGCCCAGGCCAAAAAGGGCCCTGCCACCGACGGCAAGTCCGTCTGGGACTTCATCCAGACTGGAAAATACCAGAGCTGGAAGATGTGGCCCGGCACCGAGGCCCAGTATGCAGGCCCCGAGCCCCACGGCGCGTTTCTCACCACCTACGTCAACCAGGTCGCCTTCGACTCCATCAAGGCCAAGAAGGGCAAGTTTGCCGACGGCGCCATGATCGTCCAGGAAAACTTCGGCAAGGACAAGAAGCTCAAGTTCGTCGACGTCATGTACAAGGTAAAGGGCTACAACCCCGGCGGCGGCGACTGGTTCTGGGCGCAGTACAAGCCCAGCGGCAAGGTGGACCAGGAAGGCAAGGTCGACGAGTGCATCAAGTGCCACGAGGCCCAGAAGACCAACGACTACGTCTACACTAGCAAGATGAAGTAACCCGGTCCATCGGGCTCATGATGATTAAAACTAACAATGATATTTGAAAAAGCACGAAAGGAGGTGCACCCCGTTCTCTTCGTTGTGTTTCAATGTTTCTAACACGAGGCAAATCTTATGGAGGTTAGACATGGAAGAAAAGAAACTTCCTGAAGTACTCAAAAAGGAGACGACACGGCGGGACTTCCTGCGCGGGTCGGCAGCAGCGGCGGGAAGCGCCATTGCAATCACCGCCATCGGAGGCATTGCACCCAAGAAGGCCGAGGCCCAGTACTCGGTCCAGACCTCTCCGGGCACCAAACCCTATGCCCAGAAGTACCTCTTCGTCGAGCGCGCGAACTGCACGGGCTGCCGGAGTTGCGAAGCCGCCTGCTCGCTCTTCCACACGGGAACGGTTCGGCAGGCAATGGCCCGTAATCACATTTACAAATACAAGGACATCGTTGATGTCCAGGTCATCTGCTGGCAATGCGACGACGCGCCCTGCATCGCCGCATGCCCGACAACACCCAAGTCGATCACGCGCGATGCCAAGACCAACGGCATCATCCTGAACGAGAAGATCTGCCTGGGCGCCAAGTGCATGAAGTGCGCCGAGGCCTGCCCGGCCCAGTACGTGCGCCAGAACCCCGACACGGGTCAGCCCCTCATGTGCGATCTCTGCAACGGCGATCCCCAGTGCGTAAAGGCCTGCCAGGAGCAGTCCGGCTACCCGCAGGGCCCATGCCTCTCGGGCCGGCCGCTCGGCATCGGTGTCAACATGGCCTTCCGTGAAGTGACACCCGAGCAAGCGGGAAAAGACCTTGCGACGCTCTTGTTCTATCCCAACGTTGAGGGCAAGAGGGTCGTGCCCGCGAAGACCAAGAAGGGGAGGTGAGAACGATGTCAACACCCAAAGGTGGAAATTTCGGTAAGGTACTGGAAATCGACCTGAGCACACAGACCTTCAAGACGAGGCCGGTTTCCGATGAGATACTCCAACAGTTTATCGGCGGCAGAGGCCTCGGGGCCTACTACGCCGTGACGGAATACAAGGCGGGCAAAAACCCTCTCGACGAAGACGCCTTCGTCTTTGTAGGGCCCGGCCCCCTGTCAGGGACCGCCTGTGCTTCCCAGAGGACCTGCTTTGTCAACAAGAGCCCCTACACGGGCCTAATGAGCCACGCCGAGACGGGCGCCCATCTCGCCAACGAGATCAAGGCTGCCGGCTGGGATGGTTTCTACATCAAGGGCCGCGCCAAGAAGCCTGTCTGGCTCTCCATCGTGAACGACAAGGTGGAGTTCAAGGATGCCTCGAAGATGTGGGGCAAGACGACAGACGAAACCCACGAGATGATGATGAAGGAGAGCAAGGACCCCTACATCCGGACGGCCGTCATCGGTCCTGCCGGGGAAAACGGCGTCCCCTTCGCCTGCATCATCGTCGAGCGCTTCCGCGCAGCAGCCCGCACCGGAACGGGGATGGTCTTCGGCGACAAGAAGCTCAAGGGCTTTGCGGTGCGCGGCACCAAGTATGCCGTTCCCGTCGTCGATAATGCCAAATTCCTTGCAGCCGCAAGAGTGAACAAGGATCTCAACATTAATGGTGAGGCTTGGGAAGGCATCAAGAAATGGGGCACGGGCGGCCTGATGGAGCTCAAACACTTCCTCCACGGCTCGCTCGTCGTGAAGAACTACCAGACGACCTGGTACCCCGACGTGGTGAAACTCGGCGGCGAGGAGGCGATGAGGACGTTCTGGAAGCGCCATGCTTCCTGCACGAACTGCCAGATCCACTGCCTGAAGATGGGCGTGCTGCGAAGCGGCAAGTACACAGGTCTCGTCGCCGAGGGACCGGAGTACGAGTCCGGCGGCCTGTTGGGCACCAACCTGGGCATGAAGAACTTCGACCAGATGATCGCCCTCATCGAGGCCTGCGACGCCTACGGTCTCGACAACATCACCACGGGCGGCGTGCTTGCCTTCTCGACGGAAGCCATGGAGAAGGGCGCACTGAAACCCGCCGACCTCGATGGCCTCAATCCCAAGTGGGGCGACGGCGACACCTACATGGAGATGATTCACAAGATCGCCAACAAGCAGGGCAAGGGCGGAAAGTTCATGGCCCAGGGTGTTGCCAAGATGTCCAAGCAGATCGGCAAGGGTTCCGACGCCTACGCAAACACGGTGAAGGGCAAGGAACTGGCTGCCCACGATCCGCGTGGCGACAAGATGCGCGCCTACAGCTACGCCATGGGAACCTGTGGTGGAGACCACCATGAAGGCCAGAGTGCACAGGCCCTGGGCATGACGGCCATGGCCGACTCGCTGTGCCTGTGCTCCTTCTCCAACTTCCTCCTTCTGGGCGCTCAGACGGACAAGGTCACCACCGACATGCTCAACCCGCTGTGCGGCTGGAACTGGAAGACGGAGGACTACTGGAAGGCCGCCAAGACGATCGTAACAGCCGAGCGTGTATTCAACGTCCGCGAGGGCATCAGCTCCAAGGATGACGACCTTCCCAAGCGCATGAGGACGGAGAAGCTTCCGGCCGGACCCAGGAAGGATGCCGTCTTCACCGCCGAGGATCTCCAGAAGATGCATGATGCAACCTATGGGTTCTTCGGCTGGGACGCCAAAGGCATCCCAACGGAGGCGAGCCTCAAGGCCTATGGCTTGGAGTACCTGATTGCCGACGTCAACGCGGCGAAGAAGAAGTACAGCCTCTAACCTTCTGATTTTGCAGCAAGGGCGGGTGATCCGTTTACCCGCCCTTGCTTTTCTTTTCAGCTTTGATTATATTCTTTTCGGTCCGTAACCGCGGAGGAGAGGGGTCGGTGATACGGAACCTGGAACGATCAGGGGACAAGTACGCCCATGGCCTTTTCTCGAAGGGACACGATCCATCTTCTCGTCAGCGGCACCGTTTCGGCCGTCCTGTTCAGCCTGTTTAAGGTGAGCGGGGCAAAGGCCCTTCCCCGCCCGCCCGGGGCCCTCGAGGAAAAATCTTTTCTCGAATATTGCGCCCGCTGCTACCGGTGTGTCGACGTCTGCCCCGTAGACGCGATCCGCCCGGCCGGCATTGCCGGGGGTATCACCAGCTTCGGCACCCCCATCCTCGAGCACAAGAAGTGCATCTTCTGCATGGCCTGCATAAAGGAGTGCCCGACGGGAGCCATCGCAAAGATCTCCCGCGACGAGATCGACATCGGCAACGCCGTCATCGACCGGGTCACGTGCCTTTCCTGGACGGGCGTGGAGAAGTGCACCCGCTGCTTCGACGCCTGCCGCTACGACGCCATCAAGCTCGAGAAGGACATCTATCCCGTCGTCCTGGAGGACCTCTGCACAGGCTGCAACGCCTGCGAGAAGAAGTGCCCTACAAAGCCCAAGTCCATCGTCACTTACTACGACCAAGTAAAACGGATGCCTCCCCCCGAAAAGCGCATCGCCATGCGCCTCGAGGAGGAAACGGGCCGGCGACCCGCCCACGGGCGGGAACCGGGCTTCACGGACTGGCTCAAGGGGCGAGTGAGGAAGCTGGGGGAGCATTACGGGATAATTAAAGAAGATGAGGAAGAATGAAAAAGGGTATCGGGTTTAGGGTATAGGGTTTAGGGTTAAGAAGATGCCAACGGCAGAAAAGAAAATAAAAACTATACTCGTCGTCGGTGGCGGGGTGGCGGGGATGTCGGCGGCCCTTGACTTGGCCGGCGGCGGGCACCGGGTCCACCTCGTCGAGAGCGGCTACGACCTGGGCGGCCAGATGGCGAAGCTCGACAAGTTCTACCCGACGGACCACTGCGCCTTCTGCCCTCTCTGGACGGAAATTCGCCGCTGCAAGGAGAGCCCTTCGATTGCGATCTACGCGCTGAGCAGGATCGAAACCCTGGAGAAATCCAACGGGGGCTACAGGGCCGTCATTGCGAAATCGACGCCGGTCATCGATCCCGAGCTCTGCATCTGTTGCGGCCGCTGTGAAAGCACATGCCAGAAGGGCGTGGCCCGCCCCATCTGGGAGCATGCCTACCCGCCCGTCTACCTCATCGACAGGAATCGATGCGGCGATTGCCGCGCCTGCGTCGATGTCTGCCCCACGAAGGCCATCGGCTTCGAACGCGAAGAGGAAAAGACGGAGCTGTCCGTAGACGAGACCATCTGGGCGGCAGGGTTCACCGAGGTGAGCCTGGAGCCCCTGAAGGAATATGGCTGGGGAACGCACCCGGACATCCTCACGTCACTCGAATTCGAGTCCTGGAAGGCCGAGTCGGGCGAAAACAAAGGGACCATCCTGCGTCGCTCCAATAAGGCCGCACCCCGCAGCATCGCCTTCATCCAGTGCGCTGGCGCCCGGGATCTGAGGCTCTTGCCCCACTGCTCGGCCGTCTGCTGCATGCACGCCCTGAAGCAGGCCCAGTGGGTCAAGCGCAGAAACCCCGATATCCACTGCGTCATCCTCTACACGGACCTTCGCACGGTGGGACGGGATTACTACGAATACGCCCTGCGCGATTTCGGGGGCAACGGCATCCGGCTTGTTCGCGGGCGGCCCTCGCTCATAACACCCCTGCCCGGCGGCGACGGCATCGCCGTCAAATTCGAGGACACGTCGACGCAGAAACGCGAGATCTGGAAGTTCGACATGGTGATCCTCAACGGAAACCTGAAATCGACCCTCTCGTCGCAACCCGCGGTGGAGGCCATCCCCGAGCTGGACGGCGAAGGGTTCGTGAAACGATCTGCCACGTCCTGCGGTTTCGTCATGGAGCCGGCGGACGTCACGGAGTCGGCGATCCAGGCATCATCGGCCGCACTGCGCGCCATTTTGGTCGATAAGAGTTAGCCCATGTCAAAGATCAGCATATTTCTCTGCAACTGCTTCGGTGAGATCGGCAAGATCATCGATCTGGAGTCCATCCGGAAGAAGCTCGAAACCGACCCGGCCGTGGATTCCGTCACGATCGTGGAATCCCTTTGCCTGCCCGGCGATGCGGCCAGGGCCCATTCCGTGATCCGCGAGCGCGGGATGGGCAAGGTCCTCATCGGCGCCTGCTCGCCTTACGGGAACATGGAGTACGTCCGGCTCGCTCTCGCCAAAGAAGGGACGAACGTCCGGACGGTGCGCATGGTCGACCTGCGGGAAGGCTGTGCCTGGGTCCACGGGAAAAACCCGCAAGGCGCAACGCGCAAGGCGGCAAGCCAGCTCGACATGGAGCTCGCCCTCCTTCAGAACATGCAGAATTCAAAAGACGTCGCCATCCAGGTGCAGCAGGAAGCCCTGGTGATCGGCGCGGGTCCTGCCGGCCTCTCAGCGGCTGCCGGCCTGGCCCGCCTCGGGTTCAGGACCCACCTTATCGACCGGGGATCGGCACCGGGCGGCCTTCTCAACGTGGTCACGAAAACCTATCCCGCCGACGAGCCGGGACCGCAAAAGATCAAATCCTTTGTCGATGAGACAAACAAGAACTCCCTGATACGGTTTTATGGAAAGACGAAGGTTTCCGCCGTCAAGGGGTATGCCGGCGATTTCAAGGTCAGCCTTGCAGGCCCCGAGGGCAACACCGTCCTTCGCGTGGGGGCCGTCGTGCTCGCCACGGGGGCACGGCTCCTCTTCCCCCAGGGCATGTTCGGGTATGGTAAAGTCAAAAATGTCATCACCCAGATGGAGATGGAGAGGCGGTTTGCCACGAGTGCGGCAAGCTGCAAAACGGCCGTTTTCATCCAGTGCGTAGGCGCCAGAAACGGCGAGCGGCCCTACTGCTCGACGATCTGCTGCCCCCTTTCGCTGAAAAATGCGATGAGGGTGATGGACGAGAACCCCGGGGCGAAGGCCTATGTGCTGCACCGGGACATCATGACCCCGGGAAGCGTGCTGGAGGCCTACTACCGCAAGGCCCTGCAGAGAGGCGTTCAGTTCATCCGCTTCGATGCGGACCGTCCCCCGGAAGTGCGCGGGCAGGATCAGGTGAGCGGCGTCGAGGTCTTCGATACGATCAGCGGCGTGAGCCGTACGCTCGAGACGGACCTTCTGGTGCTGAGCACGCCTTTCATCCCGGATCCCGACGCAACGGCGCTCGCCCGGATGTTGAACATCCCCGTCGACAAATACGGGTTCTACGCCGAGGTCTACCCGATCCACCCTGTGGAGACGAGAAACGACGGCATCTTCATCTGCGGGACGGCCCGGTGGCCTGTCTCATCGGACCAGGCCATCGCCCAGGGCGAAGCGGCGGCCATGAAGGCGGCCTCCTTTCTGGGGAAAGAGACCGTGTCGGCCCTCACGATGAGCCGCGTACCGGGCGGCAAGCTCGGCCACGCCACAGCCGATGCCGCTGCGTGCACGGGCTGCGGCAACTGTGTCGCCGTCTGCCCCTACGAGGCCTGCCGACTCCAGCGAACGGGAAACCGCTCCGTGAGCCGCGTCATCAAGATCCGCTGCAAGGCCTGCGGCAGCTGCGTCTCCGTCTGCCCGAACGGGGCCATGCAGATGCCCGAGCAGAATTACCGGGTCACAGGCGAGATGATCCGGCGAGCCTTCCGGGAGGTGCGCTGACATGTCCGCCGAAAGGGGCAACGTGAAAATCCTCGTCTTTGCCTGCCGCTGGTGCGGACTCATCGGGGCCGACGGCGCCGGGCGAAAACGCATTGAGCTGCCCGCATCCTACCGGGTGATCCCGGTGGATTGCGCGGGCTACGTGGAGCCCGACGCGGTGATCCGCGCCCTCGCGAGCGGCGCGACGGGAGTGGCCGTCCTGGGCTGCCATGTCGGTGGGTGCCGATTCAACGACGCCAACCACCCTGCCCTCAAGCGCCTGGAGCTTCTCAAGACGCTCCTCGACACGGCGGGCATCGGCGGGAACCGACTGCTGCTGGGCTTCGGCACGGCCCACGAGTCGCACCAGTACGCCGAAATGATCGTGGACTTTCACGAAGAGCTGAAGGGTTTGCCCTCGATGGCGTCCTGGCTGCCTGCGGCAGCAGTGACCGGTGACCAGTGACCAGTGAAGAGAAAAGCAAAGAGACAATGCTCGATCAAGTAAAACAGAAAGCAAAAGAAATCCTCGAAAAGAAGGAAGCCGACGGGGTCCTGGGGCTGAAGAAGGGCCTCTGGGATGTGATCCATCCCCACGTCTTCACCGCGCCGGCCGAGATCGACGCCCTCGTCCTGGAGCCCAAGTGGCTCTTCGCCAAGATGGCGCGGGCGATCCTGCGTGAAAAACCTCAGAACTTCCGTCTGGCCGTCGTCATCCGAGGCTGCGACGAGAGGGCCATCGTGGAGCTTGTGAAGCGCAACCAGATCGACCGTGAGCGGCTCCTCACGATCGGCTATGCCTGCGACGCAAACCAGGCGAAGACCTGCCTCTGCAGCCGTCCCTTCCCGCAGAAACTCGACGCCGGGAGCTCCGTGGAGGGCGTAGACCCCCTGGCCGACGAGCGGGTGAGGGCTTACCTGGAAGGCGATGCGGGCAAACGGATGGAAATGTGGGCCGCCCAGCTCAAGCGTTGCATCAAGTGCTACGGCTGCCGCAACTCCTGCCCCATCTGCGTCTGCGTGCCCTGCAAGCTCGAGGACGAGGTCTGGG
>Ga0315287_10008623_pt1 | contig 10308 bp, 10 predicted proteins | sample YL17G11_0_MG_FD_205037 | JGI IMG/M metagenome (GOLD analysis project Ga0315287, IMG submission 205037) | Sediment microbial communities from Yellowstone Lake, YNP, Wyoming, USA - YL17G11_0 | ecosystem: Environmental > Aquatic > Freshwater > Lake > Sediment | place: USA: Wyoming | collected...
ACCGCGCCGACGCCCTCGAGCGGCTGGTGGTGATGATCCGCGCGGCGCTCGTCGAGCCCAAGCCGCGCCGGCCGACGCGGCCGACGCGTGCCTCGAAGGAACGGCGCCTGGCAGGTAAGGCGCGCGACGCGCGCACCAAGAAGCTGCGCCGCCCGGCGCCCGCGGAAGATTAGCCCGCGGCCGCGGTCACTTCTTCTCGGGCCCGCTCGGCATCGACCAGGCGCCCTTGGCGGCGTCGAACTTGTGGCAGTCCGTGCACTCGCCCTGGTATTCCGTCATGAATCGGTTCTTGTCGCCTCCGACCAGGTGGATCCGGTGCACCATGCCGGCCAGCGGCGGCGCCTTCTTCGAGTCCTCGGAGTGACAGTCGGCGCAGGCGGTCGGGACATCCTCGAGCGCGTCCGCCGCATCCGGGTGCCTGCCCTTGAGCTTGAGGCCTGCCGGGGCAGCGCCCTGCACCGTCGCGAGCAGCGCGGGGGGCACCTTACCGGACATCCACTGCTGCAATTGAGTGCTGAGCCGCGCGTCCACGGGCGGCTTGTTGACGTGACAGTCCACGCACGCCTTCGGGTACAGGTCCGGGGCATTGATGCCTGGAATCTTGCGTGCGACCGGCGTCGCAGCCGGCGTCGCAGCCGGCGTCGGGCCCGACAAGGCCAGGAACACGATCGCTGCAGCCAGTGAGGTCAAAAATCCGTTCATGTCTCGCTCCTCTTCTGCCGCCTGCGCACCACCTCCACGATTCTGCTCCTGATCTGCTCGTGCGGCACCATCGACGCGGCGCTCTTGAAGCCGCGCGCGATCCGGCCGAAACTTGACGCACATCAAGGGCGCGACCAGGCAATGGCGGCAGCATGCCGCCATCGCGAGCCCCGGACGGACCATGGCCTTCCACGACCTGCGGTCGTTCCTCGACCGCCTCGAAGCGACCGGCCGACTGCGGCGGGTCACGGAGCGCGTCGATCCGGACCTGGAGAGCACGGCGTTCTGCCTGCGTACGCAGCGCGCGCAGGGACCTGCCCTGCTGTTCGAGAACGTAGGCGATTGCGGGCACCCGATGCTCGGCAACCTGTTCGGCCACCGCGACCGCATCGAGGCGGCGCTGCTGGACCGGCCGCTGGGCTCACTGCGCGAACTCGGCGAGCTGCTGGCGGCGATCAAGGAGCCTCACTGGCCCGGCAGCCTGCGCGAGGCGCTCGCCGCCTGGCCCGAACTCGCCCAGCTCGCGCACGTCGCGCCGCGGCGCGTCGACCACGCTGCGTTCTGCGAGAACGTGTTGACGGGAGACGGGATCGACCTCGGCAGCCTGCCGATCCAGCGCTGCTGGCCCGAGGACGCCGGGCGCCTCGTCACGTTCGGCCTCGTGGTGACTCGCGGCACTCGCCGCGAGCGCCAGAACGTGGCCATCTACCGCCAGCAGCTGATCGGACCCAACCGCGTCATCATGCGCTGGCTGCCCCACCGCGGCGGTGCGCTCGACTACGCCGACTGGCGTGCCGCACATCCGGAGCGGCCCTTCCCCGTGCTCGTCGCGATCGGCGCGGACCCCGCGACGATGCTGGCGGCCGTCGCGCCCGTGCCGGACACGCTGTCCGAGTACGAGTTCGCAGGCCTGCTGCGTGGGGAGCGAACCCGTGTCTGGCGCAGCCCCCTCACCGGACTCGATGCACCGGCCGGTGCCGAGATCCTGCTCGAGGGCTTCATTCATCCAGGCGACACCGCGCTGGAGGGTCCGTTCGGCGATCACACCGGTTACTACAACGCGCAGGGCGAGTTCCCGGTGTTTACCGTCGAGCGCATGTCCATGCGCCACGGCGCGATCTACCACGGCAGCTACATGGGGCGCGCGCCGCACGACGAGCCGTCCGTGCTCGCCATTGCGCTGAACGAACTCTTCGTGCCGATCCTCCGCAAGGTGTTCCCCGAGATCGTGGACTTCTACCTGCCCCCGGAGGCCTGCTCGTATCGCGTCGCCGTGATCAGCATCCGCAAGCAGTACCCCGGGCACGCGCGTCGCGTGATGATGGGCATCTGGTCGTACCTGAGGCAGTTCACGTACACCAAGTTCATCATCGTCACCGACGACGACATCGACGTGCGCGACTGGTCGCAGGTGATCTGGGCCGTGTCCACGCGGGTCGATCCGGCGCGTGACAGCCTGCTGGTCGAAAACACGCCGGTCGATTACCTCGATTTCTCGAGCCCGGTGCCGAACCTCGGATCGAAGCTAGGCCTCGATGCCACGAACAAGTGGCCGGGCGAGACCGACCGCGCCTGGAGCCGCCCGATCGCGCGCGACGCGGCCGTCGAGCGTCGAGTCGATTCCCTCTGGTCGAAAGTCTTCGGCTCGCCCGCATCCTGAACCGCGGAGCATCGATGCACCTCGTCTGTCCTGCCGGCAGCCCGCCGGCCCTCAAGGCCGCCGTGGACAGCGGCGCCGACGCGGTCTACGTCGGCTTCCGCGACCAGACCAACGCCCGCGCCTTTCCGGGCCTCAACTTCACCGAAGCCGACCTCGCGGCCGCCATCGGCTATGCGCACGCGCGCGGCTGCAAGGTCTACGTGGCGCTCAACACGAATCCGGGCCCGACCGGCCTCGGCGCCTGGCATGCGGCCGTGGATCGCGCGGCGTCCCTCGGCACCGATGCCGTGATCTGCGCAGACATGGGCGTGCTCGACTATGCGGCTCGACGTCACCCGGAGATGGCGCGCCACCTGTCGGTGCAGGGATCCGCGACGACGCATGCAGCACTGCGCTATTACCGCGAGCGCTTCGGCATCGCGCGCGCCGTGCTGCCGCGCGTCCTGTCGATCCAGCAGGTCGAGCGGCTGTGCGAACAGGACGTCGTGCCCATCGAGGTCTTCGCCTTCGGCAGCCTGTGCATCATGGTCGAAGGCCGCTGCCAGCTCTCGAGCTATGTGACCGGCGCCTCGCCTAACCGCAACGGCGTGTGCTCGCCCGCGAAGTTCGTGCGCTGGGACGAAGAACCGGGTGGTGTGCGGCGCGTCAGCCTGAATGGAAATCTGATCGATCGCTTCGGGGCGGACGAGCCCGCCGGCTACCCGACCGTGTGCAAGGGCCGCTACGACGTCGGCGGCGAGATCTTCCATGCGCTCGAGGAACCCACCAGCCTGAACACCCTGGAGCTGCTGCCGCGCCTGCAGGCCGCCGGCGTGGTCGCGCTCAAGATCGAGGGACGACAGCGCGGCCAGGCCTACGTGGCTACAGTGACGAAAGTGTGGCGCCAGGCGATCGACCGACTGAAAGCCCGCCCACAGGACTGGTCGCCGGACGAGGCCTGGCGCCGCGAGCTGACGCGGCTCGCCGAAGGCCGTCAGACCACCCTCGGACCGTATCACCGCTCCTGGCATTGAGGCATCCGATGCGCCTGACCCTCGGACCCCTGCAGTATTTCTGGCCGCGAGAGCAGGTGCTCGGCTTCTACCGCGCTGCGGCCGCGTGGCCGGTGGACGCGATCTATCTCGGCGAGACCGTGTGCAGCAAGCGGCGCGAACTGCGCACGCGCGACTGGATCACGCTCGCCGAGGAACTGGCCGGCACCGGCCGGGAGGTCGTGCTCTCCACGCTCGCGCTGGTCGAGGCGGAATCGGAGCTGTCGTCGCTCACGCGGCTCATCGACGATGGCCGGTTCCGCATCGAGGCGAACGACATGTCGGCCGTGCAGTTGCTCCGTGAGCGCGGCATGCCGTTCGTCGGCGGGCCGACGCTCAACGTTTACAACCACGCCACCCTGCGCCTGCTGCGCGAGGACGGGCTTCGACGGCTGGTACTCGGCGTCGAGCACGGCCGCGCGTCGCTCGAGGAATTTCGCGCGAGCGGCGAGCCGTTGCCCGAGATCGAGATCGTCGCCTGGGGGCGCCTGCCCCTCGCGTACTCCGCTCGGTGCTTCACGGCACGCGCGCTCGACCTCGCCAAGGATGACTGCGGCTTCCGGTGCATCGAGCATCCGGACGGTCTCCCGCTCGCGTCACGCGAGGGCTCGCCGTTCCTGACGATCAACGGAGTCCAGGTGCAGACCGCCGGCCACTGCGACCTCGGCCCCGAACTCGACGAGCTGCGCGCGGCCGGAGTCGACCTGGTGCGCCTGTACCCGCAGGCCGAGGGAATGGCCGCGGTCGTGGGCCGGTTCCGCGAGGCGCTCGACGGCGGGACGCTCCTGGCCCGGGCCGGCGAGGAGAATGGCTACTGGCACGGCACTGCCGGCATGCGGTGCGTCACTCCGACGTAGGCTGGTCGGTCTCCCCGCGATGAGCGGCCCGTGCCGCGCGCGCCAGCCGTGCTCCGCGATTCAGCGCAATGCGCAGGCCGAGCGGAATCGTCTCCCACGGCAGCTGGTCGAGCAGGTTCCGCACGTTGAGTCCCAGGTCGGTGTCACCGGTGAGCTGCAATCGGCGCTGGAAGAACAGCGTGTCGGCGTCCTCGAGCCGGCTGGCGAGCAACAGCAGGTCCGTCGCGGTGCCGCGCACGGTGGATTCGGCATCGGCGCCAGGTGCCAGGACCGTGACCCGCCGGTCCCCGATCCCCACGACCCAGCGCAGCTCGAGATCCGTCACTTCGACTCCGAGCCGGCGGCCGGCCAGGTCGTCGAGTGCGCCTGCCGCCAGGGTCCCGTCCAGCACGAGCGCGATCAGCCTCTCAGTACCCCGCTGCAGCAGCGTCTGGGGGAGCAACCGGAGCGGCTGCACGAGCCGCGCGGGAGGCGGAATCAGGCGCAGCAGGCTTCGGGAAAATGACGGTTCGGCCATGGCAGGGACCAGCCTGAGCGGACCGGCGGCGACCCGCCTTGATCCATGTCAGTCGACGGTCAGCGGTGGACCACCTGCAGGATGCTGTTGCGGATCTGCTCGTGGAGTACGAGCTGCGCGTCTCGCACGATCGCCTCGAACATGGCCGGCTCGAATTGGATCGTGCCGTCGGGTCCCTGGGTCAGGACACCGCGCGAGCGAGCGAGGTCGATGAAAGTGCCGAACTGCGCGCGTTCGAAGAATTCGGGCGCGTTCAGCTCGTAGAGCAGCGACATCCGCTGCGCCATGAGCTCGCACTGCCGCTCGAGCGCGTCCTGCGTGATGCGTCCGCTGCCGGCCTTGAGCAGCAGCGAGACTGCGAGGTAGTAGCGCTCGATCATCGGCACGCTCGCCCGCGCGAGCACCGAGAGCTGCATCGCCTCCGGCGACTCGGCCGGCGGCCTGCACCACATCGTGCGGTCCTCGGACGCCGTCAGGAGGCCCAGGTTCCGCAGGTCCTCGAGCAGCCGGTCGACGACCTCCGGCAGCTCCGCCTCGGTCCAGCGCAGGAAATACTCGTCCGCCGCGTACGGATACACGCGGCCCGCGAGGCGCTGCAGGTCGGCCCGCGGCACGCTCGGGTTGTTGAGGAACGCACAGGCGACCAGCGAAGGCATCAGCAGCAGGTGCAGGGCGTTGTTGCGGAAGTAGCTGGTCAGGATCGCGGAGTCCTGCGTCATCGACAGGATGTCGCCGAGTTCGTGCGGCTCGCGGCGCAGGATCCCGAGCGACTCCCCGTGGCGGACCATGGACGCGCCGTCCATGTCGGTGACCCAGACCTTCGGTGCGTATGGGGCGCGGCGCATGAGCGACGCGTAGACCTCGAGCAGGCGGACGAGGTCGTCCTCGCCCATGCTGTGGCGCGGGGTGGCGAGCAGCACCAGGCCGAGCAGGTTGACGGGAGTCACGCAGGCCGCGGCGTTGATGCGCGTCATGATCGAGGTCGCCAGTTCCTCGACCAGCGGCGTGAGCCAGGGCGGACGGTCGTCCGATCCCGACGGCCTGCGCGCCCAGTCGGGCGCGTGCCTGCGAATCAGCGGGTCGAGCGGCAGGGGCTCGCCGAAGCTCACGTACACCTTGCCGAAACGGCTGCGCAGCTCCGGGATCGCGCGCAGCAGCGTCAGGACCGACTCCTTTTCCTTGGGCCGCCCCGCAAGCTCGCCGATGTAGGTGCGCCCTTCCACCAGGCGCTCGTAGCCGAAATACACCGGGACGAACACCACGGGGCGTACGGGCTCGCGGAGGTAGCTGCGCACCGTCATCGCGAGCATCCCCGTCTTGGGCTGCATCAGCCGGCCCGTGCGGCTGCGTCCGCCCTCGATGAAATATTCGATCGAGTGGCCGCGCGCCATCATCAGGCCGAGGTATTTCATGAACACAGCAGTGTAGAGCGGGTTGCCCGAGAAACTGCGGCGCAGGAAGAATGCCCCGCCGCGGCGCAGGAACGGCCCCACGACGGGCATGTTGAGATTGATGCCCGCGGCGATGTGCGGCGCCGCGAACCCCTTGTTGTAGACGACGTAGGAGAGCAGCAGGTAGTCCATGTGGCTGCGGTGGCACGGCACGTACACGACCTCCGCACCGTCCGAGATAGTCCCCAGGTTCGAGAAGTTGGCGAGTTCCACGCCGTCGTACAGGCGGTTCCAGAGCTTGCCCAGCACGCCGGACATGAAGACGACGAACGAGTGCGAGTAGTTCGCCGCGATCTCCCTGGCGCATGCCTGTGCGACCTTGAGCGCGTCGCGCCTGCCGAGGTTCTTCGACTTCATCTCCTCGCGCACGGCGTCGCGCACCAGTTGGGTGTTCAGGACCTGGGCCACGATCGTGCGGCGGTGCGACAGGTCCGGACCGATGGTCGCCGTGCGCTGGCTGCGGAACTGGGCCCGGAGCTGACGCGAGAGCCGGCGGGGACCGCGCGGCAGCCCACGCGTCTCCAGGAGAGTCGGTTGCAGCGGCATGGCGTCGCCGAAAAGCATCAGCAGGTTGCGGCCGTTCACCAGCAGCGACAGGACTTTCCTGAACCGCCCGCCGATGTCCCAGCCCTCGGCGACCAGCAGCCGGAGCCAGGACCGCTCGCGATCCGGCGCACGGCCCCAGAACAGGCTCACGGGCACGACGTCGACTTCGAAGGCGAGGTCGGCCGCCGCGAGCACGGCGAGCTCGCGCAGCGTCTCCGGGATCCGGCGATCGATGCGCATGCGCAGGAAGCCCGCACGCCGCTCGAGGAACAGCACGGACACGGGCAGCCGCGCGCCCGCCCCCGGCGGCGAGAGGGGCATGGGCAGCGACCTCTCGCGGCAGGCGTATTCGAGCACCGCGAGATCGATGACGCTGCGCTTCTCGAGCGCATAGACGACGGCGCCGCCCTGCGCGAAACGCTCGGCGAGTCCGTCCGGCAGGATGGACGGGCGCACCCAGAGCGAGACGAAACGCCGCACCAGCGGCAGCAGCAGTCGCTCCATTGCCGACAGGCTGCTCATGCCGGCAGGCGCCCCGCCACGATCATGTGGCGGTCGGATACCGTCCGGACCTCGAGCGACCCCAGTCCGCAGCCTGCGAGCTGGTCGCGCACCTCCGCGGGTTCGAACGCGGCGCAGAGCGAGTTGTAGAAGTCCCGCTTCAGCACCTCGGGTTCCTCGCCCGCGTAGGCCTCGACGATCTCCTGGGCGGCGCCCGCCGAAGCGGGCCGGTACAGATCCATGACCAGCACGGCAGCGCCTGGCGCCCCGAGACCCGACACCGCGCGCCACAGGACCCGTGGGTCGTGCAGGTGATGGAGCAGGCTGTTGCTCACGAGGGCGTCGTAATGGCTGCGCGGCAGCTTCGCGCCCGGCAGGATTCCCTGTACGAACCGGACGCGGGGCGAGAGATCCGGATCGTCGCGGAGCCGCGCCTCGCCGAAGGCGAGCATCGGCCGCGAGCCGTCGAGCCCGTCCACCTGCAGGCCCGGGTTGCGGCGCGCGAGTCGCAGTGCGATGTCGCCGGGCCCGCAGCCGAGGTCCAGTACGGTCCCCGCGCGAAGTTCGGGGAACTCCGTCGCGAACAGCGCGACGAACCGTTCGTTCGGCTCGGAGAAATCGGCCGCGGCGTAGGCGCGGGCCTGCTCGAACTCGTCCATGAGCTCGGGTTCCGGAATGCGTTGCATCGGACTACCTGCGCCGGGGCCGGCCCCGGCGCCGCTCACTGCTGCTGTTCGGGCGACCCGTCCCCGGACTGCGCGTCGATCGCGGCGTCGGTCGCGGCCTTGGCGGCCATCGTGGTGCCCTCGACCCCGCGCGCCCTGTCCTCGGTCTGGATCATGTCGTCGAACACCGTCTCGTCGGTGTCGCGGCCCTTGGCTTGCGCCTCCGCCTTGTCCTGGGGCGCCTGCTCGCCTCCGCAGGCCGCGAGGATCATGAGCATCAGGCTCAGGACGGCTATTCTTGCTCTGGTATGCATGCGCACCCCCGGGATGGTTCCCGGGGCAATCTTAACCGATGGGGTCGGGCAGGAGCGCGTTTGCAAATAGGGGACATTCCCCTATTTTTCGGGAAATAGGGGAATGTCCCCTGTCAGAGGAACTCTTCGATCGAGAACAGGAAATAGGTGAAGTAGTGATTGATGGGGCGGATCTGGTCGAGCAGGCCGTGATCCGAATCGACCACGTGCAGCGTCGCCTTCTGCTCGCGCGCGAAGCGGTAGCTGTTCTCCACCGGGATCACGTCGTCGCGCCAGCCGTGGATGATCGTCGTCGGGCAGGCGGCCGGACGCGGGCTGAACTTCTCGTAACCCGGCATGTACAGCGCCGGGGCGAGCAGGAACATACCGCGCGCCTGCAGCAGCGACGAGGCCGCGACGGAAACGTAGCCGCCCATGCTCGAGCCCACCAGCACCAGCGAGCCTTGCAGGTCCTTGCAGAAGGAGAGCAGCCGGGTGACCCTGTCCCTGGGATCGTCGAGGCCGCGATAGTCCACCGACTCGACCTGGAATCCCTCCTCGCGCGCGATCTCGGCCATGGCGGCGATCTTGCTGCCCCATGGTTCGCTGTCCTTGCCGTGTGAGAAAACGACGTACCGTTCGGCCATTCGGCTCTTCCTGCGACCATCCCTGCGCGCATCATATGCCGCGCGCAGCCCGGGAACCCGGAATCAGTTCTCATCGCCGACGCTCCACAGCCAGCGATCGAGGTCCCCGGCGGGGCTGTTCCAGCCATGGCGACCCAGGTCCACCCGGCCGCTCGATGCGTCCACGCCCTCGCGCCGCAGGCGCCGGATCTGCCGATCGCGGCTGGGCGCGCCCAGCGGAAACGCGATCCGCCCACCCGCCGCGACCACGCGATGCCATGGAACCGCGCTGCCTTTCGGCAGCGTCGCGAGCACGCGGCCCACGAGGCGCGCGCGCCGCGGCCAGCCCGCGCGCTCCGCGACCGCACCGTAAGTCGTCACCTTGCCGCGCGGGACCTGGCCCACGACCGCAAGGATTGCTTCGGCCGCTACGTTCATCCCGGATGCTAGCCACCGGCGGCGCAGGCGCACAAGCGCCCTCGTTTGCCGCGCTCACCGGCCGCGTGCGAAAGTCCCGCGATGAAGCAGGCGCGCCCGACACGCGGCTGGCAGTTCGCGATCGACCGCGGCGGCACGTTCACCGACGTCGTCGCGCGGGATCCGGCGGGTCGTCTCCAAACGCACAAGGTGCTGTCGCGCGACCCGCGGCGCCCGGGCGACCCGGCGGTGCGCGCCATTTCCGAGGTCCTCGCCCGCGATCCCGGCAGCGGCGCCGTGCTGGAGTCCGTGAGGCTCGGCACCACGGTCGCCACCAACGCGCTGCTCGAGCGCAAAGGAGAGCCGACGGTACTGGTGGCGACCGCCGGCCTCGGCGACGCACTGCGCATCGGCTACCAGAACCGCCCCGACATCTTCGCGCGCGCGATACGGCTGCCGCCCATGCTGTATGCCAGGGTGATCGAGGCGACGGAGCGGGTCGATGCGACCGGCGCGGTGCTCGAGCCGCTCGAGGAGGCCTCCCTGCTCGCGGCGCTGTCCGCTGCGCGGGCGGCTGGCCTGCGTTCCGTCGCAATTGCGTTCCTCCACGGCCTGCGCAACCCCGACCACGAGCGTCGAGCCGCCCGTCTCGCCGCGCAGGCGGGCTTCGAGGAGATCGTCGCGTCGCACGAAGTCGCCCCGCTCCTCGGGCTCGTCGCGCGGGGTGACAGCGCCGTGGCCGACGCCTACCTGTCCCCGGTCCTCGGGCGCTACGTGCGCGGCTTCCTGCGCGAGCTCGCCGAAAACCACGACGAGCCGCAGCTGCTCATGATGCAGAGCAGTGGCGGCCTCGTGGATCCCGACGGATTCCGCGGCATCAACGGCGTACTGTCGGGACCCGCCGGCGGCGTCGTGGGACTGGCGGCGATCGCGGAGTCCGCCGCGCTCGGCCGGCTGATCGGCTTCGACATGGGCGGCACCTCGACGGATGTGAGCCTCTACGCGGGCGAACTGCCGCGCCGCCTCGCCACGGAGATCGACG
>Ga0315287_10008624_pt1 | contig 10308 bp, 8 predicted proteins | sample YL17G11_0_MG_FD_205037 | JGI IMG/M metagenome (GOLD analysis project Ga0315287, IMG submission 205037) | Sediment microbial communities from Yellowstone Lake, YNP, Wyoming, USA - YL17G11_0 | ecosystem: Environmental > Aquatic > Freshwater > Lake > Sediment | place: USA: Wyoming | collected...
TTTCTATTTAAGCGCTGCAGGCCCTTCCTATCCCTCACACCTCTATTCTCTCTCCGCACACACGCACACACACACGCACCCGCGCGCGCCCCCCTTTTCATTTCACCCACCACTACCCGAGGCACCTTCTGCCCTCCTTCCAACCCCCCCCCCTACACCCCCCCGCCCCCGTCCCCCCCCCCCCCCGAACATGGCGCCCCGCGCATCCCTCCTCCTCCTCGGCCTGGCCGGTCTGGCTGGTGAGTGTTGGTGTGAGAGAGGCACAGGACAGCCGAGGAAGCCCCCGCGCGTGTGTGTGTGTCCCCGCGCGCCCTGGTGCGTGCCAGGCCAGCCTGGAAAGAGAGGCCTCACCCTCTTCCCTTCTCCATCCCCCTTTTTTCACAGGCCTCTCCTCCGCCCAGCAACAAGGCGGGGGCGGCGTGGTCTACACGTCCTACGACAACCAGAACGGGGCGGCCATGGCGTCCTCCTCCAACAACAACGGCGGCGGCGGCGGCTTCAACAACGGCGGGGGCGCCTTCCAAAACGTCTTTGCCGGCTTCCCAGGCTTTGCCTCGGCCGGCCCGGGCTTCGCGTCCGCGGGCGGCGTGGCCGTCGGGTCCGGCCCGGGAGGTGCTTTCACCGCCATGCCCGGTTTCAATGGAGGGGGTGGCAACGTCCAGACCTTCTCGACGGGGAATGGCGGGACCGTCTTCTTCTCTGGCAGCGGCGGCGGCGCGGTCGGCGCGGCCGCGGTCTCCACGCCCTCCAACCCGGCGCCGGCCGTGGTCGTGGCCACCCCGCCCCAGCCGCCCCCGCCCTCGTCCGGGGAGGCCGGGGAGGCGGTGGCGGTGGCGACCAAGACGCGGTGAGAGGGGGGTGGTGAAGGTGTGGGAAGAGAGAGAGAGGAGGAGGAGAGGGAGACGAAGAGTGCAGCAGGGGGGGCGGGGGCCTGGAAGAGAGAGGAGGCTGGCAGGCGCAACCTGCTCACGCCCCCCTTCTTTTTACGCGGAGGTCGCCCCCTTCTTTGTGCTTTCTGGTGCGGTGCATGTGATGAACGGTGTGACCCCCCGTGCATTCCCTCCTTCCGTAATCTTTGCCTACAAAAAAACACGCACCACACAACGCACGCCCCCCAACGCACCCTCTACCCAACCACGCCCTGCCTCTCCGCCACCACCCCCCACCACGTCATCGCCACAAACTCCCGGGTAAAGGCCGCAAAGAACGCGCCCTCATCCTCCGCGTACGCCTCCACAATGGCGGCCGTGACGGAGGAGTAGCGGAGCGCGTCGTCGGAGGGGAAGTAGCCGGCCCCATCCCGGACACGCTCGTAGTACCTGTTTGAGAACACGATGCTCTGCGGGGTCAGCAGGCCGATGGGCGCGTGCTGGGAAGAGACGCCGAACGCGTGGGCGCCGACCAGGGTGGTGAGGGTGGTGGCCGAGTGGCCGAACGCGGCCCAGGCGGCCAGGAGGCGGTCGACCCCCGCCCGGCCGTCCAGCTGGCGGTCGCCCGCCGGGTCGTGCGTCACCCCGCTCCTGGGGTCGGACCCCGCCGCGTCGGGGCGGCCATACCCGACGTGCATGACCGGCCCGCTCGCTTTGGCGACCGCCACGGACGCGGCGATGGCGATGCAGTCCGCGTACGAGAAGACGCCCGGGTGCTTGGACGCCAGGGCCTTGTGGCCGGCGTCCACCCACGGCCACGCGAGGAAGAGGTCGAGCGAGTTGGACTGGGCAAACTCGTACCGCACGCTCCCGTTGCACCCGCCCGCCCGGCCGGGGGGCAGGGACGTCCCCGTCGAGTTGCTGCCCGCGATAGCCGCCAGGGACGGGTTGTAGGGGCCGCAGTCGTGGAAGGCCAGGCGGGCCAGGAGGCCGTAAATGTTGGGGATGATGAGGCTCGCATACACGCTCTCGGCAAACGCGAGCTTCTCGTCCACGCGGTGGGACGCCGCGTCCGCCTCCCGCTCCGCCTTGATGCTGTCGAGGCGGTCAACATCGCTCCGGACCGCCCACCCCGTCCCCGGGTGCACCGCGCCCATGCTGAAGTTGGAGGCCTTCCAGGCGCCCAGGTAGCGCGCCCACTTGGCGGCCTGCGTGTCGGGGAGGATGGTCTCCAGGCTGGCCTTCGCCGCGCCCAGGGCGGTGTGCGGGACGTAATCGCCCAGGGCGGGGCGCCAGTCGGGCGGGACCTGGGTCAGGGCCCGGCGGGAGGTCGCACCCTTGGAGAGCAGGGCCGTGATGGAGGGCGGGAAGGCCACGTCGGCGTCGGCCAGGTAGTGCGCGGCCGCGAGGGCGAGGTCAGCCGTGGCGGCCGCGTCCAGGAAGGTGGACGAGGAGGAGGAGGAGGGCGCCGACGTGGAGGGGCCGCCGCCGCCGACGACGCCAAAGGGGCACCCACTGGATGCCCGGGCGCTGATGGTGGTGGTGGTGGTGGTAGAGAAGGGGCAGGCGGCGTGGGTGGTGGTGGCTGCGGCCGCGGCCAGAAGGAGGGCCGTACGCAGGAGCATGTTGTCTGCAGCGAAAAGAGGTGGGTCAAGTGTGAATGTTGACGGGGCCAAAGGGCGGGCGGCGCGGCGCGCGCATTCACAACACATGCAGCCAAACATTTCATCATGCCCTCGCGCTCGCGGTTCAATCTTTTCAATGCGTGGTCTCCGCACCGGACATTCTTTGATGGCACCAGGTGGGTGGGCGAGCGAGGAGTGTGTGGGAACGGACCTGATTCAAGGTCGCGGCTAGGAGAGCGGCGCCCACCGCCGCGCCGGCCTGACCATCTTGCCGCACTTCTAGTACACGCCTCTCACCGCGCACGCACTCCGCCACTCCACCCCACGCACATGCCTGTTGTTTTGCCTGGCGAGGCTTTGGAGCACGCACCTTGCAGTGAATTGGCACGCGGGATGTACCCGAACAATGAGGGAAGGGAACAACAAACAAGAACTGGAGATTGACACGTCGCTCTCTCTCTCCTCTCCTCCTCTTCTAACCTTGCGCTCACCACCCCACCTCCGCCGTCAGCCAGCCCATGGCCGCCAACCTCTCATTCATGCCGGCCTCCACTCCCCCTCGTCCGCCCCCCCCACAATCCCCAACACGGCCGCGTCCTCCTGGCCCCACCACGTCATCCCCCGCAGCTCGCGCGCAAACCCTTCAAAGAAGGCGTCCTGGTCGGCCGCGTAGGCGGCCACACAGTCCGCCGTCTGCGGAATGTGCGCCAGGGAGTTGTCCACCGGGAAGTGGGCCGTCTGGTCGGCCACCCGGCGGTAGTATGCATTGGTGAAGAGGAGGGGGCCGGTCGGCGCAAAGACGCCGAGCGGGGCACTGACCGACGAGACTCCAAACGTGTGCGCTCCCAGCAGAGCGCACAGGGAGGACGATGACAGACCGTACTGGCCCATCCACACATCCGAGAGGGCGGCTGGGCTGTAATCCTTGCCCACCTGCGGGTTGGAGGCGGGCCCCGCGTCCGGGTCGGGCCCCGCCGCGTCGACCCGGCCGTACCCGACGTGCATGACAGGGCCAAAGGCCGCCCGCACGCTGGCCGCGCCAGCAATGGCCACCGCATCCGCGGTTGAAAAGACGCCCGGGTACTTGTGATGGAGTACCTACGTAGAAGATATAGGTGAAGAGAGAGAGTGTGTGTGTGAGAGAGAGAGAGAGAGTGGTGCGGGGCGGGGTTGAAAGGATTGAGAGAGAATGGAAAAGAAAAAAAAGAAAAAAAAACTCACATTCCACCCAAAGTTGACGACCGGCCAGGTGACGCCCAGCCCGTAATTGTCCGACCGGGCCAGCTCGTACTTGACAGACCCATTGCACCCACCGGCGGAGGGACCCCGCCCGGAAGTCCCGGCCGCCCGCACGGCGGCCGCGGCCTTGTTGAAGGTGCCACAATCGTGAAACGCGAGGCGCAGGAAGAGGGAGGGCGGGACGGGCTTATACATGAGCGCTTGGAACAGGGCCTCCGCGAAGGCCAGGGGGCCGTCCGGGACCGACCCGTCGTAGGTGTCGGGCGCGTGGGCACCGGCTTTGTTGGCTGCCAGGGCCGCTTCAACTGCGGAGGCGGCGGCCTCCAGGCGCGAGGCGGGCGGGTCATCACCTTCCACGACGCCGGTCACATTCCAGGCGGCCGCGGCGGTGACGTAACGGTCGACGGTGGTCTTCACAGTCTGAGGGGCCAAGGTCTTGGCAATCGCAGCCACGGTTGAGGCCAGCGTGCCGGGCAGGAAGGAGGCGTAGGCTTCGGTAGGCGACGGGTAGGAAGAGAAGAGGCGGCGGCGGCGGGTTGAGGACGGGGCGAGCGGCGGCGGCGCGCCGGGGGAAGAGCTCCGCGTCGCTGCTGGCTGCTGCTGCCCAGACAAAAACGGGCAAGCGTCCGCGGGCGTGGTGCTGCCTGTCAGGGCTAAGAGCACCGTTGCTATGGACGCCAGGGAGGTGGTCGGCGTGCGGCGGGAGGGCGGCATCCTTGTGGCGTCCGTGCGCAAATCTGCGCAGGCTGCTCCAAAAAACCTAGCTACCTGCTTTTGTGTTGCGTTACTTCCCGCGCGAGCAAAAATGCAGCACCACCGCGACAGGGAGGTTAGACCAAGAGCGTGTGCTGGACCTTGACCAGCAGGTGGTGGGAGCGATTGGGGTGCGAGGGAGAGGTGCTGCTCGTCACACAAGGGAGGTGTGAGAGGGCGCACTTCCGCCACCGCCGCACACACCGTCAATTCAGAAAAAACTTGAGTGCGTGCAACACACCTTGGCTTCACCACCTGGCACCATCCGCTAAGCGTGCTTACCGTCAACTACGCCCGTCAGAGATCCAGCGGTGCGCGTGGAGGTCCGAGAGGGAGAGAGAGAGGCGCGCGGAAAGCACTTTTTGCTTGCGGCGGCGCACCCCGCCGACGACGACGCCTGGCCTGGCCCGCCAGGCCAAACACGGATGCTGCCGCGCGACTCCACGCACCCCCTCCCTCCATACACACCGCCCACCCTCTCCTAGAGGGCGTTGTAGCAGGTGTGTAATTAGCGGTAGTTATGCGGAATCCCGTTCGCACACCGTCCCCTCACCCTCTCCCCGACCCCTTACATTGGACCGATACAAATAACGCAGAAGCAGGGACTCTCCGCACTTTCTTGCCACTACCATGCCCTCCCGTCGCGTCGCCGCCGCCACCACCGCGGCCGTCGCCTTCCTGGCCGCCAGCGCGGGACAGGGTGTGGAAGCAGGGTGCCCCTTTGGTAAGTCAAAGAAAGAGGAGAGAGGAAAAGGAGAGCAGATGGGCAGGCCTCCAGACCGCTCTCTTCTCACCACATCTCCCACTCGCAGCCGGCCGCGCCCTCCTCGCCACCCAGGCCTCCTCCCCCGGCACGTACTCCGCGGCGTCCTCCTCCCCCCTCGCCGCCTCCCCGTTCTACATTCCGGGCCACACGGTCGGCGATTTCGGCGACCACGCCCCGCGTTTCCAGGGGGCGGCCGACCTGATTGCCTCGACCACCGCCCGCCTGTCGGCCGCCATCGCCAGGGACAACGCTGTGGCGGCGGCCAGCACCGGCCTGCGCCGCCGCCTCCTGAGCAAGGGCAGCACCGATGCCACCCCCGAACAGGAAAAGTCGCCCCAATTCTTCCTGGCGGTCCTGGAAGAGGTCTTGAAGGAGGGCTGGGAGGGGTCCGTCTCCAACCTGGAACAGTCCGTGGCCACGAAAGTCAAGCTGGCAGTCATGGACGAGAAGCTGGCGGCCGCCTACAAGGTGTTCATGGTGCTGCGGACGTACGTGACGGACGGGCTAACGTTGCGCCAAGCGTGAGTTTTGATGGTGAAAAAAGGATGGGGGTGGGGGGTGGCGGTGGCCCCGCGGAGGTGGTTGGGGGAAACAGAGAGTGTGTCTGAGGACAGAGGGCACGCCCCGCTCGCACAGCAGCAGCAGCACCAAGCACCTCACTCTCCGTATCCCTCTCCCTCCCCCTGCCCCTCCCTTTCCCCACAGCTTCCACGACTGTGGTACATACAACCGTTACGCCAACACCACGCGCGAGATGTGAGTTTCTGAGGAAAGGAAAGAGAGGGCGGGGTGGGGCGCGCGCGCACCCCCCTCTCTCTCTCACACTCTCTCCACCCTCCCTCTCCCCACCCCACCCACACCCACACACAGCGGCGGCTGCAACGCCTCCATCCGGTACGAGTACGACGCCCCCTACAACGCCGGCCTCAACCAGGCGTTCGCCTTTGTCTGGTCGGGCAAGCACTTGCTGGACCTCAAGTGGCCCGGCACGTTCTCGACGGCCGACTGCATCGCCATCGCGGCCGCCTGCTCCGTCGCCGCCAACAAGGGGCCCCTGGTGAATGTGGGGTACGGGCGCGTGGACGCGGGCGCGGCGGACGTGCCCGTCGGCATCGGCACGTTCGGCGACGTGGGCAAGGACCTGGGCATCGAGGGCCTGCTGAACGACTGGACAGCGTTCGGCTTCACCCCGCTCCAGCTCTGCATCCTGAGCGGCGGGCACTCCCTCGGCATCGGCGCCCAGGTCACCCCTCAGGCCCGTCTGGGCGACTCCAACTTCAATAACGGGTACTACCGGGACATCCTGGCCGGGCGGGGCTTCTTCGCGTCCGACAAGGCGCTGGCAGACTCGCCGCTCACCCTGCCGTGCGTGCAGCGGGCCGCCCAGTCGCAGGCCTGGTTTTTCGAGCAGTGGAAGCGCGAGTTCTTTGAGATGACGTGGTGGGGTGGGGACAGGCAGGGCCTGGCGCGCAAGGGGCTGGAGGGGCGCGAATTCTTCAAGGGGTAGACAGGAGGGGGGAGAGCGGGTGGTGGAGTGGGCGGCCCGGGCGGCCCGGGCGCGCGCGCACGCGGGGGCGGGGGGTGCGTGGGCGTGGTCACCGGCCGTGGAGAGATCGAGCGTGTCCCCGCCGCACGCTCTCTCTCCCTTCCTTGCCTACCCCTCCCCTGCCCACGTGCTCCGCGTCTGCCCTCAAAAATCATTTTTGAGTTATCCTGAAACAAAGAAAAAGAAAAAAAGATACAAAAACGAGAAAAGAAGCGCACAAATGAAAGAAGATAAAAAGGCCCCACCCACCCTCTCTTTTCATCCCTCCACCCCTTCTTTGGCCGCGTTGGTCGCATTGGCCTTGGCCTCCAGCCTCGTGATCGCCCGCGTCAACAGCGCCTTCAGCGCGGGCGTCTCCCGCCCGTGCGTCCACAGGCTGCCCGACCTGCCAAACTGGCCCAGGCGGGGCAGCAGGCCCAGGAGCCGATAATCATTGACGAGCTCCTGGTTGATGGGCGTGAACCCGAACACGTCGGTCGGGTAGTAATCGTTATAGGCGGCCTGGCAATGCGTGTAGCGCAGGGTGACGGGCAGGGGCGGGGACAGGCCGCCGTCCACAAAGTGGATGTCCACGTGGATGTCCCGGATGGCGGTCTCCGGGGCGGCGGAGGAGAGGGTGAAGGCGGCGCCGGGCGGGGAGTCCCCCTGGAAGCAGTCGGGCGAGAAGAAGGTGGCGTAATCGAAAAAGAGGGTGCAGCCGGTCACGTTGACCGCGTCCGCTTTCGGGTGGGCCGCCGACCAGAGCCCGAAGAATTGGGGGAAGAAGAGGGAGAGGTCGAAATGGCAGTCAATGAGGGCGGTGGTGGAGTTGATGATGCACCTGGCAGTAAGCGGGGAGGGGGGTGGGGGGGGGGGGGGGGTGAGCGGGAATATGAATGGAGAGGTTGAGAGAGCGAGCGAGAGGGGGGGAGGGGGAACGCGAGAGGGGGGAAACCCGCCCCGCCCCGCCCCGCCCCGTCCTATGCCTCAATCAAAATGCACGCACTTGGCCTGCAAGCTCAGCGACGTCCCGATCGTCTTGTTGTAGCCATCCCCGTTGAGACGTTGCACCTGCTTCACGTACGCCCGGCCGGCGGGGGAGAGGGCGTCCCGGGTGGTGTTGACGGGGAGGACCTTTTGGAGGGATGGAGGGGAAATGGAAAATGGAAATGGAAATGTTGAGTAGAGGGGAGGAGAACAGGCACGAGTGTTTTTTTTTCTATCTCTCTCCTCCCCCGCCCTTGTCCGCACCTGGTCGCACAGGGTGTTGACCAGGATGGCTTTGTCCTCGTTCAGGGCAAAATAGGGTACGGGGCGGCCGCCGTCGGGGAAGTGGACGATCTACATAAAGGAGAAAAGGAAGAGGTTGAGGGAGAGAAAGCGACGGCGGGGCGGCGGGGCGGTGCGCGCGCTTTCCTCGCCCCTCTCCTCGCCCCTCCTCCTGTACCTCTCGAAACAGCGTCGCCTTCTTCTCCACCGCCGTCTGGTTGCGCGGTACCGGCACAGGCACGGGCTTGGACAGGAGGCTGTCAATCTGGGTGGCGTTCAGCAGGTGGATGCCCTTGCCGGCGGCCGCGGCGGGGTGGCCGAGGGCGAGGAGGGCGGCCGCGCAGGCCAGCGCGAGCGCTGCGCGCATGGGCAAAAAGGGGAGCCGGGCCTGCCGGTGCGTGTATTTGGGGAGGGATGCGGTTTTGTGAGGTGCTGGCAGGAGAGCTGACACTCTTGCAGAACCGCCCTAGGGCGCGTGTCGGGCAAGGAAGGCAGGCGTGTGTGGGCGTGGGGAGAGACGGGCATGTGGAGTGAGCGGCCAATGGCGGTGGGAAGAGTGCCGCGCAAAAAAAAAGAAAAAAACGTGCGCTCCCGTCTTTAAAGTCCTCGTGCACTTACCATGTATGGAAGAGGGCTGCCTCTGGCTTCAAGGCTTAGCAATGATGCCAAAAATTGGGACGCGTGCGGGCGCGTGTGTGCGCGAGGAGAGGCGGTTTCTCGGCCGCACCCTGCCCCAAGTTCTTGGAGTGTGAGAAAACGCTTTCCACCCGCGCCTGCCGCGCTCTCTCCTCTTTTCTCTCTCTTCGATCACGTCAAAAAAAGGTAGTCGAAGCGCAAAAGCAAACCTTACACATACACAAAACGCAGGCTCCCATAGATCATACCACGCCCCACTGCCGTGGCTCCTAGGAGAAACCTCACGCAGTCCCGAAGGAAAAAGGAGGGGGGGGGGGGGGGGACCCAAACACACGACAACACTGGCTGTGCTGCTTGTCTGTCTCAGTTGGGTTGTGGACTCAACCACTGCTGCTGCTCGCCGCCGCCGCGCTCGCCGTCGCCGCATGCCCCGCCGCCGCGCTGGCCGAGGCTGATGCCGCCGACGCGTTGCCCGAGGACGCGGCCGCAGCGGCAGCGGACGCGGAGCCCGCAGCAGCGGACGCGGCGGCCGCGGCGGAGCCCGCGCCGGCCGACGACGCGGCGGCCGAGGCCGCGGCCGCCCTGCCCGCGGCGGCCGAGGCGGCGGCCGCGGAGGACGCCTGGCTGCCCGTCCCGACCGCGGAGGCAGCAGCAGAGGCGGCCGCGGACGCGTCCTGCGCGGCGGATGACGCGGCGGCCGCGGCCGCGGCGGAGGACGAGGACCCCCCACCACCGCCGCCACCGCCGCCACCGCCCGCCCCAGCCGCTGCGGCCGACGCGCCCGCTTGAGCGGCCGGATGCCACTGCCCGGTCCACCCCTGGTCCCACCCACCGCCCCTGCCGCCCCGGTTGTGGCACCAGTCATTCCAGGTGCCGCACTGGTTCTTGCCTTTCTTGCCGTGGCCGTGGCCGCGGCCACCCCCGCCACCCCACCCGCCGCCTCCATTCCAGCCCCCACCCCACTGCTGTTGGGGCTGCTGCTGGCTTTTAGCTTCTGCGGCGGTGGAGGTTGCGTCCGCAGCGGCGGCAGGGGCCGTCAGAAAGAGGGCCGCCCCCGAGGAGGCGAGGAGGGCGGTGGTGAAGAGGGAGGAGGCCAGCGGGCGGCGGCGGCGGTGGGTTGAGGCGGGCCGGGCCATTTTTGTTTGTTGGGAGGGGGGGGGTGGGGGGGGGGGCGGGGGGGGGGGGGGGGGGGGGGGGGGGGGGGGGGGGGGGGGTGGGGGTGGGGGGGGGGGGGCCGGCGCCGCGCCGCGGGGGGGGGGGGTAGGGAATAGAGAGAGCTTCAAGAATAGAGGTGTGAGCTTCAGGACGCGGCGCGGAATGGGTTTTATAGGCGTCCGTAAAAGGAGGACGCGCGGGCCCAGAAGGTGGTGGAAGGGAACTCCGGCCAGGTGGAATGCGTGGCCCTTCTCAAAAAAGGCGGATAGATGAAAGAATTGGAAAAAACAAAGCCTGTCTCACATCGCAATTCCAAGCATCCACCCACACACTAGACGTGCAGGCGCTTACTTTGCTGCTGCCTCGGCCGCGCAAACACAGGGGTGTAACGTGTCACACAACAGCCACAGCCACAGCCTAGCCAAGAAAACGCGCTCCATCTGGCCTGTCTAGCCGTCCCGCGCTCGCACC
>Ga0315287_10008625_pt1 | contig 10308 bp, 9 predicted proteins | sample YL17G11_0_MG_FD_205037 | JGI IMG/M metagenome (GOLD analysis project Ga0315287, IMG submission 205037) | Sediment microbial communities from Yellowstone Lake, YNP, Wyoming, USA - YL17G11_0 | ecosystem: Environmental > Aquatic > Freshwater > Lake > Sediment | place: USA: Wyoming | collected...
TTTCTTCTACGTCAGTTACTGGGACTAGAAAGTGCGAACCAAAAATCCTAACAGTATTTTTTCTTCCAGGTTCTGGAAGGTTCTTATGCCGGTCACTCTTGACCAACACTTCTGCGGCATACCCTCCAGACACAGCCACAACTCCAGAGCCCTCTGTATGATACGTGCCATACCCCGGAAGTACCGATTCAAAGTCATGCGGTTGTCCGTCCCACTGCACCGTCGCAGGAATACCTAACGCACGAATAAGATCGTGTAGAACATAGAGCATGCTTTCTGACGAAGACCGTATACGTAGCTGCCCAAGATTTTTATTTGTGCGCGCTACGTGACCGTCGCCGTCACAGAATGCTCCTAGAATATGCAGAACACTTTCAGTGTCTAACTTAAACACCTCGGGTGTGAGTCTCTTCTCAGACTTTTTACCCGTTACGTACTTAGCCAGCTCATCAGCTATCTCTTTCTTCGTGATAGAAAGAAGAACACGCTCGTACAGTTTTGACGGATACACTCCTGTGTCTAGTCCGTTGTCTTTTAAACACTGTGTTACGGCGTTTATTTTGAACGAGTTATCAGCCGAAAAAGTAAACTGAATATCCCCGTGTTTTCCTAAACAACCGTCAGAAGCTACCCACCCAATAAGGCGCGCAAAAGCCTCTGGTACTTTTTTTGTTCCCAGTTCTGGTTTGGGAAATACCGCGTAATCCCCCACCATTATTTCAGACGCAGGAATCCACTCAGGCTCCCCGATATCAGTCGTTAAGTCTCGGCAAGCTACTTTCTTACAGACGATACCGCCCAATCTAAGGTACCCGTGAGAGCAATGAACTTGGTCACGCCGATATACAAGGACCGGATGGTCTGATGTACAGTCAATTCGATTGTAGTTACCGTGCAAACGAATTGACAGTCCGTCACCAGCATACTCACGCCGCATGACGTCTACTACTTTTTTGGCTCCTTCAAGGGTCATAACTGTATCACCAGGTACGACGTCCTCGATAGGCTTACGGGTTCTGTCCCCCATCAAAATAGGAGTTTCCCCCGTAAAGCAGTGATGCCTGAAGTTATTTCCATACAGCTCAAACGTATGATGCCAATTCGACAGCGTTTCAGCCTGGCTAATCCACGGAGGATTCGCCATCGGCTTGTACGGTGCATTTGGAAATCCATCCCCATTTCGGTTTTCGCCGTAATGTTCCCAGTCACTCACAGCCAAAACATAAACAAAGCTGTGACCCGGAACAGGCTGAATCGTCTTGAAGTACTCCGCACCTACGCTAGCGTGCTTGGTAATGCTCTCGTAGCAAGCTCGGTTATTTGCCCATAAAAGTACAGGCTGTACCGTAGCCTCACCCGTAGCAAAGTACTCGTCGAGATGGATAATCTTTTGCATCTAGTCCTCAGAGAATCCCGCGAAGGATCTCCATGAAAACTTCCCGGCCGTACGTACGTGTATGCGCTAGCTTAACCCGTGACTCGTCTGAAAGACTCTCGTCGCATACTGCTTGGGTAAGCGCATCATCCACAGTCAAGGCACTTGCAATCTTGAGTTGCTCGATGTTCGTCAATGGCTCTTCGCGTTTGTAAGCGGCCATCTTCGTAACGAACCCAACAACCCCAGCAACCCCCGTATGCCCGTGGCTACGTGCTTCCGTACGGATAGCGTCGGTAACGACGTGAGCGATTTTGGGGTTCTCTTCTTCCACGACAATGCACTGGCTCTCAGACGCCGTCTTAACCGCGACCTCTTCGTAGAGACCGTGGCTCTTAACAGCGTTAGAAATCTCGTGCGTAAAGAGTTCAAGGTGCATAGTTAACCTCGCAGCATCTTGAGTGCCGTCAAACCATCCTGGATGATACTGTGGCTCATTTGGCGAGAGGCAATCTTCTCACCCATGTAACGAGCGATAGACTCAAAACTGAAATCAGTCAGTCCGGTACGCTCCTCAGCAAGCTTGTGAACTTGGTGATTGAGGTACGCCTGCTTCACGTTCTCAGGGACAACAGCGTCGAGTTCTTCGTATGTCATGACTTCACCTTTTAGAACCACGGGCGCGTGGCGTTACGTGCTTCCATAAATGCCTTCTCAGCTTCTGCGAGATGCTTCATGGTCATGTAGTTAATCGTACCACCTGTCTGGGAAGCTTCACGTAAGAACGATAGAACCACGTTCGGGTCTTCCGAAACATGAGGAGCGGTTCGCACCATCGTGGTGTACGCGTGCTCGAGGACACCGGGGTTCTCGGCATCAAAGGTATGGAGCATTGGGTCGCTCTGTACGATGCGAGCAACCAACATTCTTTGCTGTTGATTCAGTGTTGCAGGACCGAGACGAGCAGAGTTACCTACGCCGGTAACCAGAGCACGAATGATGTCTACGCCCGCCTGGCCAACAGACTTACCAATGCCCATGCCGAGACCTTCGGTAAGAGAGCCTCCAAAGGATTTAGTGACAGGAGGCGTAAACGCGTCTTTCTCAAACGCCACCTTCTTCTCAAGGAACGCTTTACGCTCTTCGACAGCCTCGAGTTCGGCGTAGACATACTTGCCGCCAGGAGTACCGGTGTAGCCCTTCATTGACTCTCCCTCCAGCTTACCTCCCTCAGTCATAACAGGAGATAAGGATGCTGCAGTACCCGCGACACCTAGTGCAGCCACCGGGTGCTTGCGAGGAAAATTTACAAGTCCCTTTAAGAGACCCATGGTTATGCCAGCTCCGCAATCTTTTCATTCAACCACGTTAGGGACGTTGTGTACCCTTCACGCTTTTGTCGAGCCGCTGAAGCTTGTTTAACCAGAGCAAGAATATCGGCTGTCTCTTTCGTATTCGAGAGCGTACTAACGCGATGTTCAGGAGCACTTGCCAGTTTCTCACTGTTGACTTCGTCAAACTCACCGCCGTTAAGCATGTTGACTGCTTTCAACTCGGGAATGACGTTCACACCCAGGTCAGCTACGACGTCTGCATAAAACGCTTGCTTGTCAAAAGTCGGCTTACCAAAAACGACACGAACAGATTGCGCAGCCTTCTCCAGAGCCATGCCCCACTCGTGCATAAGTCGACGAGACTCATCGTCAATGGCTTCTTGAGCGCGCTTGACGTTGAACTTTGCCATGGCTCTCTTATCAAGGAGCGCTGCTTCCGGAGTCGCGTCTGGTGCATCCACTTTCTTGCCCAGAATCGTTTCCTCCTCAGACATGTCAGGCGTTTTAACATCGTCTTTTTCCTCAGCGTCAAAGTCATCTTCGGCGACCTTAACCGTCATGGCTCCGTAGTAGTCCATGGCGCGGTCGTACGAAGACGCCGAAGCATACTTCTGCTGTGAAACAGCCGCTTGCTTGACCTCAGAGTAGATATTGCTGACAACGAGGTCAGGGTCACCAACTTCAAACTCAATCATGCGGTCTTCTGACCCAGCACGCTTGGTGAAGAGTTCTTGAAAAGCAGCGACATTTGCCAAGCGAACCAGAGTCTGGATACCCTCAGGGTTCAAGTGGTTTTCTGTAGCCACTTTAGTAGCCAGGTCATTTATCCGTGACTGACCACCGCTTGACGCGAAATCACGACCAATTTGTTCCGCTGCGGTATCATATTCAGCTCTTGTCCACATGCGTGCCTCTCAATGCATGATGTTTTCAGGGAGTATCTTCAACTCTTCAGGTGTGTGCGTCAACTGCTGTTGCTTAATCGCGATGACTGCGTCGTCGATATTCTCTTCAATCTCTTCCATACGCAGTTTTTCGTGAGCAGAGAGCAACTTAGTTACGCTGTCAAACCACTTGAGAGCTTGCTTAGATACCTCTGAGGTTAACGAGTTTCCCCGAGCAACCATACCAATAGTATACGCAGTGTTAATCATCCGACGCGAGACACTACGCACATCTATGTTGAGCTCTTCGTGACCTAACAAGAAACGGTCCTGAAGAACCGTTGGTCCCCCGGTAAGTCCAGTATCGATTAACCAACGTCCTTCCTCTTGAGCCACATTCTTTTGATACTCTCGAGCAAATAAGATGTGGTCTAACTTGTTCCGCATCTCACTCTTGTCACAGAGAAGCTTCTCAAATATCTCGATGATACTTGAGGGAATCTCAAGACACTCGGATATCTCTTTGGTAGAGGCGCGGCTCAAGAGGAAAGCCATGATGCAGTCTCGGTGATACTCACTATCTCCCAGGTCTAGCGCGGCTTGAATATTGTTGTCGGTTGCAGCCCCGACACCCACTTCATATACGCCGTAAAGCCAAGTATCGTCGCGAAGAGTATCCGCATTCTTTTGGGCTAACGCGTACTTCAAGCGCTTCCAACGCCTATCTGGGACACAGTGTCTCACTGCTGGTTCATCATTCCTTGTTGCGACATCTGTCCGGGGTTGACGGCGTTACGGTTGATCTTGATAACGAGCTCACCGAGACCCTTAAAGACCGTACGGAGTCGTTCTTCAAGAGTGGTGTACTCAAGGTCACCAATCATCTGCTTAACCTCAGCTTCCTGCATCCATAAGGTCAGCAGGATACGACCGAGGTTATCAACCGCCTTCTCGAGGTTCGGCACGTACGTTGAGATGATCTCGTGGAGAACCGGAGATGCTGCCATCATCGACATCGTAGCGAGGTCAAAGACGCCAGCGTTACCGAGGTCACCAGCAGACTCAAGCATGTTGGGATTGATTTGGTCCGCAACCGCTTGGGGGTTCACGTTGCCCTCGGGCATCATCGGAGTCGGCGGCGGCTCAGGTTGTGGCTCGGGCTCCGGAGCAAGCATTCTTGCAGCCGTAGCAGGAGACTGTTCCGCACCAGCCGGAATCACGCCACCTGTCGCTTGAGTAATCTGACTCGCGCGGCCTTGAATCTGCTGGAGGAGTTGAACCAGCTTGTTGTTCTGGTCCGACTCCTGCTGCAGAGTCTGTTGCTGCTGCTGCATCTGGTCTTGCAGTTGCTGCATGCGAACTTGGTTCTCTTGCGTCAGCTTATCGACCGCTTCGGCAATCGCCAGGTCCGTGGGAGACATCGGAGACGGAGCAGGCGGCGGGGCCATGCCCATCATCGAGGGGTCCATACCCTGCTGAGACGGGTCCACAGGAGCACCGCCACCACCTTCAGGCGCCATCGGGGGCTGACCACCTTGAGCTGGACCCTGACCTTGCATCGGTCCTTCCGCTCCAGGCTGAGCGACCTTCATCAAAATCTCATTGATGGAGGCCAGCTTGGAGATCGGAAGAACATACATGAACGGGAAGCGAGTGCGCTCGACTTCCACCAGAACCCCAGCGGCGTCCGCAACCGAAATGCCGTAGGTGGTCGCTACCTTCTCAACAGCCTGTGGGTAATGAAGCGCTTGAGGATGACTCCCTACCCAGTACTCCTCGACGCCTGCTTTCTTAACCTCAACAGGTTCTGCCTTGGCATCCTGGAGTTTCGCGTCGAGCCAGTGAGTGACCATCTTCGGGTCATCGGTGATGTTGCTCAAGCTGTGGTTACGCAGCTCATACTTGTCCTCTTCTCGGACATTAGTCTGAATTGCGACCCACTTCGCTTCTTTCGGAATGATGAGGGTGTCATTCGCCGCTTGCGTAATAGTCTCACGCTGCGTGTTGTCATCGATGATGTACTTCGTTCCGTCCGAGTACCCACCCATGATTTTCTTGATACCCTTGGTCTCCACAATGGAATGAACCCAGAAAGGCTTGGTAGCCTGGGGCTGTTTTCCGGGACCAGCACAAAGGAAGAAGCCGTAGTCGTGAACAGACGGAGCCGAGCCGCGAGCGTTGCCATGGATAATCGTCTTAATCCATTTGTAGCTATTCAGCGACGAGTCATCGTCAGGAATGTGCTCACCCATAACATGGGTGTTGCACCACACCTTCTTACCATCCTTGTTGATGATAAGGTACTCGGTGGCGTTACGGCGTGGGCTAGTTCCGTAAGAGCTGTAGTAGTCGTCACAAGAAATGGCACTACAATCAGAACCCTTAGGCTTCGGGATGATGTAGTAGATGTCCGGAGGAGCATCCATGAAGTAGAGCCTGTAGAAGCCAGCCGTGTGACCGGGCTCCGTAAGCTTGAGCTCGTGCTCAATCTTGAGCGCTACCTTTTCGATACTGCGACGAGTGTCCTGAGTCGCGACACCGTTACGCAGAATTCCCTGATACGCTTGAGCAGCCTTTTCGCCAAAAGCTTCTTTGAGGTCTGCGGCAGACGCAGTCTTCGTAAAGACACGTACCGTACCTTCTTTGGACAAAGAAGCAGTCTTTGTTTGGGCGGTAGCTTGCGCGGCTGTACGGGCATTCCCGCGCTTAAACGCATTGACGATTGCCGTTGACCCGTGGAACTGTGCCAGCTTTTGTAGCAGGACAGGGTGGCGCTCAAACGCAATCTTTACGCCGTCAAGAACCGAGCGGGGAGCGGCGTCACCGATGAACTCCAAAAACCGAGGGTGTACTTCGTAGTTATTGTTCTCAGCTTCCTTGAACATGGCCTTCGCATGGAAGTCCGTGCCCATATCCGAGGCGAGACCCACACGTCCAGAAGACGTGAAGGGGGGCATAACCACGTTACGGATATCAATATCTCTTGGGACGCCCTGCGGTAAGTCAGCAGGCTGACCCATTTCTTCCAAGGACATCTTCGACACTTCCTCGAGCCACTCTTTGTTCATGGGGAGGAAAATGTTGAGGTCTTTGAAATAGAAAACATCCAGCGGCTTAAGCTGGCTGTCGCTCATAACCACCGGAATGTAGATGGGCTTGTTGTCTTGCATCAAGATGAATGCACCGACACCGCGCCCTTTTACAGAGTCGGTTTCAAGCAGCTTAAACGTCACGATTTGTGGAGCTAAGTCTGGAAACTTAGCGAACATAACGTTGTACGCCATGCTTGAGAACTTTTGCTTAAAGAGCTCTTCAGCCTGTTCAGCGGAAGGAAGCTGACCATACGCTTGAACATCCGGAGACATAGGTGTCGGCATGTTTGAACCTGTCCTGTTAACGAGTACCAAGTTCTCAGAACACGAAAGCGTGCTCTATTTGGTTTCGTCTTGAATTATATGTCAATAATTGCCGGAAGGAAGAAACGAATATCAGCGAACGGACTTGAGGGCGTTCATAAGGATAGTCGTCGCGACATCCACGACTTCCTCTTGACTCGCCTGCTTCTGCTGCTGAGCGTGGAGGTTGAGCAGAATCTGCCGACCTTCCTCAGTCGAGAGAAGCTGTTCCGCCGTCTTCTTCACGTCAGCCTGGAGCTCGTTGCTCACGGGGGGCTGAGGAGCAGCCGGGTGCCGCTGCAACGGAACGGGGGTGTGCGGGGTCTTGGAGTTCGTGGTTCCTTGGGGAACCACAGTGCCCTTCAGCGTCGCGTTCGTGGCGAGGTCAGTACGGCCACCCGACTGCGGGAGCGTACCGTCCTTCGACAGCTTCTGAAGGAAGGACGAAATCTTCACGTCCGCGAGAGTCGTCGGAGCCGGGGAATCCTGCGTACCCGGTTGGTCCGGGCGGACAGTCTGCGCGCCGACAACGCCAGCACTCGTATCGAGCGACGAGGAGCCCTTCGGACCCGTCACAGCCGACGACGGATTCTTCTCGGCGTCAGTCTCACCCTCGACGAAGACCTGCTCGTGCGTCGCAGGACCCGAACCGGGGTTCGTGGTGCCCGACTCGAGAGCGGCCTTGTAGATCAGGCGCTCTGCCATCGCGTACGCCAGCTTCGTGAGGTCGAGGTTCTGGTCCGCAGAGACCTTGTTCAGGTTCTCGTCCATGGGGGCTTCGGTCTTGGCTGCGATAGCCTGAGCCACTTCGACGAGTTTCTGCAGAATCGGCGCGACTTCGTTGGCACTCATGCCAGCGTCATCGGTCACTTCCGGAGCAGCCTCTTCCGGAATTTCGTCAGCGACAGCGTCAGCGGCTTCATTTGCCCACTTGATGGACGGGTAAGATACCAGCCCGTTCTTCATCAGGCCAAAGTTAAGACCGCGAACATGTGCTCTCTTCAAAAGTCCCATTGTTTTGACTCCTTTTAGTCCGTTACTCGCTAAGCGCGCCGTAGATGTCATCTGCTGAACCATCTGCGTACGCCCCAGGAGGTGCTTCTTGTTCTTGCATATCGGGAGACTGAACGCCTAATCCCCCGCTCTCGACTAGACTTCCAACATCAGGTGACCCTTGTTCCTCAGGATTTTGCATACCAGGGTTGGGGCCTAAGAGATGTCGCTCAGGCTGCATCTCGGGCTGCATCTCAGGCTGCATCTCGGGCTGCATCTCGGGCTGCTCTTCCTGTGGCATCACCGGCTGCGGAGAAGCACTCATGGCTTCTTCAGCGAGCTTAACGCCGATGTCACTCGCGGCCTGTAGAGGATACCCAAGCTCACAAAGAGCAGACATCGCTCCGTGGGCATAGGCTTGTTTCAACATGAGGTCAGTGAGCATGAAACATTTCCTCCTAGCGTACCTTTCACAAGTGTACGACTAAATATCAGTACTGTCTTCCTTGATACGGCTGCTGTGTAGGCTGTTGTTGTGCCGGTTGCGGTTGCTTCCTTTGAAACGAGGCGTACGGATTTTGGGCATCCGATTGTCCGAATGTTCCGGTAGCTTTTTGTGCCACGTTTACAGCTCCACGCCCTATTCGGTCTAACACGGGATACGCTAACATACTTCCCACCATACCAAAAGGTCGGAAGAGCGCGTTAGTACCTAACGTAGAAGCTACGAGCCCACCCATTTGCTGTGCTTTATCTGGGGCGTCACTTTTCATAGTTTGATAACCCATGAAAGCGGGCAACCCGTACAGCAGTGCTTTATCCATTGTGGACTTGGCGCGAAGGCCGTCATACATCATACCTTCGCGGGTAAACGCTTTACCTGACAACAGCTCTTTTCCAAAGTTGATAGGTTCCCCTATCGCGCCTTTACGCACAGAAGTATACCAAGGAGTTTTGGTAGCGGCGTTCACACCCGTTGACATCGCTTTTCCAGCTAGTTGCGACGCAGCGGCTGGAGGCACGGCTAAAGCCGTTTTAGTCAGACCCAACGCCGAGATAACTTCGTCCCAACCTGCTTCAAACGGCGTCATGTTTAGTATTTTCCCTTCTCGCCTTTTCCAAACTCAGTACCTAAAACATAGGCTGGAATAGGCGAAGAACCGTGAACGTCAGATATTTCACCAAAATGAGCTGCTTGCTGCAGCGTGACTTTCAGATTTCTGTGGGCTAACCGAGCCATCCAGTCGGGGTTATAAAGCGGAGCACGTGTAGCAGGCTTCATAACGAACTCAACTTGAGGGGCTCGAGGAGCGATAAAGACTTCTTTAACGCCGTTGGCCTTCAAGAAATCAATCATCGACGAGGTCACGCGCATACCCACAGAAAAATGAAAGTACTCTTTGCCTAAGGTCTCCCCCAGAGCATCGTGCAGACTCATCTGTTTGATCCCCTGAGACAAAGCAGACTTCAGATTGTTGTACCTGACGACATCTCCCTTGAGAAAGTTTTTACCAGGGTCGTCCAGAATGCGGACATGGTTCAACTCGCCTAGAGCCAAGAGTTCAAAGTGACGCTGATCGATGTTGATTCCCTGGTCTTTGTAGATTCCGCGCAGCGTATTTACCATGTAAACTCGGCCAGCTCCCAGACCCTTGTACTTGACTACCTCGTCGGGTTTGGGGATTCCGTCGCTGAGAGCGTCACCTTGCTCAACCGAATCGCCAACTTTTACCTTTAGACCCAGACCCGGAGTCGCGTAGTGGGACACGTCACCCACGTGAACAAAGTGACCACCTTGCGGAGCCTTCTCTACTTTTGTCACTGGTCCGTTAATAGTAGCAAGCGTGGCCTTGTGCATAAAAAGATTGGGCGATTCGATAGCCTGTCGAAAACCAGCTAATCCCTGTAGCTGCATTCGCCCTGACGACGCTGTGTTAGCGCCGTGCTTAGCGGACAGAGCAAGCTGCGTCAAAGGCTCTGCCATAGCCTGGGCGGAACGAACCCCTACGTTAGTTCCGATGTCGTGCATTCTCCCTTTTTCGTTAAGACCTTGGCAGTGTTGGCAAACACCATCACTCGCTTCACAGGTCATGGGAGAACGTACTAAAATCTTTCCAGAGGACGCTTTGGACAAAGAAGGCTGCACATTCGGTGTGATGAGTGTATTCCGCCGGAAAGACCCTACGTCTCTGGCTAAATACCTATCAACAACGTCTGAGTCTCTAGGGTCCATCAAGATACCATTATGCGTCCCACAGTCCTGCTCAGTAATCAAAATGTTATTCATATTACTGACTAGGATTTTAGAGAGCTCACCGGGCTCAGAC
>Ga0315287_10008626_pt1 | contig 10307 bp, 9 predicted proteins | sample YL17G11_0_MG_FD_205037 | JGI IMG/M metagenome (GOLD analysis project Ga0315287, IMG submission 205037) | Sediment microbial communities from Yellowstone Lake, YNP, Wyoming, USA - YL17G11_0 | ecosystem: Environmental > Aquatic > Freshwater > Lake > Sediment | place: USA: Wyoming | collected...
AGCTGGTGGGCCTCGCCATGGCCCGCTACATCGTGAAGGTGGACCCGATCGCGTCGGCCGACCGCGAGACCCTCGTGGGCGCGATCGGCCCGACCCTGCAGCGCTACCTCACCGGGGACCTCGGCGGGGACCTCACCGGGGATCGCGGCGGGGATCGCGGCGGGGATCGCGGCGGGGTCGCACTGCCAGCCTGACCCGTTCGCCAACCTGTGATTCACGAACAGCTTGTTGACAGGCGAGAGCCTCCGGAGCGGACCGCGCCGTGATGCTGCACTGACTGAACAACCGGGGATCGCCGCACGGAACCCCCGCCGCGACAGAGGATCTCGGCCGCCCGGGCCTGGGTTCCCTGCGTGGACCGCGTGATCCTGATGCTGCGCAGGATCGCGCCCACCGTCGGAGGCTCGGCGCCCGTTCGCCGCGGAGGCCCGGCGGCGCCGAGCCGCGCGCCTGACCGGCGGCGCCGAGCCGCGCGCCTGACCGGCGGCGCCCACCACGAAGCGAGCCCGGCCGTTGGGCCGGGCTCGTGCTCGAATACGGGTTCCGGCGCGGGCCGAAGCTCGCGGCCGTTGCGGCTCAGCTCTCCGCGCTCTCCGCGGCGGTCTCGACCTCCGGCGCCGTCTCGGGGGCGGCGGCCACGACGGCCTCGACCTCCTGGACGCGCGGCGGGGAAACCTTGAAGACGATCTCGTCGGGATCGGTCAGCAGGGTGACGTCGGCGGGGATCGGCAGGTCGCGCGCATGGATCGCCGCGTCGAAGTCGACCAGGGCGGCGAGGTCCACCTCGATCACCTGGGGCAGGTGGTCGGGCCGGGCCCGGACCTTCACGCTGCCGCTGGCGTTGAGGAGCGTGCCGCCGTGCTTCGTGACCGCCTCGGACTCGCCGGTGCCGTGGACCGGGACGTCGACGGTGAGCTCCTCCGTCATCCGGACGGCGAACAGGTCGACGTGGATCGGCCGGCGGTTGACCTTGTGGATCTGGACGCCGTGGACGAGGACCGGCTTCGCCGTGGCGCCGTCGATCGACAGGTCGATGAGGGCGTTGGGGCCGACGTGGCGGCGGAGGATCGCGAACTCGTGGGCGTCGAGCGAGACGGCGTCCGAATCGATCCCGCGGCCGAAGACGACGGCGGGGAGGCGCCCGGCGCGGCGAAGGCGGGCATTGGCCTTCCCGAGGGCGGTGCGGCGCTCGGCGGCGAGCGCGGGGCGGGTGGAGCTCATGCGTGGTCCTCTGGTGCTGGCTGGTCTGCGTCGGAGGCAACGCCGGGACGGCGTGCTCCGGGGCGATCGCACGGCCTTCCTGGCGGCCGGGCGCCCGATCCCCCGCAGGGTAGCACGGCGGCGCCGCGCGCCGGGTGTACGATCCGGCGGCATGGCCGCCACGATCCTGATCGTCGAAGACGAGTACGCCGTCGCCCGGGGAATCGAGTACGCGCTGACCCAGGAAGGGTACACGGTCACGGTCGCGCGCTCCGGCGAGGAGGGGCTCGAGTTCGCCGTCCACCAGGCACCCGACCTCGTGGTGCTCGACGTCCGCCTGCCCGGGATGGACGGCTTCGAAGCGCTTCGGCGGCTCCGCGCTTCCGGGGCGAAGATGCCCGTCCTGGTCCTGACCGCCCGGGACGACGAGGTCGACAAGGTGATCGGCCTGGAGCTGGGTGCCGACGACTACCTGACGAAGCCGTTCGGGCTGCGCGAGCTGATGAGCCGGATCCGGGCCCTGCTGCGACGCGCCTACGGCGACCTGGCGGACGCGGCCGGCGGACGGGTGATCCGCCACCGCGACCTGGTGATCGACCTGGAGCGCCGGCGGGTCCAGCGGGGCGGCAAGCGCCTGGCACTCACCCCGACCGAGTTCGAGATCCTGCGTCACCTCGCGAGCCGGCCGGGCCGCGTGTACAGCCGCGGCGAGCTCCTGGAGCTGCTCCGCGACTACGAGGCCCTGGACCAGGACGAGAAGACGATCAACGTCCACATCAGTCACCTGCGCGAGAAGATCGAGGACGACCCGTCGCAGCCGGTCTTCGTCCTGACCGTCCGGGGAGTCGGCTACGCGTTCGCCGACCGCTGAGCCCGACGCCGCCCCGGTCGTGGGCGCCGCCTCCCGCGCGTCGACGATGGCGGCCGCCCCGCCGACGGGCCGGACGTTCCAGGCCCGGCTGACCCTCGCCTTCGTGGCCGTGGTCGCCATCTCGCTCCTCGCGGTCTCGGCGATCGTCGTGAACCGGCTCGACGGCTACTTCCGGGACCAGGAGCAGGCCGCGCTCGACGCCCGGGGGTCGGTCGTCGCCCGGATCTCCGTGCTCTTCGCGGGTTCGTCGGCGGGCAACGCCCCGGTCGTGGGCGCCGGCAACACGCTCAACCCCGACGTGGCCGGCGCCCTCGGCAGCGATGTCTTCCTGGCCTTCCTGGCCGACCAGGTGGCCCTCGCCGACGTCGTGATCCGGATCGGCGGGGCGACTGCCACGAGCGAGGGGGAGGTCATCGTCACTCCGGCGGCCGGCGGGACCTTCGGGAGGGCGCTCGCGGCCGAACCCGAGCCGGGCCAGGCGCGCGAGCCCATCTCGGCGAGCGATCAGTTCGGACCCGTGCCGGGTGGAACGCTCGGCGAGCCGTGGGGGATCGAGGCCGTGCTCGCCAACCCGTACACCACGCGCGCATCCACCCTCGCCACGATCACGGGCCTCATCGCCCTGGCCGCGCTCGGGGCGCTCTTCGCCACCCTGCTCATCTCCACCTACCTGGCGGCACGCTTCACGCGTCCGCTTCGGCGGCTGGGGGAGGCGACGCGGCGCCTGGCGGCCGGCGACCTTGCGGGGCGGGTGTCCGCCGCGGAGGTCGAGTCGTCCTACGCCGAGGTCGCGGACCTCGCCCGCCAGTTCAACGTGATGGCCGAGCGGCTCGAGGAGTCGGTCGACCTGATCCGGCGCGATCGCGACCGGAGCCGCGACTTCCTGGCCGACGTCTCCCACGAGCTGCGGACGCCGCTGGCGGCGCTGCGCATGAACACGGAGCTGCTCCAGGGCCGGGCGGGCAGCGACCCGACGACCCGGGCCGAGTTCCTGGCGACCAGCCGCGGGCAGCTGGATCGTCTCGACTGGCTGGCCTACAACCTGCTGGAGCTCTCGAAGCTGGAGTCGGGCCTCCTCCGGCTCGACCTGCGGCCGGACGACCTGCGCTCCACGGCGGAGTCGGCGTTCGAGCAGGCAGAGCCGGCCGCCCGGCGCCGGGGCATCGCGATGGAGCTGCGCCTCCCGCCGGATCCCGTGCGCATCCGGCACGATCCGCAGCGGATCGGCCAGGTCGCGGCGAACCTGCTGGGGAACGCCATCAAGTTCACGCCGCCGGGTGGCTCCGTCGTGCTCACCCTCGAGCCCCACCGCGACGGCGCCCGGCTTGAGGTGCGCGACACGGGCGTGGGGATCGACGCGAGCGAGATCCCCCACGTCTTCGAGCGCTTCTACCGCGGCTCACGGGCGAACGAGGCGCGCGGGTCGGGGAGCGGCCTGGGGCTGGCGATCGTGAAGTCGATCGTGGACATGCACGGCGGCCGCATCGCGGTGGAGAGCCAAGTCGGTGCGGGGACCACCTTCACGGTGATCCTGCCGCGCGATCCGAAGCAGGGCGAGGAGATCCCGGCGCCGGTCGTGGTGCGCCAACCGGACGGGCCCCCGCCGGCCGCCGACGCGCCAGCCCGCGACGCGCCGTCCGCCGCCGCGCCGATGTGACGATTTCTTCATCGCGGCCGCGCCCGGGCCGCAATCCCGATCCGCGACCCTAGGGTCCAGCACGTCAAGCGCCGGTCCCGTGCCGGCCCCCACTCGATCCACTCCCGGAGCACCACCACCGATGACCGATCCCTTCGAGCCGGCCGCCCCGCCCCCATCCCCCGACGCGCCGACGCAGCCGGTCTCCTACTCGCCCGCCGCCGAGCGACGTCCCGCCTGGACCGACGTCGCCGCGGAGACCGACGCAGAGAACGTCGCCCCGCCGACGCCCCGGGCCTGGTACGAGCCGGAGCCCGCCGCGGGCGGTGCCACTCCTGCAACCGGGCCCGCCACGCCACGCCGGGGCGGGCTCGTGGGCGTCGTGATCGCGGCCTCCCTGGGCGCGGCCGTCATCGGCTCGCTGGGCACCTTCGGCGTCCTCTCGGCTACCGGCACCCTGGACCGCGAGGTCGCGACCACCTCCCCTGTCGGCCAGGCCCAGCAGGCGACCCAGCCCCTGCCCATCTCGATCGACGAGAGCTCGGCGATCACCCGGGCGGCGGAGAAGGTCTCGCCGGCCATCGTGACGATCGCGGTCAGCGGCGCGGCCGCCGACCCCAACGACCCGTTCTCGGGCGTCCCGCAGTCCGGCGTGGGCTCCGGCGTCATCTTCGATTCGAACGGCTGGATCGTCACGAACAAGCATGTCGCGGCCGGCGCCCAGAAGCTCACCGTGACCCTCGAGGACGGCCGCGAGTTCGCCGGGACGGTCTACGGGATCGATACGCTCACGGACCTCGCCATCGTCAAGGTCGAAGCGACGGGCCTCCCGACGGCGCCCATCGGCGACTCCTCGACGGCCAAGGTGGGCCAGCTGGCGATCGCGATCGGGAGCCCGCTCGGGACCTACACGAACTCCGTCACGGCAGGGATCCTGTCGGCCTTCGGGCGCACCATCACCGTCCAGGACGGGACGATCATCCGCAACCTCATCCAGACCGACGCCGCGATCAACCCCGGCAACTCCGGGGGTGCCCTGCTCGACGCGGGCGGCAACGTGGTCGGAATCAACACCGCCATCGCCCAGACCGCCGAGGGGATCGGCTTCGCGATCCCGATCAACATCGCCCGCCCGATCATGCAGCAGGCGCTCGCCGGCCAGAAGCTGGCGCGCCCCTGGATCGGGGTCTACTACGTGGCGATCACCACCAAGATCGCCGAGACGAACCGGCTGCCGGTCGAGAAGGGCGCCTGGCTGACCGCGCAGGACGCCAGCGGCCAGTCGATGGATTCGATCATTGCAGGCAGCCCGGCGGCGGCCGCCGGCCTTCGCGACGGGGACATCGTCACGGCGGTCGACGGGATCTCGATCGATGCGGCGAGCCCGCTCGACGACATCCTGACCGAGTACGCGCCCGGACGGACGGTCGCCCTCGACGTCCTCCGGGACGGGCAGAAGATCGCCCTGACGCTCACCCTCGGGACGCGCCCCGCCTCGGTCGAGTAGTCAGCGCAGACGGCGGATCTCGACGCCGGCCCAGGCCAGCGCGCCGGGGAGCGGCGCCTCCGACTTGCGCACCCGGACCGTGACGGCGCTGGCGGGCGCACTGCCCGCCAGCACGGCGGTTGCGATCCGCTCGGCGAGCGTCTCGAGGAGGGCCACGTGGGGGCCCTCCACGACCGCCCGGGCGGCGGCAAAGACCATCCCGTAGTCGACGGTGCGCGCGAGGTCGTCGGCCGTGCCAGCCGGCGCGAGGTCCAGCTCCAGGACCACGTCCACCTCGAAGGGCTGCGGCCGCTGCGCCTCGAGCGGAAGGACGCCGTGGCGGCCGGTGAAGCGCATGGCCCGCAGCTCGATCCGATCGGTCATCGCTCGTCCTCCCAGCCCGGGGGGCGCCAGCCGCGCACGACCGCGTCGGCCATCCGGGCGGCCCGCACGTTCGGCCGGACGTCGTGGACGCGCACGAGGTCGACGCCGGCCGCGATGCCCAGGACGGTGGTGGCGACCGTGGCCTCCACCCGTTCGTCGGGCGGCAGGTCGAGCACCCTGCCGAGGGTCGACTTGCGCGACGTCCCCAGCAGGACCGGGCGACCCAGCAGGCGGAGGGCCGCCAGCTCGCGAAGGAGCGCCAGGTTGTGCGGGGGCGCCTTGCCGAACCCGAACCCGGGATCGACGATGAGGCGATCCCACGGGACGCCGACTCGAACGGCGCGCTCCAGGGCCCGCTGGAGGTCGGCCACGATCTCGGCCATGAGGGCCGCGTAGCGCGCCTCGGCCCGGTTGTGCATGAGGACGAGGGGGACCCCGCGCTCCGCGGCCACCCGGGCGATGCCGTCGTCCTCGGCCACGCCCCAGACATCGTTGAGGAGGTGGGCGCCGACGTCCAGCGCGGCGGCAGCCACGGACGGCTTCGTCGTGTCGATCGAGAGCGGAACGTCGGGCAGCGCCTCGCGGAGAGCCCGGATCACCGGGACCACACGGCCGGCTTCCTGGGCCGCGTCCACGGCAGCGTGGCCCGGCCGCGAGGACTCGCCGCCGACGTCCAGGAGGTCCGCCCCCTCGTCGACCATCCTGCGGGCGAGGGCAAGCGCCGCTGCCACGGGGTCGTCGCCGGCCGCCAGGAGGCCATCCCCGGAGAACGAGTCGGGGGTCACGTTGACGATCCCGACGATGAACGTGCGGGTCCCCCAGGTGAAGGTCCGCGGGCCGATGGCGAGCGGTGCCGGCGTGCCCGGCAGGCCGGCGCCGGTCCCGGGCGGCAGGGCGAACGAGGGCGTCGCTGCGCCGCCGCCGCGGCGCGGGTCGGGGGCCACGACGCCGCGCTCGGCGGGGAGGACCCGGGGTGGCGGGGAGATGGGCTCGCTCATCGGCGCGATCCTACGCCGGGTCGCGGAGTTCCGGGTCGTCGACGAAGAGCGCGCGCGCCGCCCCGACCAGGTAGAGCGACCCGGCGACCACCACCGGTCCCCCGGCGCCGGCGACGGCCACGGCAACAGCCGCGGCAGGTTCCGGGATCACCGCGACCGGCCCGGACCGCGCTCCCGCGACCGCCGCCCAGTGCGCGGCGAGAGCAGCGGCCGGCAGCGCCCGCGGCCCCTCGACCTGCGTGGCGATGACCCGGGCCCCATCGAGAGAGGGAGCGGCCGCCAGGGCGCCGAGAACGCCCGCGACGTCCTTGTCGCCCATGATCGCGAGGACCAGCGTCGCCGGGGCCGGCCGCGCGTCCGCCCCACCGCGCAGGAGGGGCCGCAGCTCGTCGAACGCCGCCGCGAGGGCCGCCGCCCCCGCCGGGTTGTGCGCGCCATCGAGCAGCAGCTCGGCGTCGGCGCCGCCCGGTCCCGCCCCGGGAAGCGTCAGGAGCTCCAGGCGTCCCGGCCAGCGCGCCGCCGCGTACCCCGCCCGCCGCGCGGCCGGCGGGACGACGGCGATCCCGGCGGCGCCGAGGGCGTCGAGCACGGCGTCCGCGACGGCGACGTTCGCCGCCTGGTGGCGGCCGAGCAGCCCGACCCGCGTCGCGGCGAGGCCCGGCAGGTCGACGACGAGACCGTCACGATCCATGGCCCGGACCGCGGCCGGGACCGCCTCGACGAGCGTGGCCCCAACCCGCCGGGCGCGCCGCCGGACGATCGCGAGCGCTTCGCCGGCGACGCCCGTCACCGCGCGATCTCCGCCGACGATGATGGCGGCCTTCTCGCGCGCGATCGCGGCCACCGTCGGGCCGAGCCATTCGGTGTGGTCGAGGTCGACGTTCGTGATCGCGGCGACCCCGCCGTCCCAGGCGTGCGTCGCGTCGAGGCGGCCACCGAGCCCCACTTCGACGATGGCGAGGTCGATCCCCTCGCGGGCGAACCAGCTGAACGCCAGCGCGGTCATCAGCTCGAATTCGGTCGGCGGGCCGTGGCGACGGGCGACGTGGTCGGCCGCGGGCAGGACCTCGGCCACGAGCCCCGCGAAGGGCGCGGCGGCGATGGGGCGTTCGCCGACGCGGAGCCGCTCGCGGTACGTGACCAGGTGGGGCTTCGGCATGTCGCCGGCCCGGCACCCCGCGGCGGCCAGGCAGGACGAGACGAGCGCGACCACGCTCCCCTTTCCGTTCGTGCCGCCGACGAGCGCGCCGCGGATCCCGACCTCGGGACTCCCCAGCTCGCGAAGGAGGGCCCGGGTCCTGCCCAGCCCCAGGCGAATGCCGAAGCGGCCGCGCGCCTCGAGGGCGGCCACCGCTTCCGCGTACGTCACCGGGACAGCTCGTCCTCGTAGAAGATGCACTGGTTGAAGCGCGCCGAGAGGCAGACGTCGTTCACGAAGCCCTGCTCCAGGTGGACGCCGCCGCGAAGCTGGCAGCGCGACAGGTTCGTCTCCTGGCGCACGAGCGCCTTGAGGAGATGCGGCGCCTGGATGGGGATGGCCCCGCGCGCGCCGCTCATGAAGAAGTGGGGGCAGACGTTGCGCCGCAGGCTCGGCATCCCGAAGCCCAGCCGGGCGCCGCCCGTCGCGCTGGGAGGGGCGACCACGAAGGCGACGCTGCGCCGGGCGGCCGGCGTGCCGGGACCCGGGCGGGCCGCGGCCACCCGGGCCTGCAGGGCCGTCGCGCCGGCCACGGGCGCGGTCATGACCCGGGCGATCGGGGGGTGCATCGGCCGGGAAGGCTGCGGCGGCACGGCACGGACGGCGGCGGGTCGTCCCGGGCCGGTGGCGATCGGCGAGAGCCGGGCCGCCGGTCGCGTGCCGGGGCACACCCCGACCACCGAGCGGACCGTGCCGGGCATGGCGGGAGCGGGACCGCGAACGGCGCGCAGCCCGATGGCGTCCGCCTGTGCGGCGAGCGCGTCCACCCGGGCGGTCGCGGCCGGAGTGGCCCCTCGCCGCGGCGGTTCGCGCTCTATCACCGTCGACCCTCCTCGCCCTGAGCGCTCCTGAACCTGCGCCAGGACCCCAGCGTACACCGGACCGCACCGTCCGCGAGCGCCGGCGGCTCGCCCATCGAGCCGTGCGACAATGCCGCACGATGACCTCCCGCCGCGACCGGCCGAGCCAGGTACGCCGCCGCCCACCCTCCTCCGGCCGGCCCCGCCAGCTGCCGCCGGCGCCTCGACGCCCGGTCGTCGCCCGGTCGATCGGGCTGCGCGCCCCCGAGCCGGCGCGCGGGATGCCGCTGGTGGCACGACTCGCCCTCGTGGTCGCCGTGGTCGCGCTCGCCGCGGTCGTCTTCTCCACCGTGACCGGCGTCCTGCCGCGCGTCGTTTCGACGATCGGAACGGCGCTCGGGGGGATCGCCGACTCGGTCCTGCCCACGACGAGCCCCAGCCCGAGCCTCGCGCCGATCCCCGCGCCGCCGGCGCTCGTTGCGCCCGGCAACGCCTACACGAACCAGCCGACGGCCACGCTCGTCGGGACCGTGCCGCTCGAGGTGGTCGGGCGCGACGGCTTTGTCATCCGCGTCTACGTCACCCTGCCGGACCAGGAGCCCGTGGCTGTGCGCGACGTCGCCGTCGGCGAGACCCCCTCGTTCGTCGTCGAGGGCCTGCCCCTCGAGCGGGGCCGCAACGACGTGACCGCCACGCTCGTGGGTCCGGGCGGGGAGAGCGAGCCGTCACCCGTCGTGAGCTACGTCCTCGATATGTCGAAGCCGAAGGTGACGGTCACCGCGCCGGCAGATGGCGCGACGGTCAACGGAGAGATCGCCACGATCACGGGGAAGACGCAGGGCAACTCCGTCGTCGTGGCCCGGAACGAGGCGAACGGGACGTCGGCCACGGCCACCGCCGACTCGACGGGGACGTTCTCCCTCGAGGTCACCCTCCGGTCGGGCACCAACGGGATCGCCCTGTCCGTGACGGATCCCGCCGGCAACCTGGGGAGCGCGGTCCTCACCGTCCTCCGCGGATCGGGGAGCCTGGAGGTCGGCCTGAGCGCCTCCGCCTACCGGATCAGCGCCGCACGCCTGCCGAGAACGATCGTGCTCTCCGCCCGGGTCACGAACCCCGATGGCAACGTCCTCTCCGGGGAGGTGGTCACCTTCACGCTCTCGATCCCCGGTGTCCCCGCCATCACCGGCGACGACGTGAGCGACGGGTCGGGGATGGCGACGTTCCAGACGATCATCCCGGCCGGAGCAACCGTGGGCAGCGGCCTCGCCACGGCCTTCGTGGTCACGGCGGACTTCGGAGAGGCCTCCGCCCAGATCTCGATCACCCTCATCGAGTAAGCGAGGGCCGCCGCCCGACCGGCCGCGGCCCGGCCCGGGCCGCCGCCCGACCGACCGCCCGTTCGAATCGCACGCCCGTTCGGCGTGCGTGCAATACCCCTCGACAGTCGGTGCGTGCGCAGCTACCATCGGGCCATGCCGAACTGGCGCTGCCCGCACTGCCGGACGCCGCAGCCCGAGGTCGCGCGCTGCTGGGTCTGCCGAAGGTCGAGCACGAGCTGCGCGACCTGTGTCCACTACCGTCGCTCGGTGGCGCCGCTGATCGGAGGGACCTGCGGGCTCGACCTGCGGGCAGTGCCGCTCCGGGGCGACGAGCTGCACGGGTGCTGGCGCCCCGTCCCCGCCGGACGAGCCCTGGGTCCCGAGGCGTTCCCGGTCGTCGATCCGCTCGGGC
>Ga0315287_10008627_pt1 | contig 10307 bp, 9 predicted proteins | sample YL17G11_0_MG_FD_205037 | JGI IMG/M metagenome (GOLD analysis project Ga0315287, IMG submission 205037) | Sediment microbial communities from Yellowstone Lake, YNP, Wyoming, USA - YL17G11_0 | ecosystem: Environmental > Aquatic > Freshwater > Lake > Sediment | place: USA: Wyoming | collected...
ATTACCACATCCTTGTAGATGTGATTGTGAGTGGGATCCACCCCCGGCTTTTGGCCGGGGGTGGGGGGTGGTTGGGGTGATGTAATAAGCATTATCTTATCTTGTAGTACACTCTCCGGCCGGCGTATTCCTTTTCAAGCCTGCCTTCGTGGAATAGTTTTGATAGCCTTGCGCTTGCCGCGTTCTTTCCCTTGTAGTTGAGTCTTTTCTGGAGTTCGTCTGCGCAGATTCTCCCCTTCTCCTTGACGTGTTCGAGGACCTCAATGTCCCGGTCAGAGAGGCCTGTCGTCTGCTGGACGCCTGTGTGGCTTTGTTGCTTGGCAATATCCTCTATCTTTACGCCTAGCGCTTCTATCTGGGCGTTGAGGTTCCTGATTATGAGGTTCGTGCTTTTCCGCTCTTCAGCGAGTTGGTATAGCATGAGTCCGATTGCGACTGGGTCCTGTATCTGGTTTGTGGCTTGGGCTACGTCTCCGAGGAGTTCTTTGTATTCTTTCTCGTATTCAGCCCCGCTTCCTTTCATGACAGATATGATATTATCATGACTCTTTAAATACTTATCGCTTGACGCATGATACTATCAAAGATACACCAATGACTGCTATTAGGCTTAAATAAGCCAAAAAATAGCATTTCTACCATATACTGGTACATAATAGACTAACCTTCATCAAGCGGTGTCCCCGCTGATAACAGCTAAGTGTCATGATACTAATTTTCCGCATCACGAAAATGTCACAACACAATCAACGCTTCCAGACAAAATCACATTCACCCGGATGCCTTGGCTATGCGCAGAAGAACCTCCCTATGCTCAGGCATCAAGGCCTCCCTAATAAACTGTACGCCGTCCATCGAGCCCTGGACCATGGCATCAGCAGCCCTGAATACGCTCTCATCGCTGAGCCCCCCGGCCATGTTCTCATCAGATATTGTAATCACAAGCGATATGATGTCGGATTCAGTCCTCAATGCAGAGTCGACATCCCTCCTCTCCCGTCGAGCCAGTAAGCCTGCGACAGCGAGCTTCCGTGTATCATCGGGGCTCATAGGCGGCTTCGCATCTTCTGGCGACGCCGCCCGCACCTGTTCGACCGCCCGGACGGGAGCCTTCACAGGCTCAACGGCCGGCTTCGCCGGCTCCACAATGGCCTTCAGTCCGCCGCCGTATTTTATCTTGTGGTAGTCTCCTATGCTTGTCTTTACGTCAGCCTCGATGTACTCCCTCAATATCGCCCTGACGTTCTCCTCGAATTCCGGGCGCATACCCTCAAGGATTTCCCCGACATAGGCGCGGCCCTCCTCGCCCGACTCCGCTATCTGGTTCAGGAGGTCGGTTGCGAGCCTCACGTTCGCGAGCTCTATCAGCCGGCTGCTTCTTGCGTCTATGACGTCCTTGCCGTCGCGGCTCATCAGGTCGTATTCCCCGCGTTTCAAGCCCTGTACCATAAGCGCTCTGTCCGTAGGCTCCATCAGACGCCTCCCACTATCCTCCTCAGTGCGGAGAATGTGCTGAAAAGCTTGCCAACGCTTCCGAAGACGGTCTTTGACAGTTTAAGAGAACCTTTAAGGGACTCCTGCAGCTCCGCCCCGACGGCGGCGTTGGACTTGAGTATGAGTGCCTTGGATATGGTGTCCCTCACGTACCTTATCCCGCGGGCAGCCTCGACTGCGGCGGAAGCCTCGATGGGCGGCGCCTCGCCGAGGTCCTTCCTCCTGAGCCTCTCCGGCTCCTCCACCGTCTGCGGCATCGTATTACCCTTTCGAATGCATCGTATTTAATAGAAGAGTAAGCAGAATAATGTTTGCCGACTCTTCTAGCAAGAATACCGAGGCCTAAAGGCCCCGGTATTCTTTTAATCGAGTGTCCCCGTCACCCTCACCTTTTCTCCGACGTCTATCCTGGCGAGGGTCTTGACCTTGAACCCGGTCGCCTTCCGGACCGCCTCGACTCCGTCGCCGCGCTCTATGACGCATACGACGTCCTTAACCACCGCGCCTGCAACCCGCAGAGCCTCTATTGTCGCGATTAGCGTCCCGCCCGTGCTTATCACCGCATCGACCACGGTCACCACGTCCCCCCTTTCCACAGAGTTCAGGTACATCTTCGACCCGCCGTATCCGGTGCGCTGCTGAAGCTCAACTTCGCCCGGGAGACCGTACATCCTCTTCCTGATTATGTTGAACGGCAGGTGGGTCCTCTGCGACAGGACAGCGGATATGTGTATGCCCATCGCCTCCATCGTGACTATGTAGTCTACGTCCAGGTCAGTGCAATCCTCGATGGCCTCGCAGACTTCGGCTAGAAGGCGGGGGTCAATCGGGGGTATGCTGTCCGTGAGCTGGTGGATGAAATACACGTACTCTCCGCGCCTCATCACCGGCGCAGCCTCAAGCGAGGCCTTCAAAAGGTCAAGTTTCATTTTTATCTGCCAGCCTCATCGCGGCCTTCCCTGCTTTTTCGATTACCTCCTCCTCGCCCTCTACAATCCCGGACTCCATGACAATACTGCCGTCGCATATCACAGTGTCCACGCAGCCGCCGCCTGCGCTGTACACGAGGTTGGACTCGAGGTTGTGGAGTGGCGTCATCTCCGGCCTCTTGAGGTTCACGAGCGTCAGGTCTGCGAGTGCTCCAGGCTGAATAATGCCGGCTTCTATCCCGAGCGCACAGGCCCCGTCCAAGGTCGCCATGCGGAGCGCATCGGCTGCGGGCAGAACTGTCGGGTCGCCCACCGCCATCTTGTGGAGGAGGGCGGCAGACTTCATGGCGCCGAACATGTCCAGGCTGTTGTTGGAGGATGCGCCGTCCGTTCCAAGGGACACTGTGACTCCAGACTTCCTCATCTGAACGTAGTCCATCGCCCCGCCTACCGAGAGCTTCATGTTTGATGTCGGGCAGTGGGAGACCTTCGCACCGTGTTGGGCGAGGAGCCTTATTTCCCTCCTTGAAAGCCAGACGGCATGGGCGCAAAGGAGCCTCGGCCCGAGGAACCCTATGTCTGCAAGGTATTCCACGGGCGTCTTCCCGTGCGCCCTCAGGCAGTCGTCGACCTCCTTCCTCGTCTCGCTGAGGTGGAAGTGTACGTTGAGGCCACGTTTGTCGGACAGCTCCTTGACCCACCTGAGGCTCTCCTCGGTGACCGTGTATATGGCGTGGGGGCCGAGGGATATCGTGACCCTCGAGCCTGCATTGCACCTTTTCGCATGCCTTTCCGCCTCCGCCCTCTGGAGAGCCGCCTTCCCCTGGCTGAACATGTCAATGTATACGCTGCTCAATTGCGCCCTTAACCCGGAATCCTCCACAGCCTTCACCGCGCCTTTGACGTGCCAGTACATGTCGTTGAAGCATGTCGTCCCGGACTTGGCCATCTCCAGGCATGCGAGCCTCGTCCCCCAGTAGACGTCCTTTTCGGTCATCTTCGCCTCCACCGGCCAGATGTGCCTCTGCAGCCACTCATCTAGCGCCATGTCGTCCGCATATCCGCGAAGAAGCGTCATCGCCGCGTGCGTGTGCGTGTTCACGAACCCGGGTATGGCCGCCTTGCCCCTGCCGTCTATGACGTGCTCGGCCCTCGGCCTGCCGTCGAGCCTCGCTATCCTATTGCCATCCACTAAAATGTTCGTCCTCTTGCCCCCGAGGAGGACGTCCTTGACCAGTATGCTCATAACCCCTCCCCCGCGAGCGCCTCCAGTATGGCTTCCACCCGCCTCCTGTTCCTGGCGGCATTGGCTTTCACATCCTCCATGTCAAGCGGCCTCCCCGATAGGCCGTGGGCCATGTTGTCGACCGAGCATATGGCAGCGTACCCGAGCCCCAGCTCCTGGGCGAGCGTGGCCTCCGACGCGACCGTCATACCGACCACGTCCGCATAGTCGGCGAGGAGCCTCACCTCCGCCCTCGTCTCCAGCCTCGGCCCCCTGGTCTGGGCGTACACCCCTCCGTCTACGACCTTGATTTTGGCTTTCCTGGCAGCCCTGATTATCCTCCCCCTCAACACCTCGTCGAAGTACGGCACGATGTGCTTTATCCTCTGGTCGTGGTATGTTGGCGGTGCGAATTCCAGGTAGTCTCCGGGCACAACCAGCGTCCCCGGCTTAATCCTCTTCTTGAGGCTCCCGACCGAGCCTATGCCGATTACCGCCCCAGCGTACCTTGAAAGCGCCATCATGTTCGCCCTGTGGTTGATTCTGTGCGGAGGCGCGCCGCCATGGTGCCTGTAAAGGAGCGCGTACCTTCCCCCCACCGTAAGCGAGACCCCTCCGTAAGGGGTCCCGACGCGGACCCGTCTGCCGCCTTCAGCCAATGCGGTGCCTTCGAGGACGCCGCCTCCTGAGACTCCAAGTAGTTTTGGCATCTTTTATTTATCCCAGCCGATAATTAAAAGAAGTGTCGTTCCTGGAGAGGGTCAAATCGGTGGTTTCGCGGATAAGGTGGAAGTCAATCTTCGCCATGCTCCTCTTAGCGGCGGCAGCGTACGTCATCGTGCAGGCCATGCCCGGCGGGTACAGCGTCGGAGGGAATGTGGGAATAAGGGTGACGGCTGAGCCATCGAAGGTGTCTCCCGGCGAGTCGTCGATGGTGGACATCGAGCTGAAGAACATGCGCGACAAGGAGGACATCAATGTCATAGTCACAGCCGATACGCACGACAAAGACGTATTCTTCGACGAATCATACGCCCAGACATACGGTAGCCAGTCGATTAACATAGGCCCCCTGGGCAAAAAGAAGTTCGTCTGGAAGGTCAGGACGAAGCCTGAGGTTATGCAGGGGGAGTACGTCATCGACTTCAAGGCCTCTACGAAGGACTCCAATGGCGCCGAGACGAAGCTTTACCTGGTCGTCGAGAAGTCCTGAACGTCACATGAAGTCTGAGAGGCTGACCTGCTTTTTTAGGTCGTTGGTCGTCAGCGACTCCACGTCCCTCCCCAGAAGCCTGAGCCTGGACTTGAGGTAGTCTGAGAGGTTGTACTTCTCTGCGAGCTCCATGGACATCTTCAGGTACTTCGTGATGTTACCCTTGCTGACAGTCAGTAGCAGACGTCCCCCGCAGACGCTGCACTTCCCCGCCAGGGGCGCCCTCCTGTAGTTGGCGTTGCACTTCACGCACCTGAAGTGCTGCCTGCTGAAGGCCCTCAGGTTCCCGTACGTGTCCCGCAGGAAGTGCGAGTTGATGACTATCTCCGCGACATCGCGCTCGTCAATGGCCCTAATCTTCTCGGCCACGGCAAGCTGGGCCTTAATCTTCTCCGGCATGCTGTTCAAGGTCACGTACCTGCTCCGGGTGACCGGGCCTGTTATGTCCCCGGTATCGTGCGTGAAGGCCATGCCTGAATACGGGTTCGTGTCAAGTATCTTGGAGACCGTCCTCACCTCCACCTCTGACGGATTAACCCCCTCGAGCGTCTTCTCGTAGAAGGCGGTGCCGTACGACTCGACTATCTCCATCTTATGGGCTTCGTCGTCTATCTCCCGCGGGTTCATCACGGTCGTCACCACGAGCGGCGCGTCCATCCTCCCGCCCCTCTTCTCAGGGAGGTAGCTTCTTGAGAAGTTCAAGAGCATGTCCATGACGAGCATTATGCTGTCCTCGTCGCCGTCGGCGTTCCTGCGCTTCGCTGCATGCCAGAACGGGTGCGCGTATATGACGTTCGCCTTCGTGTAGCCTATTATCCTGCCTATTATCGCGGCCGAGGTGTGGGGGGCGAGGCCTGCGACCAGGTGGCCCACCATCTGCCTCCTGTCCTCGAGCCTGTAGTAAGGGTCGAGTCGGTAGAACTTCCTCAATAGGTCGTCGACGAACCTCGTGACCTTGACCATATAGTCTCCGCAGTACTCGGAGACGACTATGTCCTGCGTCTTCAGTTCCAGCACCTGCTCGTCGCTCACGAGGGGCTGGCCGCGCCAGTCTTTCTCGTACCCGAGCTTGACGAGCTCCCCGGCCGTTACTCCGACCTCCCTCGGCCTGAAGTGCGTGAGCGGCGCGTCTGTGGCGTCGAAGCGTATCGTCCCGTCCTTGAAGACGTACACGTCATTTATCGCCCGCAGGAGGCCCTTCTCCAGCGGCTCCGGTATCTTGCTTGCCGATATCATGCCTACGACCCCCTTGACGGCGGTGCTCTTGCCTACTGTCTTCACCGCCCTGTCCCAGTACTCCTTCACGTCTATGCCGGTCTTGGCGTACCTCTTCGTCCCGACATTGCATTTGGGGCAGGATGCAAGGTTTCCGGTGTAGCCGCACTGGCTGCAAATCCTCAGGCTGAGCGTTGGTTGGCCGCAGTCGGTGCAGAATGGCGTCACGGCCCTCATCTTGCATTTCGGGCAGACGTACTGTGAGATTTCGACCTCGACCTTCCGCGTTTCGGCGGCGGCGTTCACGCTCCTCTCCCTTCCGCCCGCCTCGCCTATCGGGAATAAGGCGTGTACCGCCGGCTGCATCCTCCTCTCCTTCGCCTTCTCCGGCCTGCCCATCCTGCAACCGATATAGACGCCGGACTTGTCCCTGAGCCTAACCCGGCTGGCGGCTAAGGCCAGCTCAAGGCCTGTAGCTTCCGGCTTCAGCTTAGCGTATTCGGCCTTCAATCTGGCGAAGTCCAGCCCTTCAGCGCCAAGCTGCGCAAGCAGGGGTTCAGCCTCGTCTATGACAATCCTGCCGTCTACTACCCCGTGGGGTACGCCGGTTACCTCAAGCGTCCTCTTGGCTGCCTTGTCGTCGTTTAAGACCTCTAAAGCGCCTCCGAGCGTGCCTTTGGCGAGCCAGGACGCCAGTGCCATCAGGTCGGCTGCCGTGATGTCCCCCCACCTGTACGTGTACCTCGGATGCAGGGGTTTCCCGCCCTTCAAGGCGACTTCGACGGCCTCTTCCGGGCCTGACACTCCCTTGAGTCCGGTCTCCTCCGCCCACCATTCCTCCACATACCCTGACGGCATGAGCTTCGTGTTGGTCTGGAGGAAGTCGCCGTAGGAAACGAGTATGTCGCCGAGGAACAGTATCTCCTCGACCTTGTCATTGACTTCGTACGCCTTCTGCCTGCTGTCCACGATGACGACGTCGCCTCCCTTCAGCCTGACGATGGGGCCCTCCACCGTGTCGCATTCCGTGACCACGCATCCCTTGCCCGGCTTCTCCACCTTAACCTGGGTCCCGGTGGCTATGAAGTCGTCGAGCAGTATCATCGTGGCCGGGTGAATGGATTTCGCCGCTATGCCGTTGCACCTGGAATGGCCGTACCTCAGCCTGAAACCGCCCTTCGCGGACGGCGCAGAGAATATCGGCCGTCCACCCACCACCTCGTCCATGAAGCGGGCGGTCGGCCTATCCGAATCCTTCTTCTCAGGCCCCTTCTTGATGGTACCTAGCCACCCCCAGTTGAGGCCCAGCCTCTCCGCGTGCTTCATTATCTTCCTGCTCTTCTGCGCTATGCCCTCGGCTATGACGAGGCACATCCCGCCGCGTATCCTGTTGGAGCCTATCCTCTCAAGGTCCCTGTGCACCTGCACCTCAAGGTCCTCCGTCGGGTCGCCGTCAACGCAGACCGCCAGGTTCGCGAGTATCCCCCTCACCTCGTCCTCGGACGGTGTGTACTGCAGCCTCGCAATCCTCTCGTCGTAAAGCTTAATCTCCTCCACGTACCTCTCCGTCTCATCCCCCGTAGGCCTGTACTCCGCCAAACCGACTTTGGACCGTATGTAATCTCCCACAAGGACTGCCAGCCCCTGTGCAGTACCGCCGGCGCTTCGTATCGGCCCTGCGAAGTAAATACTCAGGTATTCGCTTTCGTCCGGGTTCTTCTTCACCTTCACCCCGGATATGCCCTCTATCGGCGCGGCAACCACGCCCTCAGTGATAACGGCAAGCAGCGTCCTAAGGACCTGCTCTATGTGAGCCTCCCTCCGGTCCTTGGACGCGTACTCCTCCGGCTTAAGCATCGCGTCGATTATATCCGCGGTGTTGTCCCTGCCTATCTCCCTGATAAGCCTCGCAATCCCTGGCGGCCCCACAAGGCCCTCGACGCGGTCGGCCAAGTCCCCGGCCTCGAGGGCCTCCACCGTCGTCTCAGGGTCGTAGCCCCTCCCCCTGGCCTTGCCTGAGACGTCGTACATGCGGCTTATGTCCGAGCGCAGCCGCCCGTGGTAGCTTTCAGTCTCCGCGTCCATCTCCGTTAAAATCGAGCATTGTAACCTCGTGGTTCTGCAGGTTCATCACCGGGACGAGCGCCGGAGTCGGCTGGTGGCCCAGCCTCTCCTGGTATGCGGTCTTGGCCTGCCAGGTCCCCGAGTTTATAACGTTGACTCCACGGTACAGCGTGTAGCCGTTGGTGTGGACGTGCCCGCAGTGGAAGACGTCAGGCACGTCGTCAATGAACATGTAGTCCCTGTTCTCCGGTGAGAGGCTGTCTGAGCCGTATGTGGGGGCAAGATGCCTCCTTTTGAGGAGTTCGACCATGGCAGTCTCGGGTCTAGAGTAGCTGCAGCCGGATATGCCCCCTATTATCGTGTCAAGCGACGTGCCATGGTATATCAGGAACTCGACTCCGTGCGCGGAGAGCCTAATCGGGTTCCCTACGACATGGACGTTCGGCATCTCGTACAGCCTCAGCGCCAGGTCCCTGGCGACCTTGGGCTGGGGTTCCGCGTTCCTCACGGCGTCGTGGTTGCCCATCGACAGGACCACCTCAATGTGCGGGGGTATCTCCGAAAGCAGCATGCTGAGGAACTCGTACTGCTTCACTACGTCCGGCATGGTGAGCTCCTTCTCCTGGCCCGGATATATTCCGATACCGTCCACAAGGTCTCCAGCTACGAAGACGTACTTCACCCTCCAGGCTATGTCCTGCCTGCTGCCCCTGCCGTTCAGCCACTCTATGAAGCTCTGGAACTCCTTCTCAAGGAAGAGGTAGCTGCCTACGTGAACGTCTGAGAGGAAGACGGCGTAGACGTCCTCGTCCGCGTACCTTCTCACGTGGTTGAGTGGGATGTCGGGCTGGTTCACCTCCGAGGCTATGAACAGGTCCCCCCTCAGGACACCCTCGAAGCCCAGGACCTCGTCAGGGAGAACCCTATCCCAGACGCCGCCCATGGCCTCGCTCTTGTCCGACAGGAGGACGGTCAGTTCGCCGGTCTGGTCCTCAACCTCGAGGAAACGGTTGCCCTTGTTCTTGCCCTCCCTCTTCTCGCGCACCATGGCTATTATCCTCGCCTTCTCCTTCGGGCTTCCCTTCCGGAGGGCGTCGATGTTCATAGCGGACCGGTACTCCGCCCTCTCCAGGAGGACTCTCCTTAGGTTCTCGTAGCGCGCGTTGAAGTATCCTACAAAATCTTCAATCGTGCCCGAGCAGGTGCTTTTCCCGCTGACGTCGCTGTCCTCGTATATGACGAGCCTGGAGGGCATGTCGCATGCCGGAGGCCTGCCCTCGCCCTTGACGGACTCAGCGGCCCCCTCGCATACCGGCGCCTTAGACTTAGCCTCCTCATCGACAAGCTCAGGCTTCACGAACCATTCGCCGGACTCCTTCGCCTTCCTGAATATGGCTTCGCAGTCCAGCCCCTCATCGGCTATCCTCTCCAAGGCCGCCGACGACAGGAGCAGGCCATTCTCTGAAGCCTTACGGCTTATCTCCTTCTTATCCACCCTATTATCCCCTACTTGACCAGAATGCGTTTGACTTTTTCGACTACCACAAGGCCCGCGTTCACCTGCCCCTCGTTCGTGTTCGCGCCAAGGTGCGGGACAACGACTATGTTATCAAGCCCCAAAAGCGGGCTGCCGGTTGGCGGCTCGTTCTTGTAGACGTCGAGCGCAGCGCCCGCTATCCGCTTATCCTTCAGCGCCCTGTACAGGGCATCCTCATCGACTGCGTGACCGCGGGCGGTGTTGATGAGGACGGCCGTCGGCTTCATCAGGGAAAGCGCCCTCTCGTTGATTATGTCCCGCGTCGTAGGCAGCGCAGGGACGTGTATGCTCACCACGTCGGCAGCCCTCAGGAGGTCGTCTAATTCGGCCAGCTGGGCGTCATACTCTCTCGCATCCTCTGAGGTCAGCATCGGGTCGTAAGCCATTACCTTCATGCCGAAGGCCCTCGCCCTCAAAGCAACCTCCCTACCTATCCTACCGAAGCCTATGAGGCCGAGCGTCTTCCCGTAAAGTTCGCTGCCCATTATCTTCCTGTCCCACAGACCCTGCCTGAGCCCCCTCTCCGCCTTCGGTATGTGCCGAAGAAGCGAAAGCATCAGTGCGAAGGCGTGTTCTGCGACGCTGATAGTCGAAGCCTCAGGGGAATTCACGACCTCCACGCCCCTCTCC
>Ga0315287_10008630_pt1 | contig 10305 bp, 8 predicted proteins | sample YL17G11_0_MG_FD_205037 | JGI IMG/M metagenome (GOLD analysis project Ga0315287, IMG submission 205037) | Sediment microbial communities from Yellowstone Lake, YNP, Wyoming, USA - YL17G11_0 | ecosystem: Environmental > Aquatic > Freshwater > Lake > Sediment | place: USA: Wyoming | collected...
CGACAGCCGCGTGGGGTGACGAAGTGGGGCCCCGCGCGACAACGGTCAGAATCCCGGAGATGCGTTTGTCCGCCGTGTCGAGCGGTTTGCGCAGCGACTTCCTGCCGGGCGTCGTCTTGTACGCTACTTCGCGGGCTGGATCTGGACCGGGACTTCGATCGTCGTCGTCTGCGGGCGCAGGCAGAGGCTGCCGTTGCAGGCCTGCCATCTGGCGGTGACCGTCACTTTGTAGTCGCCGGGCTTCGCGGTCTTCTCGACCGCGAGCGGCAGCCTGAAGGTCACCGCCTCGGTGTAGAACTCGGTGTCGACACCCACGGCCGCGTCGAACGCCTTCTCCGGCAGGGGCGACTCGATGGCGCCGCCAAGCGCGAACGGCTGCCCGGCCGGCACGCTGATGACCGTCGGGTCGGGCGGCGACGGTTGCGTCAGCGAATACAGGTGCCACTCCTCGTCGATCCGGGCCGACACCTCGACACTCACGGTGCTGCCGGCGGTGGCGCGCACGGCGGCCGCGGGTCCGCTCCAGGTGATCGGCAGCTTCTGCCCCTGGGCGGACAGCGAGCTCCCGGCCGGGACCGCGAGGGCCGCGAGCGCCAGCGCAAGACACAGGACGCCGACGGGGCGGAACGAGCAGCGGTGCGATGGGCTCATGCGTGGACTCTAACAACCACGCGTGCACGGTGTCAAAAGGCCGGCGACCCCGCAGCGCCGTGCCGCAAACCGCTCGACACGGCGGACGGGGGCCCCGCTTTCGACTTAGCGCTTCCGACCTGGCGCTAAGTCGACTGACAACGCGCCGGTGGCGCGTTGTCCGCGGGGTCAGTGTCGGGGCACGGTCGGCGGAAGCGCTGGGTCCCCAACCCAGCGCGGTCTTCGACCCTTTCGACGCGTGCGTCGTGCGATCGTGCGCGCCGCGCTCGCATGCTTTGCCGCACGGCGCTGCGGGATCGCCTTTCGTCCCGAGTCCCGATCTGAACTAGCGCCTAGCGCCTAGTCCCTAGCTCCTGTCCCCAGGTGTGATATCGTCACCGGTCAGACCGCCCCCGCGGCCCTCGTCACGCGCCCCCGCCACGCGACGATCCAGACGGCCCCGACGCGCGCGATCCGCCGCGTCCAGACCGGGAGGTGAGACGTGCAGATCCGGTACTACATGATCTGTTCACGATTCGAGTCGCTGATTGCCTCGCATCTCGACCCCGAGGCGTTCGGCACCTACATGGCCGTCGGCACGAAGAAGCTGGCAAGCGGCCACGTCATCTTCTTCGAGATCGATCCGGGGTTCGTGCAGTTCACCGATCACTTCCGCGTGGACGACATCGACCGCCGCTGCGCGCCGCACCACGACGGAACGCCCAAGCGCAGCAAGTACATCAGCGTCTACCGGGTGATGGAGTTCCTCCCGCTCCCGGTCTACCGCGCGCTGTACCTGACGACGCCAGACGGACGCGTGCTCCGGATCGACGACACGCCCTTCACGGATGCCGACGACGCGAGTGGCATCAACCTGTTCCAGGAACTGTGCCCGCTCATCCCGATGGTCGTGTCGAGCCTGGCGCCGCGCCCCTTCGTGCAGGCGCTGACCAACCCGGCCGTCCCGGTCAGCGCGCCGCGGCTGTTTTTCGCCGATCTGCGCCTCGACCGGGACGATCGCGGCAAGCTGGCGGGCTGGCTGCCCTACACGGACCCGCTGCACATCGAGGACTGCGTGAAGGAACTCGAAACGGCCGGACCCAGCGCGAAGGCCACCAAGACGGTGTCGCGCACGCCGCGTACGCGCGGGTTCTTTCGCGCCATTCGCCGGGGGTTCTTCCTGGGCGACCAGACCGGCCTGAAATTCTATCGTTTCCCGGCCCGTGAGGATCTCGAGGTCGTCCACCAGAAGTGGTGGCACTCCGCCTCCGCACAATGACTCTGCGAACCCGCGACTGGGCCCTCTGAATGTAGGCCGGGTCTGCAGACCCGGCGCTTGCGACCCGCAACGCCCCCCGAAAGGCAGTCGTCCCGTGAGCCGTGCCCGAGTGTCCGTCGTCTCCCGCCTCCGCGCCGCGTGGCCGTACGTGCTGCTCGCCGGACTTGGCGTGTTTCTGTTCTGGCAGCCGGCCGCCTCGGCGCTGGCCGGCGCCGTCGAGGAGGCCGCCGGCCCCGAGGCCGGGTTCCGCTTCTTCGCGCCGTTCAGCGATCCGCGCTTCAGCGGGACCGAGTTGGCCGCCCTGTTGCTGGTGCTCGGCGTGGCGGTCGCCAGCCTGTTCTACGCGCTGGCGCTGGCCCGGCAGGTGAAGCGCGCCGACCAGGGCACGGCGAAGATGCAGGAAGTGGCCGCGGCGATTCGCGAGGGCGCCAACTCGTACCTCGCCGCCCAGTTCCGTCGGATCGCGCCGCTCATCGTCCTGATCACGCTGCTGCTCGCCCTGAGCTACACCGGGCACGAGGAGGCCTTCCGCTGGGGCCGGGCCGCCGCCTTCCTGGTCGGCGCGCTCTTCAGCTGGGCCGTGGGATTCGTCGGCATGCGCCTGGCGACGATGGGCAACCTGCGCGTCGCCGCCGCCGCCGTGCGCAGCTACGGCGAGGCGATGCAGCTCGGCTACCGGACAGGCACCGTCACCGGCATGCTGACCGATGGCCTCGGGCTGCTGGGCGGCACCGTCATCTTCCTGATCTTCGGCGTGCAGGCCTACGAGGCGCTGCTCGGCTTCGGGTTCGGCGGCACGCTGCTCGCGCTCTTCATGCGCGTGGGCGGCGGTATCTACACGAAGGCGGCCGACGTGGGCGCCGACCTGGTCGGCAAGATCGAGAAGGACATTCCCGAAGACGACCCGCGCAACGCGGCGACCATTGCCGACAATGTCGGCGACAACGTCGGCGACTGCGCGGGCATGGCCTCGGACATCTTCGAGAGCTACGAGGTGACCATTGTCGCCGCGATGATCCTGGGCATGGCCAGCTTCGGCCACAAGGGCGTCATCTTCCCGCTGCTGGTCCGGGGCATCGGCGTGCTCGGGTCGATCATCAGCACGTACTCCGTGAAGGCGAGCGCCGACGACACCTCGGACTCGGCGCTGGGCACCGTGCACCGCGGGTTCTGGATCGGGTCGGTCATCAGCATCGTGGGGTTCTTCGCCGTCGCGTTCTTCTACCTCCGCTTCGACGCGCAGTACCTGCTGGACAACCCGATGGCCGCGGCGGGGTTCCCGGGCGGCGACCCGGCGGGGCTCCCGCTGTGGGCGAACGCGGGCCTGGCGGGCCTGGATCTGCGGCCGGCGCTCACCTGCCTGATCGGCGTCGTTCTGGCCATCGCCCTCAATAAGGTCACCAGCTACTACACCCACACCGCGCACGCGCCCGTGCGCAGCCTGACGAAGGCCTGCACCACCGGCCACGCCACCAACATCATCGAGGGCATCGCGCTGGGCTACGAGAGCGCCGTCGCCGCCACCCTCGTGATCGGCGCGGCGGTGCTGCTCTCGGTGATGTGCTACGCGGGCACGCCGCCCATGTTCATCGCCTACGGCGTGGCGATGGCCGGCATCGGCATGCTCACGCTCACCGGCAACACGATCTCGATGGACGTCTTCGGCCCGGTCGCCGACAACGCGAACGGCATCGGGGAGATGGGCTACGACCCGGTGGCGATGGAGGCCGAGCAGAAGGGCAGCTACCGCCGCGCGCGCCAGATTCTGGCGGATCTCGACGCGGTCGGGAACACGACGAAGGCGGAGACCAAGGGGATCGCCATCGGCTCCGCGGTCATCGCGGCGGTGTCGCTCTTCTCCAGTTTCATCGCGGTGATCGCCGTGGGCAGCGAGGATCGCATCGGCCAGATGACGACCGGGCAGTTCGCGGCCGAGGCCGGGCGCCTGACCGTCGCCGAGCCGGTCGTGTTCGTCGGGTTCCTCATCGGCGGCGCGGTCCCGTTCCTGTTCTCGAGCATGCTGCTGCGCGCCGTCAGTCGCGCGGCCTTCTACATCGTCAAGGAGTGCCGCGCGCAGTTCCGCGACATGGAGATCTGGAACGGGAACAAGCGGCCCGACTACGGGCGCGTCGTGGACATCTGCACGTCGACCGCGCAGAAGGAGCTGATCGGCCCGGGATTCCTGGCGATCGGCACGCCGATCCTCGTCGGGTTCCTGCTCGGGCCGTACGCGCTCGGCGGTTTCCTCGCCGGGACGATCCTGACCGGGCAGTTGCTCGCCGTGTTCATGTCGAACGCGGGCGGCGCCTGGGACAACGCCAAGAAGCTCATCGAGGACGGCATCTACGGTGGCAAGGGGTCGGACGCGCACAAAGCGGCGGTCACCGGCGACACGGTCGGCGATCCGCTGAAGGACACGGCCGGTCCGGCGGTGAATCCCCTGATCAAGGTGATGAACATGGTGTCACTGCTCGCCCTGGGCCTGGTGCTGCACTACAATGTCGCCGCGCCAAGGGTCGCCGCGGGCGGCGATGTCACGGCGGCACGCCTGGTCGGCATCGCGGCGGCCGCCGCGTGCGCCGCCGCCATCGGCTGGGCGGTGTGGAAGAGCAAACAGGAGGCGCCGCACGCCATCGACAACCAGGACTGAGCCGCCGGCGGTTCCGTGACATAATGTGAGGAGAGTCCCGTTGAATTCCCTTCGGGATCACCTCGCACGTTCGGGACGCGCCAGACTTTGACGACCAGACCCTCCTCTCCACAGAGACGACGCCCCGGCGGCGGCAGCAGCGGCCGAGGCAGCAGCCGTCGCGGCTCCGGCTTCTCCGCCCCGATCACCAATGCGCCCGTCGTGCCGTTCGAGGTGGTGCCGCACGACGCGACGCCGGTCGAGTTCGCCGACCTCGACCTCGACACGCGGATCATTGAGGGCGTGGCCGACCGCGGCTTCGTGCGGACCACGCCCATCCAGAGCGCGGTGTTTCCCGTGGTCTTCGCGGGCAAGGATCTCATCGCGTGCGCCGAGACGGGCACGGGCAAGACGGCGGCGTTCCTGCTGCCGATCATGCAGCGGCTGCTGGCCTCGCCCTCGGTGGGCGTCATCCGCGTGCTGATCCTCGCGCCCACGCGCGAGCTGGCCGTGCAGATCGAGGACGACCTCACCGGCTTCGCGTACCACACGACGCTGACCAGCGTGGCGGTCTACGGCGGCGTGGACGGCGACATCCAGTTCCGCGCGCTGCGGGCCGGCCCCGACGTGGTCGTGGCGACGCCGGGCCGCCTGCTCGACCACATGGGCACCGGCCTGGTGGACTTCTCGAAGGTCGAGGTCCTCGTCCTCGACGAAGCCGACCGCATGCTGGACATGGGGTTCTGGCCCGACGTCCGGCGCATCGTCTCGTCGCTGCCGGCCACGCGGCAGACGCTGCTCTTCTCGGCCACGACTTCGTCCGACGTGGTGAAACTGGCCGAGCAGGTCATGCGCGACCCGCGCTTCATTCAGATCGGACGCGCCGGCGGGCCCGCCCGGACGATTTCCCACATCGCGCACGTCATGCCTGCCCGCGACAAGGTGGAGTGGCTGACGTCGTTCCTGCGCCGGTCGCCCGAGCCCGCGCTGGTGTTCGTGCGGACGAAGCGCTCGGCGGACAAGGTGGCGTCGAGCCTGGCATCGCGGGGCATCCGCTGCGCGGCGCTGCACGCCGATCGCACGCAGAAAGAGCGGAGCGCCGCGGTGGAAGGGTTCAAGTCGGGCCGCCACACGGCGATCATCGCCACTGACATCGCCGCCCGCGGCCTCGACATCGACGGGATCGCGCACGTCATCAATTACGACGTGCCGCACAGCGCCGACAGCTACGTGCATCGCGTCGGGCGGACCGGCCGCGCCGAGAGCACCGGTGTCGCCATCACCCTGGTCGCGCCCGATGAACTGCCGACGCTGCTCGCCATCGAGAAGTCGACGGCGATCGTAATCGATCAGCCCGACACGCACGCCGACCGCCACGCCCGATCGTCCTCCTGACCCATCCGGCGGGCGCCATCGACGCGCCCGCCGATCACGCCGGCCCCTGCGCCGCGCACACCACCCGGGCCTGGCAGCCCGTGCCTCTCCATCGGCAGCCTCCTCCGTGTGGCAGGCCGCACCATCACGGCGGTGGCCGCGGTGTGCGCCGCCCGCACACCGTCGTGCCCCGACGGCGCGCGGGATGGTGTCGCGCAACGAGACACCGAGACCGTTTGCTTCAGGAATTCAGTAGTCCCGCGATCTGGCAGCGGAGTTGCTCTTTCGTCCAGCGTGAAGGACGGACAGCGACCGATGCGCACAACGCTCACGGCCCATCGCGGGTTCTCGCTGGCAGAAGTCACCATCATGCTGATGACCCTGTCGGTACTGACGGCCGCGATGTCGCCGGCGATCGGCGACTACGTCAACGACGCGCGTCACATCAAGGTCGCCGACGACGTGCGGATGCTGGCCGTGACCTTCTCCCGTTTCGCCTTCGACGCCGCCAAGGCCTCCACGAGCGATCGGGACTGGCACGGCTACGACGTGCTCGTCGGCGAGGGCCTCGCGCCTGAGCTCGGCCAGGGCGGGGATGCCGCCTGGGTGCTCGACCTCGATCAGCACGGGGTGGGACGGCTCGACGATCACCTCATCACCAATGCGGCCGGCTACCACACGTCGGCTGACAACCCGGAGGCCATCTGGGTGCGCGGCTGGCGCGGCCCGTACGTCGGGTCGGGTATCACCCCGGACCCGTGGGGCCATCGGTACGCGATCAATGTCGGGGGCTGGTCGCGGCGCGGCGCGCATGTCGTCGTCTTGTCGGCCGGCCCCAATGGCCAGATCGAGTCCCCCTTCCTGCGCGGAGGTGCCGTGGCGGGCGGCGACGACGTGGCGGCCCTGATCGGCTCTGGAGGTTTCTGATGAACGCGGTCGTTGTGGTCGACGATGAACAGGCCGTCCGCACCCTGACGGTGCGATGGCTCGAGGCGGGCGGCTACGCCGTGCGGTCAGCCGCGTCGGCCGAGGCCGGGATGGCCCTGATCCAGGCCGAGGCGCCTGGGGTGCTCGTCTGCGACGTGCAGATGCCAGGCCTCGATGGGTTGTGGCTGGTCCACCAGGTCCGCCGCCACATCTCGGGCGTCGCCATCGTGATGGCGACCGGCGGGCACGACCTCGAAGCGGCCGCCGCCACCATGCGGCTCGGGGTCAGTGACTACCTCCTGAAACCGTTCACGCGGGCCAGGCTCCTCGACGCGGTCGCCGCCGCCATGCAGGACTCCCTGGGCCGTCCGGGCGGATGTGCCCGCAATGACGTGTGCGGCTCGCCCTGCGGGGCGCAGGCTCTCTGTTCAGCGAAGGAAGGTATGAGATGTTGAAGTATTTCTCTCGCGTGGCCGGCTTTTCCGTCGTCGAGATGACGACCGTGCTGACCACGCTGTCCATCCTCGGCGCGGTCGCCGCTCCCGTCGTCGGCGAGTACGTCAACGACGCCCGGATGATCCGCGCGCAGCAGGACACGCGGGTGGTCGCGGCCGCGGTCTCGCGCATGACCGCTGACGTCATGGGCCATGAGACCCGAGACGGGGGATGGGCCACGTTCAACCTCCTCGTCGGGCCGGGCGCCATTCCCGAAGTCGCCAGCGGCGCGGGCCAGGAATGGGCGGCCAGCGTTGGCGCGCTCCAGGCCGCCCCGCTCGAAGACCAGCTGATGCTGAACGGCCCCGGGTATCCCACGAACACCCGGACCCAGACCAACCCCATTCGCGGGTGGCACGGGCCCTATCTCGAAGCGGGTGTGGGCGCCGATCCGTGGGGGCATCGCTACGCGGTGAACGTAAAGTTCCTCAACAGCGGGTCGTTCGACACCTTCGTCGTCTCGGCCGGGCCAAACGGCATCATCGAGACACCTTTCCAGGCGGACGGCACCATCGCCCGCGGCGACGATATCGTCGTCATCATGTCGCCAGGCGCCTGATCGACTCTTCCGCGGTGACACCGGGCCGGGGTCGTCTGCGTGCCGCAGGCGGCCCCGTTCGGTGTACGGCCGGAGCGCCTCCCGCCGCGTGTGCCTCACGCGCACGCCTCCGATGCCGATTTCTCATGACGAGAGCGCGCACATCCGCGTGCTCCCGGCAGGAGACCGACCATTCGCATTCTCGTGATTGACGGCGTTCGACAGGACCGTGAGGCGGTGACCCTGGCCGTCCTCCGGGGCTTTCCGCACGCGGTCGTCACGGAGGTCACCAGCGCCGAGCGGTTGCGCACCGCGATGGACGGGGACAGCTTCGAGCTGGTGCTCACGGAGCACTGGCTGCCGTGGACGTCCGGCCTGGAAGTGCTGGCGCGCATGCGGCGGCGGCACCCGAACTGCCCGGTCATCATCATCACCGGGTCCGGCGACGAGGCGGTGGCGGTCCGGGCGATGAAGAGCGGGGCGGCGGACTACCTGACCAAGGCGCCGGAAGACCTGGCGAGGATTCCCGACGCCATCGAGGCCGCCCTGGCCCGCCGGGCGACCCAGCAGGTGCGCGCCACCGCGGAGGCGGGCCCGAGCCAGACCCTCGAGGCCCTGCAACTCCAGACGGCGGCGGTGACGGCGGCCGCCAACGGCATCGTGATCACCAGCCTGGACGGCACCGTGCAGTGGGTGAACCCGGCGTTCACGCGCATGACCGGCTATACGCCCCAGGAAGTGGTCGGCCACAAGCCGACGGTGCTCAAGTCCGGCCGCCACGAGCGGAGCTTCTACCGCGAACTCTGGCAGACCATCCTGGCCGGTGATGTCTGGCGCGGCGAGATCGTGAACCGGCGGAAGGACGGCCGGCTCTACACGGAGCAGATGACCGTCACGCCCGTGGAGACGGCCGGCGCCGGCATCACGCACTTCGTCGCCATCAAGTCGGACATCACGCGCGAGAAGGAACTGCAGGCGCAGTTGCGGCAGGCTCAGAAGATGGAAGCGGTCGGCCAGCTCGCCGGTGGCGTCGCCCACGATTTCAACAACATGCTGACCGCGATCCTCGGCTACTGCGAGCTGCTGCTCGACAGCACGCCCCCCGAGGATCCGCGTCACGCGGACATCACCGAGATTCGCGCCACCGGTGACCGGGCGGCCACGCTGACGCGGCAACTCCTCGCCTTCAGCCGGCGGCAGATTCTCGCGCCGCGGACGGTGGACGTGAACCGCGTCGTGCGCGACCTCGAGGGCCTCCTGCGCCGCGTGCTGCGCGACGAGGTCACGCTGGTCACCGCGTTCGCGCCCGAGCCGGTCGTGGCCCACATCGATATCGGGCACCTGGAACAGGCGCTGGTCAACCTCGCGGTGAACGCGTCGGACGCGATGCCGGAGGGCGGCACGCTGCGGGTCTCCACCGGATGCGAAGACATCGACGGCGCCTTCGTGGGGCGCCACCCGGGTGCGCGCGAAGGCCGCTTCGCGTACTTGCGCGTGAGCGACACCGGGACCGGCATGACGCCTGAGGTGCAGGCACGCATGTTCGAACCGTTCTACACGACCAAGCCCCAGGGCAAGGGCACGGGGCTCGGGCTCTCGACGGTCTACGGCTTCATCAAGCAGTCGCAGGGCTATATCTGGGCGAAGAGCGCGCCGGGCCAGGGCACGACGTTTACGCTGCACCTGCCGATCGGCGAGCGCGTCGCCCGGACCGAGGCGCCCGCCGACCGGTTCGAGCACGGCCGGCCCGCGCCCGTCGTGGTGGACAACGCCGCGGAGCGGACGGCCCTCGGGCCGGCCGCGCTGGTGGGCCGCGTGCAGCAGGTGCATGCCCGTCGTTTCGGAGGAACCTCATGAGTCCGCATCCCGTCCTGCTCGTCGCCGACGACGAGCGTCCCATTCTCGACGTGCTCGATCGCTTTGCCCGCAAACACGGCTTCGACGTCGTGCAGTGCCCGGGAGGCCAGGCCGCGATCGATCATCTTCGAGAGCTGCGCCCGGACCTGGCGCTGCTCGACGTGCGGATGCCGGACATCACGGGCCTCGAGGTGCTGCGCAGCATCCGGCGGACCAACGCCGACTGCCGCGTGGTCCTCATGACGGGGATGGCGGACGTCGAGACGGCGGTGGAAGCCATCAAGGCGGGCGCCCAGGATTTCATGACCAAGCCGCTCGACTTCGATCGGCTGGCCGGGCTGCTCGCGGATGTGCGCGAGGAGGCGGAGCGGCGGCAGCGGCTGCTGGCGCTCGAGGGCGACGTCGCCAGGCGTCTGGACTTCTGCGGGATGATCGGGCGCAGCCCGGCTATGGAAGAGCTGTCCAGCCTCATCCGGCGGCTCGCGCCGCACGTGCGCACCGCCCTGGTCACCGGCGAGACCGGCGCAGGCAAGGAACTGGTGGCGCGCGCCCTGCACTCGCGCGGCCCGCGCAGCA